>FPIC01012768.1_pt1 | contig 114410 bp, 89 predicted proteins | sample 1504481 | NCBI WGS metagenome assembly FPIC01 (sample SAMEA4475357, study PRJEB15587) | soil metagenome | biome: Soil; feature: Field | place: India | collected 2015-03-11 | depth 0 m
AAGTACTCTACCCCTGAGCTACGTCGGCTTAAACCCTTTCGGGCCATATTTTAAAAGAGCGGGAGACGAGGCTCGAACCCGCGACCTACAGCTTGGAAGGCTGTCGCTCTACCAACTGAGCTACTCCCGCTTATATACTGCTTTAGGAGCGCAAATCTAAGGGATCATACACTCCTCAAGTCAAGTAAGTATTTTGGTGTGGGGATAGAAGGATTCGAACCTCCGAAGTCGTGCGACAACAGATTTACAGTCTGCTCCATTTGGCCACTCTGGAATATCCCCAATTATGTAAAGAACTTACCCTAAAAGTTGCTGTTTTTTATCACCTGCTTGTTTTAGGAGATGCAAAAGTAAGGGCTTTTTTTGTTTTGCCAAATGGTTTGCAGAAAAATTTTCAAGTTTTTTCTGCAAACCATACTCGCCTTATTTTAAGGTATCATATTAAACAAACGTATCACCTTGGGGTCCTGCTCTTTAGCTCTTATATCTCTCCTTATATCTTCTACACCTTCCAGGTCTGCCAGCAGACTTAATGCTTGATATGCACCAAACCTTGCTATATAATTTGCATCGTTTCGCGCTATATCTTCTAATACCTTTGCTCCTTTTTCCTGCTCTGGCCTACTTGCATTCAGCAAATATTTACCCAGGTACTGTAGCATATAGTATTTTATTTCTGGCTGGGCACCCTGCAATTTACTTACAAACCAGTTGTACGCTTCTGGTGCTGCCTGACCTGCCGTGGCAAAATAATCGGCCACTACTGCTATTACATTTTTGTTTGTAAGCTCCTTAAACTGGTTTACTGCTCTTGCTTTATCTTCCTCGTTTCCGGCATGCTCTAAATAGGCACTTAACCCCGAAGCAGCTACAAGGTAAGATCTATCCTGCATAGCCCTTGCAAATACTTCCATACTAGCTGCATCGGGGTTTGCACCCAGAAGTTGGATCGCTGTTGCCCTTACTGCAGATTTTGGATCGCGAATGGCTAGCTGCATTACCCTGTTGCGCACGCGCTCAAAGCGATCGGGTTCCATTTTGGCCAGCAGATCAAGCGCATGCTCTCTTATATAGGTTGAGGAGTCGTTAAGCGCAGTTAAAATTGTATTTTCTACCTCTGGCTGGCTCATGTGTGCTTCTAATGCAGAGAGTGCGTCATATCGTGCCTGAAACTTGTCTGAACGCCTGTACTGCTGCACATATTCCTCTACTGATTTCTGATGCTCTACTACCGCCAGTAGCTGTTGCTCTGCATCAAATATTACAGCTTGTGGCGCAGCCGGCAGTTCAAAACTAAACTCTTGCCTGCTTTTGTCTATTACAACAGGAAATATAATTTTCTGATCATTTACCCATACTTCTACACCCAAAGGCATTTTATAGATAGGTGCCAGGCTTGTATCCTGTACTTGCCTAACACTTAGTTGCAGCCTGTTACCCATATAAGCATGTTCTACCTGCAACTCAGGATGGCCTCCTTCCATAAACCATTGGTTAAAGAACCAGTTCAGGTCTTGACCTGTTACTTCCTCAAAAGCCAGCCTCAGGTTATGGATTTCTACATCTTTAAATTTATTTTGTGTCAGGTATAGCTTTAATGATTCAAAAAAAGCATCATCACCTACATATTTTCGCAGCATATGCAGCACGCGTCCGCCTTTTGCATATGAGTGGCTATCAAACATGTCTTCGCGGTTGGTATAATAATACCTTATAAGGGGCACCTGTTTGGTTTGTGCCTCATCCAGGTATTGCATACGTTCCACCATGTTCTGATAATCTGCCTCTAGTCTTCCGCTTTTATGCTCTGCCCATAAATATTCTGAGTAATTAGCAAAGGCTTCGTTTAATGGAAGGTTAGCCCACGATTCTGTAGTTACCAGGTTACCAAACCACTGGTGGAAAAGCTCATGAGCTATGATGTAATCCCAATTGGTATCCAGTATTTCACGGTCATCAATCTGGAGGGCCTCCATAAATATAGAAGCGGTGGTATTTTCCATAGCACCCGATACATAATCTCTAACTACCACCTGCGAGTATTTTGACCATGGATACCGTACTCCTAATTTATTTGAGAAAAACGTAAGCATTTCTGGAGTATTACCAAATACTGCTTTTGCATAAGGTTTGTAAGGTGGCTCTACATAATAGTTAACATCCATTCCCTCCCAACTATCTTTTACAATTGCAAACTCTCCTACTGCCATCATAAACAAGTATGGGGCATGGGGTAATTTTTGCTCCCAGTAATCGGTGCGGGTACCTCCCCTGTTGTTGCGAGAGTATACCAGAGTACCATTAGATAAGGTAACAAAGTTGGTATCAACTGTAATGTACATCTCTTGTGTACAGCGCTGATTGGGCGCATCAATTGTTGGAAACCAGGCTGAGTTAGCTTGCGTTTCTCCCTGGGTCCAGATCTGGCGGGGCTTATTGGGCTCCGTTCCCAGCGGGTTAATAAAATAAAGCCCTTTATCTGATGTAATGGCTGCGCTTCCTCCTTCGGGCAGCTCGTTGGGCTTTGCAGTATAATCAATTTCAACTGTCAGGTTTTCAGTACGATTGTAGGCTCTACCCAGGGCCATAGTTATTACCTCTCCATCGTAGCGATACCACAAAGGTTGTGTACTTCCGCCCTGACCTACCATTTTAACTGCATGAATATCAAAACCACGGGCATCCAGCCGCAAGGTATCCTGTGGGTAAAACCAAGGCTTAAGGGTTACAGTAGCCAAGCCTAACAGGTGTTGCTTTTGCCAATCGAAACTTACTTCAAGCTTTGTATGTACAAGATCAAACACTTTGGTACGCTCCGGGTTGTAGGCTCCCCTGGGCGAAAAGCGACTTCTGCGTATAGACAGATCATCTTCTAGAGCAACCGTATCCTGTACAACTTCTCTGGAGGATCCCGAAGGCCTTACTGCACAACTGGAAAATACACTTATGCAGCCAAAAACAACTAATATATATAGTGGCTTGTTAAACATCTAATTACAATTTTTGGTGTAAGTTGGGAATAATATTGCTCAATTTCAATTATCTTTAGGCGCTAAAAGAGCCATTTTATGTACAAAATCACAGTTAACAAAGGCGAAGCTTTTGATTTTGAGAGGAATAAGGAGGATATTCTGATCAATGGTGAAAAGTTTAGCTCCGACCTTACTACTCTCAGCAACAAGCTTTATCATATCATATACCGTCATAAGTCGTATACGGCTGAAGTATTAAAAGCAGATTGGGAAACCAAGAAGATTACGCTGAAGCTTAACGGTAAAATTTTTGAAACGGAAGCAAAAGACAACCTGGACCAATTACTTGAAAAAATGGGCCTTAGCGCTGCAAACACAGCGAAAGTAGACCAGATCAAAGCCCCGATGCCAGGCCTTATTGTAGATATCAAGGTAAAAGAAGGAGACGAGGTTAAAAAAGGCGACCCGATCATGATACTGGAAGCCATGAAGATGGAAAACGTATTAAAATCTCCAGGTGAAGGCACTATAAAAGCTATTAAAGTGCAGAAGGGCGATAAAGTAGAAAAGAACCAGGTAATGATCCTGTTCTAATTGAATCAGCAGCTATTTTTAGAAATACATACAGACCAATCAGTTAACACATCCAATGAAATATAAAAGAATCCTTCTGAAGCTAAGTGGTGAATCTCTGATGGGAGATCAGCAGTACGGCATTGATGCCAAAATGCTTACCCAGTATTCTGAAGAAATAAAGAAAGTAGCCCAGAAGGGTGTGGAAGTAGCCATTGTAATTGGTGGCGGCAATATTTTTAGAGGTGTACAAGCCGAAGGCGCTGGTATAGATCGCGTACAAGGCGATTATATGGGCATGCTTGCTACACTTATTAATGCCATGGCCTTGCAAAGTGCTCTGGAAAGTGCCGGCCTTTATACAAGATTAATGTCTGGTATAAAAGTTGAGCAGGTTTGTGAGCCATTTATTCGCAGAAGGGCTGTGCGCCACCTTGAAAAAGGCCGTATTGTTATATTTGGCGCGGGTATTGGTAACCCTTATTTTACTACCGACTCTACAGCCAGCTTAAGGGCAATTGAAATAGAAGCCGATGTGGTATTAAAAGGGACCCGTGTAGATGGGATCTATACTGCCGACCCGGAAAAAGACCCAACCGCTACTCGATATACCAGCATTTCTTTTGAAGAGGTATATGCCAAAGGCCTTAATATAATGGACATGACTGCCTTTACACTTTGTAAAGAAAATGGCCTGCCTATCATTGTGTTTGATATGAACAAGCCTGGCAACCTGCTAAGCCTTGTACAAGGCGATGAAGTAGGCACTCTCGTTACTATGAACTCGTAAACAAATTAGTTAGACCTATAAACACTGATATAGAATGGAAGAGATACAATTATATCTGGACGATGCAAAAGAGCAAATGGAGAAATCTGTAAAGCATACTGAGCTTGAACTAAGCAGGATCAGGGCGGGCAAAGCAATGCCCAATATGCTGGATGGATTAATGGTAGAATATTACGGTACCCCTACTCCTATCTCTCAGACAGCATCTATCACTACACCTGATCCCAGAACAATTGCTATCAAGCCTTTTGAAAAAAACATGGTGGGTGAAATAATGAAGTCGATCAAGAATAGCGACTTGAACCTGAATCCACAGAATGATGGCGAAATTATCAGACTTAACATTCCACCTCTTACCGAAGAACGTAGAAAAGAGTTGATGAAACGTGTAAAAAACGAGATTGAGGCTGGAAAGGTAAGTGTGCGTAACGTGCGCAAAGATACTAACGAGTCGCTGCGTAAACTGCAAAAAGAAGGCGCTTCTGAAGATGAAGTAAAAAGAGCAGAAGATAAAGTACAAGCACTTACAGATAGCCATGTAGCTAAAATTGATCAATTGCTTGTAGTGAAAGAACAAGAAATTATGACAGTTTGATTTAGCTGCCCAGACGTAAAAAAAGGAACCACCCGAAAGTGGTTCCTTTTTTTACGTCTATCTATCTGCCTAGATCCTGTTAGAAGGTTTTTTATTATTAAAAGACATTATAAAACCAGCTATCAACACACCTCCCAGTATAACCAGTTCAATGGTGGTTAGCTCACGCTCCAGAAGCCGGGTATTTACAAACATATAGCCAATACCTACAAGTACTATACCCATCGATATAAACTGTTTCTTGCCTGCACCTTCCGGATTTGAAATTATATTCATGATCTTTTTATGTAAATGTAAGCTATTTAAAGCTAGCTAACTGTACCTCCATTAATTATAGCTTTGGAGGGCTGTACAAATGCCAGGCTACCATCTTTATTCTCGGCCATCAGGATCATTCCCTGTGATTCGATATCCTTGATTTTACGTGGAGCCAGGTTGGCCAGCAAGCATACTTGCTGCCCGATGATATCGGCAGGCTTGTAATACTCTGCTATGCCACTTACCACGGTGCGCACATCCAGGCCGGTATCAAGCTTGAGCTTAAGCAATTTTTTAGTTTTGGGAACCACTTCAGCCTCCAAGATGGTAGCCACACGTATATCCATTTTCTGAAAATCATCAAAGGTTACTTCTGGCTTAGCTTCGGGTAATGTTTTCTTTTCAAGTTCATTGGCTGCCTTTGTATCGAGTAGTTTCTGCACCTGTGCTTCAATCACACTGTCTTCCAGCTTCTCGAACAATAGGGCTACTTCTCCTAACTGGTGGTTAGCCTGCAGAAGGTCTGCTCTGCCTGCCTCACTCCAATCAGATATACCCAGGTTTAACATACCCGCCAGTTTGCAAGCTGTAAAAGGCAGAAAAGGCTCACACAAAATGGTAAGGTTAGCTGCAATCTGCAAACTTATGTTCATGATGGTTTTTACACGTTCGGCATCAGTCTTGATCAGTTTCCATGGCTCATTATCAGCCAGGTACTTGTTTCCCATACGAGCCAGGTCCATTAACCCACTTAAAGCCTCTCTAAAACGAAATTGCTCTATTGAAGCCGAAATGGTAGCAGGAAACTCTTGTAAGCGATCCAGTATTTCCTGGTCTGCGGAGGTAAGCTCACCTCTTTCTGGTACTTTGCCTTCATAATATTTTTGGGTAAGTACTGCCGCCCTGTTGATGAAGTTGCCAAAAATAGCTACTAACTCATTGTTGTTGCGCGCCTGAAAATCTTTCCAGGTAAAATCATTATCTTTTGTTTCTGGCGCATTGGCTGTAAGCGCATAACGAAGTACATCCTGTTTGCCCTCAAAATCGCGCAGGTACTCGTGTAACCACACAGCCCAATTACGTGAAGTAGATATCTTATTACCTTCCAGGTTCAGGAACTCGTTTGCCGGCACATTATCTGGCAGCACAAAATCGCCATTGGCCTTAAGCATTACCGGGAAAATAATGCAATGGAATACAATGTTATCTTTACCAATAAAATGCAGCAGGCGGGTATCCTCTCCTTTCCAGTAAGGCTCCCAGTCTTTTCCATTTTGCGCTGCCCAATCTTTAGTAGCAGAGATGTAGCCAATGGGAGCATCAAACCAAACATACAACACTTTTCCTTCTGCGCCTTCTACAGGTACAGGTACCCCCCACTCCAGGTCGCGGGTTACGGCACGAGGCTGCAAGCCACCTTCAATCCACGATTTGCACTGTCCGTACACATTAGGCTTCCATTCTTTGTGGCCCTCCAGTATCCACTCGCGCAAAAATGGCTCCCACTTATCCAGGGGAAGGTACCAATGCTTAGTTTCTTTCATTACAGGCTTTTGGCCGCTGAGCATCGAAACCGGGTTTACCAATTCGGTTGGACTTAGCGTAGAGCCACAACTTTCGCACTGGTCTCCGTAGGCGCCGGCATGGCCACATTTAGGGCAATCTCCCTGTATATAGCGGTCTGCCAGAAACTTGCCTGCCTTTTCATCATAAAACTGCTCTGAGGTTTGCTCAATAAAGTCGCCCTGATCGTACAGCTTTCTAAAAAACTCAGATGAGGTTTCGTGGTGGGTTTGATTGGAAGTACGCGAGTAAATATCAAACGAAATACCGAACTCCTTAAACGAATCGCCTATAAGCTGGTGGTATTTATCTACTGCCTGCTGTACGGTAATGCCTTCTTTCTGGGCACGAATAGTAACAGGAACACCATGCTCATCAGAACCACATACAAAAAGTATATCTTCTTTTTTAAGCCTTTTGTAGCGTACAAAAATATCGGCAGGAATATACACTCCGGCCAGGTGGCCAATATGTACAGGTCCGTTGGCATACGGCAGCGCTGCCGTTACAGTATGTCTTTTATATTGAGTAGAAGCCATAAATACATAAATTAAGGCACGAAGATAGCAAATCTTACGTGGCTATACAGATACAAATTGAATATTGTGTTTATAGATGCTGCATAATATACCCTTTAGCTACCCGTAAACCCTATTCTGGTGTATTAAACATAAAAGAGGTGTACCTGTTTGCCAAGTACACCTCTTTTATATTTAGTAAATGTAGATGCGCTTTGTTAATAAAGCACAAAGCCTAAACGCAGCCTGCCATTTAAATTATTACCAAGACCAAACGATGAACCTCTTTCTGTAATATTGGTTCCAGATGGGCCTTCTATCTCTGTATTTTTAATATTGTAAAACGACATACCGTAACCCAGCTCAGCACCTATATACACATGCTTTGAAAAGTAAAAGTCAGCGCCTGCCAGCACGTTAGCACCAAACCTAAACCAACCGTTTTCACTTGGGTTTCTTGTAATAACAGTTGTATTGTTGATAGGGTTATGATCTTCTCTTCTTTCTGATCTGTTGGCAAATACAAGTTCTGCACCTACATAGGGCGATAGCCTGTCTGTACCTTCAAAGTGCTTTTCAATGCCTGGAGCCAGGGTAAAACCCGTAGTAATATGCGAAGAGTGTGCAGTAGGGTTATTAGAAGTAACAAAAGCACCTACTCCCAATCTGAAAGCAGAGTAATCACTTACAAATTTTCTTGCTCTTATAAAGTCGCTGCTAAAAGGGTTGCCTCCAAAAGGAGCAAAATTTCCCTCAAGGGTTAAGTTGCCGGCCGAAGCTTTAAAATCTCCACTCTGCGCCATCAGAGCGGTAACACTCAATAAAAATACCGATAAGGTAAGTACTACTTTTTTCATTATATTCTGGTTTAGTAAACGCTGCAAGTTTCCCTATTAACAGACATAAATAAAAGTACCATTTTGAGATGAACCTTGCATACAGGGCAACCGCTCCTATAAAAACAACACTTAGCTACTTATTTTTAGATAAGTAAAAACATTGCTTATCACACTAAAAGCGCAACACCTTAAAAAGCGAAGCCTACTCGTAAAGCGCCATTTACACCCTGCCCCATTTCAAAAAAAGTATGAGTTGTTGATCTGTTAGGGCCTTCTACAGCCTCTATACTCCCCCCAGAAATCATATAGCTAAATTCCAATCCTAAGTAAAAATTTTTGGCAAAGTAGTAATCTGCACCTGATACAACACCAACTCCGTGCTGAGTAGTAATGGTTGCGGTTTCGGAGCCTGAGGCAAGCCCTATCTGGGTTCTTTGACCGCCTTTGTTGTACTGATAAGCATACTCAAACCCAATGTAGGGTGAAAAGCGTTCTGAATTGCCTAAATGAAATTCAAAACCAGGCCGTACTGTTGCAGTACTGGAAAAATGTAGGGGTGAATTATTTGAAGGAGTTTGGCTGGTATAAGAATACCCTAAGCCTGCACGGAACGCAATATTTTCTTTTATAAACACCCTTCCCCTTAGATACCCTCTAGGCGCTGATTGATTAGAGAGCGAATACATACCCTCAAGGGTTACATTGCCTGCCTGCGCTTTACTTACCAAAGCCGATCTTTCTGCTGCTGAAGAGGCTGTGCTTAACGCCTGGGCTTTAACTGCTGTATTACCAAAAAAGGTAAGTGAAACCAAGAGAACAGATAGTAGCGTTTTTTGCATAAAACAGATTTAAGGGTAAACAAATGGTTTTTATATTAAAATAAGCAAGCCTGCGGATGGAGTATACAGGCTTTTGGGTATTTCTATTAAACAAACTTAATACCAATATTACTTAAACCAGTATAATTATTATTTTTATATGCAATTATTGTAAAAGAAGCATTCTCTTTCATGTAAGTTTATACCTATTCATTAGTTCTCATATATCATAAATATCTATCTTTGCCGCATGGCAAAAGAAAATACAACTCAAGAAAATAGCACTTTAAAAAAAATCATCTCTCATGCAAAAGAGTATGGTTTTGTATTTCCGTCAAGCGAGATTTACGACGGACTCCAGGCCGTTTATGACTATGGCCAATATGGTGTAGAGCTTAAGAACAACCTTAAAAATTTATGGTGGAAATCTATGACCCAGCTTAATGAAAATGTGGTGGGCATAGATGCAGCCATTTTCATGCACCCCTTAACCTGGAAGGCATCGGGCCATATAGATAGCTTTAACGACCCCATGATCGATAACAAGGACTCGAAAAAGCGTTACCGTGCCGATGTATTGATTGAAGAAAGGGCTCAGGCACTGGAAGCTGAAGGCAACCCTGAAAGAGCTACTAAAATCATCAAAGAGCTTACCCGCACCCTTGAAGCGGGCGACCTTGAAGGTGTACGCCAGATTATTATAGATGAAAACATCAAGTGTCCTATATCAGGCACTGCAAACTGGACCGAAGTAAGGCAATTCAACCTGATGTTTTCTACCCAGGTAGGCGCTGTTGCTGAAGATGCCAGTACTATTTACCTACGCCCGGAAACTGCACAAGGTATTTTTGTAAACTTTCTGAACGTACAAAAAACCGGCCGCATGAAAATTCCTTTTGGTATAGCACAGATTGGTAAGGCTTTCCGTAATGAAATTGTGGCCCGGCAGTTTATCTTCCGTATGCGCGAGTTTGAGCAAATGGAAATGCAGTTTTTTGTACGCCCCGGTACTGAAATGGAATGGTACCAGAAGTGGAAAGAAACCCGTATGAGGTGGCACCAAGCTCTGGGAGTGCCTGCAAACAAACTTAAATTTCATGATCATGACAAGCTCGCGCACTATGCCAACGCAGCTGTAGATATTGAGTTTGAGTTTCCATTTGGTTTTAAGGAAATTGAGGGAATCCACTCCCGTACAGATTTTGACCTTACCAGCCATCAAGAGCTTTCCAGAAAGAAGCAACAGTATTTTGATAACGACTTAAATGAAGAAGGTAAACCTTTTGGTAATTATGTGCCATTTGTAGTTGAAACTTCTGTTGGAGCAGACCGTCTTTTCTTGGCCACCCTTTGCAACGCCTATACAGAAGAAACCGTGGGCGAAGGCGAAAACCAGAAAGAAAGAATTTATCTTAAATTGCATCCGGCATTGGCTCCTGTAAAAGCAGCTATTTTCCCACTGGTGCGCAAAGATGGCTTACCTGAAAAAGCCCGCGAAATTTTTGATGAGCTACGCCACGACTTTAATATGATTTATGAAGAGCGCGATGCTATTGGCAAACGGTATACACGCCAGGATTTAATTGGTACGCCCTTCTGCATTGCTGTAGACTATGATACACTAACCGATAACTCTGTAACTATACGCTACCGCGATACCATGGAACAAAAACGTGTGCCAATATCCGAACTACGTAGTATTATAAGTAAAGAAGTATCCTTTAAAACCATTTTTGATAAGCTATAACTATTTGTTAAAAGTAAAAAAGCCGGCCCTTTTGAGCCGGCTTTTTTTATTGAAGTATATTTATTGAATAACCAGTCTGCCAGAAATATTCATTTCAGGAATTACAACCTGGTAAATGCCTTTTCTGAGGCCAAGATCCGGATTTACATGCAGCATATTAGAGCCACTATATACTTTTACAGTTTCACTATAAACCTCCCTGCCTACTATATCAATAATCCTGATGGTTACTGATTGTTCTTCTATACTTTCTATAGCCATGTTAACCTGGCTGCCAGTAGTAGGGTTAGGATAAATTTCAAGAGTATTCAACTTTTGTGAAAGCATTAGCTCTTCTTCACTTACCTGGCTCGCATAGGTACCCAAAGAACTTACAGAACGTGGCGCAGTATAAGTTGCCTTTATAAATACTCTTTGTGCCGGGTTAGAGGTTGATGCATTTCTGGACCGGAGCGTATAATAGCCTGTACTTGCTGCGGCGTAGCTTCCGCTTAGGTTACCAGCTCCCCTCCTTGAGCTTACAATAGTTCCACTGGCATTTACCAATTCAACATCGAGCGTAAAAGAGGCATTTGTAGGAAAAAGATTATATGTAACAGTTCTGCCACTTTCCACAAAAATTCTACCTGCTGTACGATAGGCTGTAGAGCCAGAAGGCAGTTGGCCTCCCTGCTTCAGGGAACTGGCATGGCTATCGCCCAGGTCGTTTGCAAGCTCCCACTCCTGGGTTGTAGATTTAACAGGTAAATTATAAGTAGTACCTATCCCTTCAGGAGCCCAAACGGCATAGCCTCTACGCCCCTGCGCAGCTGTACCGTTGCAAGGTGGGGTGTTGATATTGGCCCAGCCATTGGCATCTACTACTTTTACATCGTTTCCGTTTGCGCCCGAATAATCTTTTAAGCGCGTACCTGGCGCAAAATCAGTTTGTACCCAGTGGTTTTGCCAGGTACTCCAGTTATCGTTTACAGAAATTATAGCGCGGCCACTACGCTCAATTACCAAATGATCTGCAGCCTGGTAACGTACTTTGTATGCTCCTTCTTTAAATTTTAAGTTCTGGTGGCACCAGATTAGGTTAGCAATATCCGAGCGAACCGGCAGATCGGTTGTGCTTTTTGGACTATGGGTCCAGCGTTTACCTGTGTTGCCTATGTTAAATAAATCTTCAAAAAAGACCTGGGGCGATCCATCAACAGCAAGGGCAACCGCATACACAGCTGACAGACGCGGATCAAAAGGATCTATGTGTGGTGCCAGTTCGCTACCAGTATTCCAGCCAATATAATTACCAGTTGAGCCTAACTGTGGACGGAACGTGTCATGATTATTTACAAAAGGCACAGTTCTGTGTACATACTGGCCATCTATCAAAAACACCCTGTTATTTTGCTGGTAGCCAGGCAAGGTACCAATGTTAAAAGAACCCCCAGCAGATACCATACTATATAGGCCATCGCGTAATGAGAAATCAAAAGTACCAGCACGGTTCTGCACATTATTGGCCCAGCCATCCAGTTGCGACTTGCCTCCTACATACTCTCCTACAGCAAACATTCTGCCTCCCCCACTGGCCCAGCCCGCATTTTGCTGCAGGTTGTATAGAAAATCCTCCATAGCCCAATCTGGAAAATGCTTTACGGCATCAATTCTAACTCCATCAAATCCTACTTGCTTTTTGTACCAGATCAGCCAGTTGCGGGTACCGTTGCGCATCCAGTTAGAAGTTTGAGCAGGATTATAGGTAGCATTAGAACTTTGCCCGTAGGCACCTGATACATAACTAATATCTGGCCCCCAATACACTGCATTCCAATCGCCTGAATAGGACCCATCTGCAGGGTTAGGGTGAAAGTTCTGCCAGTTTTTATAAAAACGGCCACTACGCGCCAAGTAATTCGCAGCAGTTTCGCTGCTGGCCGGACTAGCATAACTTACATAGCGGAAGTTTTTGTATTTACTCGTTGTATAATCTTCCCAGGCAGCAGGATCCTGCCCTCCTGCGCCATTCGCACTACCAGCATTATCCACATGGTTAAGCACAATATCCTGTATAACCTCTATTCCATTGGCATGCAGAATAGCAACTGCTCGTAGGAGCTCATCTTTGGTGCCCAGGCGGGTTGCTACAAACCCCTTCTGGTACTTATCCCCCAGGTCATAATGGTCAAATGGAGAATACCCATTGCCTTGATTACCATTTTTTATAGAAGGTGGTATCCATACGGCATCAATGCCCATTTCCTTTAAGCGAGGCGCTAAATCGGCTAGATAATTAGCCCAACCATTAGGATAATTATTATTATGGAAGTCCCACCAGAACCCCTGGAGCACAACTTTTTGTGCAACGCTTTGTAGAGATACAAAGCAGATTACAGCAAGCGTAAGCATGATTTTCGCCCACCGTTGAGTAAAGATTTTTGACATAAAGGTGATTTTAAGTAGTTGTAAAAAAAATATCAGACTTTACGCCATTTTAAAACAATAGTTATAAATTATTTATTATTACAAAATTTAATTTTACAGATACTTAAAATGCAAATAAAAAAGCCAGGCTATAAGGCCTGGCTTTTTTATTTGCATTGTTACTAAAGCTTACTTTTTGAACTTCAAATGTATTAGCTCTCTCTCGGTAAGGTAACGCCATGTACCTCTTGGAAGGTCTTTTTTAGTAAGACCTGCATACATAACACGGTCTAGCTTAACTACTTCGTAACCCAGGTGCTCAAATATTCTGCGTACAATACGGTTTTTGCCAATATGTATCTCCAGGCCCAGAGTAAGGCCATCCAGCGATACAAGCTCCAGGTGATCTACATTTGCTTTACCATCTTCCAGTTCTACACCTTCTTTGATCTTCAAGAAATCTTCTTCGGTAATAGGCTTATCCAGTTCTACCTGGTAAAGTTTTTTAATATGATTGGCAGGATGAGCCAGCTTTTCAGCAAGCTCACCATCATTGGTAAGCAGCAGCAAACCTGTAGTGTTACGATCTAAGCGGCCAACCGGATAAATACGCTCCTGGCAGGCATTTTTAACCAGATCCATTACAGTTTTGCGCTCATCCGGATCGTCAGTTGTAGTAATATGATCTTTAGGCTTATTTAAAAGAACATATACCAGTTTCTCGCGCTTTAAAGGCTTGTTATCAAGTGTAATAACATCACGCGATGTAACTTTATGACCCATCTCGGTAATTACATTGCCATTCACCTTTATACGCCCTTCTGCAATAAGGGTATCAGCATCACGACGTGAGCAAACCCCTGCGTTAGAAATAAAACGGTTAAGGCGTATTTCCATGGGCCCCTCGGGCTTAGGAGCATTCGTTACCTTTTTCTCAATCTCTTTTAATTTCTTAAAATCGTAAGTGGGTGGCTCCTGTACCGGCTCTTCTTTTTTCTTTCTGGGTGCATTGCGGTCAAAGCGGCCTTCACGCTCCGGGCGCTCATTACGGCCTGTCCGTTCACCCTTAAAGCCTGGGCGCTCGTTTCGGTCTGTACGGTCACTTTTAAACCCAGGACGCTCGGTTGAACCTTTTTCTTCGCGGTTAAAACGGCCAGAGCGAACGTTCTTATCTTCTTTTGGCTTGTCAAAACGATCTGGCGATGCACTGAACCTACGGTTATCATTGCCGGCAAAATCTGCCTTACGGCCAAAAGCACCACGTGCTGTGCGGCTGGGTTTTGAGTAATTACTCAAATCTTTATCTTTCGCTGCATCTGTATTTTGATGGCGGGTATCGCCTGTTCTTTCAGCATTAAAGCGACCTGGCTTTGTGTTGTCTTCGCGCTTATCGTAGGGGCGCGCTGAACCTTGTCCACGCCCTTCAGAGCCCCATGAACGGCCAGGCTTCTGGCTATCTGTACCTCTGTTAAAGTCGCTACGGGATTTAAAACCTTCTTTGTTGAAAGGCCTGTCTGTTTTCCTGTCGCCTTCTGTACGAGGGCTATTAAACTTACCGGCAGAGCGGTAAGGCTTGTTTTCCTGGCCATCTTTACCTGTATTCCAGGCAGGCTTGGAGTCGTCTTTACGATAGGTCTTTTTATACTGGAAGCCTTCTTCCTTATTATACTTGGTTCCGCTTGAATTACCATCACTTTCAAAGCGCGGATTCTTCTTTCTATAAGGAGATTCTTCACTTCTATCTTCACGATAGCCAGGCTTGGGGGCATCCCATTTGCGGTTTACATCGCGAGGAGCGTTGTTACCAAATCGGTTACCCTGGGGCTTATTAAAGTTTGGATTGAATGATTTTTTAGGATAAGGCTTTGATTTGTTTTCATCGCCCTGGGCATTATCTTTTGAATATGGACGGTTATAGGATCTTGGTTTCTGGCTTTCTGAATCTTTGTTATAGTTCTTTCTTTCGTCTTGAGGCGACCTTCCGGATGAGGGTCTTTGCTTATTTTGATCTCTGTTCATCCTGTTCCAGTATCACTACTGTGTTTTTAAAAATATTGATACGTTTGCGGCTTTTGGCCTATGTTCCTTAAAAGGGCTGCAAAGATATATGATTTTAATAATGCTTTGCCTCCGCCCTCACTATTTTTTTATAAGCTACCATAAAGAGGTAGTTGATAATCAAAACCTAAATGACTCGCTTTGGTTCCGAACTCAGGAGTTTTCAGAGTCGGTTCCGATAGAGTTCTCATCTTCGGCAAAATCTTTTGGTACAGGCAGGTCTTTAAGACTATTAATACCAAAGTACTCCATAAACCGTGCGCTGGTTCCGTACAGCAAAGGCCTACCTGGTGTTTCTGCTTTTCCTTTGATTTCAATAAGCTCTTTTTCAAGCAGCTTCTGGATAGCATAATCACAATTTACCCCTCTTATATGCTCAATATTGGTTTTGGAAATAGGCTGCTTGTACGCAATAATGGCTATTGTTTCCAGGGCTGAGGTAGATAACCTCTTCTTGGATTTTTGTTTTAATAATACTTGCACAGCCGGTTCAAAGGCAGGTTTTGTCAGAAACTGGAAGCCTCCCCCACTTTTGCTGATGCCAAAAGCAAACTCATCTGTACTGTATCTTTCTTCTATAGCCAGCAAGGCGCCCCTTATTTCTTCAGAAGGCAGTTCCGTACCTAGCAATTCTGTTAGGCATTGCTGTATTTCCAAAAGTGTAATTGGTTCTGAGGCACAAAAGATCAAGGCCTCAATTTGTTTCTGCAGAAAATTCAATATTATACTCTTTATATAGAGACAACTAATGTATATGGAGAGCCTAATGCTTTAAGCTAGCTATACCATTATATCAATATTATTAATACGCTTACTTACCAACCCATTATATGGCCGCGGTAAATGCTAACCTCAAAGATACACCCTTTTAAACACAAACTGTTAGTTAAGAAAAACATAAACCTACATAGCATAAACTATTCAGTAATTAGTAAAAAAACCTCCTGCCTAAATGAGAGTTCATTACTGGCAGGAGGTTTTTAATATTTAATTAACACGTATATAATAACTATACAGCGTTGTTTATAAAAGCCAGTTTAATTGGCTCTCTTTAATTTTGCTTCAATAGAATGCTGTGTATGAGGAACAGCTCTTAATCGCTCTTTCGGAATGAGCTTTCCGGTATCGATGCAAACACCGTATGTACCATTTTTAATTCGCATCAATGCAAACTCCAGTTGCTGAATAAACTTTTGCTGGCGTGCAGCTAACTGACTGATGTTTTCTTTCTCAGCGGTGTCAGCACCATCCTCAAGAACTTTCATACTGCTGGCAGTATTGTCAGTACCCGCATCATTTCTCCTGCTAAGAGCCTCTTTGATGTAGGCAAGCTCTTTACGGGCTTTTTCTACCTTCTCATTGATCAAGGTTTCGAACTCTTTAAGCTCTTCCTCAGAATACCGTTGCCTTTCGTCTTGAATCATCATAATCCGGGGTTAGTAAGATATAATAAGTATGTTTTCAAAGCCATAAACAATACAACGTGTTAACTTACACGACCTATTGATAGGAAACCAAATTAAGAATGATAATCAAAACTTACCTTGGATAATTTTCCACAAAACTAAGACTATTTTTTTAATAAATAATAATCTAAACAGGATCAAAAAATAATAATTTACTTACAAACCTCCACTAAAATTACGGCCAACTTATTCCGGCAACCTATCTTCTATGGCGGGATTTAGAAAATCAAATATTTTATATTGTATACTAGGTAATCTTCAAAAGTCGTCAAAAAGTTCCTATAACATTAAATATATTCCTTTTATATGTACTTATATAGTATTTTATTATAATTTTGATTGATTTATTATATACATACCTTATGGGCAATACCTACAAAAATATTTATATTTATTACATCAAAACATTAACCACCATTACCCTGCTGTTTAGCTTTTTAACTGCTTTTTCTCAGGATAATTGTGCAACATGGGCAAACTGCACACCTGGAAATGCATCGTCAGGACAGTTTTTTTATGGCATGGGTATTTTTCGCGTACAGCTTAACACCATTAACAATGTTACTCAGGACGCGTCTGAAGGGTATCGCAACTTTTTCTGTGGTGAAAGAACCACCCTACAGGCTGGCGGAACCTATACGCTTAGTGTAGAAACATACTCCGCAAACGAGAATGTACGCGCCTGGATTGATTTTAACAACAACCAGGCATTTGAAGCTAACGAACTTGTGCTGAGCTCTGACGGTAAAACGCGGCATACAGCAAGCTTTAAAGTGCCAGCCAATGCTGTAACCAACCAATACGTACGGATGAGGGTTTCTGCTGATAACATTGTTAGCTCAATACCAGGCCCATGCACTACACCAGAATACTCACAAGTAGAAGACTATGGTATACAGGTCAGCAACATACCCCAAGAACCCAAAGCACAATTTTCATCACCAGATACGGCGAGTTGCTCTGGCAGAGTCCAGTTCAGAGATGAATCATTATTTGTACCAGAAACATGGCAATGGAATTTTGGCGATGGGCGCACATCAACCCAGCAACACCCTACACATACTTATCTTACGCCTGGTGTTTACACCGTATCATTAACGGTAAGCAACTCGGCAGGCTCAAACCAGCTTACACGTCGGGAATACATTAATTTTCACAACAAAAAACCAAAAGATATTAGCTGCAAGCCAGTTACTAACGATTTTTGCTGTACCTATGGTATTACCCGCGTTGCCATAGGCACCATGGTAAATTTATCTACCAATGCCTCTGCCGGGTACGAAGATTTCACTTGCTCAGTGGCACCAGTAGAGTTATATGGTGGCGAAACCCATGCATTAAGCCTACACACCAGCCAGCAAAACCCTCAGGACACAAAAGTATGGATTGACTATAACAACGATGGCCAGTTTCATGAAACTAATGAACTGGCAGGTATAGCACTTAATTCTATTAACCCTATAATACACTTAAGCCTGCCTTCTACAGTACTTTATGATACGCCTCTGCGTATGCGTATTTCTTCTGATTATGCAGGCAGTGCTTTTAATGCCTGCACTAACCTTAGGCATGGCCAGGCAGAGGATTATACACTTATTGTAAAAGAAAACACAAACAAGCCCATAGCAGGCTTTACCATAGATGCTCCTCCAATGTGTGGCAGAACCTACCAGTTTCATGATGCCTCCCAACATACTGTATTAGAATATTTTTGGGAGTTTGGCGATGGCCAAACCTCAGCAGCACAAAACCCTGTCTATACCTTTAGCGAAGCAGGCACCTACGAAGTAAGGCTTACAGTACGCAATCGTTTTGGCGAAAACACCACTGCTAAAACAGTGCTAATTACGGATGGCCCTTCTCCTGCCCTATGCAGACCAGGCAGCACTTCAGCTATATCTAATATTGGCATCCACAAGGTAATTTTTAACGAAATCAATAACTCTACAGCTACAGGAGATGGTTACCAGGATTACTCTTGCTCGCATCAAACCAGGGTTTTTGCTGGTACAAGCTATGAATTACAGGTTTATACCAGCAATCGCTTTACAGAAAATGCAAGGGCATGGATAGATTATAACAACGATGGTATTTTTACTGATAATGAATTAGTATTAAGCTCTCAGGCACGTACAGATGTAAACCCTCACCGTGCTACTGTTATTATACCTCAGGCAACTTTGCGTACCCCTTTGCGCATGAGGGTTATGTCTGATGAGAGTACTCAACCAGTGCCAAGAGCCTGCACAGCATTACAGTATGGCCAGGCCGAAGATTATTCAATCTGGATAGATGCTTCGCTATCCAGCAGCAAGCCACAAACAGAAGATCAGCTTTTGATTTACCCCAACCCAGCCAAAGGCATAGTTACCTTAAAGTGCAGTAATTCTGCAGAGGCCCGCATTGAAGTCAGAAACTTATTAGGCCAGGTAGTAGCTACCTATTATAAGCCACAAGGCCAGCTGTTTGAGCAAGAGTGTAATTTAACCAATGTTCCCAAAGGGATATACCTGGTTACAGCCTATACGACCAGGCTCACATCCACTCAAAAATTAGTTATTGAATAAGGTATCTATTATGAAAAAACAAATACTCTTTTTCCTGTTCGTAATGCTTTGTCAGCTGCCTGCTGCCTGGGCATCTCATATTATGGGTGGAGAGGTTACCTACAATTATGAAGGTATTGTAGGCAGCCAGGTTAGCTATACTTTAACGTTCCAGATGTATGTGGATAGAACACCTCCTTCACAATTCCCTACTGGAAACCAACAAACTATTACCATTGGTATTTACAATGCAGATAACAATACCCTGATTATGGTACGCACCCTGCAAAGCAACCTACAGGATATAAACCCTCCTTTGCCAGCTGGTTGCAATATTTCAGGGGGCTTGGCTCAGGTTACCCTTAATACTTATATTGACAGGGTATCACTACCTGTAACTATAAATGGCTATAAAATTATTTACATACGTTGCTGCCGTAACAATAACATTCGCAACCTGGTAGCCCCAGAGTCCAATGGAACTACCTTTCTTACCAGCATCCCATCGCCTTTAATGCGCAACTCATCTCCCAGGTTTACCGACCAGGCCGTGCCTTATATGTGCGCAAAAGATACTACCACCATTATCAATAATGCTTTTGATCCTGATGGCGACCGCCTGATCTACTCATTTGTAAGGCCTTACGCCGGCGGAGGCACACAACCTGGTAATGTGGAGCCGTCTCATGGGTATACTTTTCAGGACCCAACACTTATGCAATTTCAGCAGGGGCACACTCTTGATCAACCCTTTGGGCCAGGAAGTTTTGCTACCATTGATGCCTCTACGGGTGTAACACAGTATTATGCTCCTAACCCAGGCGAATATGTGGTTACAATGGAAATTAAAGAGTTCAGGAGACTACCTAACGGCACTGAAGTACTTTTAGGCAGCACCCGCAGAGAAATACAAATTCTGGTGAGAGATTGCCTGATAAACCGCTCCCCGATAAACATTAGCAGCGGCCGTACAGCTACTAATACTTACGAGTTTGAAGTAATAGAAGGCCAAACCTTGCAATTCCAGGTAAGAGCTACTGATATTGAAAACAATACCATAAAAATAACAGCCTCCAGCCGTATATTAGATGGATCTGGAGGGTATACCGGTCCACGGGCAACATTTACCAATGCTACGGGGCAAGGGCAGGCAACCTCTCAGTTTACATGGGTTACACAGTGCGGCATGGCAGGCACATACTATATGAACGTAAAAATGGAAGATGATGGCTGCCCGCCCAAAACCACACCAAGTGTCTACATTATCCATGTGCGGCCTTATCAGTTCCGGGGAGGGATACAGGGGCCAGACCTCGTTTGTGGCAACGCACAAAATAATACATATTCGGTTTTAAATTTAGGCGGCACCTATACCTGGCGCATAACAGGAGGCACCATTATCAGCCCCACACAAACAAACTCTGTATCAGTACGATGGGATGCTACTGCTACGCAACACCGCATTAATGTTGTAGGGGTATTGGATGGCGTCTGTCGCGACTCTGCTTCAAAAGATGTACAAGTAAGCTTTGTGGAGCCCATCTCAGTTAATGCCAGCAATACATCAATTTGCCTTGGTGAAAGCACCACTCTTCAAGCCAACGGCAACTTTACTACTATACAATGGCGGCCTGGGCCCGGCATACAAAATCCTGGTGCTGCACAGGCTGTAGTGGATCCTTTACAAACGCATTGGTATTATGTACAAGGGGTTGATGCCTTAGGCTGTATTTCTACAGACAGTATACAAATTACGGTTAACCCTCAACCTTCACAACCCCTTATAGCAGGGCCAAGAGTGGTTTGCCCCAATACCAATAACCTGGTTTCGTACAGAATAACAAATCCGGAGCAGGGCACTACCTACCGGTGGTTTATTCATGGTGGTGTAGCAAGTACTACCACAGGTAACTCTATACAGGTACGCTGGGGGGCTGCCAGTAACACAGCACGTATTTCTGTACTACCCACTACCACCCAGGGCTGCACCAGCGACACATTGCATTTCCCGGTTATTATCAATCAACTTCTTAAACCTGAAACTCCGGTTGGCCCTACTGAGCTTTGTACCCGCGATGGTGTACTGGGTGTAGAATATACGCTCCCTATAGTAACAGAAGGCTCTCATTTTCAGTGGGGTGTAGAGGGTGGAGAGATACTAAGCGGCCAGGGCACAAGCCGTGTACGGGTGCGATGGACTACCTCAGGTGCAGGTGCAGTATGGATTCAGGAAGAAGTAAACAGTACGCTTTGCTTTGGTGTATCGGATAGATTAGAGGTTACCATATCCCCCTCACCTGATGGTAATTTACCTATTACCGGGAACTTTGCACAATGCGAATTTGGCAACGAAACCACTTACAGCCTTGCAGGGTTACCGGGATCTACTTATGCATGGACAATCACACCGGCCACTGAGATAGTGGCAGGCCAGGGTACATCCAGCATACAGGTAAAGTGGGGCGCTGCTGCCACCTATACCATTTCTGTATTGGAAACCTCTGCTTCTGGCTGCGTTGGCGTTTTAATCGATACTACTTTCCAGGTTAACCCTCTTCCACAGACCAGTGTCGCTGGCAATAATTTTATTATTTGCCCCGAAACAACTGGCCAACGTAGCTATCAGGCTTTCCAAACCTTACCTGGATCTACCTTTCGATGGGAAATCAGGGGAGGTACCATTACAACCGGGCAAGGCACAGCTACAGTTAATGTAAACTGGGCAGCAGGTACCGACAGGTTTCTTTCGGTACGCGAAACCAGCCCATCTGGCTGCGAAGGAACACTTATGCTGTTTCCTTTAATCACCGACAACACCACCATATTATTGCGCAGTGTGAGTACTGTAGTGGAAAATGACAAACAAGTAATACTCCGTTGGAGAGTAAGCAATGGAGACAGGCTGCCAGGTAGTCTTACCTTGTACAAAAGACCTACAGGTACTGACGAATGGCAGGTACTTGCCGAAGTGCCTAAAACAGACTCTACTTATACTTATGGAGAGCCGGCTACAAGCAATCAAAGCTTTCAATATAAAATAGAAGCAACAAACCTGTGTGGCTCTACAGTGCGTAGCCGAACACATAATACTCTTTTGCTGAGAGGTAATGCTACAGAAACAGAAGTACTGCAATTGAGTACCCTTGAATGGAACCCATATGCTGACTGGGAAAGGGGCGTTAAAAACTATGACTTATATCGCCATACAGACCCAACCGTATTTGTAGATGAACTCACCCCTTCCACCCTTCGGTTTGAACAAAACAATGGCTCAGAGGCTTTTGAACATCGTTATCGTTTATCCGCAAATAGTGTAGAAGGCAATGAGATATCATGGTCAAACTGGTTAACCCTTAATTTCGAAAACCCTCTAAAATTTTATAATATTATTACCCCTAATGGCGACCATTTTAATGAAACCTGGCATATTGACAATGTGAAGCTTTATACTAATAACGAGGTAATAATTTACAACCGGCTAGGCAAAGAGGTGTTTAGAATGCGGGATTATGACAATAGTTGGAATGCAGAGGGACTTAGTAATGGCGTGTATTATTTTTCCTTTACCTCAGACCGAACTACCAAACCTCTAAAAGGACATATTACTGTGCTAAGGTAACAAGTAAATAAAACATCAAAAATTACTAAAAAAGGGTTTAGACCAGGTTCAGGTCTAAACCCTTTTTTTTAGTAAAGCATTGCCTTGCTTTTATACTACCAGAGCTACTCGTTTGCTACCGCAGTAAAGTAATTGTACCTTTAAAACTACGGGTGGTATAATGAATATAGTAAAAATAAGTACCATTAGGAGCTGTAAGCCCATCCCAGGCAAAATCTCGATAATCGCTTTTAAACATAAGCTGGCCCCAACGGTTAAAAATCTCTATATATTCAAACTTTCCGGTGCAATTGTCAATAGGCAGGTCCGGTAGTGTATAGGTATCATTAAGTCCATCACCATTGGGAGTAAATACATTGGCAGGCTTATAGTTAAGGCTTTCGTCAGGCCTGTCTTTTACCTGGATTTGTACAGTTGTTGTATCTTGCCGGCTGGCATAACAGCGGTTGTCTTTAGCAACAAACTGTATAGTAAATAAACCATCGTTTTGTTCTGTTTGCAGGGCTTGGCAATCGGGCCTCCAGCTAAAGGTAGACGACACAGCAGTTTTATTGCTTACAGATCGAAAGTTCATAGCCAGTGCCCCCATATCAAACCCTTGCCCTGTAGCATTAAGGCTTACCTCATCGCCATCCGGATCAAAGCCATGTACATTAAATTGAAGCTCTTCGCCCATTGTTACTTCGTAATACTGCTGTGCGGGTTGCAGGGAAATAACAGGCTTCTGGTTTGCTTCAGGTATTAATTTATAATAAACACGCAGCCTGTCTTTAAGAGGAAAAGGACAACTGTTATCACTTACCACCACATCAACAATATACACCTTATCATCACTTTCTTCGCAGGGCGGGCCACAAAGGCTAACAGAAAGAGTATCTTTTAAACCTTTGGTAGCTACCTCTGCGCTTAACGCCATGGTACGCTTCGTTTGAAAATTTACAGGTATGGTCTGTATCTTGATAATATCCTTAACACTGGGATCTGTAATCTTTAAATCAAAACATTGGGCTGCATTACCACTTAACAATAAAGTATCACCCTCTTGATAAAAGGCTTTGATATCATTGCGATACAACTTAACAGAAGGAGATAAGTAAGATGGACAATCTCTTACCAGAAGTTGAAAATCGCGCCTTACCTCTCCTATTTTAACACCTTTTCTAAACTCCTCACAAAGTACAGAGAACACATGCAACCCTGGCATAGAAGGCGTAAGCGACAACTTTCCTGTAGCAGAGTTTACGCTTAAAGATGGATTACCCGCAATAGAGGCAGCGGCACTGTAGCCTGTTTGCCAATCCACAGTTTTATAAGGCCTGGGCAAAATTTTACCCTTACCTCCTTCCAGGCCTGGCACACCATTGCCTTTTAATGGATCTACCAGACTATAGCGTAACATATCGCCATCAGGGTCTGTAGCACCAAATTCAAACTCAAATGGTTGTCCAAGGCAGGCATACTCTCCAAAAGGAATTCTAAACTGAGGTGAACTATTTAAAAAAGGTTTTCCATTAGCCACTACTGCCGGAAACTCCATGTAAAAGGTCATTCCAGAATGGCCAGGGTTTTTTATGTTAACAGTAGTTGCATTTCTACAGCAACGCTCCCATACCACGTAATACCCTTCAGGGTCGTTATATACTTTAGGGTCCAGGGCAATAGTAGCAGAGTAAGTTATAAGCAGGGTGCTCAGGCGCTCTATAGTGCAACTCTCATTTACGTATTTTACAGGCTCAGAATGTTGCTCTGGCAGAACGAACTCTCCCTTTTTTTGGTTACTTCTTATGTCAAACACATAAGCCACAATCGATTTATCGCGGGCCGAGGGCGCGCCATTAAATTTATCGAAATAAAGGTTTAGGCTTAATTGATATTGGTAATCTTTTTCAAGAGCCGCCATTTTAAACTCTCCGCCAACAATATGGCTGGCACGGAGAGAGCAACAGACAAAAAAGATCAAAAAAACAACCAGGTAAAATTTCTTCATAGCGAAAGCCTGACTGAACATATGTATTTATAAAACTAACACTGTATCGCTGGCTGGCTTTGCATTAATAAAATGAGCAATAACAACACACGAACCTATTTGCTTAATTATCAAGCCATATATACAATAGCAAAGATTCAGCGAATATAATTAATTTTTAAAATTGTATTCCAATAGCGCTTTTAAATTGCCTATTTTTGCACTCCCATGAGAAGTAAGAAACCCCAACAAACATTACAAAATATTACCGTTGGCGATATGGTTGCTGAAGGTAAATGTATTGCCAGGCACGAAGACAAGGTGATATTTATTGAAGGTGCTGCACCAGAAGATGTTGTAGACCTGCGTATTATAAAGAGCAAAAAAAACTTTGCTGAAGCAGTAGTTACTCATATCCACAGCTACTCACCCAAACGCCAGCAGCCTTTCTGCCAGCACTTTGGCACCTGTGGTGGTTGTAAATGGCAGCACCTGGGCTACCCGGAGCAACTGCATTACAAGCAGCAGCAGGTAAAAGACAATATGGATCGCATTGCCAAGGTAGAGTACCCAGGCGTTATGCCTATATTACCCTCTAAAGACACTACATTCTACCGCAATAAGCTGGAGTATACCTTCTCTTCTAAAAGATGGCTTACAGCTGAAGAGATTGGAAATGATGGTGACATTGATCGCAATGCGCTGGGCTTCCATATACCCAAGCGGTTTGACAAGATCCTGGATATTGAGCATTGTTACCTGCAGCCCGACCCTTCTAACCGCATTAGGCTGGAAGTAAAGCGCTATGCCAAAGAGCATCAGCTGGAGTTTTTTGAGTTGGTGCACCAAACGGGCTTTCTGCGCAACCTTATTATCCGTACCGCTACCAGTGGCGAATTAATGGTAATTGTACAGTTTGCACACCCCGACCAGGAGAAAATAGATGCTCTTATGCAGCACCTGGCTGATACCTTCCCTGAAATTACCTCGCTGCTGTATATAGTAAACCAAAAGCAAAACGATACCTGGTATGACCAGGATGTAATAACTTTTAAAGGCCGCGATTATATTCTGGAAGAAATGGAAGGCCTTAAGTTCCGTGTAGGCCCCAAGTCGTTTTACCAGACCAATGCTGTACAGGCCTATGAGCTTTACAAAATAGCACGTGATTTTGCAGGGCTATCTGGCAACGAGGTAGTATATGACTTATACACCGGAACCGGAACTATTGCTAACTTTGTAGCTCGCAAAGCTAAAAAGGTTGTAGGGCTTGAGTACATTGAAATGGCTATTGATGATGCCAAAATCAATGCACAGCTAAACGGCCTTGAGAACACAGCCTTTTTTGCCGGCGATATTAAAGATGTGTTGAACGAAAGCTTTATAGCAGAGCATGGCCGTCCGGATGTGGTTATTACTGACCCGCCCCGTGCCGGCATGCACCCTGATGTAATAGACACCCTGCTTAAAGCTGCACCTGATAAAATTGTGTACATAAGCTGCAACCCTGCTACCCAGGCCCGCGATCTTGCTTTAATGGATGCCGGCTATAAAGTAGCAGCCGTACAACCTGTAGACATGTTTCCGCACACCTATCATGTAGAGAATGTGGTGTTGCTGGAAAAGAGGCTTTAAATGCTCTGTTACAAGAAGCAAACCAACTAGTTGGCTATACAGGAACAGAACTTAAATTTGAATACAGCTCCCTTTTAGGAGACATTTATATAGAACAATTAACCATCAGGATAAACGATGAGTAAATTAGATGACGAACAGGAAATAAGCCTCCAGTATTTAGGTACAATTACATCTGATTTTGTAAAAGTATCGGATACCCTTAAGGAAGCCTCGTACCAGATGCGTGTACGTAATATTTCCAAATACCCGATTTTCCCTGTTTCCAAAATAGAAATACCAGTGGGTAGTCTTTTATTGGGTAAGGCCGAAGTAGGTACAGAGTGGAATTACTACATTTCTATGCTCGAAGAGTTTACACAGCGTAAGCTTGTTGAAGGAGATGGTATGCAAAACTTTTTGGGTGCCTATAAAGATGCAGATGAGTTTTGCTGCCTGTTTGTAGTAGACCAAGAGTTTACAAACTTTGTATTTGTACCCTATCCGGAAGATTAAAGCAATACCAGCATAAATAAAAACGCTGCAAAAGTCTGCTGACTCTTGCAGCGTTTTTATTTTTATAGCTACCAGAACTTTCTCAGGTATCTTTAATCGCGGTTCCAGTAAGATTTTATTACCTTGCCTGTAATTAAGGTATACACTTCTCTGATAATTAACCCAAGTAAAACAGCAGGCAAAAAACCTACAAAGAAACCAGATAATTTATATTGTTGGATAGCCAGGAGAAATAGAACCATCGCTATGAGCCAAAATACTAGGTTTAAGTATTTGCGCATGATACAATTGGTTATATATCATAAATATAAAATTACAACTGCTTCTTTACAATATGTTGTATATTAATAAGCTACTAAATAAATTAATACGCACTTACCTTTTGGCTAATGCTCTCGCATAAACACGAAATATTTTTAGAAGTAGCCCGACTATTAAGTTTTACCAAAGCCAGTCAGACTTTGTTTATCAGTCAGTCGGCTATAAGCAAGCAAATAAAAGCACTGGAAGAATACTATAAGTCGGGATTGTTTGAGCGGCTAGGCAATACAGTTACGCTTACGCCTGCAGGCCAGTTATTATACAAAAAGCTGTTGCTTGCCAAGCAGATGCAAAACGACTTGCATACAGAACTCAACGCGCTTAATGAAAATTTTTCCCCACAGGTACGCATGGTAATAGGTGCCAGCACTACTATTTCCTTGTATGTGTTACCGCCTGTACTTTCTGCTTACCTAAGCAAGAACCCCAATGTGCAGCTAAGCCTTAAAAACCGTAATAGCGAAAATATACTTAAAGCCTTGCTTGAGCATGAAATAGACCTGGGGATTGTGGAAAGTATAAATAAGGTAAGTAATGTTACCTATACACCTTTTCTTACAGATGATGTTATACCGGTTTGCTCTTCAAAAAATCCATTAAAGACAGAAAAACTGGAAGTAAAGGACCTGTTTGATATCCCCCTGGCTATCCGTGAAGCAGGCTCGGGTACGCTTGCAGTATTAGAAATGGCCCTTGAGCAGAAAAAAGTGAAGCTGGCAGAACTACCCATTAAAGTAAGACTTGGCGGTACGGAAGCCTTAAAAAACTTTGTGCGGGTAGATAATTGCCTTGCCTTTTTGCCCAGGCAGGCTGTAAAAAAGGAACTTGAAACCGGTGAACTGGTAGAGCTTGCTATAAAAGATTTAAAGGTAAAAAGAACCTTTAGTTTTATACAACGCAAAGGAACCGAGAATAACATACCATACAAAGGTTTTTTACGATTTATGAAACAACAGTATTCCATTATGGAATAGCCAATTCCTATTTTCTATTTTGGTTTTTCATGACAGATGAGGTACTTGCACACCTCCAACACCAACTATCATGGAAACTAAAACAGAGCCTTTATCCAAAATATCGAGTTTAGAATGCTCCTCCTGTGGCGCAAATTATACCCCTTTCGAAGCTCATGCTTTATCAGGATGCTGCGGGCTTCCGCTACTGTCGCGCTATGATTTTGATGCTCCTTTTTTTAAAAAATCACTTTTAGATCGCGAAGGCACAATGTGGCGTTACCGTGAAGTTTTGCCAGTAATAGCTACCGAAAATATTGTAACACTTGGCGAAGGCTTTACTCCCCTGCTTACCCTAACAACCCTGGGCAAACAACGAGGTTTCGACAAGCTGCTTTTAAAAGATGAAGGAAAAAACCCAACAGGCTCTTTTAAAGCCAGGGGCTTAAGCATGGCTATCTCTAAAGCCAAAGAGTTTGGCACCAGTGGCTGCATTGTACCAACTGCTGGTAATGCCGGGGTGGCTATGGCAGCCTATTGTGCTAAAGCTGGTATGCGTGCGATAGTTGTAATGCCTAGGCATACACCTAAAGCATTTAAGGAAGAATGTTATTGGTATGGCGCAGAACTACACTTAATTGATGGCCTTATAAACGATTGTGCCGCTAAAGCGAAAGAACTGAATGTAAACAATGAACTTCTGGATGTATCTACGCTGAAAGAGCCTTATCGCCTGGAAGGCAAAAAAACCATGGGCTATGAAATTGCCGAACAACTTAACTGGCAACTACCTGATGTAATTCTCTATCCGGCGGGTGGAGGCACGGGCCTAATCGGTATATGGAAAGCCTTTAAAGAAATGCAGGCCCTGGGCTGGATTTCTGCAGACACAAAACTACCCCGGATGGTAGCAGTGCAAGCTGACAACTGCCGCCCTTTGGTAGATACTTTTTATGGACGCCAATTAAACTCTAAACTTTACAACGGCAAACCTACCCTGGCGAATGGTTTAGCTGTACCCCGTCCCATTGGGGAACCACTTATGTTGCAGGTTATTAAAGAATCTGGTGGCACTGCAATCAGCATAAGCGAAGAAGAAATGATTGAGGGAATACGTGAAATAGGCCGTACTGAAGGAATTTTTGTAGCGCCAGAGGGCGCTGCCGTTTGGATGGCAGCACGCAAGTTGCTACATACAGGCTGGCTGCAAGGGCATGAGCAAATATTATTGCTCAACACAGGCTCTGGGCATAAGTACATGGAAAATATCGCACAGTATATCAAATAAGGATTACCTACCGAGGCTTTAAGCTTTTACTATCCCCTGTCAACCCCAACGACAGGGGATTTTTATTGTAATACAAGCCTCACGTGGGGCTTCTTTTAGTTGCTAAAAAACAGTATCTTAGCAAAACAAGCTATGGAAGATGACTACCTGAAAGGACGAGGCGCCCAGTTTAATGCAGCCAACCCTTATCGCAAGCAGCAATTGGTAACAGAGCACAAAGAGGGCCTGGACGAGCCCCTGCTTTCTGCACCCCAAACCCAGCTATTTTACGAAGAACCTAAAAACATACTTAGCAAAATAGATAGCCCCGATCTACCCATGAGCTGGGGTATAAACCCCTACCAGGGTTGCGAGCACGGTTGCATTTACTGCTACGCACGCAACACCCATCAGTACTGGGGCTTTAGTGCCGGACTGGAGTTTGAAAGTAAAATTGTAGTAAAACGCAATGCCGCCCAGTTGCTCGAAAAACAGTTCCTTTCTAAAAGCTGGCAACCTGCTGCCATATCGCTATCGGGTAATACCGATTGCTACCAGCCCATAGAGAAAAAGCTTAAAATAACCCGGGACGTACTGAAGGTGCTTGCCCGCTACCGCAACCCAGTAGGCATTATTACTAAAAACAGCCTCGTTACCCGCGACCTGGATATTTTAAAAGACCTGGCTGCCGACAACCTGGTGCATGCCTACATATCGGTTACTACCTTAGATGAAAAGCTGCGCCAGAAACTGGAACCCCGCACTTCCACAGGCCTCAACCGGCTCAAAACCATAGAAGCGCTTTCCAGGGCAGGCATCCCTACCGGTGTAATGGTTGCGCCTGTAATTCCTTCTTTAAATGACTATGAAATCCCAACCATAATTAAACAGGCTGCAGAAGCCGGCGCACTTACCGCAGGCTATACAGTAGTAAGGCTCAATGGCTCTGTAAAAGATTTGTTTTACGACTGGCTGCACAAAAACTTTCCCGACCGTGCCCAAAAAGTATGGAACCAGGTCTGTGAGCTACATGGTGGCGATGTATCCGATTCACACTGGGGCAGGCGCATCCATGGTGAAGGGCCAATCTCTAAAATGATAGCCAGCCTTTTTACAGCAGCCCGCAAAAAGTATATGGCTGATAAACACATGCCTGCTTATGACTTAAGCAAGTTCAGAAAGGGTGGAAACCTGAGTTTGTTTTAGCGTATCTACCTCACCCTAATATTGAGGTTCTATGTAATTTTAATATTTTTGCAGCTATAAAAGAAGCCTACACAGAGCTATGCCCTACATGTAGACTTCTCCTTTATTTCTCCACTATTCCACATGCGGAACCTTTATCTTACAACCAGGCTCTTAGTCTGGCTTATATGCTTGCTCTATATTATACCGGCAAAAGGGCATCCTAAACCCAGGCAATTTTCACTAGCGATACAACCTTTGTATATGCAGCGCATTGAGCACAACCTCCATGGCCTGCGCCATACCAACCCAGGCATAATGCTTTCTGCAACATGGAGCAATCAACAATTGCAACACCGGCAGGTAGCAAGCCTGGAAGCAGGTTTTACCAAACCCAAAGCTGCATTAGAGCCTGCGGCATATTCCATAGGTCTGTTACTGGAAGCTCGCTACCATTACCAACAGCAGCTTGCCACAGGGCAGAATGGCACCTTCTATGCTGGTGGCTGGGCAGGCGCGCATTACAACTTGGCCTTTTACCCTAATTGGGACGAGAGCCATATGTACTGGGCCAACTTCGCAGGAATGGGATTTGGCAGCCATTGGCAAAAACCCCTTACAGGCAAAGCAAAACAGGTTTTCGCTGACTTCAATCTTCCGCTTTTGGGAGGTTTATCAAGGCCTCAACTATACAGAAATTATAAAATTGAAGACACCTCTCCTTCTGCCATCCTTAAAACCAATCACAAAGACATGCAGCTGGCTGGGCCGGCACAGTACATTAATCTCGAGCTAAAAACAGGCCTTGTATTAAATACCTCTACCCGCATTAACTGGGCTGTATACTACCAGGTAAACTATATAAATGCTACTACAACATATGCAAACCCTTACAAGCAAATAAGGCATGGCCTGGGCATTAGGGCTGTTTTGTGATATCATGAAAAGACTCTACACCACCGTTATAACGATGTTTCTGTTGAGCAGCTGCCTGCAGGAAACTCCCCTTAAACTCCATAACAAAGGCTTTACCCCCTTATCCATACAAGATGGCTGGAACACCTCTACTCCAGCCCTGGAGCAGATTGATATTAACTTACTCCAAGAAGCCTATACACTTTTCTACTCAAAAGACAAGTACCCGATGGCCAAAAGCCTGCTGGTGATCCGAAATGGAAAGCTCATAGCAGAAGCCTATGCCAAAGACCCAGCAGATGCCCATAAGTTGAATAACATCCAGTCATGCACCAAAAGCATAACCTCTATACTTGCGGGCATAGCCCTAAAAGAAGGAGTTTTGCCTGGAGTTAATACTCCTCTTTACGAGCACATACCCGGGCATTTTGATAGCGATGTAGCCAAGCGAAAGCTCACGCTACGCAATTGCCTTACCATGCAAGGTGGGCTCGATTTTGATAATGGCATTCATACGGAGCAACTTTTTCATACCTCTACCAATAGCCTAAGCTTTGTTTTGAACAGACCTATGCAGGCAGATACAGGCACCGTTTTTCACTATAACGATGGCTTACCACATTTGGCAGGAGGCCTCATTAGCCAGGCGAGTGGCATGCCTCTGGAAGCTTTTGCAAACAAGCACCTTTTTAACCCCCTGGGTATTGAGAGCTACCACTGGGAAAAGGCCAAAGACGGCCTTAATTTTGGAGCCTTCTCTTTGCACTTAAAACCGCGCGATCTAGCCAAAATAGGTCAGCTCTGCTTGCAGGAAGGCCAGTGGAAAGGGCAACAGATATTTAATACTCCCTGGATTGCAGAAGCTACACAAGTACAAAGTGGCACATCCAAACCTTATGGCTACTACTTCTGGATTACCCCCTCTTTAGAAGGCTATTATATGTGGGGCCACGGCGGGCAGTTTGTTTATGTTTGCCCTTCCAAAAAATTAGTAGTGGTATATACTGCCTTTCCATATACCAGCCCCATGCTTTGGGGAGAAGAGGGCAGGCTTATGGAATTAATTTACAGGGCTTGCATTTGATACCCAACAAAAAAGCCGGCTAAAACCGGCTTTTTACTTTTAACTATTACGCAAAGCATCAATAAGCTCCGACTTGCTCATTTTAGAGCGGCCGTCAATGCCTACTTCTTTGGCTTTCTGGTAAAGCTCCTGCTTGCTTCTTTCCTCATACTTAGCTCCTCTCCCACCTTTTTTAGAGGCATTACTGGAAGAGTTGGCTATACGGGCAGCTTTTTTCTGACTGGCTCCTTGCCGTCTCAACGCTTCATATTGTTTATCATTTTTGATTTGTGGTCTATCTCTGGTTGGCATCAGTTTAAAAAATTTGGTTTACCCTATTTTACGTGTCAGGGTGTAAGCTGTTACCAAAATCACAACTACTTTGCCTGCTAACTTACTTATGCTTTACATCTGCAAAATAAAATAGCGTTGTAATATTCTGTTTATAAGCATATTATTAAAATAATATTTCAATAATAAAATAATATTCAATATATATATTGGTATTTACAACCAATCTCAATATATTAACGTAAAAGAAAGTAATACTATTATTAATAATAGCAAGACAAGCAAATTACTTATTTTACTACATTAATAATTAGATTATTAATGAAAAATAACGCATCTTGGGCCACATTTCTCTTTAAGAAGAATAAGGCTAGACAACTTAACAAGCAAATAAAGACTTGTAAGCCATGTACATACATATATTTACAACCCAAACTATATAAAGAAATGAATCATATAAAGGCACATATATCAAAACAGAACAATTACATAGCCTTGCCCAAAAGGCAAGGTCCGGACTTTAAAGCATTTTACCGGTAGCCTATTGTTTGCCTGCAGGAGTCAAACTTTACTATAATTTAAGAGACAACAACAATGAAAGAGTTATTTGAAGCATCCTTCTCACTGGTAAACATTATACCTACCTTTTTAATGGTATTTGTAATGCTGTACTGGCTGGTGGTTTTCATGGGTTTTGTAGACCCAGACATAGACCTTGATGTAGAAAAAGATGCAGAAATAGGAAGCCATAGCGCAGCGGGCGGGCTTAACTGGATACTTGTATTCTTTAACCTGCGCGAAATACCGCTTATGCTATTTGTAAGCCTTGTAGCGCTGCCACTTTGGGTAATGTCTGTATTGTTCAATTATTATACAGGCAATACATCGGCTATCTTTTCTATACTGATGCTGGTGCCTGGCCTATTTGCAAGCCTACTAATTGCTAAGGTAGTATCGGTTCCCTTCGGACGTTTGTTCGGCAGCTTAAAAAAAGGCACCGAGCAACCCGGTAAAGTAATAGGCAGGGTATGTGTCGTTACTTCTACGGCAAGCTATAACCAGGTGGGCCAGTGCTTTATAAAAGATCGCAACGATACCCTCGTGCTTAACATTACTACCAGCGAAGGCAATACCATTGAAAAAGGCAAAGAAGCTATCATTATACAATACAATCCTGAGAAGCGCTGCTACATGGTAGAGCCCTATGAAGTAGAAGAATTAAATTAATTATCACTTACATAAAAACACGCTTGCCAACACATTACACACGAATGCATTCTGCTATAAAGTCTTCATGATTTTACAGCTTTAAAAATCATGGCTCAGCATGCAACGCTTATGACCAGAGCCTATATCCTTAAAATTATAAACCAAACCACATAAACCTTTATTAAACATGTTAGATAACATTGTAATCTTTATTATAGTAGCAGCAGCAGTGCTACTACTGGGCACCCTCATGATGATCCTGAAATGGTATCATAAATCTGAGCAAGGCCAGGCCCTGGTAAAAACCGGCTGGGGTGGCACCAAAGTATCCTTCTCGGGTATGTTTGTAATACCTGTGTTGCAAAGGCTGGAAATTATGGATATTTCTTTAAAGACCATCGTAATCTCCCGTTTAGGCAAAGAAGGCCTTATCTGTAAAGACAACCTTCGTGCAGACATAAAAGTGACTTTCTTTGTTCGTGTTAACAAAACCCACGAAGATGTAATTCAGGTAGGTCAGTCAATTGGCTGCAAGCGTGCTTCTGACCGCGTAGCCCTTGAGGAACTGTTTGATGCTAAGTTTGCAGAAGCCCTTAAAACGGTAGGTAAGAAGTTCGACTTTGTTGAGCTGTACAACTCACGCGATCAGTTTAAAGAAGGTATTCTGCAGATTATCGGTACTGACCTTAACGGCTATATTCTTGATGACTGTGCCATTGACTACCTGGAGCAAACTGCCCTTGAGTCGCTTAACGAGCGCAACATTCTGGACGCGGAAGGTATCAAGAAAATTACGGAGCTTACCGCTACGCAAAAGATCCTTGCCAACCAGATAGACCGCGACCGTGAGAAGACCATAAAGCAGCAGGATGTACTGGCTCGCGAAGCAATCCTTGAAATGGAAAAGCAACTGGCCGAAACGGAAGAAAAGCAGAAGCGCGAAATTGCAACCATTAAATCGCGCGAAGAAGCTGAAGCTGCCGTGGTAATGGAGCAGGAACGCTTAAAGTCTGTTAAGGCACGCATTGCTCGCGAAGAAGAAACTCAAGTGGCCGAAGAGAACCGCGACCGCCAGGTAATTGTAGCCCGCAAAAACAAAGAGCGTATCGAGGCCATTGAAACCGAGCGTGTAGACAAAGATCGTTTACTGGAGCAAACCGAAAAAGACCGTGTAGTAACGCTTGCCGGCATAGCCAAAGAAAAGGCTGTGGAAGAAGAGCGCAAGAACATACAGGAGGTTATCCGTGAGCGCGTAGCTGTAGAGAAAACTGTAGTAGAAGAAGAGCAGCGTATTAAAGACACTGAAGCCTTTGCTACTGCAGAAAGAGAGAAGCAGGTAACCCTTACCCTTGCTGAAATGAGAGCACAGGAAGCCCTTGTACAGGAAGTAAAAACTGCCGAAGCACAGCGCCAGTCTGCTGAGTTTAAAGCCAAGCAATTGCTTATTGAAGCAGAAGCCGAGCAGGCCACAGCAGGCAAGCGTGCCGAGGCCATTAAAACACTTGCCGAAGCAGAGATTGTACAGAAAGCTGCTGCTGGTGTAGCCGAAGCACAGGTAATGGAAGCCAAAGCAGCTGCCATGGAGAAACAAGGCATAGCTGATGCAAGCGTAATCAAAAACAAAGCAATTGCAGAAGCTGCTTCTATTGATGCTGTATCTGCGGCACAAGCACAAGCCGATAAGAAGCTTGGCCTGGTAGCTGCCGAAGTAGCCAAAGAAAAAGGCTTAGCCGAAGCAAATGTAATTGAAGCTACTGCCATGGCCGAAGAGCAGAAAGGCCTGAAAGAAGCCAATGTAATGGCTGAGAAGCTATCTGCAGAAGCTAAAGGCGTGGAAGCAAAAGCGGAAGCGATGCGCAAACTGGACGGTGTAGGCAAAGAGCACGAAGAGTTCAAGCTTACCCTGCAGAAAGAGAAAGAAGTAGAGCTTGCTTCTATCCACATCCAGAAAGACATAGCCGAAGCACAGGCCTCTGTATTGGGTGCAGCGCTTAAGTCAGCGAAGATTGATATAGTAGGTGGCGAAACCATGTTCTTCGATAAAATTACCCAGTCTATTACCCAGGGTAAATCCATCGAAAGACTGTTACACAACAGCCCTGCGCTGACTGATGTAAAGAACACCTTCTTCAATCCTAACGATGAGACGCACTCTTTCAAAGAGAACTTCTCCAACCTGGTAAACCAGTTTGGCATATCTGCAGAAGACCTGAAAAACCTGAGCTTAACCGCTCTTATTCTGAAAATGACCACCCTAACAGACAGCACCGAAACAAAGGGACTGTTAGACCAGATGCTGAACCTGGCAGAACGCAATGGCCTCTCAAGCAGGTCTGCCGATAGCCTTGGTATCAGAACGATAGTAGCATAACAATTTGAAATATGGAGGGAGCTTATCGGCTCCCTCCTCTTTAAAAACCATGGTTGATTTTCTGAATTTACAAAAGATACATTCCCCATACCAGTACGAACTCAATGCGGCCATGCAACGGGTACTAGAATCGGGCTGGTATATACAAGGAAAGGAAGTAGAAAATTTTGAACGTCAATTCAGCACCTATTGCGGAGTAAAGCATACCATTGGTGTGGCAAATGGCTTAGATGCACTGAGCCTGACTATTGAAGGATACAAAATTTTGGGGTTTATGCAGCCAGGCGATGAGATCATTGTACCGGCACATACCTTTATAGCATCTTTACTAGCTATCAGCAAAGCGGGCTTAACACCCATACTGGTAGAGCCCGATGAAAGAAGCTATAACCTTAGCCTTGAAAAGCTGGAGGCCAACATTACCAGCCGCACCAAAGCTATCATGGCAGTACACCTGTATGGACAATGCTGCGATATGGATCTATTGCTGGCGTTTGCAGAAAAACATAACCTAAAGTTGATTGAAGATGCTGCACAAGCCCATGGAGCTACCTACAAAGGCCGCATGGCAGGTAGCCTCGGGCATGCAGCAGGCTTTAGCTTTTACCCGGTAAAGAACCTGGGCGCTTTAGGTGATGGCGGTGCAGTAACTACCAATGATGATGTACTGGCAAGCATAATCCGCCAATTTGCCAACTATGGCTCAGAACAAAAGTACCACAACAAATACCAGGGCGTAAACAGCCGTTTAGACGAACTCCAGGCAGCTATATTATCAGTTAAACTAAACTACCTGGATGCTGAAAACATAAAAAGACAATACGTTGCAGCACAATACCTGCAGCATATCTACAACCCTGCTGTACAAAACCCTTGGGTAGCAGATTACAACACACATGTCTGGCACTTGTTTGTAGTGCGGGTAGCAGACAGAGAGAAATTTCAAAAGCACCTTCTGGCGCAAGGCATACGGACTGCAGTGCATTACCCGGTTCCTCCTCATAAGCAAAAGGCCTATGAGTATTTAAACAAGCTACATTTACCCTTAACAGAAACATTGCATAGGGAAGTAGTAAGCCTGCCCATGAGCCCTGTATTGGAGCAACATGAAATTGATAAGGTAATAGAAGCTGTAAACAGCTATACTTAGCTGTTAGTACAGAGTTCTGTATACAGCATTACATCCTGGTTCTGATGGATTTGATCCAGGAGCCACAATACACACATTTAGACCTATAATCCCATGGCTACGCTAAAGGATACCAATATAAACCCCTCTAAAGAAAACCGCTTAGAAGAGGGCACATACGAAATTATACGCAACCGCCTGCATCAGCAAGGTGCGGACCTGCGCAAGCGACTCGATAAGCTTAATACCGAGCGTAAAGAAGTATTTGGCGCTATCGAAACCAGGCTGCTAACCACTGAGCGCATCACCACGGAGCACAATTGCGTGCCTATGGACCTCATTGCGTCTGGTAAATACTTTCTGTTTGGCTACAACGTACACCTGGGCCTTAAAACTGAAATAAGTCTTGACGATGTACTGAGCGTTTACACTTACGAGGGTGGCAGCTTTCATCATAAGCCCATCGACCTTATCGCAGACCCCAGGTTTGTAGAAGACTTTAAAAACCTGTACCGCTATTACCGCAACACCCATTTTGCAAAATTTGCACAGGTGGGTCCACATCTCTTTATGGTGTTTCAGGTGGGTAAAAGCCCTAACGACATTAAAACCTTTAAGTGGCTTGCCAAAGGCGATACGCTTACCTATATCGATAACCGCAGCGACCATGAACTGGTATACCCGGAGCAGTATGAGTTTCGCTGGAAACGCACCACCCGTGAGCAGCACCATACCGGCAAGCACCCGCACATTTCTATAGAAGATAAAATTTTTGTAGAAACCGTAGGTGGCGACCTTACCATTAAGGTAGAAAACAACACCGATACCGGTAAAGGCATTTACGAAGAAGAAGTAGTAAACAAAGACCAGGCCCTGGACGATGCCGAGATCCATTATGCCCTGATAGGCAATATCATTGTATTAAAGATAAAGCCTTTCCAGGAAAACAAATTTCGCTACATTGTTTACAACGATAAGCTAAAGGAAGCCCGCCGTATTGATGCGCTGGAAGATGCCTGCGTGCTCCTTCCAGACGACCACGGCATTATTTTCCCGAACGGTTATTACCTGCAAACAGGCGAGTACAAGCTATTCGATAACCAGCTTTCGGGCATGCTTTTCGAAAAGCGCATCTCCTCTCCTAATGGCGAAGACTTTCTGTATGTGTTCTATAGCAAAGCTACGGGAGCCTATGCGCTTATGTCGTACAACCTTATTGAGCAGAAGGTAGCAATACCTATTATTTGCCACGGTTACTCCATATTTAGCAATGGCGAACTGTGCTTTTTCAGGGGCGATAATGAACAGAAAAAGCACCATGCCATGCAGATCTGGCAAACGCCATACGTAGACCCTAACTACAGCATTCCGCAGGTTAGCGACTCGTACCTGTATCGCATAGGCAATAAAGATATTGTGCGCGCCATGGCCGAGTGTAACGAACTGCTTACCCTCATTTACCGTGACGATAGCTACTCAGACCTCTACGGAGACCTGGTAAAGCTTACCTCTGATATTGTAGACTCATACCACTGGCTCAACAAAACAGAAACCTACAGGCTGGATGAACCGCTGGTTGAAATCCGCTCTTCGGCCAGTGCTGCTATAGAAGAGTTTGAGAAGGTAGTGCGCATGAAAGCCTCTACCCGCAAGGAAACCGAGCGCATTGAAGTAAAAACCAAAGAGCTGTTCGCTCTTATCCGCAGAACCACCACAAACGATATTAACGAGTTTGTAAAGCTGCTATCGGAGCTCCGGATTCTGCGTGGCGAAATTATATCGCTCAAAGACCTGCGCTATGTAGATATCGATACCGTAAACAAGCGCGAAGAAGAAGTAAAGGATCAAACCGCTAAGCTATCAGCCTCCCTGGTAGACTTCCTGCTGCAGCCCACTTCGCTGCAACCTTACGAAAAACAGGTTACCGTACTGCAGGAGAACATTGCTAAGGTAGAAAAGGTAGTAGATGCCAACAAGATTGAAGAAGATATCAACAGGCTATCCGGAGAACTGGAAATGCTCATTGATATTGTAAGCAACCTTAAAATTGAAGACACCACCCAGACTACCCGCATTATTGACGGCATTTCGGCTATCTACTCGCACTTTAACCAGATAAAGGCGGCCTTGCGCAAAAAGCGTTCGGAGCTAATGAGTGTGGAAGGTAAAGCCGAGTTCAGCTCACAACTGCGCCTTATTGACCAGGGCATTATTAATTACCTGGATGTATGCGACACCCCGGCCAAGTGCGATGAGTACTTAACCAGGCTCATGATACAGCTGGAAGAACTGAACGGCCGTTTTGCTGAGTTTGATGAGTTTACCGATACCATTTCGGAGAAGCGCGAAGAGATTTACAATGCTTTTGAGAGCCGTAAAACCAGCCTGGTAGAAGCCAGCAACAAGCGCAGCAGTAGCCTGCAGCAATCGGCAGAACGCATTATTAAAGGCATACAGCAGCGTGTGGCTACCTTTAAAACAGCCAGCGAAATTAACGGCTACTTTGCCTCTGATTTAATGGCCGACAAGGTGCGCGAAATTGTAAAGCAGCTCCAGGACCTGGGCGATAGCATTAAGGCAGAAGATGTGCAGACCCGCCTTAAAACAGTACGCGAAGAGGCCATCCGCCAGTTAAAGGACAAGAATGAGTTGTTCTCTGACGGTGGCAACCTGATCCGTATGGGCAAGCACAGCTTCTCGGTAAACACGCAGCCATTAGACCTTACTTTGGTGTACCGCAATGGCGATATGTATTACCACCTTACAGGTACCAACTTTTATGAAAAAGTAGAGAACCCTGATTTTGAAGCGCTGAAGGATCTTTGGGAGCAAAGCTTGCCCTCTGAGAACAGCCAGGTGTACCGTGCAGAATATTTGGCTTACCTTATTCTGCAGCAAGCCCTGCAAAGCAAAGGCAGCAACCAGGGCGATACTATGCCAACTGTAGATGAACTGGCCTTGCTTACCCAGGCAGAACTGCAGACCATGATTGCCAAGTTTATGGCACCCCGTTATAGCGAAGGCTATATAAAAGGCGTGCACGATAACGATGCGGCCCTTATTCTGCATACCCTGCTCAGCTACCACCAGGGCATAGATTTGTTGCGTTACCCCTCTCCTGCCCGTGCCTGTGCAGCCTTGTATTGGCATGCCTTTGCCGCAGCAGAAAACAAAGAGGTACTTAACCACAGGCTAAAAGGTGTAGGCTTAATACTACAGGTATTCCCGAAAACAAAGCAGTTTGGCAACCTTATAGAAGAGATACAGACCGACCTGAGAGGCTTTGTGAACAACACGCCACTCTTCAGCCAGCATTTAACTAATGATGCCGGTGAATACCTCTTTTACGAAATAAGCAGGCACGATCACTTTATTATTGATGAAGAGGCCGCCAACCTGTACAACAGCTTTACCGAGCACCTGCAGAAGAACAAGCATAAAGGCAATTTCGAAAGCTCCCTAAAGGCTCTGGAGAAAGACCCGGCAGCCCGCTTTAAGCTGATCCGTAAGTGGCTGCATGCCTTTACCGACCACTATGCCATTGCCGGTAAAGAAGATTACCTGGATGAAGTAGCCGTATTACTCTTTGCCAATAGCTACCGCAGCGATTGGGTGAAGCATGTAAAACTGCATACCGAACTGCAAGGCCTGCAGGGCACTCACCCTGTATTGGGCGAAAATGGTTATCAATTCCATTACAATGCGTTTATGTCGCGCCTTAAGGAGTTTAGCGCCCATACAGCACCACGCTTTGAGCGCCTTACCCAAATGAAAAAGGAACTGGCCGATACCATGCGTGCCGGCATACGCCTGGATGAATTTAAGCCAGCCGTACTTACCTCGTTTGTGCGCAATAAATTGATAGACCAGGTGTACCTGCCCCTGATTGGCGATAACCTGGCCAAGCAGATTGGTGCCTCTGGCGATACCAAGCGCACTGACCGTATGGGTATGCTGCTGCTTATTTCTCCTCCGGGTTATGGTAAAACCACCCTTATGGAATACATAGCCAGCCGCCTGGGTATTGTATTCATGAAAATAAACGGCCCGGCCATTGGGCACAAAGTTACCTCACTAGACCCTGCCGATGCACCCAATGCAGCTGCAAAACAGGAACTGGAGAAACTAGCGCTCTCTTTGGAAATGGGCGATAACGTTATGATTTATGTAGACGATATCCAGCATTGTAACCCGGAGTTCCTGCAGAAATTTATATCACTCTGCGATGCGCAGCGTAAAATTGAAGCCGTGTACAAAGGCAAGAGCCGCACTTACGATTTGCGTGGCCGCAAGGTATGCGTGGTAATGGCGGGCAACCCTTATACCGAGAGTGGCGATAAATTCCAGATTCCAGATATGCTTACCAATCGCTCGGATGTGTATAACCTGGGCGATATTATTGGCAGCTCCGAAGAGGTATTTAAGCTAAGCTATATCGAAAACAGCTTAACCGCCAACCCGATACTGCAGAAGCTGGTAGCCAAAAGCCATAACGATGTGTTTGCCATTATCCGCCTGGCCGAAACCGGCAGCAAAGACGGCATTAGTTACGAGGCCAGCCACTCTGCCGAAGAGATAAACGAGTATGTGTCTATCATGAAAAAGCTGCTGGCCGTACGCGATGTGCTTATGAAGGTAAACAAAGAGTATATTCTCTCTGCCGCACAGGCTGATGAGTACCGTACCGAACCACCTTTTAAGCTGCAGGGCTCCTACCGTAACATGAACAAAATAGCCGAAAAGCTAATGCCCCTCATGAACGACAGGGAATTGCAAACGCTCATTATTTCGCATTACGAAAACGAGGCCCAAACCCTTGCCACTGGCGCAGAGTCGAACCTGCTTAAGTTTAAAGAACTAACCGGCATTATTACACCGGTAGAGCAGCAACGCTGGATTGACATCAAAGCTACTTTCGTAAAAAACAATCGCATGAAAGGCTTTGGCAGTGGCAACCAGTTAGGCCAGGCCATTGTAACCATGGAGGCAATCAGCGAAGGCCTAAACAACATAAAAGATGTACTCAAAGAGAACCGGAAAGACCCTCTGGAACTGGAAGAATAATTAACCCCATGCTATGATAAACTAAACAGGCTCCGTATTTCATTTTGCGGAGCCTGTTTTTTAAACAATTGGTTTTTACACTTTAAAGCAAATAGTTATGTCAGGATTCGGCCCTATCAACTCGATGAATAAAAAAGTAGAAGCCAGGTCAAAGAAAAGGCAGGCTGCTGTGCTAAAAGACCCTTATGTACCAAATACTTTTGGCGATCCGCTTATTTTTAGAAACGCTAGTGAAGAAGAAAAACAGCAGTTCCGCAAAAGACTGGCGAGAGATATTCTTATACAGAAAATCATCAACATTGCTATCTGGAGTGTGCTTGTTTTGGGCGCAATTGCCTTTGTTAGCTTCATGGCATTAACCTGACATTATTTTTCAACCACAAACCCATCAACAGATTACTTAAAAAACCAGAATACAGCGTATTTCATATTTACCTGGCATGGTTACTCAACTTTTGTTATACTGAGCTGCCATCGGGGGTTGCCTTGCAGTAAAGGATATACATTGATATTAGTGCTCCCTACTAGCTTATATATCCCCAAAAGCTGATAGGGAGCACTATTTATTTTATGAGCAATTAGTTTGTTGAGCTTACCACATTCAGAGCGTGGGGTTTATATCCAAGTATCCTGACAAAGAATTAATAATGTTACTAATTCATTTTTTATTACCCATGTATTTCTTACCCCCAAACCTGCACCTTAAGTAATATTAGTGTAATCTATTAACCACAAACACACACAAAAAGAGCATTTACACCCACTTTAGAGTATTTTGAGATAAAAACCATTGCTTTAAGGTGTTAATTTTAAATTTATTTTACTAAAAACTTGACATATGAGAACCTTTTCTTACATTTACATAAAGAAAGGCACAAAACACTTAATTACATGGCAAACTCTTACAAAAAAGCAATCGCATACACCCTAATGACAGCCGGCCCTGCACTTGGAGCTTCTAACATTATAAGTGTAGTTTATAAGACTTTTTTTGCATCAGCTACCCTAACTGAGGTACCTGCCATGTACCAGACTTCTACCGGAAACTTTATTATTGGTGTTACTGCCATGAGCCTGGCCCTTACAGGTCGCACCCTGTTAAGCGGAAAATTAGATGTGGTACAAAGAGCAACCAAGCAGATAGCATCCTTCAGAATAGCTGCTTGATCGACCTGAGTTAAAAAAGTTTTGTCCTTCTTCTGCGTGTTGTATTACAGTTATTATCCAGTCTTCCTGGCTGTAAGCTTTCTTCTCCCAAACCAGGCACTCCCCAACAATAGTCTGTTAACTCTAACCTTAAACAAGTGTACGATCTTTAAATGAGTTACTCAACTGAACTAAACAATCGCAGGAATGGAGGTTTAGAGTAACACTGCTAGAAATAAGAACAGGCTCTGCAACAATATGCAGAGCCTGTTCTGTTTAAAAGCCTTAGGTATTAATATCTTGCTGTTTACAAAATAACTTAGCGATTGCTTAAAACCTTATTTCAATCTGCTTTGTAGTATTAGCATGTATAATAACTGAATCCTGAATTGTAGTTATTGGGCTCGCATCTGCTTTAGTAGCCCAGACATAGGACATTAAACCCCCAGCTGTTTTAAAAGTAAAGGTAGTATTGACGGGACCTCCTGTACCACTAATAGTTTTTACAAAACCCCGTTTCCCAAAGTTTTGACTAACTGTTATAGACTGACCACTATCCAGCTTACCTGCAAGCACCTTAATTTCAATAGTGGCAGGCTTGTAAAGCGGAAAGTCCTGATTAAAAGGAACACCGTACTGAACACTATCCAGGTAAAAATGAGGCAGCTTTCTACCATCGTATACATCATGGAACATATTATCCTTATAGGCTTCCATGTAAAAGCTTCCTATTTTATTCTGGTAGTTTGTACCATCAAAAATGAATCTATAGTTACCATCTGCATCGGTAGCTGCTTTCCCTAAATAATCAGTTCTGGACGAAGCCATACCTCTCCACTCTTTATAGTAAAACCGCAAGTCAACACCAGGCAGGTTTTTCCCTTGCGCTGGGTCATATAATTTCCCCGTTAGTATGTAGCAATTGCCCTCACAATTTGCACCATCAAAGAGAGGCTCTTTTTTACAAGCAGCACATATCAATAATAACAAAAGGGAAAGAAAGAATGCTCGTATTGCCATTAACTTCTGAAATAACCCGTAAACTTAGTATTGGCCAGCCTTATTAGCTTTTCTCTTTGGAATAAGTAAAATATAGGGGTAATGGAGGGAAGTAAAAACATTAAAACCACCCAAAAACGTTTATGATAGATATTATTTCTGGACATATCACTTATAGTAATTATCCAGGTTGAAGTAAATAAAATTAGCCCCAGGGTTAGTATAAAGTCCGGGTAACTGTAATGGTAAATTCTGGCAAGGGAGCCCACTACAGTAACCAGCAAGTTAGCACCTACCAACACCCATACAGTAATCTTACTAATTCTAAAATCTTTGTTTTCCATCATTTATATTTTTTCCTACTTAAATATAATAGCACCCAAGCTAATTTACAAGCTACCTGGTATATTTCCGGGCTTAAACATACTCTTATACTTAAAGAGGTGCGTTATAATGCATTGCTATAATAGCTACATTACTGTAATCTTCTTCACTACCTTTCCCTGGCTGGTATAGATAAGCACCATATACACCCCGGGTTTCTTTTCTGATAGGTTTACCTCAGCCTGATTTAATACCCTGGCTTGTAAACTACCAGCGTACACCCTTCTCCCTACCACATCCAGGATCTCTATGGCGTGCACATCAAAATCTGCCTTCATAAAGTCAAGTATCAGGTTGCCAGGCGTTGGGTTGGGGTATATTTGTATTGCCTCCTGTGGAGATAGCTGCTGCACTTCAAACGCCTTTTCAGCCTGGCCACCTGCACCTGCTATTGTAACATTACCTGTTTGCGCTCCCCGGGGTACACGCACCTGCATGGTAGTGGCTGTTGCAGTAAGTACTGTTGCCTCTACCCCGGCAAACGTTACCGTATCGGTTTGAGATAAGGCTTTAAAATGAGAACCCCTCAACTCTACTACGCTGCCTACACTTGCTTTGGATGGGTATACTTCTGTTAGTACAGGAGCTGGTATAATTTCAAAAGGAGTAGTGACTACACCACCAGGTGTAGTAACCTGGAGCATTCCAGTCTGCGCACCTACAGGTACCTGTACCAATAACTGACCCTCACCCGCCTGGAGTATTGCAGCCTGTATAGCACCAAAGCGAACTACGTTACGAGCTGCATCCGCAGAAAAATGCTTTCCTGTAATTACCAAGCGGCCTCCTACCCTTTGCATAGGCACATCAGTACCTGAAATAATAGGGGTATGCCATACTTTAAAAGCAGCGCTGCTTTGGGTGCTTCCTCCCTTGGTATAAATAGCAAAGTGGCCTGTAGATGCCTGAGCAGGAATTTCAATTGTAACTGAGTGTTGGGTACTAGTTAGCAACCTACATTTTAGAGTACCCAGGTAGATACTATCGAGCAGTTCTGGAGATAGATGATCGCCCTGAAGGGTTACTTCTGTACTTACAACGCCTTCTGAAGGACTAAAGCTTCCTATAACAGGTGGCTGGTATACTGTAAAGGTAGCAGATGTAGTAGCACCCGCCTGCTCAGTAAGCACTTTTATAGGCCCTGACGTAGCACCCATAGGTACTTTTATTGTTAAAGTAGTGGTATCTCCACCTATTACCTGGGCCAGCACTCCGTTAACGTAAACTTTATTGGTTAGTGGAGTAGCAGAAAATTTAGTACCACTAATAAGTACCTCATCGTTAAACTTACCTGCTACCGGCAAAAAACCAGTTATCGTTGGCGAAACAACTACCTGTTCTGCTAGTATTCTATCCTCTTCCTGTATAACCAGGGGCATATCATAAATTCTATTAAGGGTAGTATCAGTACGGACAGGCGAGTTAAAATCAAAATAAATATCCGCCCAGTTTTCTATGGCTGTTTTTTCAGGCAGGTCTGCTTTGGGCTTTATGCTGAAATCAATAAAGCCATGGCTGGCTGGCTCGTTGGTATTAGAATCGGGCAGCATAATATTATTAAAGGTCCAGGTTAATACAGGCTGCCCTTTGCCGCTTACTTCAAATCGGTAATTATGCGAAACGGCTCCTACTTTAAGGGTACTTATATCCAGATAAGGCGAGAGCGTATCGACTACCACTACCCGGTAAGCTACATCGGTACCTGTATTCTGAAAACGAATTTTATATCGCAAGGCCGCTCCTGTTGGGGTATACCGTTGGTCAGTTAAACCAGTAGGTACTACCTGTTTATCGTTAGGATCATAAGAATCGATAATGGGCAGGCAGTCTACAGCAAAGGCAGGAGCAGGGTCTGGGTCATAGGGTGGCATAGCGTTTACAAAGCCCGTGCTGAATGCAAAGAGTTGGCTACTACGGCAGGCTTCTACAGTAGCGCTGGCTTTTGTTCCATCGGCAAGGTCTGCTTCCAGTCGCATGGTTTGCCCCGTAGCGGGAATGGCAAGCACAAGGCTATCGCCAGCAGATAACTGATAATAGTCTACAATAGAAGGTCTGCCATCTACAAATAACCTATACTCCTTGGCTACTGCCATAGCTGTTTGGGTGGGGTTGCGAAGCACAAAACGCACGGAGCCTTTTTGAGCATCACAGCTTCCCGACAAAAATGGCAGGGGCTTTACAGAGGGTGTTATCCAGGCTTTGGTGCACACCGTTAGGCCACGTATTTCTTCATTTCCACATATTACAGAATCCTGGATGGAAATCTTGCCATGCTGCCCCGGGGCAAGGGTTCCAACATCAAAAACATAGGTACCGTCTGCAGTGCGAGTATAGGGCACACTGGCTGTAGATAGGCCTATATACTCAGGGAGCTGTACGTGTACCTTCGCACCTGTAGCAGGAGCAAAACCAGTGTTAGAATAGGATACAGATGTTGTACTCTCAAAACAGCGCCTGCGGCGGTCAGAAGAGATATTGACAGAGAGCATTGGCGTCTCTACAACCCTGTTACCGAAGTTAACATTTACAACATGACTACTATTTCCTGTTAGTGTTACAAGCTCTTCTTCCTGGCAGGATGGTATTATAGACCGGCCTGCTAAAGGGTTAATAATTGGCCTGACAACGTAACTTCCAGGCTCTATAGCGATGGTGTACTCTCCATTGCCTTTTGTAACCGCATAATATGGACCAGGTTCGGCTTCCATTACTATGCCAGCTAGCCCTCGATTTCCTTCATCCAAAGTGCAGCTACTATTATTATCGTTATATACTGTTCCGCTTATAAAATACAAAGGCTCTGTATAAGTGACTGATTTATGAAGCGTGTAGGCATCACTCCTATATCCCCCAATTGCCAGGAGACTACCCTGCATATTTATACCTAAGGAAGAAGGATATCCAAAAGGATCATCTAACTTATTCCTATCAACCAGGTTTCCAAATTTATCATATACAATAAGCTCATAAGAACTATTAACATTAATTACATATATATTACCTTTGCCATCAACATCAATACTCACAGCACTCCAGCCATACTCATTTGATTTAGTGAGTTTAATTTCAAGCACATTTTCTCCATAGGCATTAAATTTATGCACACGAGGGCCTCCGGCTCCAGAACTGTTATCAAGCACATAAATATTGCCCATTACATCAACCGATACTCCTTTTGGAAACGTAATTTGTCCGGCGCCAATCCCTTTTTGTCCAATAGTTGATTGAAGTCGGCCGAAGGAGTTTAACTTTCTTACCACTCCTGCAAAATAATCAGCCAGGTATATATTGCCAGCCTGATCAACATCTATATCAACAAGGCATTCAGAGTAAGAACAATGAGGTATCCCTAAATTATTAAATATATTAATTAACCTCCCAGTAGCATCGTACTTAAAAATAATTGGCTGGTTATTGGTACGTGTTAACTCATAGATATTGCCTTGCCCATCAACAGCTATACCTGAGCTAAGGTAAGATTTGGAGTCAGCATTAACATCCTGACCGAATGTACTTACAACAGTTCCATGTTTATCAAACTTGGTTATTTCACTGTTTTTGCCAATTACAAAAACATTATCTTCTAGATCAATCACTACCTTTTTGGTATTGTACACATCTCCCCATTGTGTAACCAATTCACCAGACCTGTTAAACTTTAGAATGCGGCTGGTTCTTTGAAAAGAATACTGAAAGTCTGTGATGTATAAAAATCCTTTATTATCCAGAGCAAGGGAAATATCTATCCCATGCAAACCAGCAGCCTTCCCAATTTCTCTGATCAACTGCCCTGCTTTATTTATTACAAATACTTTATCATGATAGGTATCAGAAACATATATATTACTTTCAGCATCAACAATAATACTCGAAGGGCTGTTAATAAAGCCAAGTCCATTACTTCTAAAATCCCCATATCTATCCAACAACCTACCTGTTTGAGAAAATTTAAATACTCTCTCTATATAGGCACTGCATTGGCTGATCGTATAAATATAGCCTTCTGCATCTATTGCGAAATCAGTAGGCTCGGGGCTTTCGCCATAGCAAAAGCCTGATAACACAATTCTGCTTAAAAACTCTCCAGAAGCATCGTACTTATATAATTCCCTGTTTGTTTTATCGGTTACATATATATTTTCGTGAGTATCTACCAACAGAGAGGTTGGGTAGTGAAATGGAGGAGTATGAACTTCAACACCAAATTTTAACAGCAACTTACCCTCAGGGCTAAACTTTTCAGTTTCTCCGGTTTGGTGGTTAAGTACATACAAGTTATTTGATGGGCCTACAGCTATACTTATTGCATTGTAATTTGACCAGTTTTCTATTTCTGGCTTATAGCTTCTATCCTGTTTGCCTTGCTGATCGAACTTTATGATACCTGAATAATCAAGCACATAAATATTACCATTATTGTCTACTGTAACTTCTCTGGGCGACCTTATCGGTACCCCCACCACCTGCTTTAACTCAAACAGAGACTCCTGAGCTAATACATCAACAAATAGATTTAAACATAGCAATACAGAAAGTAAAAGTGCTTTCATAATTTGGTTAAATAAAGGCAAGCAGTAAGATGGTGAGTGACGCTTATATGTATACAATGATACATATAAATAATATAACTATTATTTCCCTGTAAGATTAAAACCGATTCCTTACTTTACTAATATAGAGACTAATAAAACAAAAAGAGACAGACTAACCCTCACTGGTCTTAGCCTACCTCCTAAAAGAAATTAGTATAAGTTTATACTGCAAAGTTTACCTGCACACATGATGCGCGAGCACCTTCTGTACATCATATACATTTACAGATTTATTAAAGCGCTTGGTGATACTGGGGTTAAGCTCGCTGGAAATCCAGATTTTTAACTCAGCATCAAGGTCAAAAGTACCGGTGGTTTCTACGCTAAACCTGGAAATACTCTTATAGGATACAGACAAATACTCTACTTTACTGCCAGTAAAACCTTGCTTATCGATAAGAATAAGGCGCTTATTGGTAAAAATAAAGGTATCGCGCATAAGTTTAAAACCCAGCTCCAACTGCTCCCCATCTGTTAAAAGCTTGTTATAATTTTTGACCAACTCATCGTGATTGATGGTTCCTGCGTTACCTAGCAATGCTGAAAAAAGTCCCATATGTTTATAGTATATCTATTAAGTTTCTGCTTCTGCACAAGATGAGTAAATGTAAGTAATTAATGAAATAAACTTGCCTCTATATACATAGCGAATCCTACCCAAAATACTAAAAGCAAGCATAACCTATTAAACAAACAAAAGCCCCCGGGCTGCCTGTGCAAACCCGGGGGCTTTTGTTTGTTTAGAATAAATAGATTTACTGAACAAGAAGCATTTTTGAAGCATAGGTACTTTCGCTTCCTACACTCACTAACATAAAGTATCTGCCTTTAGGGAAAGAAAGAGGAATAGAATATGTTAGCTCTGTTCCTTCTTTGTTCATAGAAGGGGTTCTAACCAGGGAGTTTCCACCCTCTTCAGGTATAAAGGTAATACTTGTAGAAGTAAGTGCTTTATTGAAATTTTTACCAGTTACTACTAAAGTTCGGCTAGAGTTAATAACAACCTCAGCAATAGCAGGGTACTCTGGCGTTTCTATTACAGTATACGTTTCTGTAGATGTAACAGATTGCCCTCCTGTAGTAATCCTTATTTTGTAGCGGCCTGCTGCCAAACCATTAGGTACAATTACCTCTATAGAGGTTGCAGTAGATGCCATAATTAGCCCTCTTACAGGTGTGCCCCCATCATTAACAAATTCCACTACGTTCTCTGATGGTTTCGGGCTAAAGTTCCTTCCACTGATTCTGATCTTGCCACCCGCACGGCCATCTTCTGTTGGAATAGACCCTATTCGAGGCGCTGTAGGTGATGTACACGTAAATTTAGCTGCACTGCTTGCTTCTTTACCTGCAACTTTTATACTGATGCTGTATTCTCCTGGCGCTAAGCTGGCCGGAACTGTAACTTTTAGCAGAGTAGTATTAGCCTGCTCCACTACAGCAACTACCGGCTCTGCATTAGCTACTATGAATTTTACCTCGTTTGCTGATGGTGTAGTAGAAAAGTTAGCTCCATTAATTTCAATTACAGTACCAGGGTCTGCTGTAGCCGGGGTAAAAGAATTTACAACAGGATCTGGAGATTCAATTGTTAATTTACGGGAAGAAGATACCCTTTGTCCATTTACTGAAACAACAATATTGTACTCCCCAGGCTGTATCTGTGAGGGAAGGGTCGTAACAATTTCGTTTGCCGAAGCAGTAAGGATGGCAGCTGCTACCTCTACAGATCCATTTACAAAAGCTACTTTATTTAAACTGGAAGTTGTACTGAAATTACTTCCTGTAATAGTAACAGACGTACCGGGTGTACCACTCTCTGGAGTAAATTGTGATATTTGAGGAAGCGGGGCTATTTTTTCTTTTGTACATGAGTACAATACTGTAGCGATAGTAAATACTATCAGTGCATATAACTTGTGTTTCATTGCTCAATTAAACATTTTATCAAAAATGCAATAAATAGCCCAGGCCTGAAACAACTCGTATTATATTACAAATATTTAATCTTTATATAAATGTTAATATTAACAAAATAAATATAACACACTATAATACAATAAATTTCAAAAAAACATAATTACAAAAAACAGCAGAAACACATGTAATATAACTACCCCATTTCAACAAATATAAGTTTTCAACCTGCTTTAAATCATCACAGGTTACCTTATGGTGTACTCCAGGCATTACAATTATTATTAAATTTCCTGCACCTTCCCTCCTCAGTGTTTTTTTAAAAATGCAGCCTGTCTTTTGGGGTTAATGTAAGTCAGCTACAAACAAAAAATATAATATTGTAGTACTATACTGCTTCTATTTGCATTTTTGCAAGGTTATAAAGCAAAACGCCTGAGTTATTTAACCAATGGCAATTTTTTATTATGATTAAAAAGAAGTTAAAAAGAAGCTTGCGAGTTTCTAGATATATAGCCTACAAAGAAACCCTGGTTGATTTTAGAGAACATTTCTGGTCATTTCTGGGGTCTAGCATTGGCATAGGTCTAATCGCCTTTTTCCATAGCAAAACCTTTGCGTATCATGAAAACATGTTTCTGATCGGCTCTTTTGGTGCATCAAGTGTGCTTGTATACGGCGCTATACAAAGTCCGCTGGCGCAGCCACGCAATGTTGTTGGCGGACATTTGATTTCAGCGTTGGTAGGTGTTACTGTTTTTAAAGTGCTCCCCGATATTGTATGGCTTACAGCTCCACTGGCTGTGTCACTATCAATAGTGCTAATGCAGATTACCAAAACGTTACACCCTCCGGGTGGGGCCACCGCCTTAATAGCAGTAATAGGCTCAGATAATATTAAAAGACTTGGCTACTATTATGTACTATCGCCTGTACTAACAGGAGTTATTATTCTGCTTATAGTTGCACTGATTTTTAACAACATGACCTCACGAAGGAGGTATCCCACCAACCGGAAATATACAATGAAAGTGAAGAGACTATTTCTACCTAAAACCCCCAGGCAGTAGCAATTTACAGTTAAAACACCTACTTTCTTTTATATAAAGCAAAGTCCTTATGCAGTGTTATAGTTAGTGTAGTTTATTGATTTAAGTCAAGCAATCCTTTTTTTAGGGCTTCATCAACCTTGCCAGATACATATACATTGCCAAAGGCACCTACACCAATCGTATGGGTTTCGCCTTGCCAGGTAATGCGGGTGGTAGAAAATAAAACATAATTATTTGTGCTTACTAACTTATTAACGGCCTGGTCAACTATAAAGCTTCCAAGCATTAAGCCAAAGCTTTGACCTGCCCTTTCCCAACTGGTAGAAGCTTCATTTACACCAACAGAGGCAGATTGCTGCAAGTGCATACTAATTTTTGCTTTTAACACTTCCTTATGAATTTCCTGCTTAGGATTAGTAAATGCGGCCAGCACACCCACAAGCAACAAAATAATAAAGGCCAGGTATCTTTTTTTCATCTTCTGATAAATGGTATGGCAATAAATATAAAGAACAACGCTCAATAATTGATCCGTAATAACAAAGTTAGCTCGATCTCTTTTCAAATTTCTTGCCTATATAATTTTATAATAATTAAAGCATCTTTCGCATCTACAATAAGCGGATAGCAGTGGCAAGAGCAGTTCCAGAAATAACAAATCCCGAATTTATAAGCATACTTACCCACACAAAGTTTAGCTGGGCTACTCCTTCTTTCTTTAACAGCCTGTTATATTATACTCAATTAAAGTATTGCACCTTACATGTTTATTTCTTTAATAAGTAAAGTTTCATACATTTATGCAATCGTTTGCGCATTGTGCATTATTTTCTTTGAACAATCTACCAAAACACCTAATATCATTTTATGAAAGCAAAGCTACTTTTATTATTGATGCTTATTTTAGCAATACAGCTCAATAGCATAGCAGCACTATGCAACTCTTCAAACTTTACTTACAATAGCAACTATGCAAATCCATTGCTTGCAACAAGCTCAGTAATACGTATTGAAGATGCACCTGAGTTTGGCGCTGGATATTGTAGCATAGATGGAGCAAGGCAGAATACTTACCAAGGCGCTGATAATGGATTTTATATTAACCTTACCAATTCCGTTAACAGGGGTATAACCTGGAAAATACATGTACCAGCTGCAGGTAGCTATGAGCTTAAATGGCGCTTTGCAAACGGAGGCAGTAATAGTGCCCGCACAGCACAGGTGTTGGTAAACGGGCAAACCGCTGTAGCTGATATTCCTTTTCCTAAAACCACCAGCTGGTCTACCTGGGCAACTACCGTAGCCACAGTTCAGCTAACAGCCGGGGTCAACACCATACGGCTGGAAACAACCGTTAATGCAGAGTTTGCCAACATTGATTGGATAGAGATTACAGGTAACTCACCCACACCTGTTAATTGTGATGGTACCATACCTGCTCCTCCGCAAACGTATACGTTACAGGTGTCAGCCCAACCAGAGGCTGCAGGTCAAATAAGTATCAACCCTGCCGGAGGCACTTATAATGAAGGTACCAGTGTAACGATAACTGCACATGCAGCAGAGGGCTATAAACTACAGCATTGGAGCGGTGATGCTTCAGGCACCTCTAATAGTATAACCCTTACAATGGATGCCAACAAAACAGTAAGCGCTCATTTTGTAGAAGGCGCCATTACCTACGTTTTAGAAGTTAACACCAGCCCTGCCGGCAGCGGACAGGTAACCCTAAACCCTGCAGGCGGCACTTACGCTGCAGGTACTGTAGTAACCCTAACCGCTACTCCAGCCAGCAGCCATATTTTTACTAACTGGAGCGGAGCTGCCAACGGCCATAGCAAAAGCACTACACTTACAATGGATGGAAATAAAACAGCTACTGCACATTTTATTAGCGCCACCCAGGAAGAAGGCATTGATTTTAGCCTGGCAGGTTTTGCCACTTTGGCTGGTGGTACAAGTGGAGGGTATGGAGGCAACAACATAACCGTTACTACAGGAACAGAGCTACAGGCCGCTATTAATAATAAACCTAAAACCCGTAACAGCCCACTTGTAATTTATGTAGCAGGTACTATAACTCCTGCCAACTCACCAGGCCTAAGCAAAATAGAAATAAAGGAGCGTTATGACATTTCCATATTAGGGGTAGGCACCCTGGGAGAATTCGATGGTATAGGAATCCGTATTTTCAGAGCTTCAAATATTATTTTACGCAACCTTAAAGTGCATCATGTTACCACAGGCGATAAGGATTGTATCAATATAGAAGGCCCTGCAGACCACATTTGGGTAGACCACTGTGAGCTTTACAACGAGTTTCAGGGTGTACACCAGGATTACTATGATGGCCTGCTTGATGCCAAGAGTGATGCGGAGTACATTACCTTTTCGTGGAACTACCTGCACGATAGCTGGAAAGCCAGCCTAATCGGGTTTTCTGACTCTGACAATTTTGATAGAAAAGTGACGTATCACCACAACTACTTCCGTAACATAAATTCCCGCCTTCCTCTTTTCCGGTTTGGCACCGGCCATGTATTTAATAATTACTATCAAGATGTTGCTTCTACTGCAGCTAACTCGCGCATGGGGGCTTGCCTTAAAATAGAAAATAATTTTTTTAAGAACGTAAACAACCCCTATGTAACGGCCTACAGCAGCCAGGATGGCTTTGGTGATATATCAGGCAACACCCTGGAAAATAGCCCTTTTAAATATGCCTCAGATACCAGGGAGCTTACAGCCTGCTCTCTTGAAATACCTTATCCTTATGAACATGTACTACATGCTACGGCCGATGTGCCTGATGTAGTAAAACAAAATGCCGGTGTAGGTGTAATTAATGTTTATGATAACACGGTTACAGGAATGAGCAATGAAAAAATAAACCACGGCTTTAGGTTATATCCTAACCCGTCTTCTGGTATGGTTACGATTGACCTTACCCTTACAGAAAAAAGCCCGGTAACCATCAATATTTACAATATTACCAGTACCAAAGTGGCAGAGATAAGCAACAGGACCTTAACCTCTGGCCTGCATACTTTTACATTTGATAGCTCCATGCTAAAGCCAGGTATCTATTTTTGCCAGGCAGAAACCAGTAAAGGTACAATTAGCAGAAAACTGGTAGTTAAATAGCTATTAACTTTCTGCGGCTCTATATTGACCCAGCCATAGGCTTTGCAAACCTTGGCTCTCTTTATATAAAAGAGCCCGGTTAATATTAGCCTTTATAGCTCTGCTGGAAAAAATTAACTGGCTAGGCAAGGGCACTGCTTACCACAGGCACAACATGTATGATGGTTGCGCTCTGGAGTTGCTTTTATATGTGCAAGGCGCAAACAGGCAACAAAATCTTGCACCCAAAAGCTTAGGATCATTAAAAATAACAGTACAAGAGGCTGAGTTGATTACGGTCAGCCTCTTGTACTCAAAAAAACCTCTTCATACATAAATAATTAACGCGTAAGCACTAACCTGGAACTACCTTTAACGTAACCAATTTTTTACACTTCTTTTAAAAGTACTATGGCCCGGCTGCAGTAGAAAGCCCTTTTTTCAGCGAATTATCCTGTACAGTACAAATTTAGATTTTACTCCAGTATACTTACTTTTTTGTTAACGTACGCTTTGCTAACTACCTACCAACATGAAAAGAATTGCAGCTTTCATTTTTACCATATGCGTCCTTGCTTCCATTGCTTTCAGCAGCCATGCTACTCACCTCAAAAGTGGAGTTATCAACGCATTAAAATTAGAAGGACAAAACCTCTCCTGGCAGATTACGCTCACCACGTACATTGATGGTAATTCTCCTGTGCGCAACCCTAGTGCTACCTTATCATTTGGCGACGGAAGCGCTAAGCGTACTATCCCTGTCAGCACCACAACATTGCTACCAGGATATAATATTGTAATGTATACTTATACCACCACTCATACTTATCCGGCTCCTGGCCGGTATACTATATTTTATTATGAGCAAAACCGTAACACAGGTATTTTAAATATAGACAATTCAGATTTTAGTACTTTTTATATAGAAACAGAACTGGTAGTTGATCCGAGCCTCCCTTTTACCAGTACACCGCTAATCAGTAACCCGCCGCTGGGCTATGGTAGCCTGAACAGAAAGTTTACTTATAACCCTGCTGCCCGAGATGCTGATGGAGACAGCCTTTCGTACAGGCTTATTACACCACGTCAATATATTATTCCTAACGGGCCGGTAATGCAGGTAACCAATTACCGCTCTCCGGAAACCTTAGGAGGGGCCCTTGAAGATGGCAGTGCGCCTGCAACCTTTACTTTAAACCCACAAACGGGTACAATAGAATGGAACAGCCCAGGAATAGTAGGCGAATATATTGTTGCCTTTGAAATTATAAAATGGCGCTGGATACCTTCTCAAACCCGGCATGTACAAATTGCTACAATAGTGTATGATATGATGGTAACTATTCGCGATAACGTAGCCACCAGCCTGCCAGAAAGTGAAACATTGGCAAAGCTACAGCTTAACCTATACCCTAACCCTGCCAGGGGACATGTAAATATTAGCTTGGTACTGGCTGACACGGGTATGGCACAGGTACTAATTTACCATAGCAGCGGGCAACAAATAGCCGAAATAACCAACTCAGACCTTATGGCAGGCAAACATAACTACACATACAATACAGAGCAGTTAAAGCCAGGCTTATACCTTTGCCAGGTAAAAACCACCCGTGAAATTATAAGTAAAAAACTAGTAGTCCGATAAAGACTATGCATAACAGAGAAGGCTGCATGTTGCTGCAGCCCTCTCTGTTTAAGATATTTTTTCTAATGCCTGTGTTAAATCTGCTATTAATACTTCGGGTTCTTCCAGGCCGATATAAAAGCGAACCAGGTTATAAGATACTGGTAACAGGGCTGTGGAAGGTATAGCATACGCAGCACAAGCGGGAAAAATCAGCGACTCATGCCCACCCCACGAGCAGGCCATTAAAAAGCGCTTCAAGCTGTTACAAAACAGTTCTACTCTTTCAACAGAATCTACATTTAAGCGAATAGTAAATTGGCCGCCTTTACCACTCATTTGCCGCATTGCCAGTTCATACTGAGGGTGTGAGGGAGAAAACGGGTAATACATTTCTTTTACAAGGGGGTGCTTTTCTAAAAACGCCACAACCTGGGGTGTACTCTGGCTTACCCTCTCCATACGCAGGTGCAGGGTGCGCAGGCCGCGTATCAGCAACCAGGCATTTAAAGGTGCAATAACTCCTCCCATGGTCATTAGCTCAGAGGCAAATATTTTCTGCATCATAACACGGGTACCGCAAATTACACCTGCTACAGCATCGCTATGCCCGCCTATATATTTGGTAGCTGAGTGTATGCTAATATCTACCCCCATTTTAACCGGTTGTTGGTAAAGCGGGCTGGCGTAGCTGTTATCAATAAGGGTAATTATATTATGTTCTTTTGCAATGGCTACTACTGCTTCTATATCCTGTAGCTCAAACGTAAACGAGTTAGGCGACTCCAGGTAAATAAGGCGGGTGTTGGGTTTAATTGCTTTTCTGAAGTTTTCCGGGTCGGTACCGTCTACCATAGTTGCAGCTACTCCAAAACGAGGCAACAACATATTAAAAAGTTTGTTTGTCCAGCTATATGGCTTGGCTACAGAAATAATATGCTCTCCATTATTAATATTAGCCATTACGGCAGCGGCTACCGCTGCTGCGCCACTGGAAAGCACCAAAGCATCTTCTGTACCTTCCAACGCAGCGAGTTTTTTGCGAAGCATCTCTACAGTCGGGTTATTACCCCGGGTATAAAAATGCTCATCGTACTCATGGCCTATGGCATGGCGCATTTCTTTTACTGTAGGATAAGCAAAATTGCTGCTTTGTATGATGGGGGGCGCTACCGCATTAAAATAGAGCTCCCGCTCTTCTCCCAATTCATTCAGTATATAAGAAAGATCCATGGCAACAGCTTTTGTACCTGTTATTATTTACTTGTACTTTTTAAAGTAGCAGTATCAGAAGGAGCAATTGATTCTATCAAGTGTTTTTTAGCCCCTGGCCGGGTAGTACGTGAAAAGATATCAATAGTAATAATGATAACTCCCAACACAAAGAGCGCTCCTACAATCAGGAAGATCTTTTTTTGTTTATTCATGGCTTTACTAAATTAATAAGCAGGCCTCTTATAGCTACAAGTATCAAATTAACCTTACCCAAAGGGCCTGCGCACATGCAAAAATAACATAAATCACCTATACAAACCTTTTTAGTAATACTAAGTTTAAAGCAGCCTCAAAAAAAAACCAAACTTGCAAAAGCAGGGTTTATACATGGAAAAACAGTTGCATAAAAGGTATTGGCTTAATGCACGAGACAGGCTGTATACATGCTGATTGTATATATGCACAAAAAGTCAGCCCCTGAAGAGGGCTGACGGAAAGTAAGTACAAGGAAGCATCTTTAAAGCGTTTACTTATAGAGTCTTTGCGTTTCTTCTTTCTCCTGCTTAATATGAATAATATAAGAAATCAGCAGACCTATGCCTCCAAATACAAAAATCATTGAGGTAATAGCAGCCCCCATCGCTACTACAGTGTACTCACCCATAAAATAACCAATCAGGATGCCAATGCCAATGCCTATAGCCAATAAAGAGAATCGTAAGGCACTCGCTGGATGTGGCTTTGATTTAGCCAACTCGGGAGCCATGCCTTTATCAATCATGGCCAGCCTTTCCTGGTTCTCAAATTTCCTGATAAATACGATCATCGTAAATGCGCCCAACGATATGATAATGGGCAGCAGAATTGCAAGTGTTCCTTCCATGGTATGTTAGTGTTTTAGTTTCTGCAAGCTTTGACTACCACTTACTGACCCAGGTTACAGGCATGTTAAAAAATATTAATTATTTATTTCAGAATAGCCGGACACAAAGTGGTACCTACTATCTTATTACAGCAGCTAAATAAACCTGGCACTTTAGCCGGGCTTAATGCGGTATAAAATTCAGGTTACATGCTACTCTATCACTCCACCTCTTCAAATAGTGCATAAAACTTTTTTTATATTCATGTATTTTTTTATATCTTAACTGTAACCTCACTTAATACTTGTGCATCTAAGGTATTGTGAAAGACGAAACAGAAGACATATCACTGATCAGGCAGATACTGGAGGGTAACCAATGGGCCTGCAGACGGTTGATTGACCGGCACAAAAGCTACGCCTTTACCATTGCTTTTCGCATTTTACAAAATCGTGAAGATGCAGAAGAAGTAGCACAGGATGCTTTTTTAAAAGCTTTTTCTGCTTTACACACCTTTCAGGGCGACTCGCGCTTTACTACCTGGTTTTACCGTATTGTTTTTAATGCTGCAGTAAGTAGCCGGCGCAAAAAAAGGATTCAAACCCACGATGTTGAAGACTATGTATGGGAGCAGGTAGGTGGTATTACCGATGCTGACCCCCTGTTGGCAACTGAGCAAAAGAAATACCTGGCCCAGGCTATGGCCAAACTTTCTGAAGATGACGTAAGCATGCTTACTCTCTTTTACTTTAAAGAGTTTTCCTTGGAAGAAATTGCTGAAATTACCGGTATTGAAGCTAAAACGGCAAAGGTAAAACTATTCCGAGCCCGTAAACGCCTGGCCGATGAAATGCACAAATTGTTAAAAGAAGAAACCAAAACACTGCTATGAGCCATTTAGATGAAATCAAGCTGTTTAGCTATATAGATAACGAATGCTCCCCAACTGAGCGGGAAGCTATTGAACATCATCTGGCTGCCTGCCCTGCGTGCAGCAGCCTGCATAAAGAACTTGCCTCGCTTGATAGCCTGCTTATGGCTACAAAGCCCCTGGAGCCATCTACTGAATTTACTGATGTGCTGATGAGTAAGCTACAGGTGTCCCCTGCTCCCCGTGTATATGGCTTGCTTCCATCATTGCTCAGCACAGGCCAGCTCATGGGCTTGGTGTTGGTTCTTGCTCTGCTTACTTTAGTATATGTAGTGCCAGGCCTGGGCATTACCACTTTAAACAGTTTAGGTAGTATTAACCTTTTAAGTGGCTTAATTGATAGCCAGCATTTACAGCAATCGCTACTGCAAACGTCCAACAGCAATACACTTTCTGTTTTCCTAACAGCTTGCTATTCTATGGTAGGTTTGCTATTGCTGGATAAAGTTTTTCAGAAATACCTTCTTCCAAGGCTGGCCCTGTAAAAATGCAGCCTATAAAAAAGCAGAAGCCGCTATACATAATATAGCGGCTTCTGTTTTTTTAAGCATATTTATCTACTTTCTTTTTCGCAAATACACATCGTTGCTTATGGACTCGAGCCTAATTAAAGGGCCGTTGCCAGAGGCTAATGCACCTTTAAGCTGATGCCCTACAGGATGTGCTACATTCTTTTTATTTTCTTTTATTTCAATTGGCAAATCAGAATATACCTCACCATTGATAGAGCGCAAACTAAAGGCTGCTTCCTGGTTGGCTGGCCAGCTCATATCTACAAAACCACTTACAGACTTTGCCTCTATGGGCCCTGTTAACCCTACTATAGTAATGTTGCCATTAATGCTTTTAAGCTGCAGCTCTGCCTGGGCAGGCATTCGCAAACGGTAGCTTATGGAACTGCATACTATATTTACAGATTTATAACCCTGTTTTGCTTTCGTAAACACCTGCATATTGTTGCTATTCTGAGGGCAGTCTATGGTGTCGGCCCTGCCTAACAGAACTTCATTAAAAGATGCTTTTAACCGTAGTTCTCCTGCCTGGTTCTCTACATCAAACACCAAAGCCTCGTTTAGCTTATTGTTATTGATAGTTACTACTGCTTCCAGGCTTATTTCATTACGGTTCCAGGCCTCTACCCGTATGCTATCGGCTATACCCAGGTTTAAATTTACTTTTTTCCCGGGCTGCCAGGCATAGGTTTCATTAACAATACGCTGGGCAAGCAAAGGGCTAATGTTACACAACAGGCACAGAAAAGCCAGTATTATTTTAGTTTTCATGATTGTGTTCTGTTACAGATTAGCCAATTATTTGCCCTTACGGAAGTAAATATTACCGTTTATGGCATTTACCTTTACTTCTACACCTCCGCCATTGGTAGCAGCTTCTATCAAATGCCCGCCTCCTACTCTTCTTAATTGTTCGCGGTTTTCGCGAGGCGCCAGGTCAAAATCGGTGTATATTTCACCATTCATTGATTTAAACTTTACTTCAGACTTTGTATTGGCAGGCATTGTAATATCTACTTCACCATTTACTACAGATATGGCGCTGGGCTTTTGCTGGTTAAGAGCAGAGAAAACTACTGTAATAGCTCCATTGGTACTGTTGGCAATAACAGGGCCGCCTACGTTGCGCAGGTTCATGCTGCTGTTGTTGGTTTTTAGCTCCAGCTCTCCATCTATATTCTCAATCAATACCTCTTTGCCTCCCCAACCTGCTTCCTGGTAGCTGATTGCGATTTTACGGGGTACCCTGATCAGGTAATTATCAGAAGTGCGGTTAGCTTTTGTAATTTCCAGCACATTATTGTTTTGTACTACCGATAAGCCAATGCCTGTATTATCGGTTGCAGAGTAAAGAGGTTTTAGCCCCTCGGCTCTTTTGGGTGGCTCCTTGGAAGCCGGGCCTTGAATCACCACCTCGTTGCCATCATAGCCTTCTATCTTAATCTGGTTACCAGTAAGATTAAGCACCATGCGCAGATCTTTAAGCTGTGCCGGCTTTAGCCTGAATTCTTTCAGTTCCCGCTTTTCATCCTCCCGGCTGTCTCCCCAAGCCATACCTTCTATAGTTTGTGCCCTTCTCATTTCTGCAGAAGGTGCACGGGCAGGTTCGGCAGGCCTTGCAGGCCTTACAGGCGAAGTAGCCGATTGCGCATATATAGTCCCTGCCGTACAAAGCAGGGTAATAAGTGAAACAAGTATCGTTTTCATAACTAAACAGTAATTTAAATTTGTTGTGTTCAATTTATATTTCAGAGCCACACATGCCTATCCTCCTATAGGTTAAATACCAGGACAAAGCCTGCAAAGCTGTAAAATGCGTTTTGTTCAGGTTTACATCAGCTTACCCATACCTTGGGCAGCCCTTTGTTTTACCACATCCATGGTTTCATCACTAAGGGTAATTTGTTGCAGCGTTTGTACAGCTCCTCTTTCTTTTAATGCTACCAGCATATCAATAAGGGCGATCTGCATGGCAGGATCTGCCTGTATACTTAGCGAGTTGATCATGGCCTGGCGTACAGTAGGCTCATCTCCAAAATGCATAAGTGCTTCGCTGGCTGCCAGACGCACATTTACATTTTCATCAAAATTCATGATGGCAATTAGCTTATACACTACAGCCTCATCCCACTCCTGCTGCATACTTGCCTCCTGTATGGCTTGCAGGCGCTCACCAGCTGTTGCATTTACCATACTAACAGATAAAAGGCTATAATTTGAAGCAGCATTATTCTGCACAACCTGGTGGTTACCTGCATCACCTCCTGAAGACGCTTTATGATAGCCAATTCCAGATGCAAAGCCTATAAGCAGCAAGGCCAAGCCAGCCGCCACGCGCCCTGCCCAAATTTGCCAGAAAGCACTGCTAACAGGAGCATTTCCAGGCACTTGGCCAGCGTTTTTGCGCCTGGCCAATCCGCCTTTTTCAGCCACCAGCGTTGCAGCAGGAAGGGTATCTTCGGCTGCATCATTTATAAACAGACTGTCTGGTAACACTGGCGAAGTCATGGCCTGCATGCTGGTATTAAAAGCAAAAAGCGGGATATGCTCTGCCAGCTCTGGCGCTACATGGCCAGAGGTAAAGTATCGCTGCAGAACCCTTTCTTCTGCCAGTGTAGTATCGCCATTGTAATACTTATCAAGCAACTTATTTATATCATTTACTTCCATTATTGTATTGGTTTACAACAGGCTACCTAAAGGTTGCAAAGGATTTCCTTTCTCGGCAGATTTCTGTTGTGTATTAAAATTATTTAACTTACTGTAGCTTTCGCGCAAAGCTTTACGGGCACGTGATAAAACCACCCGTACATGGCTTATATTAAGCCCTGTTATTTCAGCTATCTCTTCAAATTCCATTTCTTCAACTTCTCTTAGGTGCACAATCAGCCTTTGTTGCTCAGGCAGGCTGTTTAGCAAGCGCTGCATAGCCGTAAAACTATCTTTAAGCTCTGTAGAGTAATAAGGGCTTGCTTCAGAAGCCTGGAAGTCATACCCGGTAATGTCTACAGCCAGCTTGTATCGTGCCGACTTGAGCTTATCCAGGCAAAGATTGCGCGTAATAGTTATAGCGAAAGCCTCAATGCTTCTGTACTCCTGCAGGGTAGCACGGGTATTCCATAGCCGTACAAATACTTCCTGCATGGTATCTTCCGCTTCTTCACGACTGCGCAACAAGGCCCGGGCCATACGGAATACCTTATCCTTAAGGGGGTACACGGTTTGCTTAAATTGCTGTAGTTCCATTTCAATAAGGTAGACGACCTGTCTGATCAAACATAACACACTTCTTTAATAATTTTTAATTTTTTACTCCAGCGCTGTTCTAACCTAATTCTCATGCTTCTGCAACTTGATGTAGTACATAAAAAAAGCCCCGGTCTTACTCTGACCAGGGCTCATTAATTAACACTATTGTAAACAGATTCTTTATGTAGGATCTTAGCTCTACACTATACTTTAAAGCAGGTATAATAAAATATACAGGCTTACCAGGTAGGCATAATTCTAAGGCATACACTTTTTAAAATACCAGGCCAACCCGCTAATAAAGAAGAGCCCGGCCCGCAAGTTCCTTCTTCTTTCTCCTGTACCTGCCCGGATTTGCGAAGTGTATTAAGCGTAGGTGCCATTACCAGCGCCAGCAGGTTTAAAGAGCCTTTTCCATCAGTAGTTTGTACCCTGTCGCCAGGTTGAATAACTGCAGAAGCCTGCAGTTCAGGAGCATGACCTTTGCTGTACGATTGCTGTACCAGTATAGCTCCTGCGAGGAACAAAATAAGTAGGGCGAAGGCTAAGATCTTTGACATATTTTTGTAAGTATTATATATAGTATGAGTCGGGCTTATGCTAGTTTAATAACGTAAATCAGGCTACGTATTGTATTAATTCATTCTTCTTTATCACTTAGATGCCCATAAGCTCAAATTGGTTGCAGGGGATTTAAAATATTTTTTAAAACCCTGCTCCCTTTATTTAAACCGATATTGTTGCCTGCGAAAGGTTTTCCATTACTACCTGTCCATCCAGCAACCTGATAATACGGTGAGCATATCCTGCATCATGGTTGGAGTGCGTTACCATTACTACGGTGGTGCCGGCCTCATTTAGTTCGGTAAGCAATTGCATTACTTCGTTACCATTGCTGGAATCAAGGTTACCAGTAGGCTCATCAGCAAGGATCAGTTTAGGGTTGTTGATAACAGCCCTGGCTACGGCCACGCGCTGCTGCTGTCCACCCGATAGTTGCTGCGGAAAGTGGTTGCGGCGGTGCATAATCTGCATTTTTTCAAGTACAGCCTCTACCTTTTCTTTACGCTCCGATGCACCAACGCCAAGGTATAAAAGGGGTAGCTCAACGTTTTCAAATACAGTTAGCTCATCAATCAGGTTAAAGCTCTGAAACACAAAGCCAATATTTCTTTTGCGCAGCTCTGCACGCTTTCTCTCAGAATGGCTTGCTATTTCCTGTCCCAGAAACTGGAAGCTTCCGCCATCAGGGTTATCCAAAAGGCCCAGAATGTTTAGCAACGTAGATTTGCCGCAGCCCGAAGGCCCCATAATGGCCACAAATTCACCCTCTTTAATTTCAAGAGATACTTTGTTTAGCGCTACAGTCTCTACTTCTTCTGTGCGGTATACTTTTTCCAGGTTGGTGATCTTAATCATAACTTTTGATATAAGGTTGAGGACGTATTTCTAATTATTATTTTATGGTTAATTCATCTTTATTGCCGTAGCTCTCATAGCTGGAGGTTACCACTTTGTCGCCTTCCTGCAAGCCTTCGGTAATTTCATAATACTCAGGATTTTGCCTACCCAGGCGGATTTGTGCTTTATAAGCAACTTTGCCGTTTGCATCCAGCTTATATATCCAGTTACCACCGGTTTGCTGGTAGAAACCACCTTTGGGAAGCAATAAGGCTTGTGTCTGGTCACTAAGGGCCAGGCGTATCTGCAGGGTCTGGCCCCTGCGTATGCCTTCGGGCACATCAGCTACAAACTCCATATCTACCTGGAAGCGGCCATTGGTAACCTGGGTATAAATTTTCTTAATTACCAGCTCGTAGGTTTTACCGGCAAAAGTAAATATACCTTTCTGCCCCGAAAATATCCTTGAAATATAATGCTCATCAATATCGGCTCTTACTTTAAACCCATCCAGTACATCTACCTGGCCAAGGCGCTGGCCGCGCGTTTTAGACTCTCCTATTTCAGCCATTAAAGAAGTGATCTGGCCATCTACAGGGGCTTTAAGCATCAGGTCTTCTGCCTTTTTGCGCATCAGGCCCATATTGCTGTTCATGCGGCTCAGGGTTTCTTTCATCTGCTTGATCTGCTGTTTGCTGGATATTGAATCCTGGTGCAGTGTCTGGATGGTTAACTGGCGCTTACGCACCTGGTAGTCGTAATTATTTTTGGTCTGGTTATACTCTTGCAAACCAATTACTTTTTCATCGTAAAGCTTTTTATTTACCTCGTGCAAACGCTTTGCCTCTAACAAAGCATACTCTACATCAGCAAGCTGGTTTAACTGGCGGATGCGGTTTTGTTCCATATTGATGCGGGTGTTCTGCAGGTTATTTTTTAAATCAAAAGCAGCGGTTTCGCGATTTACCAAGTCAAGCTGCAGATCTGTATTTGAAAGCAACAGGATAGGGTCTCCTTCTTTTAAAATGGCGCCATCTTCAACAAATACCTTTTCAACTCGGCCACCTTCGGCAGCATCCAGGTATATTGTTTTGAGGGGCATTACAACACCATCTATTGGAATAAACTCCTGGAAAACACCTTTACGAACCTGGCTAACGGTAATTCTTTTTTCATCTACATTCAGGTTAGACTTACCACTGGTAGACATATAACTGGCTGCCATCAGCACTACCAGCAATACTACACCTGCCAGGGTCATGATCCGTTTGGTATTCCACTTTTTCTTTTGAATGACTCTATCCATTGTCTGAACTAAAATTATCTGTACACCTCATATATTATAAAAAGCGTGCCTTAGTTCCATATAGGCCTAAATCAGTAAAAAAAGGCTGTTTTTAGCTATGTGCCACAAAAATGTGTCCGTATATGAGACACTTTTGTGTTCGCTTGCGGACGCTGATGCAGCACTGACCGACAAAACTTCAAAAGCTTAGGGCTAAAAACACAAAAGCCCCGGATTAGGGCTATTAACCGCTATCCGGAGCTTGAAATGATTTACAGACCAATAAAATTACTCAGGCCATTCGCTGCGCCCTGCCGCCCAGATAAGGGTAGCTTTGGCTTTAAGGTAGCGTGTTTGCAGGTTGGCCAGCTTTATTTGCTCCTCAATTAGCCTGGATTCCCGTGCATTGATCAGGAAAATAGAGCTTTCTCCTGCATTGAAACGCATTATTTCGCTTCGTACTAGTAGCCCATAGTTCTCTACCATAGAGGTTTGGGTACGCAATAGTTCTTCCATATTCAGCAGATCGTTATACGTAATCTGAATACTGTTGAGAATTTCCCTGTCGCGCTGGGTACGATCCAGCTCGGTAGTTCTGATTCGAGCCCTGGTTAGTTGCAGCTGCCCTCTTTCGCGCCTTAAAAAGATCGGAAAGGCAACTGAAAGCCCTACCCTGTAGTTATTGGCAAGAAAGTTACCGTTAGTAAAAGGGTCATACTGGTCGCCATTCAGGCGAAAGCCCCTGTTCAGGAACTGGTAATTTAAATCTACCTTAGGCTTGAACATTTCAACACGCAATCGCTCTTCAATATCCAGTTGCCTTAGGCGGTATTCCAGCCTAACCAGGTCTGGGTGATTTTCGCGGGCCATGCGGAACATTTCTTCCAGGGTAGCAGGGTTGAGATTGCTAAATAACCTGAAGTTTGTATCTGGAATTAGCTCTTCACTAAGCTCCCGGGGGGTCATATCATCCGCCCACAGGTAATTGGACAGCTTTATTGCTGCGTTCCGGAAATTTAATGCAGACTGCTGCAGCTGTACGGTTCTATCCTGTAGAATGATCCTGGCTTCAACAGAATCAATAGGCGCAAGGTCGCCAAATACAACCCGTTGGCGTACTGCCCGAAAGCGTATATCAGCAAGGCGCTGGCCTTCCAGCAGGTATTGGTACTGCTGGTGGGCATAAAACCAATCCCAATAATCGCGGGCAGCTGCAATGATAATATTGTTGATCATGCGCACCCGGTCGGCTTCGGCCATTTGCTGAAAAAGCTGTGCCTGCCTTACGGTGGCTCTGCGGGCATCAATTAACAGGCCTTGCCCTAACGGAATAGTAACACCGGCGTAGGTCATACCCTGCCCTGGAGTAGCACGCTCAGGGTTAAGGTACGTTCCATCAGTTTGTTCAAAACCGGCTCTAAAATCTACTCCAAACCAGGTGGGTATTCGCAGCTGGCTATCCCAAGCATCATAATAGGTGGTGCCCCCAAATTCCTTACGACTGTAATATGAAGTTATGGTAGGATCAAAAGCCCCTCTGGCAACCCGTACTTCCTGCCGGGCTACATCATTTAACAGATGAGCCTGCTTTACAACCGGGTGGGTGTTAATGATGATCCCATAGAGATCCTGGAGCGAAAACACCTTTGTACCCTCCTGGGCTAAAGCCGGAGAAGCTACGCCAGTAACTAGTACCAAGACCAGTGACCTTATTTTCTTAAACACTGTGTTATTGATCTGTTTACAAAATACAACGGGTTGTGCTTTTACTTTGCAGTTTTAGCACTGGTTACTTCTTTAGCCGGAGCCTGATCCAGGCTGGCCGGGAATCCATTCAACTGACGCCATATCTCGTACCAAACAGGTACTTCTTTCAACATAGCCCATCCATATACACCAGAGCCCATACGTAACTGATCTGGCCAGGGCTCTTCATCCGGATCCGGAGAAACAAGCACACGATAACGGCCACTTACATCACTTACATAGTCTATCACTTCTATACGGCCGCCAAAAGTACCAACCGCTACACTAGGCCATCCAGAAAATTGCAGGGCTGGCCAGCCATCAAACTCCAGACGAACTATGTTCCCTTTATTTAACAAAGGTACATCCATAGCTCTAACGTAAATTTCGGCTGCCATGGTAGGTGCATCAGGCATAATTGTACATACAGCTTCACCTTCTTTAATGGTTTCACCCACACCGGCTCGCAAAGCCCTCACAATATAGCCATCTTGCGGAGCAATAAGGCTGTACTGGTCTGTACGTACCTGCACGTTAGCATATTTGTTTCGCAACTTAGAGTACTCTGAGTCTGCGTCAGCCAGGTAAGCCACAGTAGAGCTTCTGTCAGACTGCGCTTTTGCCAGTTTTTCATTGTAGTCTGCTTGTATGGCGTTAAGTTCAATGCGGGCATTAATCAACTCCTGGCGTGAGGAGAGCAAACGGTTTTCTATAGAAACTACGCGAGCTTCTGCCTGGCGCAATGTCTGCACCCTGCGCTCATAATCGGTAAGTGATACCAGGCCTTCTGCGTATAAGTTTTCAAAACCAGCAAACTGCCGGCGGGCAATTTCCAACTGGGCTCTTTCTGCATTTACATCAGCAGAGTCGCTGCGAACACGCAACTGCGCCTGTTCCAACCTGTTACGGGCTTTTGACAAACTTAACTGCAGGCCTTCCTGTAAAGCGGATATTTGCTGATCTAAAGCACGGAGCTTATTTTGGGTAGCAACAATGCCCTCTTGCTTGGCACCTACCTGCTCCTGTATCCTGAGCAGAATTTCCGGGTCAAAATACTCATCTTTAACCTCTGCCAGGGTAACAATAGTATCACCGGCACTAACAAATTGCCCTTCGCGAACTTTCCAACTTGTAATACGGCCCGCAATTGCAGATTCTATGGTTTGGGGTCTGTCTTGCGGGGTGAGAGCTGTAATTGTACCGGCACCGTTAATATTCTGCTGCCAGGGCAAAAACATACAAAAGAACATAAAGCCCAATATCCCCATTACCCAGTAGGCAACTACCCTACCCGACTTAGGTGTAGACAGTGTTCCCAGCGCATGCATTTCATATTGCTGCTTCATTTCTTTACTAACTATCTGATTTGAAATATCAAGCATATTTTAAAAAATTTTACCTATATAATTTTGATATATAAGCGCTTACACAATGATGCTATAAAGCAAAACCTATACCATCCACCATTGCATCTGCACTTGTTTTATGCATTTTAAGTATGCATAACATCCTGGAAATACTGGTTGTTTTTCAGTTCATCAAAAGATCCAACCGTTTCTACTTTACCTTCGCGCATTAGTATAACTTTATCTGCAGCAGCCAGCATAATAGGATCGTTTGAAATGGTCATCAGGGTCCAGGGATGAGACTCATCATGCAGAAAGGCAGTAATTTTAAGCTTTTCCCTACGCTCTACAGATGCCATAAAATCATTTACAATTAATAGTTTAGGGCGCGAGGCTACACATCTGGCCAGGGTAAGCCTGCCCAGGGCACTTCCTGAAAGGATTTTACCACCGGCTGTCATTTCTGTATGCAAGCCCTCTGGCAAACCATTAAGTGTATCGCTCAGGCCAAGGTTATCCAATGCCCATATTACGTCTGTATATTTTACATTGGTACGGCCCATGGTTATATTCTCTAATATGGAGCCTTCAAAAATATCTTCCTGCGATACGTTTTTATCAATATTATCGCGCAGGGTAGGCAAATGGATGTCTCGTATGGAAATTCCGTTCAGGGTTACTACACCTTTAAAAGAATCGTTAAGGCCATAAATGATTTTTGCCAGCGTGTCGCGGCCAGAGCCATTAAAGCCAGCCAGGCAAACACGCTCTCCAGGCATAATATCCAGGTTTATACCATTTAAGGTAGGATGCGGTGCCCCAGGATACGTATACTTAAGATCCTTTATGTGGATAGACATGCCTCTCTCATTGGCAAGCAAGCCGGTTTTAATACCTTCAGTACGTTCCAGCGGCAGGTCAGTAACATTCCCTACTTTCTCGAGTCCTGTAAGCAGGTCATAAACTATATCAAGGCTTAGAATTATTTTTTCTACATTACTGAAAATCAACACTACAATTAACTCAGAGGCTACAAACTGCCCCAGCGTAATCTGTCTGTCAACTACCAGGTAAGTACCCAGCGCCAATAGGCCGCCTATAATCAGTGTTTTAAATACTACAATGTTTATATACTGGGTAAGTAGCACACGGAAGTGCGCCTTACGGTAATACAAATACTTATTTACATAAGAGTCTGCTTTCTGAATTGGCAGATTGGTTTGACCTGCCAGCTTAAAGGAGGTAACAGTACGCGCCATTTCTTCCAGCCAGTGGGCCGTTTTGTACTTGTATTTTGACTCCATCAGGTTAGTGGTAAGCCCCTTTTCTGCAGTGAAGTAAAAAATCAGGAATAGTATAAACAGCAATCCCAAGCCAAAGGCTATAAAAAACGGATGATAAAATGCCAGCAATATCAATCCGAAGAAAATCTGCAGCAATGAAGCCGTAACCTCAATAAGTACCTTAGGCAAACCTTTTTGAATAGTAAGTACATCGAAAAAACGGTTGACTAACTCCGGAGGGTAGTTTTTTACCAGGCTCTCTGAATTGATACGAGGTATACGATAGGCAAACTCATAGGTAGCTTTGGTAAACACCCTGCGCTGCAGGATCTCTACCATGGTAATCTGCATAACCTGTAACCCTCCGCTAATTAAAACGGCAAGTATTACAAGCCCTATAAGCAATATTACAGTGTTAAACACCATACCACCCGATATCAAGCCTATAATAGCCTGTATACCCAATGGCAGGGCAAGACTTACCAAACCTACTGCAATGGCATATACATAGATATAGGTAATATCTTTTTTCTCTGAGTTGATAAGCCTCCAGAAGCGCTTAACAGGTGTTAAAGCCTTATCCCCTTCGGATTTGTTACGCACATCTTTCAGATCACTTACCAGGGTATAGAGCGGATAGATTGTCATAAAAAAGACATCGTCTTTCTTTCCATCCAACCCTTCATGAAGTTGAGGGATAATCTGCTGAGGATTTTCTACCTCAAAAGGATCTTTCCGGCTATAATCATAACACCTGATCTTACCTTTTTCATCCTCATAAATGAGGTAAGGTATTATGCGATCTTTAACTGAAAAAACAAGGATCGGATATTCCAGCCGCGAGATCATCGCATTCAGTGAAGCCCTGTCTTTTGTGTTACTCACCAGGATTAAACCAATGCGTTGTGCGGTATCGGTAATATCATTAATGAACACTCCTAAGTCAGAAGGCTCATATTCTTTAGTTTCGTTGTACTTTTCCTTGAGATCGAGTTTACTGAATTCCTGTCGGCTTAACTTTGCCAACCTCATAACCAGTTGCTCGATAATTTGAGTGTTCATACGGAATAACTGTATTTACAATAGTATTACTATCAAACACAAAAGTAACTATAAAGTTCAAAGAAAAAAACCTGTAGCATCAGGTGATGTACAGGTTTTTCGCGAATTTAATTATTTTCCTGTTATCTAGTTTATCTCAACAAGCTTAATTTCGAATATTAAGTCTTTTCCAGCCAAAGGGTGGTTTGCATCAAGGGTAATGGTTTCGTCAGTAACAGATGTAACTGTAACTGGCAAAGCATGGCCATCGGGCTGTTGTATAGCCAACTGCTGGCCTACCTGTGGGTTAAGATCTGCAGGAACCTCATTGCGGTTTACCTCCAGAATCATATCTTCACTTTTAGGTCCATAGGCTTGCTCTGAAGGGATAGTAGCTGTTTTTGAATCACCAACGGCCATTCCATATACAGCTTGTTCAAAGCCCTGGATCATTTGCCCTTCTCCTAACTTAAACTCTAAAGGCTCGCGGTTTACTGAAGAATCAAATACTGTACCATCCTCCAGCTTGCCTGTATAATGAACTTTTACGGTGTTTCCGGATTGTGCTTGTGCCATAAGAAATAAAATGATTTAAATGTTAAGGTTTAGATTGTAAGATCAAAAAATACCTTCCGTTAAGGAAGTTTTATAAAAAAAGCCATACATAAGGGCTTAAATGAGTGCCATGCATAAGTTCGGACTGCAATAAACCAATTTTTTACCTCCCTCACAAATAAAAATACAAGGTTTAGAGGTACAGCGTATATAAATTAAGGCCAGCTCCTCATTTTCGAGCACTTGCAATATTGCTATAAAAAACTAAATCCTTTAAGGGGTATACTTCCGTATATGAGATCTGAAATCAGATTACATATAAAAATCTGTATTTTATATACAACTTTTCATATAGAGCCCGACTCATGACCATACCGGGCCTAAACTTTACTATACAGCATCTTAAACCTGTATAATCACTTTTTCAGGCACAGCAGGGTGTTACAGAAGCTGCCGTGCCCTATTACTTTTGTTATGAAAAACTTTTACCTTACATGGCTCCTGGGGGTATATGTACTTTTTAACCTTTTTATAAGCAGTAGTAGTTTGGCACAAAGCTTTACGCATCCGGTAGCTCCTGCCAATACACAGGATTATATTCCCCTTAGTAGCCTTAGTAGGGTAGTTGAAGACTTTAACACTATTGGTACAACTGCAGAGGCCACTATGCCTGCAGGATGGAGAGTGGACAAGCAAAATATAGCAAGACGTATCGGCAACTATACCACCGCACAAGCCAGTACTGAACACCTGGGAGGCAATAACCTTACTGATACTGCTCCACACGGAATATACAATTTCGGCCAGAACATTGACAATCTACCTCCAGAAAGGGCTATTGGCTTTCTGGGAGGACACGAAAATACAAAAAGCGGCAATCTGTATGTTAAGCTTCGCAATGTATCAGAACAAGGCATTAGCAACCTGGCTTTACAGTACAACATAGAAAAATACAGGCAAGGCAATAACCCGGCAGGCTTTGCAGTACAGCTTTACTTCAGCTTAGACGGGCAAACCTGGACCAGCACTGGCGACAACTTTAAAACTACTTTTGCTGCAGACCTGCAGACTACCGGTTATGCTGATGCACCCGGACAAACCGAAAGCACTAGCAGCACCTTTCTGTTACCTACTCCTCTGGCGCCTGGCCAGGATTTGTACTTAGCCTGGAACTACTCTGTAAGCACAGGCAATGATGCCACAAATGCACAAGCCCTCGCTATTGATGATTTTGTGCTTGAGGTATTAGACAATAGCATTTCTCTGGGCCGATTTGCTGAAACTGAGTTCTGCATTAGCTCTACCGAGGGTAAAGAATTTATACTTGCTTTTACTGCCGGTGGAAACTTTGCAGGCAACAATGTTTTCACAGCCCAATTGTCTGATCAGCATGGCAGCTTTAACAACCCGCTTACAATCGGATCGGAACAGGGGGCTTTTTCAGGCAACATAGCAGTACAAATTCCGGCAGGGCTACCATCCGGCAGTGCATATCGTACCCGGATTATTAGCTCAGCCCCACAAGTAGTAAGTGATTTATCGCCCATGCTTACTATTAACTATTCTGAAGGAGGCTGCAGCCAGCCAACCGACTTCTTCAGGAGCAGGCAAAGTGGCTCCTGGCACGAAAGCAGTACCTGGCAAACTTCTTCTAATGGTACCAACTGGGTAGCCTCAAGCCTTGTACCTACTTACGAAGCCCGAAACATTTTTATACAGTCAGATCATGTAATTACCACTGATCAGGATGTGGTAGCAGACCGTATTCAAATTAAAAAAGGAGGCACACTTTACAACCGGACTGGTGTTTTTGTAATAAGCGATCATGAACTGATTGTGGAAGGGACTTTTATTTTTGAAAGTGATGCTTTACCTGCGCTGCGTGATGCAAAGGTGATAGTTAAAGAAAAAGGCACAATTGAAGTTCGCACAAATTTTGAGAACCTGGCGGCAAACATGGCCGGCAATAACTCAGCCAACAAATATATGTACGAATCGGGCGCAATTTTTTACTGGAATGTAAACGCTCCTTTTGATGCTACTAACCAAACCTATTTCCCGATGGCTACCGCACAGGATGTGGCACCTGTTTTTAAAGTTGGCAATATTGTTAATACCTCTGTTGGCACAAACACTCAAACCCGCTTTAATGGTATTTTTGAATTGCATGGAAGCATAACCTGGGTAGGTGCGGGCCAAAAAACATTTAGAAATGGCATTTTAAGCTCAGGAACACTTACGCAGACCGTTGAGTCAGGTACACTTATAATTAATGGCGATAACGCTGTATTAGGTGGCTCCGGTACGTTAGTCCTCAATGCAGAAGGCCTGGATATAAGCAGCAGAACTACGCTTACCTTACAAAGCAACAAGGTTATAACTGCTACAAATGGTGGCGCTGTAAATCTTTATGGCACCCTGAACGCAAAAACATTTTCTCTACAAGGTGCTGCAGGTTTTAACTTCCTTAACGGATCTACACTAATCACTGCACACCCTCAGGGTTTCGGGGGTAGCCTTGCTCTAGCCACCACCAACATAAGCGATGGTATAACATTGGTTTGTAATGCTCAAACCGATCAGAATCTCAATACACCACACCAAATGGTTATTGAAACCCTGAAGCTTAACACACCTGCCAAGGTCCTTTTAAACAACCCTCTTATTGTCAGCAGAACACTCGCGCTTGAGCAAGGCAAGCTTAGCACTACAGAAAGTGCTATGCTTACTATTGCAGCCGGCGCAAGTGTTACCGGAGCCTCGGAAAACAACTTTGTTGACGGACCTATGCTTAAGGCAGGAAATACTGCATTTGTGTTCCCTGTAGGAAAAGGAAATGTGTATGCTCCCTTTGGTATAAGCGCACCACTAAACTTAAATGCTACTTTTAAAGCAGAATACATTCCTGAGGCCTACCCCGAACGCGCCATTGCTTCAGAAGAAATTAAAGAGGTAAGTAAAGTAGAACACTGGCTGATCAACCGTATTGGTGGTACCCTTGCAGATTCTGTAGCCATAAGCTTGTATTTCTACAACAGGGGCAGAAGCGGGATTACCAACGAAAGCTTTTTAAGGGTAGTTAACTTCCGTGATGGCGGATGGCAAAACCTGGGCCCGGTGGTACACAGTACTAACGTTATTACTACAACTCGCAAATACAGCAGCTTTAGCCCGGTAACTTTTGGTTCTACAGACCCCGCCAATCCTTTGCCTGTTACTTTTATTTCATTTGAAGGCAAAATAGAAAACGCAAGGGCTCTGCTCTACTGGAGCACAGCCTCAGAAAAACAGAACAAAGGTTTTGAGATAGAGCGGAGCATTACCGGTACCTCCTTTACAGGTATTGGCTTTATACATGGTGCCGGAGACTCATTTGAACGAAAGAATTATACGTTTACAGACCCTACTCCCCCTCAACAAGCATATTATCGCTTAAAACAAATTGATTATGATGGGTCGATTAGCTATAGCGAAACCATATTTCTTAGAAACACAGGCTTTGTAGCAAATACAATGAGCCTGTACCCTAACCCTACAGCGGGTAATGTACAAATACACTATGAAGGCCTAAGCAACGAAGAAAAACTTACCCTTACGCTTGTACAATCCAATGGCAGCATTGCTCTGCAAACCAGCGGTACCCTACAGGAAGTAAACCAGCAACTTAATATAGCATTAGAGGCTACGGGCAGGGGCTTTTACATAGTAGAAGCTGTGTCCATTTATGGTACTACCCGGTGTAAACTGATTAGGGAGTAAACCACATCAGAAGATACTACCCTTTGGCGGCTATTGATCCAAGGCTTTAAAACTGCCAGTACCTGGCTTATTTTTACTTTAAAAAGCTCTTTTTTTGCAACACCCTTTAATACTGGAATAGAGCCATCCATCCTTTATATAATACTACTTATATAGTGCACGCTTATTTGGCAAAGTAACTTTAGTAGATTTAGTATACACTTACTAACATTTACTATATGGAACTCATCATCAGCAACCTTTCCAAGACCTATCCAAACGGAGTAGCGGCACTCAAGAATGTAAATCTTACTATTCCTAAAGGTATGTTTGGCCTGCTGGGCCCCAATGGCGCTGGCAAATCCTCCCTAATGCGTACCTTGGCCACTTTGCAAGAGGCCGATAGCGGTACTGTGCACCTGGGCACCTTGGATGTGCTTAAAGAAAAAGCTGAAGTACGCAAACTATTAGGCTACCTGCCCCAGGAGTTTGGCCTGTACCCCAAAATAAGCGCAGAAGTCTTATTAGACCATATTGCCTCTTTAAAAGGTATAACCCATACCAAAGAACGAAAAGATATTGTACAGGCTCTTTTACAAAAAGTAAACCTGTGGGAAGCCCGCAAAAAGAACCTGGGTACCTATTCTGGAGGTATGAAGCAGCGTTTTGGTATTGCCCAGGCCCTGTTAGGCAACCCAAAGCTTATTATAGTAGATGAGCCCACGGCCGGCCTGGACCCTACCGAGCGTAACCGCTTCCATAACCTGCTTAGCGAGATTGGCGAAAATACAATTGTTATTCTTTCTACCCACATTGTTGAAGATGTAAGCCACTTATGCAGCAACATGGCCATTATCTGCCAGGGCGAAGTACTAAAAAGCGGAAACCCCTTACAGATTGTAGATGACATGCAGGGCAAGGTTTGGAAAAAGCTGATCCAGAAAGGGGAGCTCAAGTATTACCAGGATGATCTTAAAATCATTTCGACCAGCCTTTCGGGTGGCAAAACTCTCATTAAGGTATATAGTGACTTTCAGCCGGATGTTACCTTCCTGCCTGTAGAAACCGATCTGGAAGACATCTACTTCCATACCATTTCTGCAAAAACAAATGTAGTAACGGTTTAAGCTTTTGTACTAATAACTCCTAAACAAGAACTACCTATGTTTAAAAAAATATTTCTGTTTGAGCTTCGCTACAGGCTCAAAAGACCGGCTACCTATATCTACTTCTTTATATTCTTCCTGCTGTCGTTTCTGGCAGTAACTACCGATGCTGTAATGGTAGGGGGTGCCGCTGGTAAAGTATACCGGAACTCCCCTTTTGTACTTAGCACCTTTGTCACCATCTTCAGCGTATTTGGCATTTTTGTTAGTTCTGCTATTATGGGTGTGCCTGTATACCGTGACCTGGAGCATCGCATGGACACCTTTTTTTACACGCTTCCTTTTACCAAAAGTGCTTACCTGGCCGGCCGTTTTGCAGGCTCCTTTGTGGTACTAACCTTTGTAATGTCGGGTGTGGGGCTTGGCATGCTGCTGGGCTCATTTATGCCCTGGGTACCAGCAGATACCATTGGCCCTGTGCATCTTTACCACTATATACACACCTACCTTGTGTTTATGATTCCTACTACCCTGCTTACAGGTACTATTTTCTTTTCGCTGGTAGCACTCTCCAGAAACGTTGTTGCTGCCTATGCAGGCACGGTTATTCTTTTTGTTGCCTACCTTATATCTACCTCCATTACCGAAGACCTGGATAACCATACCCTTTCTGCCCTGCTGGACCCTTTTGGGCTTTCTACGTTTACCGAGGTAACCAAGTACTGGACGGTTGTTGAAAAAAACGGGCAGGTGGTACCCTTTACGGGCCTGATAATTTATAATCGCCTTATCTGGCTTACAGTAAGCTTCCTGCTTCTGGGCTTTACCTTCTACCGTTTTAAACTGCATACCCTGGCAGGGGGTGGTAGAAAAATAAAAGAGACTGACGAAGCAAAACCTTTGCACATTACCTTGCCTAAGGTACAACAACACTTCTCTACAGGCGCTTATGTAAAACAAATGCTTTTAATGGCCCGCATGGAGTTTACCAACGTAAGCCGCGATATCTTTTTTATAGCCATTTTATTTGCAGGGGTGGTATTCTTGTTTTTAGATGCCTGGTACATGGACAGCATGTATGGCACCACTACCTACCCGGTTACTTACAATATGCTCCAGATCAAAGACGATAACTATGGCCTTATGGTCTATGTAATCCTGATCATGTTTTCGGGTGAAATGGTTTGGCGCGAACGGCAGCTTAAGTTTTCGCTGATAACAGATGCTTTTCCGGTACCCAACTGGATGTTGTATGGCTCAAAATTTATGGCCCTGGCCCTTATTTGCCTGGTGCTGGTTACTATGGTGCCTCTTGCCGGAATTATTACACAAAGCATTAAAGGCTATTATAATTTTGAGCTCTCTTTGTATGCAAAAGAAATGTACCTGATTACCTTTTTCAGGCTGCTTACTTTTGGTGTGCTTTGCTTTTTTGTACATACCCTGGTTAACAATAAATTTTTAGGCCTGTTTACCATTATTGTGTACATGATTGCAAACATTGTAATTGTACAACTGGACTACAGCCACCCTTTATACCGTTTTAACAGCGAACCGGGCTATACTTACTCCGACATGAATGGCTATGGGCATTTTGTAGAACCTTTATTATGGTTCAGGGGCTACTGGGTGGTATTGGCTGTGGTGCTGGCTATTGCAGCCAACCTGCTCTGGAGCCGGGGTGTTGAAAGCGATATTAAAAACAGGCTTAAAGTGGCCCGCAGCCGATGGAAGGGTAGCACCCGTGTAGCCTTTGCGCTCGCATTGGTTGCCTTTGCAGGGGTAGGCGCTTACATATTTTACAATACCAATACACTAAACACCTGGGAAACCGACAAACAAGGCTTTGCCAAGCAAGCCCGTTATGAAAAGCAATACAAAAAATGGGAAGGCATAGCCCAGCCCCGTATTACAGCTATAAAAGTAGCAGTAGACATTTACCCGGAAGAACTAAGAGCCAATGCAAAGGGTACGTACACCATCCAGAATAAAACAGGACAGCCTATCGACTCCCTGCACCTGCGTATTAGCGATAAAGTTACCGTAAATGCCATTGCTTTAGGGGGCAAGCCTGCTGAAAGGATTTATACAGACGAGGAAATAGGCTACTACATCTACAAAATTACTCCGGCCCTGCAACCAGGTGTAGAAACAACGCTTGACTTTGACCTGGGCAACTCAAAAAAAGGGTTTACCGCTACCAAGGCAAGTACTTCCATTGTATATAACGGTACCTTTTTTAATAACACCGTTTTGCCCTCCATTGGCTATGACCCTTACAATGAATTATCAGACAATAAAGAGCGCAAAAAGCAGGATCTGCCCGAAAAGGAGCGCATGAATGATTTACATGATCACGAAGCGTATAAAAACACCTACATATCGTCTGATGCGGACTGGGTAAGTTTTGAGGCCATTGTAAGCACCTCGCCCGACCAGATTGCCATAGCCCCGGGCTACCTGCAGCGCGAGTGGACCGAGGGTAACAGGAAGTTTTATCACTATTCGATGGGCGACACCAAAATCCTGAACTTCTACTCGTTTATGTCGGCACGCTATGAGGTACGGCGCGATGAGTGGAAAAGCCCGGAGGGTGAAAACGTAGCCATTGAAATTTACTACCACAAAGGCCACGAATACAACCTGGATCGCATGGTAAATTCAGTAAAACAGTCATTGAGCTACTTTACTGCCAACTTTAGTCCTTACCAGCATAAGCAGGTGCGTATTATAGAGTTTCCGCGCTATGCCCAGTTTGCACAGGCCTTTCCAAACACAATACCCTATTCAGAAGCTATAGGCTTTATAGCACGGGTACGCGAAGACGAGGAGAAAGACATAGACTTTCCATACTATGTAACCGCTCATGAGGTAGCACACCAGTGGTGGGCCCACCAGGTTATTGGTGCCAATGTACAAGGTTCTACTGTACTGTCAGAAACAATGGCTCAGTACTCGGCCCTTATGGTTATGGAAAAACAATATGGTAAGGATAAGATGAAACGCTTCCTGAGCTACGAACTGGACAAATACCTGAAAGGCCGCAGCAGCGAGCGTGAAAAAGAGCTACCCCTATACCGGGTAGAGAACCAGCCTTACATACATTACCGCAAGGGTAGCCTGGTTATGTACGCCCTAAAAGATTATATTGGCGAAGAAAACCTGAACAAGGCTTTGGCTGCCTTTATAAAAGAAACAGCCTACCAGGAAGCACCTTACACCACTTCCCTGGATTTTATGAAGCACATCCGGAATGCCACACCCGATAGCCTGCAGTACCTGGTTAATGATATGTTTGAAAAAATTACCCTATACGAAAACCGGGTAACAGAAGCCAGGTACAAAGACATGGGTAATAATACCTACCTGGTAAGCATGGAACTGGACAGTAAAAAGTTTTATGCTGATAGCCTGGGTAACGAAAAAGAACAGAAGTACAAAGACCTGGTAGAGGTAGGTATATTTACCGAAGAAAAAGAGGGTAAAAAAGGGATACAGAAGCCTCTTTACCTACAGAAACATTGGATAGAACCCGGTAAAACCAAGCTGGAATTTACAGTAAAAGGCAAACCCGCAAAAGCAGGCATAGACCCTTACAACAAGCTTATTGACCGAAATCCTGGCGATAACACAATGACAGTGACCACCCTATAGTATTATGTATTAAGTAAGTTACAAACCCGGCGGGCAGGCTGCACGCCGGGTTTGTTATATATACTCTACTTTACCATGGTTGCGCGGATACCCATTAGCTTCAAAAGTCTGGTAACTACGGTTACCTTCCTGCTTAATATTATTCCAATCTTGGCTACAGTTGCCAGTAGGCTTTGTATTATCAAACACCAGCCAACCTCCTCTTTTTACTATAATCTGTGCACCCGCAGGCATCCCTAATGGGCAGCGCACCGTTAGCTTAGCACCTCTTTCTACCACCAGGCTACCTTTTAACCTCCTGTCACCGGTCCAGATTATCTCTTCCCCAGCATGTATGGTTATGGTTTCTGCAGGGTTTGCCTTGCAGTAATCTTTGAGTTGTATATCCTGCAGCTTTCCGTAATTATTTTCTACCGCACGGTGCATGGCACCCAACTGGCAGGGTAATAAAGACTCCCAGGTTCCGTAATCAATAAGGTTATTTGAGCCACTGGGTAAAGGCACCATTTTGCCCTGCATGTTACAAACCCCGCCCTGGAAGGTATGAACCAGGCCCAGGTTATGGCCAAGCTCATGCGCTATGTTGCGCCATACATAATTGCGCCCCCACTCTTTAGCATTTGGGTGTTTGAAGTAGGTCCAGTAATAGCCCCTTGCCAAAATAAAACGTTTGTCTGTTATACCAGAAGCAGATCCGCCAGCTTTATAGCGTAACTCCTCATAAGGATGCTCTCCCATCAGGATATGCAACATTCCCTCTTTCTGGTCAGTACTTAGGCGGGCATTATCGCTTACAAACTTTTTGTAAAGAGCAGGCCCACATGTATAATATGGCCCGCAGGCTGCATCAGACATATCAAACCCTTCACGATCCTGGTAAAAGAAAATATCTTCCAGCACAAAACGGAAACGCGAATCGGCTACATGCAGCGAGTCTACAAAAGGAATATGAGGGCCAAGGTTGCTGTATAGAGTAGTTACATTATCAATCATATTGTGCAGAATAGCTCTATGCTCAGGAGTATCCTGAAAATTTTCTTCCCCGTTTTCATCCTGAAAAACGTGTATAGCCAGGCGGATGGTAACTGTAGGCCGGTGCTCCGGAATAACCGGCACAAAACTAAGCGGCTGCTTGCAGTCAAAGGTTTCGGCTAGGGCTTGAGCCTGTCGGTACATCTGCTGGCTGTAGGTAAGCTCACCTCCCTGGCTTCTGTTTGCTTTTCCAGCCTCCTGGGGTTTACACCCCTGCAATAGCCAGAAACAAGCAAGAATCAACATCCACCGGTAGTCATATTTCTGTAAAGGCATACCTTCTCGGAAAGTGTTTATATATTTGTACACAATTATGTAGATCTGTGTTATCAAAAATGCTACCAGTACCTGTATATGAGCTTTGAAGAGTACCTCACATCTAAAAACATAGACAGCCAGGCTTTTAAGACTGCCGAGCCTGAGCAATGGCAGCAATGGGCCGCACTATTTGAGCAAGTGCACCCCAATAGCTTTACTGAGCAAAAAAAGTTTTTATTAAACAGCACACGCAGACGGTTTTTATTGAACAGCCCGGCTCTGGCTGCTGTTACGTCTAAAGAAACCCCGGCTCAGGTAGCAGATCATACAGCGAAGCCTGTGATACGTAAAGCACCTGTAATTAAACGCAGAACCGATCAATAAGTAAAACCACACCAAAATAATAACCTATATTTTATGTTTGATACCTTAAAACCTGCCTTAACAGAAGAAATTGAAAAAATAAAAGCTGAAGGCCTTTATAAGAAAGAACGTGTAATTACCACCCCACAGGGAGCTGATATTGACACACTTGAAAAAGAAGGTGTACTAAACTTCTGCGCCAATAATTACCTTGGCTTATCATCTCACCCACGGGTGCTGGAAGCAGCTAAGCGCACCATTGATACGCATGGCTTTGGCATGTCTTCTGTACGCTTTATTTGTGGCACACAGGATATTCACAAAGAACTGGAGCGTAAAATCTCTGAGTTTCTGGGTACCGAAGATACTATTTTGTATGCTGCTGCTTTTGATGCTAACGGTGGTGTATTTGAGCCACTCCTGGGTGCAGAAGATGCTATCATTTCTGATGAGCTAAATCATGCATCTATTATTGATGGTATACGCCTGTGCAAAGCGCAACGCTTCCGCTATAAGCACAACAACATGGAAGACCTGGAAGAGCAGCTAAAGCAGGCTGCTCATTGCAAGCAGAAAATGATTGTAACCGATGGTTCTTTCTCAATGGATGGTACCATTGCGCAGCTGGATAAGATTTGTGACCTGGCTGATAAGTATGGCGCTTTAGTAATGATAGATGAGTGCCACTCAAGCGGTTTCTTAGGCAAAACCGGCCGTGGAACGCACGAGCACCGTGGGGTAATGGGCCGTGTTGATATTATAACAGGTACCCTGGGTAAAGCCCTGGGTGGCGCTATGGGTGGTTTTACATCTGCCCGTAAGGAAATTGTTGAAATGCTACGCCAACGCTCAAGACCCTACCTGTTTTCTAACTCCCTGGCTCCAGCTATTGTAGGTGCTTCTATTGAGGTGCTTGATATGCTTACCGAAACTACAGACCTGCGCGATAAGCTGGAAGAAAATACTAAGTATTTCCGCGAAAAAATGACTGCTGCTGGTTTTGACATTACACCAGGCGAGCACCCCATTGTACCGGTTATGCTATATGATGCCGTAATAGCGCAGCAGTTTGCACAAAAGCTACTTGAAAAAGGCATTTACGTTATTGGCTTCTATTATCCTGTAGTGCCAAAAGGCAAAGCCCGTATCAGGGTACAGCTTTCTGCTGTGCACGAGCGCGAGCACCTCGATCATGCCATTAAGGCTTTTACTGAAGTAGGTAAAGAGCTAGGCGTACTTAAATAAGCTTTGCCTAAAATAAAGAGAGCCCGCTACTGATTTAATAGCGGGCTCTCTTTATTTTAGGCATTTAGCTTTTTAGTTGGTTTTACTTGGCAAAGCTTTCATCTATCTTGCTGCTGGTATTACCGGGCGGTGGAGTGCTTACTTCTATGGCAGCACCATCTTTAGTTGCTTCCGGCGTATTGCTTTCTTCGTACAGATAATAATTAATTTTATCGCGCAGCTCGTTAGTAGAAAGGTTAATTTCCAGCCGGCCGTTATGAGCAAGCGACATCTGCCCGGTTTCTTCTGAAATAATTAACACCACACTATCCGTTACTTCTGACATACCCAGGGCTGCTCTATGGCGTAAGCCTAAAGATGCCGGCACATCACTATTTTCAGTAATAGGCAAAATGCAACGTGCCGCCTTTACACGGTTGTTTGATATAATTACTGCACCATCGTGCAAAGGGCTGTTTTTATAAAATATTGATAGCAGCATACGCTTGGAAATTATAGCATCCAGCGCATCTCCGGATTCTGCATAAAACTTGAGCTCAGAGCTTTTAGCAAATACAATAAGACCACCTGTATTAGTACCCGACATAGACTTAGCCGCATCCAGCACAGGCTGCAGGTTAAGCAGGTTTGTGTTTATAAAATCTCTTCTGAAAAGGTTCTTAAAGAAGTTCTCATTATTAAAAGCTGTAGTTTTCCCAATCAGGATGAGGAATTTGCGGATCTCCTGCTGAAAAAGAATTATTGCGGCTATAATACCTACCCCTGTAAACTGCCCAAGAATAGTGGTAAGCAATTTCATCTCCGCAGCTTTTACTATCAGAAACAGCAAGTAGATGGAAATAATACCCACAAATATCTTGATAGCCACACTACCCCGTAGCAGCTTATATAGCTGGTACAGCAGGTAACCTACCATCAGAATATCTGCGATATCCACCCAACTGATCTCTAAAAAACCTATGGAGAAAAGTAAATTCAATCCTGTAACAAATTTAAAAGTTTGATGGCCTGCACCGCTTCTTTTACATCGTGCACTCTCAGTATGTTGGCGCCATTGAGTAAAGCTACAGTGTTAAGCACTGTAGTCCCATTCAAAGATTCTGCCACAGGTACAGAAAGTCGCTTGTAAATCATAGACTTTCTGGAGAGCCCGACTAATATAGGAAGGTTCAGAGCCTTAAAATAGTTCAAATGCTTGAGCAGGGTGTAGTTCTGCTCTATGTTCTTCGCGAAGCCAAATCCCGGGTCAAGGATAATGTCTTTAACGCCCAGCATGTGCAGCTGGTATATCTTTTTTTGAAAATAATCAACCAGGTCCAGGACAAGGTCATCATACTGGTTAAGATCTTTCATGGTTTGGGGGGTACCCCGCATATGCATTAGCACATACGGAACCTGTAGTGCGGCTACTGTTGCAAACATGGCTTCATCTGCCTCTCCCCCACTTACATCATTTACCAGGGCTGCACCAGCTTCAATAGCCTGCCGGGCTACCTGTGCCCTAAAGGTATCTACCGAAAGTATAGCATCTGGGGCAGCTTTCAAAATAGCTTCTACAGCAGGCAATATCCTATCAAGCTCCTCTTGCTCACCCACTTCTGCTGCACCCGGCCTTGTGGAGTATCCCCCAATATCAAGGAAAGTGGCACCTTCTTCAAGCATTTGCAGTGCTCTGTCGGTAAGGGCGTTTATTTCGGAGAGGCGGCTACCTTCGTAAAATGAATCGGGCGTGCAATTGAGTATCCCCATCACCGCAGGTGACGATATTTCCAGCACGCGACCTTTTACAGAAAGGGTGCGTCTGCAGGCAAATACGCTATCTTCTATCATGATGGTAACTAAAACCGGCGGGTACAATCAGGTATTACCTGTTAGCTTTTCCTTCCTTTGATTATATTACGGACGAATTTATTATTTTTGTTTCTAAAAAGAAGATAGATGTAATATCTTTTTACCGAAATTAAATCAATCTATTACCAATCAACTATATACTTCATTGATAACACAGACTGTAGAAGAGTACCAGAAAGTAATTAGCCGTTGCAGGGAATTGTTCGAAAAGAAAACCCGCGACTATGGTACTGCCTGGCGAATTTTAAGATTACCCTCCATTACCGACCAGATTTACATTAAAGCACAGCGCATCCGCTCCATACAGGAAAAGGGTGTGCAGAAGATAGACGAGAACATTACCGCTGAGTTTGTAGGGATGATCAACTATAGCCTTATTGCTCTTTTACAGCTTGAGCTGCAGGATAGCGATGCCATGGAAATCTCTTACGAAGAACTAGGCCCTCTATATGACCAGAAAGTGAAAGATACGCTGGAGTTGCTCCAGAATAAAAACCACGACTATGGTGAGGCCTGGCGACAGATGCGCGTAAGCTCCATTACTGATATTATTTTAATGAAACTCCTGCGGGTAAAACAGATTGAAGACAACCAGGGCCATACGCTGGTATCAGAAGGGGTTGGTGCCAACTACCAAGATATTATTAACTATTCTGTATTTGCGCTCATTAAATTGGGTTACCATCAGTGAACAAAATAAAGCTATTTTAGCTTAGCATATAGCATAAACTATATAATGCCTGCAAACTAAAGCATTTAACAGAAAATGATTACAAAAAACCTTGCTCCTGCCCCCGGCCCTACTGCGGTTTCTACGGGCGAGCAATTTCTAAGCATCATCTTTAGGGTATTTACCGGTGTGCTGTTCATATTTTCGGGGCTCATTAAACTTAACGACCCTGTAGGTACGCAGATTAAGCTGGAAGAGTACTTTGAAGTATTTGCCAATGATTTTGGCGCCTTTTTTCACAACCTGGTGCCTTTGGCTTTAGGCCTGGCTGTTGTACTTTCTGTGCTTGAAGTAGCCTTGGGTGTGGCCCTATTGGTCCGTTTTAAGATGAAAGAAACTCTGTGGGCGCTACTGGCCATGATTGTTTTTTTTACCTTTCTTACCTTTTACTCTGCTTACTTTAACAAAGTAACCGACTGTGGCTGCTTTGGAGATGCCATAAAGCTTACGCCCTGGCAATCGTTTGGTAAAGACCTGGTTTTGTTGCTGATGATAGGCTACATGTTTATTTTCAGGAACAAGTATACGAACCTGGTATCTAAGCAGGCTGGCTGGATTTTTACTGGTGCCGCTACTCTGTTTGCGGTAGCTTTATCAACCTATGCTATCCGCCATTTGCCTCCTATTAACTTCAGGCCTTATAAAATAGGTGCCAGCATACCTACCCTTATGCAACCCTCTGCACCTTTTCAGTACCAGTACATACTTACTAAAGATGGTAAAGAGCATACGTTTACTGAGTACCCGAGTGATCCTGGCTATACTTATAAGGATATGATCCTAGTAAACCCAGAGGCAATGCCTAAAATTACCGACTACAGGGTATGGAATGATGAAGGCGATTTCACAGAGCAGACTTTTAAAGGCAATAAGCTGCTGATCATTATCCAGAATATCAGCAAAACAGCTTCTCTTGAAAAGTATGCCCCCATCAGCAGTCTTATTACTGCAGCCGAAGCGCAGGGTATAGAGCCTATTTTAATTACCTCTGCTGATAAGGCTGCCTTTGAAGAATTTAGACATGAGGCACAACTGGCTGCTCCATATTACTTTGCAGATGCTACCGTGCTTAAAACTATGATACGCTCTAACCCAGGTATTATCCTGCTGCAGGAAGGAGTAGTTAAAGGCCGCTGGCACCACAACGATACACCTACTGCTGAGGAAGTTAAAGCATTATTATAACACAGTAAGTATTACCATTTTCCGGGCATTTTCGTAGTTATTTGCACACAATTGCAACAGCTATGGAAATGCCCGAACTTATTGACCCCACCTCCCCGGAACAATGCGCCCTGGAAGCAGGCCTCCACTACGTAAGCGATGATTCCAAAGGATATACGCGTGAGCTTAACGGAAAAGGATATGTATACTATGATACCCGGGGCAATAAAATAACCAATGAAAGTACCATAAAGCGTATCAACAGCCTCCGTATACCACATATATGGGAAAATGTATGGATATGCCCCAATGCCAAAGGCCACCTGCAGGCTACAGGTATAGATACAAAAAACCGCAAACAATACCGCTACCACCCTGAGTGGTCCAGCCAGCGGAGCTGCCTTAAATTTAGCCGTATGCAGGCCGTAGGCGAGGCATTACCCAGCCTGCGCAAACAAATAGAAAAAGACCTGGATCGCTCCACCTACGATAAGCAGAAAGTACTTGCCACTGTAGCGGCTGTATTAGACTCCACCCTGATCCGTATTGGCAATGCCACCTACGAAAAAACCAATAAATCGTATGGCCTTACAACCCTGCGCGACCGACATGTAAAAGAAGATAAAAATGGCGTTAGAATTACGTTTGCGGGAAAAAAAGGTGTAGAGCACGAGGTACCCATTACCGATAAACGACTACAGAAGCTTGTAAAAAAATGTAAAGAAATACCCGGTTACAAACTCTTTCAATATTACAATGAAGATGGCTCTCGCTGCCCGGTAGACTCTGGTGATGTAAACGACTACCTGCGTGAAGCTACAGGCCTTGATATAACTGCAAAAGACTTCCGCACCTGGGGCGGATCTATAGAAGCGCTTTCTATACTGATAGATACTCCGCCGGCAAAGGATGAAAAAGAAGCAAAGCAGGCTATAACCAATACTATAAAAGGCGTTGCAGAGCGCTTGGGCAACACAGTTGCAGTATGTAGAAAATACTATGTCCATCCACTTATCCTTGATACGTACTCCCTGGGCAAGCTTCATGATTTTGTAGAAAAACATAGTGACCTGAGCCGTAAGGGAAGCAGGCAACTCTCTACCGAAGAAAAATTATTTCTGAAGCTACTTGAAGAAAGCGCATAATAGTTACTATAACCACACCCCTTAACCTACTGGCTACCAGAACCGTACCTCTATTAAACCTTATTTCAAAACGGATGCGCTATATAGACATAACCAAAGCTATTACAGAAAACATGCCTGCATGGCCCGGCCAGCCCGAAATCGAGATATATAAAGTAGAAAGTATAGATAAGGGCGATGTAGCCAATGTAACCGCTTTTAAAATGAGTGGCCACACTGGTACCCACATTGATGCCTGCAACCATTTTTTGAAAGATTCTGAAGCTGTACATGAACTACCTTTAGAGGCTACAGTAGGCAAAGCCAGGGTTATCGAAATTAAAGACAAGGAATCAATAAAAGTAAAAGAACTGGAGCCTTATAATATACAGAAAGGTGAGCGCATTTTATTTAAAACACACAACTCACAGATAAACTGGGAAACAATGCCCTTTATTAAAGATTATGTATATATCTCTACAGAAGCAGCTGAATACCTGGCTGAGCGAAAGATTTTTACAGTAGGGGTAGATTACCTGTCGGTGGGTGGCTATAAGAAAAATACAGAAGAAGTACACAAAGCCTTGTTTCATGGCGGCGTTCGCATTATAGAAGGCCTGGACCTAAGAGATGCAGCCCCCGGAGAATATGATCTTATATGCCTTCCCATCAAAGTAAAAGGTGCTGATGGCGTACCCTGCAGAGCTATACTGGCCACACAAGATTAAAGCTATTCAATCCAATTTTTTAAACTTAGAAATATGAAATCAGAAGAAAAAAACGAATTGCAGCACATCCTGATCAAATGCATTACTGCTTGCGAAACCTGCGCCACCATGTGCCTGCAGGAAGACAACGTAAAAATGATGAAAGACTGCATTATGCTGGACAGAGACTGCGCGGACATATGTGCCATTACTTCGCGCTTTTTAGCCCGCAACTCTGAGCATACCAACCATGTAATGAAAGAATGTGTAGAAATATGCCGCCTGTGTGCAGAGGAGTGCAGAAAACACAAGCACGACCATTGCCAGAAGTGTGCAGACATTTGTGAGCAATGCTACCAGGCTTGCGAAAGCTACCTGGAAAACCATGCGGTGGCCAGGTAATAAGCCACTTAAATTAAAACAGCAAGAGCTGGCGCCGTAAAGCGACCAGCTCTTGCTGTTAAGTACTTAACCTGGGTATCAGGTTAATTTTTAGTTACGTCCACTCATTGCCTGGTTGTAGCGCTTGGTTACCTCCTGCCAATTTACTACGTTCCAGAAAGCAGAAATATAGTCGGGGCGTTTATTCTGGTATTTCAGGTAATAGGCATGCTCCCAAACATCCAGCCCTAAGATGGGCGTGCCTCTCTCAATACCCTCGATATTCATAAGGGGGTTTTCCTGGTTTGGTGTGGAGCTTATAAACAACTCACGGTTGTTGTTTACGCTAAGCCATGCCCAGCCCGAACCAAACTGGTCTTTTGCTTTCTGGTTAAACTCTTCTTTCATTTTATTAAAAGAGCCAAACTTATTATTTATGGCTGTAGCCAACTGACCAGAGGGTTGCCCTCCCCCACGTGGCGACATTATTTGCCAGAAAAAAGAATGGTTCCAGTGTCCGCCTCCATTGTTTCTTACTTTCCTGGAGTGCTGGCTAATGTTATTCATGAGCTGCTCCAGGGGCTGCCCTGCGGCTTTGTTACCTTTTAACTCTTCGTTAAGGTTATCTACATAACTTTGATGGTGCTTGCCATGGTGCAGTTCCATGGTACGTTGGTCTATGTGCGGCTCTAAGGCATTGGTAGCATAAGGCAGCTTTGGCAGGCTATAAGTTGATTGGTTGCCTTGTGCAGCAATAGCGCTTTGTGATGTTAGCAAGGAAGGGAGCACTAACCCGGCAGCAGAAAGCACTGCACTTTTCTTTAAAAATGTTCTTTTATCCATGGTTATGTATGTAAAAATTTGGGTATCGAATGGAGAATTGGGTGTAGAATACAAAGGCAATGCAAAAGATGTAAACACCTAAAGTGTGTTTGCACCAGCTTGAACGTAATCTGTTAGCGAAAGTATACATTTTAATCTTATCCTTTGGCTTTATTAAAAGAAAAGGGGGACACTTTAGCAACTCCTTGCATTTAAACCCTATTGATAAAACTAATGTGCTCATAACTGGCATGTGTCACTTTACTGCTCAAGCCTGCTGGCAACAAAGCTGCTTTCAAAGCATACTGATATTATTTAAGTTATATATTTCTCTTTATCTGGTATAGTATTTAACTTTATGTAACAAATAATTACACATTGCTTAAAATTGTGTAGCTTCGCAACAAATAGTATATAAGTACATTATTATTATCTTATCATATGAGTGAGCAACTGCTAGATCACATCCCATCACTGGATCTGTCTCATTTTACACACGGTACTCCTGAGCAAAAAGCACAATTTGTACAGGAACTTGGCAAAGCCTACAATGATATTGGCTTTGTGGCAATTAAGAACCATGGCTTATCAGACGAACTTACTGAAAAGCTTTATTCAATCGTTAAGCAATTCTTCCAGCTTCCTGACGAAGTAAAGCAGAAGTATGAAAACCCGGAGCTTGCCGGCCAGCGTGGCTACATAGGCCGTGGTAAAGAAACTGCAAAAGGTTTTAAAGTTGCTGACTTAAAAGAGTTTTACCATGTAGGTCAGGAAGTTACTGATAACGACCCTATCAAAAGCGAATACCCGGATAACATCTGGCCAGAAGAACTACCAGAATTTAAAGAAGTAGGCTTGGAAGCATACCGTACGCTTGAAGCGGCTGGTAAAAATATGCTTAAAGCTATTGCGCTTTACCTGGGCCTGGAAGAAACCTATTTTGAAGATAAGGTAAAAAATGGCAACAGCATTTTGCGTGCTATCCATTACTTCCCTATCGAAAACCCTGATGCTGTACCTGCTGATGCTGTACGTGCTGCCGCGCATGGTGATATTAACCTTATTACATTGCTTATGGGTGCCAGTGCCGATGGCCTACAGGTACGCCGTAGAGATGGTGCATGGATTCCGATTACTGCTCTGCCTAACCAGATTGTAGTAAACGTTGGTGATATGCTTGATCGTTTAACCAACCACAAGCTTAAGTCAACTATCCATAGAGTAGTAAACCCTCCGCGTGAGCTTATGGGTACCTCTCGTTTCTCTATTCCATTCTTCATGCACCCACGTTCAGAAATGGACCTAACTTCGCTGGAGTCTTGCATAGATGAGGAAAACCCAAAGCGATACGAAGACTATACTGCCGGACAATTCCTGGATGAGCGTCTGAAAGAGCTTGGACTTAAAAAATAATAGTATTATCTTTATAAAAGCGCAGCTCAATTAACTGCGCTTTTATTTTTTAAAATGGATAAAGCTGTACTTGGCACACATACAGTAAAAGAGAAACCTATTTCCAGGGTGCGTAACTACATTTTTTTAAAAGATGTACTACAACTTTCTATTACTGCATTTGGAGGTCCGCAGGTGCATTTATCTATGTTTATTGATTTATTAGTAAACAAACGCAGGTACCTTACCGAAGCAGAGCTTTTTGAACTGCAGGCTCTCTGCCAGATTTTACCTGGCCCCACTTCTACACAAACTATAACTGCCATTGGCTTTAAAGTAGGTGGCCCTAACCTGGCTTATCTTACCCTGCTTGTGTGGATATTACCAGCAGTACTTTTAATGACTGCAGCCGGCGTAAGCATATCATACCTGCAGGTGCAAAGCATTTCTCTATCCTTTACTAAATTTATACAGCCTATGGCAGTAGGCTTTGTAGCTTATACTGCTATTCGTACAAGTACAAAAGTAATCAATACAAGGGTTGGAGTAGGCTTAATGCTGCTTTCAGCCTTATTTACCTACTTTGTGCACTCACCCTGGGTATTTCCAATTGCCCTGTTAATAAGCGGAGCTGTTACGGCCATCAAATATCGTAAGCAACACCCTTGGGAGCCTAAAGAAAAACTTCGTATAGAGTGGTCTAATTTTATTCTGTATGCGGGTGTATTGATCGGTGCTGCTATACTGGGTAAAATTACGATGTCGCTGCCTATACGCCTGTTCGAAAACTTTTACCGCAATGGGAGCCTTATTTTTGGAGGCGGGCAGGTACTTATCCCTCTTATGTATACAGAGTTTGTACAATTTAAAAACTATATGAGCTCCCAGGAATTCTTATCAGGCTATGCTATGGCTCAGGCTATGCCAGGTCCTGTGTTTTCATTCTGTGCTTATATTGGTGCTCTGTCCATGCGTGCTTATGGATTTTGGGGGCAATTGCTAGGTAGCTTTATGGCTACAATCGGCATTTTTCTGCCAGGCACCTTCCTGATCTTCTTTATTATCCGTTTCTGGAGCCGGCTAAAAAAATACAGGGTAGTAAAGGCCTCTTTAGAAGGAATACATGCCTCCAGCGCTGGATTAGTAGCTGCAGCCGCCCTATTGCTTTTTGAGCCGATAGAAGCTAACCTGCTTAACCTTTCCATTATTGGAGGCACGTTCTGTTTGCTTAGTTTTACCCGTATACCTTCTCCTTTTATTATTTTAGGAGGTCTGGCTGCGGGTTTTGTTTTTTAACTGGCAGTATTTCCTTTTAAGGTAATTTTACGCTCTACCGGGTTGTATGGACTTTGTACTGCTCTGCCCTGGTTATCTTGTAATTCCAGACGTATAGTATTTTCTCCCATAGGCATACCTTCTATAATATAAGGAGCCCATTTATAAATCATAAAATCTTCGCCATTGATAGTTGCTTTTACACGATGGCCATTACGTTCCAGGTTAACATTAACCAAGTAAAAATCCAGCATTACCCGCTGTGTATCATTAGGACCGGTATATTCACCTTTAGGCCTGCTGTAGAACATATGCGGTGCATTCAAGTCTACCTCTTCCCTGTTTCCACCAGTACCTACCATTACCTGCCGCAGCACATATGCCTCGGGGTTCTTAACACTTTCGTGATAAGACCTTGACAGGAACGATAAAATTACATTATTACCTTGCTCCAGCTGTGCTGTATGCTTAGGTTCATACAATGCTACATAAGGCCTATTGTTAACAATAAGGTGTATATGCTGCCCATCCTCTGAGTTTGCAATTCCTTTATTTTGAGCGTCAGCGGTTTGGGTACCTAATTGAAAATTACGCACATCATAAGTAAGCTGCAGGTTACGGTTATTACCCTGGTTAGCAGGTGTGTTCATTTGCAGCATGGCATCCATGTATTCCGGAGAACCTGTCATTTCGCTTAAACGAATGCTACCCCCCTGAGCCATGGGCTCTACACCTCTCTGGCCTTGGTTGGCTGAGTCTACCTGCACCCTGGCATTCATTTCATTAGGTGGAGTAGCTCTGTAACCAGCGGTAGTATCCTGGTCTCCTCCCTGGCGGGACTGGTTATCACAACCCTGTGTTAACATGGCTGCAACTATAAAGCCAGCCAGCATTGTTAAATTCTTTTTCATTTTTGTTGTTTTTAACGCATAAAAAAAGCCATAACTTAAAATTAAGTTACGGCTATATTCTAATATGGTTAAGGAAAAATCTAATTCTTAATCTTCAGATTTCCTTTTAAGGGCCTTTAAGGTGCAGGACTTATTTTGTTAAGATTAAAGTTGTATAAGCTGGTATGGTTCCCTTACCACTACCTACTTTATAACCAGGGTTTGTACCCACTACTTCGCTAAAGGCTGTGTCTTCCTCCGGTAAATCAAAATTTACTGGCTGGCCACTCAGGTTGTGTATTACAAGCACCTTGTTATTTTTATGCGTGCGGTAAAATGTAGTTAGCGCAGCGTTTTTAATACTTGTAAGCTCCAGTTCTCCTAAGGTTAAGGGCAAGCTGTTTCTGCGCAAAGAAATCATTTTTTTGTAATGATTAAGCAGAGAGTTAGGGTCCTGCTGTTGCTGACTTACTGGCGTAACAATATCGGGTGTACTATGTACAGCCTTCATCCATGCTGTCTGCATAGTGCCTTCTATGCTGGCACTCCATAAAAACGGCTCTCTTATCTGCTCATCGGGCTTTCTGCCTTTCATTCCAATTTCTTCTCCATAATACAGGTAGGGTGCGCCGGGCAAAGTAAATAGTAAAGAAGCTGCCATCTTTGCATGGTTTACGTTGCCGTTAAGCTCACTCATAATGCGGTTCTGATCATGGTTGGTAAGGAAAATGGCATCAACATACTCTGGAGAAATAGAGTTATAATAATCCCTTATCTTTTTATGAGTAGGAATAAGCAGTGTATCCTGCTCTGCCCTAACCACCCGGGTAATGGCGTAGCCCATATCAAAATTAAAAATAGCATGCAGACCTTTTAAATAAGGGGCTACCACCTCTGCTTTGTCCCACACTTCACCAATCAGGTATACATCTGGCTTTGCTGCTTCCATAGCCTTGCGAAAATCAACCCAAAAAGCATGGTTTTTTTCTTCTTCACCATCAGGGAAAATATGCTTGGCTGCATCCAATCGAAAACCATCTACTCCTACTTCTGTTAACCAATAGCGGCCAATCTTAAACATTTCTTCCTTTACAGCAGGATTATCATAATTTAGATCAGGCATACCCGACCAAAAGAAGCCAAAAAAGCGCTTATCATTTTTAGGGTGCTTGTGCCACTGCTGCGAACCTTCAGAATCGGCTGTGCCTTCTTTGGTTTCGCCAATGCGCTTTACTTCTGCATCATCAGCCCATACATAAAAATCCCGGTACGGACTGTTCTTATCATTAGCTGATGCCTGAAACCACGGATGGTCTGCTCCTGTATGGTTAATTACATAGTCGATCACTACTTTGATATCGCGTTTGTGTGCTTCGCTGATAAAGTTTTTGAAATCTTCCATTGTGCCATACTCCGGATCAATACTATAGTAGTCTACTACATCGTATTTATGATAAGTAGGCGACTTCATGATGGGCATTAGCCATACGGCTTCTACTCCCAGGTCCTTAAGATAGTCCAGCTTGCTGGTCATACCATTGATATCGCCTATTCCGTCGCCATCAGAATCGGCAAAGGCTCTAACAAAAATTTCATAGGTTACACCTTTAGGCCAAAGGTTAAGAGGTTTTTCTGCAGAAGCTGCCGCAGCCTCTTGTTGCTTTTCCTGTGTAGTACACGCACTGCCCAGCCCTATTAATAAGGCCAGCAGTAAAGTGGTTGCTTTATTAAATTTAATCATCTTATATTGAGTAGTACCAGAGGGGTTTATACTTTCTTTTTCTTGTAATACCTTTTCTTGGGCTTGGCAGGCTTAGCAGCCTCCGGGTTTGCAGCCTCAGGGTTTGCAGAAGTACTTTCTGATGCTGAAGCTTCTTCTGTATTATTTACCTGTGGTGCAGTAGCTGGTTCTGCATTAGCTTCCTGCACGGGAGCAGGCAAAGACAGCTCAGCTTTTTCAGTCTGTTCAGGGGGCTGGGCATTATTTTCACTTACAGCACCTTCTGCCGGCAACGCATCTATCCTGGCTTTATCAGCAGGTTTCTTCTTGCCTCTTTTCTGTTTTTTCTTTTGAGGTTTGACAGGGGCCGCCTGCACATTAGCCTCTGTGGCTTTATCGGGCTGGTCTTTTTCGGTTTGAGGTACAACAAGTCTGTCGGCCTGGGCCTGAGGTTTAGGTTCCCTGTTATCGCGTTGAGGACTCCGCTGAGGATGTTGCGATACTTGCTTTTCCTCAGGTATGCCATTACCCTGTAGTATACTTTCTATTTGTGCCAGTTCAGCATCGTTAAAGCCAGGCTTCTGCAGGCATTTCAGAGAGTCTTCAAGTTGCTCTGGTTTGCTAACGCCAATTAATACAGAAGTAATACGAGGATCTTTTAATACCCATGCCAGGGCCATCTGAGCAAGGCTCTGCCCTCTTCTCTGTGCAAACTGATCCAGGTTCCTGATTATAGCAAGTTTTTCTTTGGTTACTTCATTTGATTTAAGATAACCATGTTCTTTGGCTGCGCGCGAATCGTTAGGCACTCCACGCAGGTATTTGTTGGTTAATAACCCTTGGGCAAGAGGTGAAAAAGCAATACAACCTACCTGTTCCTGTTCCAGAACATCCAGCAAACCATCTTCTACCCACCTGTCAAACATAGAGTATTTTGGCTGGTGAATAAGGCAGGGAGTGCCCAGATGCCTCAATATTTCAATTGCCTCCATGGCCTCATCGGCCTCGTAGTTAGATATACCCACATACAAGGCCTTACCTTGCTTCACCATCAGATCAAGAGCCATCATAGTCTCATCCAGAGGTGTTTCCGGGTCTGGACGGTGATGGTAAAAGATATCTACATAATCCAGACCCATGCGTTTTAAGCTTTGGTCCAGGCTGGCCATAAGGTACTTTTTTGACCCCCAGTCTCCATAGGGTCCATTCCACATGGTATATCCCGCCTTTGTGGAAATAATCATCTCATCGCGGTAACCATTAAAATCCCTTTTCAGAATACGGCCAAAGTTCTCTTCTGCTGAGCCGGGAGGTGGGCCATAGTTATTGGCAAGGTCAAAGTGGGTAATACCTCTATCAAAAGCCAGGTGCAAAATATTTTTAGCATTTTCCTGGGCATCTACATGCCCGAAATTGTGCCATAAACCTAAAGAAACAGCTGGTAACTTTATTCCGCTGCGTCCACACCGGCGGTATTCTATTGTATTATAACGTTCAGTATCTGGAGTATATATCATTTATGTATTTGCAGAATTAACAAAACAAAAGCTGTATGAAAGAAGCTTAATCTGTATTTAACGGATAAGAGCCGTAAGTTATACAATATTTTAAGAATTGTTACTTCACTTTCTCTAACCATATAGCTTCCACTTCTAGTAATGTTGGGGCAGAAATGCCATTGGCCGGCTGTTGCTGCACAGTTCTGAGCTCCAGCTTTTCTACTTGGTTTAAGGAAAAAGCCCCTTGCTTTACCGGTTTGAACCAGAATGGATGGAAGCCAGGATAAGGTCGAGGTAAAAGCATAAATTCATCTGCCTGCAACGCAGCGAGGGGAATAACAATATCCTGAAACTCGCTGCTTAATGTAGCCTTTCCTGTAAATGCCGATGCATCTGTTGTAATCAGACCAACCTTTACCGGTAATGCTTGCTCCCCTGCAGTACGTGCTCTTACTACTATTTTATCAAACGAGCCAAGCTCCGCTGTACGCCCTGCTAATTTATCTTTTATATATAGCTGCCAGCCCATAACCCCTTCGTCCGGTAATTGTTCGGTTGCAAGCTTTAATATTAACTGCCCTGGCCTGCCTGAAGCAGTTAACTGCCTTTCGTTGCTCCGCCACAGGTTAGGATAAATAGTAAGGGCGCGGTCGTTGGTTGCATTGAATAGCTCCAGGTGGCCTTGGGGTGAGGCTACAAACATTTGCCAGGTATTATTGTGAACATAGTCCCAGGCCCATGGATCGCCTTTGTGTCCACCTGGAAAAGCATACGTTTCGCCATTGGCTTTTTGCACCAGTATACGATAATTGAGTAGACCGGATGTTAAAAGCTCAGTGGGTAAGTTTGCCACGTAGTTGGCCGCTCCTTCTTTTTCCATGGCTATGGTCTTCCAGACACCTGCATGGTTATTGATTACAAGGCTTACGTTATCACTGTCATGCACTCCGGCTACCTGGCCCCTGAGCACAAAGGGCTTGGCGGCTGAAATTTCTTGATAAGGCTCATGATATACAAAAGGCTCAGTATGTGTGGATAAAGGAGCAACAAATTCTGCAAGGCCTAAAACTCCTGTACGGCTTTGTGCAGACCAGCGCCCTTTTGCTTTTCCTTTCCTGGTAAGCAAATAAGTGCCAGGTTGTATGTTAAAAGATCCGTTTTGTGCAATCTCCGAAAGTTTATTACCCTGGTTAATGGCTGTAATGGAAAAGTCTGTTCCTAAACCAGGCAAATTAACTTGCATCAAATGGCTTCTCCACTCAATACGGGTTACCTCTCTATGAGGTGATGCTTTACCGTAAGGATCCCTGATCCGAATTGCATCTGGCATTACCTCCAGGCGCCATATGCCACTTTCAAGCTTATCTGCAAAATAAGCCCCTGTACCCGCATATTGTATCACAGCAGAACTGCCTACCCCTGCTATGTGTTGTAACCTTTCTGCTTGCATAGGCCTGGCCTGGGTTGAGTTGGCATAGTAAAACTCATTTGCAGTATTCATTTCACTTAGCGATTGTTTATGGCTTAGCCTGAATACATCAAAAAGAGTATCAGCAGGATGGCTACCAACCGCTTTCTTACGGGGCAACTTATGAAACACCCTTGAAGCAATAAGCAAACTTATGGCCTTAGAAGGTGTATAGGCAAGGTTTACATAGTGAGTCTGGTACTCGGTATTTGCATGAGCAGTAGCAAGCGGGTCGTATGCAAACTGGGTAGCCCATTGAAAACCTGCTTCACGAAAACTCCTGGCCATAGCAGGGTACATAACCGGCTCCATAATATCGCCCGCGTCAAACTCATATACCATCAAAGCCCTGTTGGCAAATTGTGGAATGGTATCAAATGGGATGCGGTATTTAGCAACATGTGGCAGGTAGTTACCTTTTAAAGTCCGGTTGGCAACAAGCCCTGTGGGGTACCATTGAAAGCTAAAGCCGTCAACATTGGCTTTTGCTACAGCATCTGCATACTTTGGCGACTCGCTGATGTTATAAAACACTGGCTTAGTCCAACCGGTGCTACGTATGGCATTTACCATGCGGTTTACATACTCTGTAGTTCTGGCCTTTGGCCCCGTGTGGTTAGGCTCGTTGTTTACCTCTGCAGCTATCACATCAGGATCATCCTGGTAGGTTAGGTTTGTATATGGATTTACATGCTTGAAGAACTGCTTCAGATAGTTTTCCTGTGCCAGTAACGCTTGCTCTTCGGTTACGGCCTGTTGCTTATTGTATTTGCTTGAAAAACCTGCCGTTGGCTGGTCTTTTTCTGGATAACCAGGCCCCCAGAAAGCTATAGGAGTAACCAGAACCTTGATGTTACGCTCTTTTAACCTTGCCACCAGATAATCAAAAAGACGCAGGTGTTCATTTTCAAGCAGGTTACCTACTGAGTCTGATATTTCCGTATCCCAAACATGTACCCTGAAAGCATTAAAGCCCAGACGGGCCATGTGGTATACATCCTGGTCAATTGCTTTTTCCAGATTTACACCCAGAACCTGGTGCGATCGGTAGCCATAAGCAAAAGGAACAGTATAATTTACTCCAAAGAAAGTAGCTTCATTGTTATTGCTTCGCCATCGTAATATGCCTTGCTTATCAACATATACAGGTGCAGTTGTAGTTGTATTGCTTCGTTGGGCTAAAGCAGGGGCATATAACCACATAAGCAACATCCAGGCAAACAACAAAGTAGTACGTACTGTCATAGCTTAATAGATCAATTTTTGAAGTACTCTGTAATAAGGGTACTTCATATAGTCAATTCCTTAAATTGTATTTCCATCATATGATACCCTGATCTTTAAAAACAGCTTTGTGGCCCCGTACTGCATTAAGGTAAGAAAGATCTGCCCCAAAGTAAAAGACTGGTACTTTAATAGAAGTGTTGTTCAGGCTGGGCGAAGGCTGTATTTATGCTTTAAGGCAGGCAAAGCAACATAAACAAACTAATAAACTTATCCACCTTCTCCCTCATTCCAGGCCCTATGCATTACACTATAACTATTACTATATTGGTTATTTACTCACGTATACAAATTTAATAAATGCTTTTGCAAGTATACCTTTTTATAATAAAAAGAGAGCCCATCAATATAGATTGAGGGGCTCTCTAAAAAACTTAAAGTATTATAACCTTACAGTTTTGTAATGGTATAGGTAAACTGTAGAGGGTTATTCAGATCAAGAGTAATCTTATAATTACCTGCTACCGCTACAGGAATATTAGCACCATCGTAAGCCAATGTACCAGGTGTATCTGCTGCACCAAGGTTTAAAGTCCAGGCATCATTAGCCCTGAACTTAAATTCTCCCACTGTTAAAGGCATTGTAACTGTTAACACCTTTGCAGCAGCATCAAAAGTCATGTCTGTATCGGTATCCCAGCCTCCAGGTGTAGCATTGCCAACTACTCCCCAGTTTGTTCTGGTAAGTGTCCAGGTAAGGGCATTGATATCTGCTCTTAACCTGTACTGCCCTGCAGACGGAACTCTTAAGTCAGAGCCTTTAGGAACTAAAGTACCTCCTGTAGCAGTAGATGTACCGCCCCAGTCGTTTTCCCAGTTAGGCTCGGGTGTAAATTTAAACATTAGGTTTCCCTCTGTAAAATACACGTAACCCTCATAAATGCCATTCGCTTCTCTGGATACAAGTCGGTTTGCCGTAGCAGGGGTCCAGTTCTGGTAGGCTCCAGGAACAAATATAAAGGTAGGTTCTACAGGCGCTGTAGGCTCAAATGGAGTAACAGAAAGGTTAACTACATTTGAAAAGGCTGCAGGAAAGTTAGGAGAAACCTCTGCACGTATACGTGTTTCCAATCCACCTGCCACACCTGGCTCCAGCCCTAACTCAGTAGCAATGTCGTTTAGCTCTCCTACTGTAAACCTTCTGCGTAAAGAGTTACCCAGCTCAATGTTTCTGGCTTGTGCAAAGTTATTGCCTGCTTTACCGATCTGCATTACATAGTTAACAGCAGCAGGAAAACCAAAGTCTGATGTAGTCCAGGTAAAAGCCAGAGAGCTATCTGCAACTTCTTCTTCAAGGAGTACAGCATTTGTTGCAGAAGCTGTAAGCGCAGGAGCAGTTCCTTCTCTTACAGTTACAACATCTTCTACTTTCTGGCAGGCAAATACTGCCAGCGAAAGTATACTTACAAGTAATGATTTATGTATCCAGCGTTTCATATGATTAATGTTTGAAGTGAAAGTATTACCGGCCGGAAACACCACCACAATATCTCCGGCGCGATAATAATTAATACCCAGGGGTTCTTGTTAAATTAGGATTCGCTACAAGATCTGAGTTGGGTATTGGGTAAAGTCTGTATCTTTCGTTTACACCGCGGCCTTCTCTTGCTCCACCCTTCCATGGCCATACATAGTTTTCGCCAACAAAACGGTTAAAGCGAATCAGATCTGTTCTGCGGTGAGCTTCCCACTTCAACTCTCTGCCTCTTTCTGCAAGTATAAAATCAAGAGTCATCTGGCCTTGAGAAATTGCAGTTGCATTCGCTCTTCTGCGGATCTGGTTTACATATTCCAGCCCCTGGGCAGTGTTACCACCTCCGCGCAAAGCAGCCTCAGCATACATAAGGTATACATCTGCCAGCCTGAACATTGGGTAATCTGTATCTGCAAAAGTGCCTGATGGATCTGAGCCACGCTGGCCGGTTGAACTTACGTTTCTGAACTTTATCAATGCATAACCATGGGTAAATGTACCGATCTCATCAATTTCAAGCTGCTGGCCATCTGTATGGAAGCTGGCACGTACATCTTGTGTGTTAGGGAACCCATCAAACAGGGCTACTATGTTTTTAGTAGTGCGCAAGCCTGCCCAGCCACCGTTTACACCAAATTGAGAAGGCACCATGCTGCCACCGATAGAAGCATTTACTAAAAAGGTAGTTAAACCGTATGATTGAGATCTAACACCGTCTGCAGTAACTGCAAAAATCACCTCGTTTGTCTGGTCGTTATCCGTCATGAACAGCTTGTGGTAATTAGGCTCTAAAGAATAGCCTGCATTAATTACCCTGCTTGCAAAATTAGCGGCTTCAGTATACTTAGCCTGACCAGTGTATACTTCAGCATTCAGGTACAGCTTTGATAAAACAGTCCATGCTACAGCCTGATCGGCCCTGCCATACTCATTGGTACGAGGCGCCATCAACAAACTTTCAACAGCAAGCAACTCACTTTCAACATATTCAAACAAGTCTGCTCTTGAAATTTGCGGAGGGAAGAAAGAGCCAATCGGATCATTTTCAGTAGCAAAAGGAACACTGCCATAAAAGTCAAGTGCATGCCAGTAGCTTATCGCTCTTAGCAACCTTGCTTCTGCACGGTATAGCCTTGCCGTATTTGCATTGTCTCCAGTAATGCCTCTCTCTGCTAACCTTTCATCAGATGTTTCGCGGATAAACTCATTCGCAAGGGCAATTTGGTAGTATATACGATAGTACATTGCTCTGCTCCAAGGATTATCAGCACTCCAGGTCATAAAGTTTAGCTCTGGTAACCCGGCGTCATTCCAACCTATGATAGCTTCGTCTGTAGGCAGTTCCTGCATTTTCCAGTAGGTTCTAACATAGTTAGAGAAACCCTCATCTATGCCGCCCACATCGCCTCTACCTGCAGGGCCTTGTTGCCCTGTAAGTGCAAAGCCTGCGTAAAGCTTTGCCAGCACTCTTTTGTAGTTAGCAAAATCATTGTATGTACTCTGAGACGTCTCCACGTACAAAGGCTCAAGGTCCAGGTTTGTACATGAACTTATACTGAACAAGCTTATTACCAGTACCAGTATATATTTTACAAAATTTGTCTTCATATGATCTTAAAATTAAAATCCAAGGTTTAAGCCTACAGAGAAAATGCGTGGTCTTGGGTAAACATTGTTATCAATACCATTAGCCACTTCCGGATCCAGGCCAGAATAACGGGTAATTACAAAAGCATTGATCACGTTTGCATTTAAGCGAAGGTTTGCTCTGTCATTAAAAATACCACCTACATCATAACCAAAATTAAGGTTTTCCATTCTCAGGAAGGAAGCATTTTCAATGTAGTAATTTGACAGGTACTGGTAGTTGTTAAAACCCGTCTGTTGTATTGACGGTGTAACATTGGTTAGGTAGTTATCAAATCCAAAAGCCTGGAAAGCACTGGTATTGGCAGCAACGTTGTTGTACATATAGTTACCAATGTTTGCTCTCATGGTAAAGCCTGCGCTAAACCTGTTGTAGCTAAACTGAGAGTTAAAGCCCATTAAAACTCTTGGCTCCGGGTTATATTGACGTTGCAGGTCCAGCTCGTTGATGATACCATCTCCATTACGGTCAACATATAATCCTTCAACAGGTCTGCCATTGGCATCGTATACCTGCTGGTAAGTAAAGAAGGTAGCAGGACGGAAGCCAGTAGTATGCACCTGAACTGTATTACCTACACCACCGCTTATGCCGCCAGTAAGTACACCTACGGCTGTATCGCTGCCTACAGCATTTAATCTGCCTACACGGGCATCAAGATAGGTAGCGTTTATACCAAAATCCCAGTGCACTCTTTCTGTAGAAATAATAGCAAAGTTTATAGCTGCTTCTACACCTCTGCTGCGCATAGTACCAACGTTAGTAAATAACCTGTTTGTAAGGTTAGTGGCAGCAGGCACATCTACCTCAAGTAGCATATCCCTGGTATTACGGTCAAAGTAATCTAAAGTACCAGATATCCTGCCTTGTGCAAAGCCATAGTCCAGACCAATGTTAAAGGCATCGGTTTCTTCCCACTTGATCAGGCGATCGTAACCGTTTGGCCTTAATGTAGAATAGTAGGTATCCCCTATTCTGTACTGTGCTCTCTGATCACTAGGCTGGTAAACAGGTAAGTAAGGGAACAAAGGACCAATAGCCTCCTGACCTGTGGTTCCGTAGCTGGTTCTTAGCTTAAGCTCAGTAAAAATGTTGGCATCTCTAAGAAAAGATTCCTGGCCAATTCTCCAGGCAAATGCTACAGAAGGGAAAGTACCCCAACGTTGCTCTGGTGCAAATCTTGAAGTTCCGTCTCTACGCACTGTGGCAGTAAACAGATATCTGTCTAACAAAGCATAGTTTGCTCTACCAAAAAACGCAACAAGCCTGCGTTTGCCACCTGTCGGATCTGGGGCAGCAATTTCTTCGGTTGGCGTAATGGTTGGGAAGGCAGGGTTATTGAAGAAAAACTCCTGGAACGAATAACCTGCTTGCACATCAAAACGGCTGTTAATTGTTGGCAGGTTTCCGTTGTATTGCAGGTAAAAATCTGCAAGCTTATTGTTACGGTTCTGTGCATATTGCTGTGTGGTACCACCAAGCACATAAACAGATGCAGCGGTTGCAGGTAAAATTGTACGACCCTGGGTTTCTGATCCTTCATAGCCAAGGTTTAAGTTGGCGCGTAGCTGTGGCAAAAACCTGAACCTGTAATCCACCTGGATGTTACCCAAACCTCTGTTTACCCAGCCTCTGTTATCGTTTTGCAACAGCAAGCTTAGCGGGTTACGGGTTGCCAGGGTATTAGGAGTACCATCCTGGTTTAACCACTCAAAGTAGCCACCAAAACGAGGATCATCCATATAAACGGGCTGTGTAGGGTCAAAGCTTATGGCAGCACCAATAGCACCCTCATTTGCAAAACGGCTGATTGTTCTGGAGCCTCTCCAGTTAATATCAACCTTTAAATCATCATTAAAGAAACGTGGGCTTACATTAATAGCCACAGAGCCTCTCTGGAAGTTAGATGTTCTAAGGATACCTTCCTGATTGATATAGCCTGTAGATATACGGTAAGGAAAGTTACCAATGCTACCATTAATGCTAAGGTTATGGTCGTGGCTTATAGCATTCTGATAGATCAGGCTTTGCCAATCTGTATTCTGATCGCCTAACAAAGCTTGCTGCGAAGGAGTAGCATTTGCACGCACTACTTCTCTAAACTCATCACCGCTCAATACATCCAGCCTGCGGGGTGTAGTTGACAGGGACGCTAAAGAACTGAAGTTGATACGTGTAGGCTGGTTCTTAACACCCTTTTTAGTAGTAATGATAATAACACCGTTTGTTGCACGGTTACCATAAATAGCAGTAGCAGAAGCATCCTTCAACACACTGAATGACTCTATATCATTAGGGTTGATAAAAGCTAGCGGGTTGGCCTGCCCGGCAACGCCTACATTATCTAATGGTACGCCATCAACAACAATAAGAGGGTCGTTGCTGGCGCCAATAGAAGCAGTTCCACGTACGCGTATACGGCTACCTCCGCCTGGAGCACCAGATGGAGTAATTTGCAAGCCTGGCACTTTACCAACAATAAGCTGCTCTGGCGAAACTACGTTACCCTGTATAAATTCTCTTTCAGAAATGGTTTCAACAGCACCGGTAAGGTCTTCTCTACGTTGTGCACCGTAGCCAATTACCACCACTTCGCTTAATTGTTTTATATCGGGCACCATAGTTACGTTAATAACACTCTGGTTCCCTGCTACTCTTTCTTCTGTTACATAACCGATAGAAGAAAATACCAGGGTAGTGTTTGGAGCTACATCAATAGCATAGCTTCCATTAGCATCCGTAGCTGTTCCGCCGGCAGCACCTTTAATGGTTACTGTTACCCCGGGCAAGCCTTGGTTATCTTCAGCAGAAAGTACTCTTCCGGTTACTCTCTGGGTCTGTGCATAAATGCTCGCAATTCCAAGCCAGAGAAAAGCGAGGACGAACATTATGCTTCTTGTGTAAATAATTCTCATAAATAAATTGGTTGTTGGTTTACAGTTGTTTGTTTGGCTTTAAGCGCTTTTACTTCAACTCAGATACTCTCGTTTTCGGATAAGCAGCTTTACATGGAGGATAATTTAAATTTAACAAATACTTAATTTGATTGCAATTTTTAAAGGGTAATATAATTTATAAAATATCGAAATATTATAATACCTATAAACATACATAAGTCTTACCGAAGCAGCAATAATGGGTCAAGTCCTTTGCCTGGATAAATCTGGCTTAACCGTTCAATGTACAGTATAGCCTATTATTTAAAACCTGTTCCAGAAACCATTTAAATATCACCAAGGGTTTTAAATGTTAAGCTTCTATCAGGTCCGGCAATTAAACTCAGTTTACCTCCGGAAGGTTAACTTATTTTTTAAAATAAATATGCTTAGTATTTGCCCAGCCGAGTGTATTAACACAAGGTACAACTTGATTTTGCATGGACTCGGGATTACGGTGTATAAGCGGCAGGCTGATACACATGGCAGGGGCATGATAACTATGCGCCCGGTTTTGAGAAACAATGTAGTGCATACAATTGGTGGTTTGTATTGGTGGACACTCCTACTTGGTACGGTTACTAAAAAAGCTTTAGGTTGCTTTACTGATTAACAAAGAAAAGCCACTTTAAAGGCAACACCAAAATTCACGTACCAAATATAGAAAATAATAGCAATTATACACACATAACCAACTATTACACAATACATTACATGCTTACCGCAGGCATAAAAATATAGACTAAATATGACTAAAATACCCTTGCTAAATGGAGCATAAACAGAACAGTATTGCACTGTAATCTACCCCTGGCAGAAGACAAAAAGCAGGGCCCTTAAAAATGGAATTATTGTGGCAGAAAAGCTAAATCAGAAGGAAAATGCAATATTACGGGTTCGTATTAATTAAAAAAAGGCTCAACTTCAACATAACATGGATCGAACTTAAAAAGCTTTTATCTCCATAATTTTTTTCTCAAACTCATCATTAGGTAGGGTAGAGCGGTTCTTGACCCTCGTTTTATATGTATAAATAGTATTTACAGAGTACTCAAGTATTTTGGCTATTTGTTCATGATCCGTTATACCTATCCTGATCAGGGCAAATATTCTTAACTCAATGGTTAAAGATTCATTATTTTTGAGCGTAATCTTATCTTCATCTTTAAAGTAAGAATTAAACTCAGAAACAAAGTTTGGGAATAGTTGAATAAAAATCTTATCAAAGCTGAGGTAAAGCGCTTCTCTTTCTTTTTTGAGGTTGATGGATTTCATTACGTAACTAATCTCATCATATTTTTTAGCCATCAGCTTCTTATCCATAGATAGCTTAAATTTCTCAAGCTTATCTATATAATCAGTATACACATTAAAGGAGTAACCTATATACTCTTCTTTTATCCGGTTTGCTTCTATAAGGCTTTTATTTACCTCTTGCAGCATCCTGTTGGCCTCTGCCTCTACTCTCCTGGCTTCTCGTAATTGCTTGAGCTGTTTAAAAATTATATAAGCAAACAATAGTACCAATACCGATAACAGGGTTACAACAATAGAATATACAAACAAACGGCTTCGCTGGCTTTCAACAGTGGCGAGGCGTTCGCCTTCAATAATAGGCAGAATGGCTGCAACCTGGATTTTACGCTGACGAGCACCGTAGAATGTAGCATCATCTAAAGCCTGCTTTATATAAAAATATGCTCTGTTTTCGTCTCCCTGGTTATAAAGCATCTCTGCCAGGTTCATAAGTGCTACCGCTTCCTTGGTCGAAGATCGTATATCGGCAATTGCCGCTTTAGTCATTAATATAATAGCCTGCTCAGTGTTTCCCGTGGCTCTGTATACATTGGCCAGCGAAGATGCTGTTATTGCATATTGATTATAGGTTAACTCAAAAGTGTTAAGCATGTGTAAAAAATCTGCCTCTGCCTCTGCATAATTCTGAGCTTTTAAATTACGGAAGCCTCTCAGCGAAAAAAAATCAAAGGTATTAGCACCGCTCAGGGCTATAGCAGAATCAAGATACAAGGTACCCTTACTAATATACCGCTTCGCATAATAATCATCCATGCTGTAATTGGCCAGGTCAAAATAAGCCCTTGCCTTAAGTGCATAATATTCAACTTTCAAGGTATCGGGCATACCCCTGGTCTTTACCACTTCTAAAGAATCCAGCGACTCTTTAAACATACCCGATGACAAGAGTATAAAACTTAGTTTAAGTTGCGAGTAAGCTACCTTAACAGGGTCATTTAACTGGCGGGCTACCTCTTGCAGCTTCAATGAGTACGTAAAGGCAGAGTCATACTGGTATGACCTATACTCATGATATAGCTTGCTGTATAACTCGTACTGCTGCATAAGCGAAATGTCTCCCTGCGAAAGCAACTGATGCCTTACCTGGTTGATTCTTTCATACTTTTGCCTGCTGTAAACTTCTTTATTTTCTATTTCTGTGCTGAGCTGGTTAAGCAGGCTATCTACACTGGACACTGCAGACGCGGTACCGGCGCAACAGAAGAATAAGAAAAGAAGAATATAAAGAAACTTCATTGTGCTTTAATAACATTTCTTGGTAAGCCGCAAGCCTTACTTTGCATAAACTATACTTTCGGAACTTAATATTAGCAATAAAGTCTAATTAAGAAGGAATGTTTTAAAAAAATAATGTATCTGGGGTATTAAAAGGGCAAAAAAAAACCAGCCTTAAAAGCCGGTTATTTTCTTTCAGAAGAGAATACTGATTATCTTTTTTCTTTGATCCTGGCGGCTTTACCGGCAAGCTTACGAAGGTAGAAAATACGGGCTCTTCTAACCACACCTTCTCTAACAAGCTCAATTTTATCGATGCTTGGAGAAAGGATTGGAAAAATTCTTTCTACACCAATGCCGTTAGAAATCTTTCTTACTGTGAAAGTTTCGCCATTCGTGTTTACATTTTTACGCTGGATAACAATACCTTGGAACTGCTGAACTCTTTCCTTGTTACCTTCTTTAATTTTAACGTGTACGTTAATAGTGTCACCAGCCTTAAAAGATGGGATGCTGGATCTTTTTTCAGCGTAATCTTGCTCTACAAATTTTATCAAATCGTTCATGACTATATTTCAATAGGTTATGCCTGCCAAAAACAGAGTGCAAATATAGAATTAAATTTTGGCAAACACTAACCCGTCCAATAATTTTTTAATAATCTTTATACAACATATAATTTGATAGCCTATACCAAATGAAATATTGCCTTTATGAGTACAAAACTATACTTTTATAAGTAACAGGCAACACCATTTTACAAAGCCTGCCAAACTACACCTTTAACCTACACTCTTTTGCACTGGAAATTGCCAACAGGTATATCTTGCTATGTGACTTCGTTTTTTACAAAAAACAGCTACCTGGCCATGCTTTGCCTGTTGCTTTTCTGCACCATACACTACCCCTCTCTTGCGCAACAGCATTTTTACCTGGATACCCGGCGGCCAAGAGTAAGCCTCCCCTTTCAGATGCACCGAAACCTGATTATTGTAAAAACAATGCTTAACGATAAGGGACCTTTTAACTTTATGCTGGATACAGGGGTTAATTACTCTATTATTACCGATCCAACCCTTGCAGATAGCCTATCACTACCCCGGGGGCGCCCCTTAAAGCTAACAGGTGCCGGAGAGGGCCAGGCACTTGAAGCCTTTGCCACCTATGGGGTTAAAGTAAAAATGGGCAGTATTACTGGTGTAGAACAATCTTTTGCTGTCTTGTCAGAAGATATTTTAAGGCTATCAAATTATGTAGGTGTACCTATACATGGTATGCTGGGGTATGATTTTTTTAAAAGCTTTGTAGTGGAAGTTGACTTTATTAATCTTTCCCTAATTGTTCATAAACCAGAAACTTACCGCTATCGTGGCAGAGGCACCACCATACCTATATCAATTGAGGGGCGAAAGCCATATGTAAATGCTATTAGCCGCCTTGAAAATGGCACAGAGGTACCTGTAAAATTAATTCTGGATACAGGCGCAGGCCATGCCTTATCATTAGAAACCCATTCGCATACAGACTTGCAGTTGCCAGATAAAGTTTTGAGATCTCAACTGGGTGTTGGCCTGGGAGGAGCTGTAAATGGCTATATAGGCCGCACAAAGAACTTTACCCTGGGGCAATACACCCTTAAAAATGTACTTACTTCTTTTCCGGACTATGACGAAGTAGGTGCAAAAACTGACATTCCACGCAATGGCAATTTAGGACTTGAACTGCTTAAAAAGTTTAGCCTGGTTATAGATTACCCACACGAATCTATACACTTACGCCCCAACAGAGGATTTAGAGAACCATTTGAGCACGATATGAGCGGCATGGAAATTCTGGCAGAGGGCACACAGTTTAATCAATACATTATTTACAAAGTAAACCCCGCTTCTCCGGCTGAAGAAGCGGGGTTACAAGTAGGTGACGAAATTGTTTTTATAGACTGGAAGCTTGCCTCCTCTATGCCGGTTACTCAAATGAGCAAACTTTTACGATCGGGCCATAACCGAAAGCTTTCGCTGATGATAAAGCGTGAAAACACAATATTCTTTACCACCATCACCCTACAAAAACAGATTTAGATTAATTATCTGTTTCTATTACCAGGTACTTAGATACACTCCAGAACTTTTGTTTATCTGCAATGGTCAGATAAACATGTCCATTTGAATTTGAGAAATAATAAGAGTCTACAGGATGAGAACTAATTACGTTTCTTTTCTTTGTAATTCCCAGGTCTATTTCCTGTGTTTCTTTGGTATTAATTTTATTAAAATTACCGGCATTTACCTGGTCAGCCAGAGTAAGTGTACGCCCCATACCTAACACACCACCTTCTTTCTGTATAATACCACTTTCCAATAAAGCTTTGCGGTTGCCTATTTTATAGAAAGCCGTAGTAAGAGCTGCTTCGGTTTCTGCTAAAGTTTTACGGTTGCTGGTTAACTCAAAATCTTTACTTGCCAACTCGGTATCTTTACGATATATGGTGTAGTTCAAAGAATCTTTTTCTACTTCCAGCACAGCAACAGTTCTGCGCAGATCAGATATCTGCTCTTCTTTTTCTGTGATGGTTTTCTTCAACTGGGCAATCATACGTTTTAAACCAGCAGAAGCATTGTTAGATTCTTTAAGCTTTTGCTCAAGCGCTGTTACTTTATTGCGGTTATCCTCTATGTAAGTATCAATATTCTTGATCATCTCACTGATCTTATCCTGCTGGGTTAAATGACCCTCACGCTTCATTTTACCAATTGCAAGCTCATGTTTCTCTATTTCTGCAAGGTTATTTTCAATCTCATCCATAGACAAGGCTATGGCATCAAGCTGCTGATCACGATTGCGAAGCTGAATAGAAAGAGAATCTTTTTCTTTAGCCAGCGTTCTGTATTCCTCTGTGTCTCTTACTCCACAGGCGTTTAACATAGCTACCAATAGAGATACTGCAATTAGCGTACGTTTCATAGAGATTAAGTATTATTTGGTTTAGATTTGATCTGTTAACAATAACCCTTCCGGTTCAGTCATAGGAATTTACAAGCTTACAAAACTACAAAATAATGTATGCCAATGTATATTATTTTGCAAAAAAGATCTGAAAGACCTGCTTACCTCAGCGTATAGCTAAGCAAAGCGGTTTTATATTCTCTCCACTAGGCAGCTATTTGCATTTAAGGTTATTAACAGGCTCAGAAGAACTTTATTGTATTCAAAAGCCCATATAATCTTACAGCTTTATAACATTATTCAAAACAAAGCTTTCCCTAAACACCAACAAGTTACTTTATGTATCGCATTGAAAAAACTCATTAAAAGACCTAAACCTTACAGCCTGCTTAAAAATATTCTTAAACATTATCAATGCTTTGCGATTAATCTTCACAATTAATCAACTTTTAAAACAATTTTTCATGTCAACTTTACTAACCAACCAAGAGGCCCTTGCCCATGTTTTTGAAAACAAGTACACCGTAGTTAGTTTCTCTAAAGAGAACAGCACACTTGTGTGCGAGGCTATTACTTCCTACATCCCCATGGAAGCTTTTAAAGAATTATTTACAGAAATATTATCGTTGGCAAGGGTACACAAAGCCACTAAACTGGTGTTTGACAAACGCAAGCTTAACACGTTCCATCAACCTTCAATGGTTTGGTACCATACAGAGTGGAAAGACAAGGCGTATGCAGCCGGCATAAAGTCTCATCGTAAAATATTACCTACCGATAGCTTTTTTAGAAAAAGCGTTGAAATTGGCAGAGCAAAAATTGCCAAAGAGTATCCAAAGTTTGACTTTGAAAAGTATGACATTAAATATGTAGAATCTGTAGAAGAAGGTATTAACAAGTAACCGATCAGGCTCACATATCAGCATTATTAATCTCTCTCCGGCATGTAACTTATTTTTTTCAATATACACCCTGGATACAACTGAGATCACCTTTTAATCTATTACAAAGGCAGCATTAATTTACATATTAGTGCTGCCTCTATTAATTTTAATACCTTTTAGTGTGCACAGTTGAGATATCTACACTTATCTTGTTAGTAAAACCATTACAATATTAATTACATACAAGCCAGCATACTGCTATTATACCAATCGGGCTCATTTAATTACCCTTGTTAATAACTTTTTGACAAGACTGTAAGTTGTGTATACTAAAACTTTGTACATACGCATATACTTACAATGACAATTCGCCTTGCTCTCGACTGGATACCCGACAACCTGCATACCGGTGTGCTTACAGCCATAGGCAAAGGCTTTTACACGCAACTAGGCCTTACTATTGAAGCTAGCACCAGCAATAAAAGACACAGGTCTTTTTTACCTCTGCAGCAGGTTTCAAATAATATAGCTGATATAGCCTTTGTAACCAGCCATACATTTATCAGGTATATTTTACAGCCCGGTAGTGCATCCTTAACCGCCATCTCGGCTATAATGCAGGATGATATATATGCATTGGCAACTTTGAAAAAGAGTGGAATAAACCGCCCAGGCCTATTGGATGGAAAAATATATGCATCCAGCCAATGCCCTATTGAAGATGCCTTAGCCAGGCAACTCATACATAGAGACGGCGGTCAGGGAAAACTTCTATGCGCTTCATCCTCTTACCTGGACCCATGGTCTGCATTATTGCATCAGAAGGCTGACGCAGCCTGGATATATTTACCCAGGGAAGGCATGGAAGCCCGGCTTCAGAATATTGACCTCAATATATTCCGCTTATCGGATTTCGATATCCCAACAGGCTATTCTCCAATAATGGTTAGCAAGGCTAATTTAGATCCTGGCAAAAAAGAAGCAATTGCTTTGTTTATGCAGGCTACCGACAAGGGGTTTGAATATGCGTACCATCAACCAGATGAGGCACCACATTTACTGGCTGCAGGCGCCAGGCAATGGTCAACCCCTGATATAGGTATGTTAACCACCAGCTACCATAATTTCAGGTATGCGCTAGTCAACAAAGAAGGACGCTGGGGGCTTATGCAACCTGCCCAATGGACACACTATATAGAATGGCTAAGCCTTACCGGCTTGTTAACAGATGAGCAATCTGAAAAAATTTCAGACTATTTATCAGAAGAAGAAAACTTGTATAGCAATGCCTGGCTGGAAATGCCTCGATAAGCTTATAAGCAAAAAGGCTACCTGGTTCAGGTAGCCTTTAAGAAGCAGAGGGAGAGGGATTCGAACCCCCGGACCTGTTACAG
>FPIC01026829.1_pt1 | contig 107143 bp, 85 predicted proteins | sample 1504481 | NCBI WGS metagenome assembly FPIC01 (sample SAMEA4475357, study PRJEB15587) | soil metagenome | biome: Soil; feature: Field | place: India | collected 2015-03-11 | depth 0 m
GCTGGAGCACAAAGGCCTGTACTGGTCTAAAGTGCCGGGTACCGAAGATGCCAAAACCTGGGAGCCGGATGCCGACTATATACTGCCTCTAGGCAAAGCCAATGTGGTACAGGCTGCCAGCCAGGAAAAAATTGACAATGGCGAGTCTGTAACCGTTATAACGTATGGCATGGGAGTTTACTGGGCTAAAGCCGCTGCCAGGCAACTGGATGGCGCAGTGGAAATTCTGGATCTGCGTACTTTAAACCCCCTTGACTGGGAAGCAGTAGTGGCTTCTGTACGTAGGCATAACAAAGCACTGGTGCTAACAGAAGAACCTCTCCTGAACTCATTTGCCGAGTCGCTTGCTGGACGGATCTCTAAAGAATGTTTCCAATACCTGGATGCCCCTGTATTTACTTATGGAGCAGCTAACATGCCTGCTATTCCGCTTAATGTTGGCCTTGAAAAAGCTATGCTGCCAAATGCAGATAAGGTGTTGGCAGTACTTAAAGAGTTGATGGAGTATTAACAATAAAATACCTTATTTCTGAATAAAGGATATTAAAATACAAAAGCCTGTCTGTTCGGACAGGCTTTTTTCGTATCTATTTATCAGTTTTTAACTTCGTTGGTCTTTTCTTCTATTTTGGCTTTGGCTTTCTGAGCTCCTTCCTTTACATCTGCGGCTACCTTTTTACTAACCTCTTTTGTATTTTCTACTGCCCTTTCGGTATTAACATCCAGGGAGTCTGCCGTCATTTTAGCATCAGCCTTAATGGCATCTGCTGTAACCTTTGCAGCTTTCTGGGTATGTTCAGTTTCACAGGCAGCCAGGCCAAACGAAGCTAAAAAGGCAATTGATGCCAGTTTTGCAAATCGTTTCATGGTTCTGTTAAATTATTACAGCGTAAATACGTTACACAGAGGTTAGAAGATTCATTATCTACACGATACCAGCCTGTACAGCATATTTAAACAATGCATATACATTTTTTGCATTTATTTTTCCCAGTATATTTTTACGGTGTGTCGTTACTGTATGATGACTGATATTAAGCTTATCAGCAATATCCTGTGTGTTTAAACCTTCAATAATCCATTTAACAATTTCCTTCTCCCTTTTTGAAAGTATATTACTTTCATCCAGCTCTGGCAAATACGTTTCTGAATGCACATTTTTCCAGCCTTCTGCCTCTGTATATTTTTCTATGGTATGTACTATTCTAAAATCATCGGTTGCCAGACTGAAGTGACACATCCCTATACTTAACAGTGGCAAACCATCTTCATCCGATTTCAAAAAAGTACTTTGCTGCTGCACATTATATACCTCCTCATTTATACAGATCCTGAAATTATAGTTAAAGCGTAGCTTTTCATTTTCTGCTTTTCTAAGGCTTTTGTACAAAATCAGATTGTTCTTAAACACCTTGTTATTAATTACTTCCATATCAGCCTTACTGCACTGGCTTGAGAAAAGCTTGGTACCTCCTGCCCTCATCTTTTTTAAAAACTGGTCACTAATACATTTAACATTACTTTTTAAATAAATATACTGCCCGGTACGGTAGTCCAGGATATAGCTAAGACAGGGGCTAATACTTAAAAAAGTATCAAGAAGCAGGTTGTGTTCTTCATAATTTTCAACCTCTGCGGCCTGGTACTTGGACACGGCTTGCCTATGAACTAGGTATTCGGACAAAGAAGGAGTTAAAAAGGTGTACATACAGTTTACAGTTTAGGATAGAGGAGTAAAATAATATGCTACTACAGAAAAAACGGGCTTACAAGGCTAAATAACAATGAATTAGTACTAAGCAAAATTATTATGCCTGGTTAACAGAGCGGCAGAGGTATTAAACTTAACTTATTTTATTTGTAAATAAACGCATTCCCTAAACATCATAAAATACCTAAAAGTAGGTATTTTCTCTTCCTCTAACTGTAATTACCTTTATCAAAACAAATGGGGCTTGTGCATAAGTACCACATTTTAAGCAGCCGCATAAAGCCATATTCCCCTTATAGTTATATGTAAGAAAATATAGATGTTATGTTTTCTTAAAATATTTAAACTAAACTCAACTTACCAGAATGGCATCAAGAGCTACAAAAGCCTTAGCAACAGGAGTGCGTGTATTGGGTGGCGCCAATGTAAAAGCATATACGCTGGAGTTTTTAACTGCAGATCCTAAACATGAAAAAGGAACATTCACCACTATTGTAGTGCCTTATGCCGAGTTGGGCAGGGATAAAAATTGCCAGGTTCAATTTCTGGACGAAGCTTCAACTATCAGCAGACGGCATGCAGCTATTGAAAGAAAAGACCAGGATGTTATTTTAAAAAACCTCTCCAAAACGAACCCTACCCTTGTAAATGGCAAACCCATTACAGAGCAGTATTACCTTACCAGTGGTGATGAAATACAGCTATCGGTTGAAGGGCCAAAGTTAAGATATAATGAGGCTAGCAATGCTACCCAGAAAATGGGCTTTACCCAGCGCATGAACCTGGTAGTGCAACAGGCAGTAAAGCCCTACAGAAAAGTAGTAATTACAATGGCTGTAGCGTTGTTGGTTATATCAGTAGCGGCAGCTTACTTTATTATAAGCCTGCGGGCGCAAAACAAAGAACTGCTGGTTCGGGTAGAGCTTACCGATAAAGTTGCAGCCGACTCTATGGCTGCCCTAAACACCCAAAATGCTGAGTTAAGCTCTAAGCTACTTGAAAACAAGAACGAGCTTAAAAGAACCATAGACGAGCTGGAAAATGCTCAGAAGCAAAAGATGGAACTGGAAAAACAGCAGAAAGAAGCGACTGCTAAAGCAAGCAGTACAACGCAAACCTCAAAAGTCTCTCCCCCCCCGGTTACAGCCGTACCCGTTTCTGAAACCTCTGCCAAAACTACAGCTGTGCGATACGAAGACCTTGTAGCTATGCTCAAAAACCGTGTTTTGGCTATATATCTAACAAAAATATCAGTGCAATGGAATGGTAATACCATTCTGGAAGAAGAGCCTGATAAATGTATGTGTACCGGGTTTCTGCTGGACGATGGCAAACTGGTAACAGCACGCCATTGCGTGGACCTGCACAGCACCGAAGCATCTGAACTAAACTTTGTAGCCAACAGTGGCGGGGTGGTTACCTATCATTTTAAAGCTATATCGCCAGATGGCAAAATTACTTATAAGTTTACCAACCATGATATGGCTATTGATACACGCCACGATGTATACGAAAAGTATACTTATGCCGGGGTAAATGGAAGTATTAAACTTTTCGATCCGTTTACCGGGGTAGACTGGGCCTATATAAATACCCAAAAAACAGGTGGCCTGGAGTTTAACCAGACGTTATCGTCAGGGCTTAAATCTGGTGCTGAACTATTTTGCCTTGGTTACTCATATGGCGAGCAGTACAGAGACCGTAAAGTAGGGTTTGACCCTTACTTTACTACTGCCAAGGTATCTACTACCGGCCTGCAAAACAATTGCATTATTGTATCCGATTTTGGTTTTGACTCTGGCAGCTCCGGAGCGCCCCTGTTCTACATAAGCAACAATACCGCTATAGCTGTTGGCATTGTATCTGGCACTTACATGAAAGGCCAGGAAAAGAACGCTAATGTTGGCATTGTTACACCATTGGTAAACCTCCGGTAATACCAGCCCTAAAGAAATCATTTCGCCATTATTTTAAACTATATAATATGGTTGTCGAAATTTTTGCCACTACAGATACTGGCAGCAGAAGCTACAACGAGGACAACTTTGCTGTTTGCAAAGACCTGTCCCAAAAAAGCTGGTCTTTTATGCCCCATGAAAAGTTTAGCCTCTCTGAAAGTGGAGCTGTATTATTGGTAGCCGATGGTATGGGTGGCACCAATGCTGGTGAAGTAGCATCTGATATAGCGCAGCAGCACATCCAGGATCAGTTTAATACACTAACAGATATACCTACTACAGATAAGGCAAGGTTAAGCCTGCTGCAAAGTATGGTAATGGAGGCCCATCGCGCATTGGTTGCACACCAGGAAACCAACCTGGAAACTGCAGGCATGGGCACAACCCTTATTATTCTGTGGGTTTTTACTGACAAAGCCTTTGTAGCCTGGTGCGGAGATAGCCGGTTATACGTTTATAGAAAGCACGAAGCACTGGCGCCTTTTACCGATGACCACTCGCTGGTATGGCAACTGGTAAAACAAGGGCAACTAACACCCGAAGAAGCTCGACTGCACCCCGAAAGTAATATTATTACCCAAAGCCTGGGAGACCCCTCCTACCCACCTAAACCAGATGCAAGCCTAATTGATATTAAAACCGGAGATAGGTTTTTGCTATGTAGTGATGGCTTAAATGGTATGCTGAGTGATGACGAGATTTATACCATCCTAACACAGGAAGAAGATACTGTACAGGCCAGCAAACGCCTGGTATATGAGGCGAACCAGGCAGGAGGCAAAGATAATATTACGGTAGTAATGCTTGATGTGGTGCAGAAAGACGAAGTTGCTGAAGCACCTTCAGAGCCTGATACTACAAACCCTCTTTCTGTAGTACCACCGAAACCTCATACCACACAGGAGCTTAAAAATTATATAAGCACAAGAAACAAAGTAATTGGAGCTTTAACTGGTCTGCTTTGCCTTGCATTAACTTATATTGTTATAGATAAACACCTGTTTACAGCTGAAGAGCCGGAGGCAGGCACCCAGCCGCATTCAGAAGCACCTGCTTCTGCTAACTTTCCCCTTATAACTCCGGAAGATGAACCTGCCGGCCCGGCCATTGCAGATCAGGAACACGTTATTGCCGTACCGGTTTCCAATACAAAGCCAGAGCCCATTAAAAAGCCAACACCTGCCTTTAGCAACAACCAGGTACCTGATACAGCCTCAAGCAAAGAGGTGAAGACCAAAGCAGATTCTCTTCCTGTAAAAACAAAGCAGGACACATCTGCCAACCCTTCTGCTCCTGCAACAGCGCCCCTGCAAAACGGAACAACCGTTAACGTTAATCCTAAAACTGACAAAGAAGCTGAAGCACAACGGCAGCTGCAGGAGTCCACAAAAAAAGCAGAAGCCAAACCCGAAAAAACATCGGCTACTACCACTGATAGTACTGACAAGTTTTAAACAAGGGCATACTTTTAATTTATATCAAGCTAACTAAACCACTACTCCTATGAGATGCCAGACGTGCGGATTTCAGAATAATGCAGAAAGCGTAATGTGTGTAAAATGCAACACCAGGTTAAATGCACAACCTGCAGTACCTGCGGGCTTTAGCCACCAACCTGCCACACAGGCTGCACACCCGGGCGGCATACCCACTATAAAAGGCGCAAACCCATTGGCCATGGCTGCTACCGCTACCGTTTTTACCTGCGAGCAATGCGGCCATTACCCTTTAGCAGCAGAAGTATCGGCAGCTATGCCATGCCCAAACTGTAACTTTAAAGGTAAAGCTGCTCCACAGCATCATACCATTAAAATCGGAGGCTTGTTTATGGGCCAGGGCCCTGCCAGCTCTAAAGTAAGACTTACTGATGTACTAACCAGCAAAGTAATAGAGTTTGACGGTGAAGATCTAACCCTGAACAGAGAGCAGATCAACCCTGCAGACATGAGCATTTCATCTGGAAAGCATGTACAGTTTACCAAGCAAAAAGGGCATTGGTATGTAACCGACCATAGTACTAACCAGGCTACCTTCCTTCAGGTTAATGGCCAGGTACCCGTACAAAGCGATTCACATATCATCATTGGTAACCGTGTGTATAAAATAGAGCTTGATCAATGATTGAAACTACCCTGCAGGCCATTGACTTAGGCCCCAATACTGTACTAACTACAAACCAGCAAGCCTATACTATCCAAAAAGAGTTAGGACAAGGTGGATTTGGCAGTGTATACCATGTACACAGCCAGCAGGGTGAGTTTGCACTTAAGCTCACTAAAATGTGGCAGTTCCCGCCAACAGAGCGTATTGAATATGCTAAACGCTTTAAGCAGGAGTACGAGTATGCCAAAAGCATCCCGGGCGATAACATTGTGAAATCATACGATTATCATGTTCACCTAGGCAATCCGTTTATAATAATGGATTATTGCGGCAACGGAAGCCTGCGGCAGTATATAGGCCGTACCCTGCCTAAAACAGAACTTGTGCAAATGGCTGCTGGTATTCTGCAGGGGTTAGGAAGTATGCATGGTGAGGGTATAATACACCGTGACTTGAAGCCGGAGAACATATTGTTCGGTAAAAACAACACGCCAAAGCTAGCCGACTTTGGAATATCGGCATCAATCCGAAACCGGATGACCCGGCGCAACATGTTAGGCCATGTAAAGGAAGTATTTGCCTCAGGGGTGTACTCGCCACCCGAACAACTTGATCCCTCCAAGGCTTATAATGTAATGGGCAACACCAATGATATTTATGCCTTTGGTGCTCTTATGTATGAGCTTATTACAGAAGGTGCTATGCCCTTTGGCAGCTTTGAGGAGTTCCAGGCAGATATAAGGGGCTATGAAGATAAGAAGAAAAAAGGCAACTGGAACCGAGCCCTATTAGCTAAAAAAGGTAACGACCCGGTATGGGAAACTATTATTGAAAAATGCCTGCAATACAAGCCCGAAGACCGCTACCAGCAGGTACATGAAATAATAGCCTTACTGCCCAAAGAAGCTGCCACACGGCCTACGCACATTATCACTAATGCCCCAAGTTTTATTACAAACTGGCAACTTAAAGTAATGAATGGCGAGGAAATAGGCCGCACTTACTACCTTAGCAACCTTTCCCGCTTTGCAGAGCCTACCTGGATAAACCATGCTGCTCTATCAGAGTGGCTAAATACTTACAAACCCTCTGAAGTAAAATGGCAGGCGACTACCTTAAAAATGCTTACCATTGGTTGGTTTAATGAAGAAGAACCCTTTGCTAACAGCATGGGTATAGCCGAGCATTTTACCCATTATATTTCTCGCCATCATGCCAGCTTACTTGTAGATAACAGCACCAATCAGTGGTACATAGCCGATGGTCAGCCGGTGCATTCTCCACATGCCATGGTCTTGCCCGTAAAATGGAAGCCCTCTACCAATGGTACTTTGGTAAACTCCAAGCCCTTAACAAATGCCTTACAGCCTCTTTACTTGAATGACATCATCACTATTGGAGATACTACTTTTAAGGTAATTGGAGAGTAGGCTATTTTTTTATCCCCTTAACTTTCACTTATATTTGATGGAGCTCACTATTAGCCTTCATATAGATGATTATAAATAGTAAAGTATTCCACGTAATGCAGGCCAAATTATCAGAATAGTAAAGTACAATGTACTCTGTATAAAAGAAGCCAAAAATAAACACCTGCTTTCCTAATCAAATGCTACTTATGCTTTTTGTCTTAATTTAATAATAGTAGCATACTTCCTAAACAAATGCTGCAAATTACCACTATAAAACCCTCCATGTAATTGAACCTTATTTTCGATAAATGAATATGACAGAGCAGGGTCGAAAAAAGTTTTGTCCTTATTACACACCCATGGAGGTAACAAACCGCCAGATGCACTTTTAACGATCTCTCGGCACTTTGGACAAAAGAGAGCACCATTGTGATCTTCAGGAAAATAATTATAAACCTTCCAGCCTTTAAATTTATCTAAAAACTCTTCCTCACTCATCATAACGTTTTTCATAATAGGTATTGGGCTAACCGTTTTATGTTCAATAATCAAAAGATATAAGACTTGCTTTATTAAAATTTAACCGATGATCACTCATCCCCCTATCAGTACAGTTGGGCAACCCAGCGTTATGGCTCCTCCATGTGCTGTTTGGTCGCCCATGCGGGCTGCAGGCTTACCTCCGATTAACACTGTTGCTGAACCTATAATGATTGTATCTGGTGGGCCTACACAGGTACACATATCTCCCATTACTGAAGCAGGCACCCCGCCAATCAATACAGTTGGCATACCTGGCCCTGAAATCGGGCCACCCACATGCGGCACAGGTGGCATACCCGGAGTTACCATCGGGCACATATGCATGTCGGTTACTCTTGCTGCTGGCTTGCTCATTTCTTAATTATTAAAGTGGCTACACAAACTGGGGTATCATATCAATGGCACCAAACATCTTCATGTTACTTACCCTGGTCACAGCTTCCTGCTCATTGGTGGCCATGCCAGGGCTCACAATTACCAGGTTAGTGCCACCGATCTGTATAGTATCACCTGCTGCAAGGTTAAAGGCGGCTTCTGCTTTTAGGCGGGTACCCGTATCGTGTATAAAAGTGCCGTTTACGCTATTATGATCAGTAATAATATACTCCATATCATTACCTGCTTCTACTACATCCAGGCGGGCATGTTTACGGCTAATCTTATGATCATCCATAATACAAATACTGCCCGCCCCATTATCATCACGGCCTACATAGACTCTCTTCTCCTTCAAAGCAAACACCTGCTTAGGCTTGCTTTCTGTATGTACAACCAACCAACCATAAAGCTTTGGTTTATCATATACATGGGGAGAATGGTGTAGCTCACTCATTTTCTGGAACAGCTGAGCCATTTTATCAGCAAAAGCCTCTACTTTGTTTAGAGCCTCATGCGCTTCATTATGGTTGTATTCTAGTGTAAGTAAACCTCTTAGCATATTCTCAAACTCACGTGGGGTAATGGCATACCAGGAATGGATATAGTTGAGCAGATCTTCTTTATCTTTCCTGATCATACCGTTTAGTGTCATATGGATGAGCCTGGCCCAGCGCACAAAAAACTCTAACGTAAATACAGGGGGTTGCTGGCCATTAATAAGCCTGAGGGTATCCAGGTTACTGGCCAGGAAAAAGGCTGTTTGTTGGGCAAGCCTGAGAATACCAATATCGTAATTGGTAGCATTAGACTTTGCCATAAACTTCTGAGAAATTTCAGAAGCGTGTATCTCCAATGTACCCAATACACCTAACAAATGGTTATAGATAGCCATTAACCTGGAGCTGCTTGAAACCTGGGCGCAGGGTGGAATATATTGTTCAGATAATTTTATTACCTCACCATCGGTTCTAAGCCTGCCAATGCATAATTGAAAAGCACTGAACTCTGCATGAGTAGTTCTGGGATACGGCACAATATCAAGGCGATAATGTGGAGTGGTGTAAGGCTGGCGAATAGGTGACTCTTCCGGATCTGGCTGGCCAAAGGCTACTCTTGTAAAAGGATCTGCAACCAGAATCAACTCATAGGCCTGAGACTTTGCTTCACTTACCGATAAAGAGCTTTCAATAGGTTTAGATTGCTGTGTAATTTCTATCCGTACACCGCCTGGAGTTACAGCCCTGCACTCAATTACCTTTACTTTTACAACACCTGAGCTATCATGATGTACCTGAATGTCCAATGACTGCCGGGCAGCTATACCTGTAGGCAACAGCCCGTAGTTGTAGTTGGTCATTCTAATCCCTGCTGCATCACGAATATGATCACAAATTACATTCTCCATGTGCTGAAGGTGTTGCTTGGAAATTTTCATCCCATCAACCCAATTGACAGGCATATATTTGATATTAGGTAACATAAGCGTAAATTTTTCTCTGTAATTAAAGGGTAGTAGTGTAGCCTAAGCGTGCAGTATGCACTGGCTCATCTAAGGTAAAGCAGGTTTCCTCTAAGGGAAGTACTGAGGTAACTACTTCAATGCCTGCCGGAAACACATATTTATAGATAAAATGGAGCTGGTTAAACTTTTCTCCACCAGGCAGATAAGAGGTTAATTTGTCGTTTGTTAATGGGCCAATACGCACCTCCAAACCCATATCATCTTCATACCAGCTTTCCCCCAGTGTCCAGTCTACACCTAACTCCGCCAAACCTAACCGAGGTATAAGGCTATCACCTAACCTTACCTCCAAATTAGCAATAGGCTGTATCTTAACCTTTTCTGAAAGCAGCACCTCGAGGCATTGTGCAGTAACATCTGCTTTACCTACCATACTATGTAGTTGAGGCATCACCGAAAGCATAAAAAGCTGCTGATCATGGCTTAAACCTCCCTTATTTAGCCCCCAGAAATCAAGCAACATGGCCGTATTTTCTGTGGCTGTACTTTCAAACCAGTACCTTAGTTCATTAAACTCAAGCCAGATGCGCTGCCTGTAAAACTCCTGCTCCAGTGGTAAAAAGAATCTCCTGGCAGCTTTTTCTTCAGCCCTAAACCTCTCCGACTCCCGTGTTGCTTCCTGGACATTTTTGCGGCTTTTTCGTTCTTCCTGGTGAAAGATGGCTTCCGGAAGCATGTCATACAACCCCTCCCTACTAACATGGACTACTGTATCCTCTCCCTTACCTGTACCGGGCTGATCGATTTGCAAAATATCCTGGCTATACGTTCTTGCAAATGTTCCCGCAGGCTGAACCACAAGCTTATCCAGGCTTACCTTGTTGTTCTGTAACCAGGTGGCAAGCAGTACTTCTACCCGGATATCATCTTTATCCAGCAACATAGGCATTAGTATGGCTAGTAGTAAATACCCTGATATCTGTTAGAAACAGCTTGTTGCGATGCAGATAAGCCTGCAACTCATTACAGATCTCTATCCATTCTATCTGTTCAAATCCTTCAGCTGGTTCCAGTATCACATCTATGGTGCGTGTAAACCCGCTCTTAGAAACGGGGTCTTTCTTTATCCCTTTTTTAATCTCTACATGCTCTATTTTATTGCCAAGCTCTGCAAAGCAGGCTGCTTTAATATCCTCCTCAGTTGCAATTCTACTCCTGGTTTGTAGGGCATATCTAAATGCAAAAAGCCTTTCACTTTCGTCCATTGGTTCCTTGCCTCCTGTAGAGCTGCTTACCAGCATCATGCTGGGCTTAGCCAGGTGCGCAGCAGAAACTGGGTTTAGTTTTTTACCAGTAGGCAGGCGATTTGCCTTATCACCCTGGGTAGACCAATATTCAACCCAAACATCTTCCTGCTCTTTAGCATGAAGAAACAAATGGCATTTTGTAGTAGCTGCTGTTTCCCTATCCAGAAAATGCATGTTCAGCCTAACCAGGCTCTGGTCAAGATTTTTGATTTCTGTATTTAAGGCATAATTTCCCAGCGCTTTAAAAGCAGCACTCTCATCACGCATTAACTCATACAAGTATTGAAGTATGGAAGAGGCATCGCGTTGATCAAAGCGGCTAACGCCACTTTGCCGTACTGCATATGTTCCATCTTGCATACTGTGTATTCCGTCTGCAGATACAGAGTGATACTCATGATCCTGGGCATACACCCGTTTTATAGAAAGAAAATGCTCTTCTAAGTGCAGAGGTATTATATTTAGATTATTGGCAAGGGTGTAAGGCCTGCTGGCAGCATGCAGCCGCCTGTTCATAACAGGAAAACAATTTATAGAGCAATACACATCTTTTAAGGCTTTTGAAGCAAGCCCTGCCGGAAACCTGACTTCAACCCAAAGCAATTCTTCTTTAAGTTTTTTTAAAGTTTCCTGGCCAAATACAGTCCCAAATTCTACAGGATATGTGTATTTGCTCTGGGGAGTAAAATCTGAATGAACTGATAAAAGTTGAGAATGATAATAATGTAGAACTGTATCTTCTACTTCTTTTAAAGTCTCATTTTTATCAACTGTTTTTTTTGAGGTTCCATTGTCTAACCCTGCATGTACACCAAGCAGTACTCCTCCGCTATACCAGTTTCCCATTGCCAATAAGGGTATAAATTCTGGCTTCCGCGGATCATTTTTCCAGTCAATGAAAAAGGTCATACCTTTAAGGGTATCAATTTTATCATCAAGCTTTATGCCCAGCCATAGCGTACCCTGGGGTAGGGACATCTGTTTTTCGGCATATAGAGTATCTCCTTTAGATACGGGGCTATTATAAAATTGAAGTGTATTGGAGGTTGCGTGGCATATTATTTCGGCATTAAAAAGGCGACACTCTGTTACCGGCGAAAAGTATACCTGCAGGTTTGAGGTAGAATTGCCGTTTGTTATTTCTTTTAGTGCTGCAAACTGGTCTGACTTTTTAAGTGTGGTTACTGGCACATCTGCGCGGGCATGCATAAGAGCATGAGCAGGGCGGGCACTGGTAAGCACCTCTGGCACCATTAACTGAGCTAGCCTTTCTAATACCCTCGCTTGAGAGGTATGGATTTGCTGTCCTGTACGTTCAAACTCTACTGCACAGGCACCCATCATTAAGTCAATAACAGGATCAAAACTTTCAGCATCAGACTCCTGCAAACCCCATAGCTTTATGGCCTGCTTTCGTAAGCGTTGTAATACCAATTCTTTTCTAAAGCTATCGGAATGAAACGTTTCATCTGTGCTATGCTGCATATAAACTTTTATTAACTTAATGAAAGTGGACTAAAAAAGATCTGTTCAGAATGGGTAAAGGGTTCATTAGTTAGGGCAATAATCCCTTCTACTGTTATGGTTATCCGTTTTCTAAGCTCTAAAAGCTTTTGAGTATTGGGGTCTACAATTTTGAGTTCGTCCAGGTCTACGTTTACCTCCAGTTGCCTGAGCCTTTTTTCGTATGTAGCGAGGGTAGTTCTAAACCCATCCATGAGCTCAGCTTTCCACTGGTAAATACTGCGGATTGTGTGATAATCTTTCTGCCATATTAAACACCCATAGCCCGCATCATACCTGTAATCGCCAAGATGGGTTCGCAACAACAAGTTAATATGCTGTGCTATAGAGTCTTTAAGGCTGCATTGTGGGTGCGGTTTAGCTTTAATAAGATCAGTAAAGCGTAATGGTGCGGTATAATAGTTCATCATAACAAAATGTTAGCTGGCAGCCTTTTTAAAACATTTATACACTTAATTCAATCTTATTATACCAGCTTTTACAGAAGCCTGTGCTCCACCATCTACCTGTAGCATTTGCGCCTTAATGGTAGATTGTGCACCTTCAATAGAAAGCTGTGCATCTGCTTTAATTTTAGCAGAGGTTCCTTGTATATCCAGTTGTTGCCCCTTCATTTTAATGGCCGCATCTGCATTTACTTTTACATCCATAGCTTTTACTTCTGTAGCCTGTGCAGATGTCATTTTTATAGCTTGGTCAGCTTTTATTTCTGTAGACTGGCCTGAGCCCATTTTAATACCCTGTTCTGCCTTCATGGTAATTTCCTGAGCTTTTACATCTGTAGCCTTACCAGAAGTAATCTTAATTCCCTCTTTCGCTTCCATCTCAATAGATTTCGCTTTCATTACCAGTTCACCCTTAGTTTCAATGGTAATTTTACCATCGCCCTCCATTAAAAGGGAGATCATATTGACAGGCTTATCAAAATCTTTATTCAGGATCCGGATCTCTTCTTTACCATCTTTATCAATCAGGTAAATCTGGTTGCCGCTTCGGGTACGTATAGCCTTTATATCATTCTTGCTATCATACCATTCAGATGGGGCTGTATTTTTATGGTATACACTACCCAGTACAAAAGGCTTATCGGGGTTGTTATCTTCAAAACCTACCATTACCTCATCATCTACTTCGGGTATATAGTAAAAGCCATGTACTTTTTTACCACCCCCTGCCATAGTATTGGCAATCCTGATCCAGGGAGTAGAATCACTACCATTTTGCCAGTAAAATTTAACTTTAACCCTGCCCATATTATCGGGGTCCTGGTTATCGACTACTACCGCCGGTTGGTTATTACCTATTGGGGCTGTAAAATCAAGTGCAGGAGGAGTTTGATTTTCTGCAGGAATGGCCGTAAACACATTTTGGTATGAGTAGGTGTTATCAACATCATGCACCAGGGAAGTTATGATAAATTTGCCATAATCCTGTTCGCGTACTGACTCACCTTTTATGTACACTATACTACCTACATTTAAGTAGGGGTTATCACTACAGCCTTTTGCTATTACCATATTTCTGGCTGCAGAAGCTGTTTCTGTTTCCACCAGCAGATCGAGCTCATTTTGCTTGTCGATAGCATACAATGTAGCGGCAATAGGTTCTTGTGAAAATATCTTTGATGATTGCTGCATGGCAAACTTGCCATAGCTATCCAGGTCGCTTACGGCAGATGCCTGGGCCATTTTCTCGTAAGCAGTATTATCCTGGTAATTGTAGGCAATTGCCTTACCATTTACAGGCATAAGCTGTAATGAAAAATCAAGGCTTGCCAGGTCTGCACCCATAGGCAAATCAATTTCTTTGCTTTTTGGTAATTTGCCAAACACCAATTTGGTACCATCATAAAAGCACCATTCGCCATAGCGGGCTGCAAGGCGCTGTAAAAAAGTATAATTGGTTTCGTGGTATTGTACCACATAAGGAATGGTAGCTGTGCGATTGGGTTGCACTTTAGACTCTAAGGAGCGGGGAATTTTCTCAAGAGCATGATCTACCAGGGCACTTAGGGAAATTTCGCTGTAAGAACGGCACTGCTTCTTTCCATCCATTAAAATGGTAGGGCTATACCCCTGTAAAAGCACCTGCTTTTCGCCTACTTCACTCCTGCTAAAGCCTATTTTAGTAATAAGGCCTATAAACTTATTATCAGCCCCATTTTTTTTAAATTCTTTAGGGCACAACTGTATTAAAATACTTTTACCTACATAGTTCTTTACCTGTTGCATCACACCCTGCCCAGTTGCCTCAAACGCATCCATTGGCAAGGCAACCTCAAAATCATGATGCTGATGGATATCCTGCGATATGCGCACACCTGATATAGGCGAAATCTGTTCGCCTTCAATAGAAACCTGTATGTCGATTAGTTGTGCCAAGGGAAGATTTATTATTTAAAAATTAATTTAAATGAATGTGTATGTGAGGCTGTACAGTTTTTGTTTCATCTAGAACAAAAATTTGTCTTTTAGATTTAAGCTCTTTAAGCAAAAGTTTTAAATCCTCTGCACTTAAGTTTTTGGTTCTAATATCCCTTGCAGAATTACTCAAATGGTTTGATATAAGTTGGTTCTTATCAACCTGTTCCTGAATCACTTTAGTCATCCTTTCAATTATAGCCTCATACGACTCTTTATTTTTCTTTCCTAATTCAAATGCTGCCCTTATTTGACTTAACATTTCTTTCTTGTATGCAGCATAAGAATTCAAAGTTGTAGAGTTTGTTTCAAAGTGAGGATACATAGCTTTAGCTTGTTCCAAAGGTGTTCTTACCTTACTTGTTATTTCTAGTTTGAGGCCAGTTTTCTTTGCAACTTCTTGGATAATTGAGTCAATAATTGATGGAGCTCCCATAAAATGAACTTGTTTAGAACTTATCTATGAAAATACCAAAATGGCATACCCTTCATGAATAATCACGTAAGGTATGCCCTATAAAAGCCTACTTCTTACCAGGCCATTCGTTCTGGAATTCAGCAGCGCCACCATCACCTTCTACAGTGATTTTGTAAGCAGAAATGGTGAAGGTTTCCATCATGTTTTCGCCACCTTGCCAGCTAAAGTTTTCACCGTAGTTTACAATGAATGAGTCATCAAACTTGATTTTTTTCAAAGATTTTGAATCATCATCATCGCTGCTAATGGTAATCTCACCACTCTTCATTTTACCGGTCTGTGTGGTCATCCACATAGGCAGGAAAGAACTCTTTGTAGACTCAATAGTGATCTGAACAGTACCGCCTCTTACCTGGCCAGAAGGTCTGCCAGAAGCATCGATATCGCGGTTGAAGTTGTATGAGAAGTCAATTACTCTCACATCTTTCAAACTGTCTAAGTTTAATCTTGCATTAACTGCCATTTTTTTTAAAGTTTATAGTTAACATTAGGTTTGGGAATCATACTTAAGAACCGTCTCTCCTAAAAGTAAAATCCTACTTCTCAGAGTATTCGGACTTCCAGGCTTCTGCAGTGTCTCCTTTAGTACCGCCCATTTTCAGCATAAAGCTTTTTGCAGGGAAGAAAGGAGTGATGTGCAGATCGATGTTAATGATTTTAGTATCCGGATCCTGATCAACACGGATCAAGTCAAAATCCTGGATAATTTTATCACTGCCTTTAATGCTCTCCAGGTATTTAGAGATTTCGCGGCTTACTTCTTTTTCTACTTTAGGGGTCCAGTTTACAAAAGCCTGGCGGTTTAAGAAGTCGATAATAACTTTACCTACATAGTCAAATACACGCACTACAGAGTAGGTTTGCAAGCCAATGTCATTACCGCTATAAAGTGTTTTAGCAGAGAAAGCCATTACTTTCTCCCATTCTTTTACCATGGGTACAAGGCCTCTTTTTTCAAGCTCAGTTATCTCGCTTTTCTTAAGCGGGAAACGTACGCCATCTATTTCATTTAAGCCACCGTGCATTTTACCGGCAGTTGGCTGTGCGATAAGAGAACTATAAATTTTGCCGGCAAGCGCTGTTGAGGGAGGTACAAAAAGCTCTTCATCCTCGCCCAGGTCTTCGTGTTTTTCGCGCCCAACCAGCCAGTTACAGGTCATCATTACATTAGAGCGATATATATCGCCACTTGTAAGGTTAGCCGCATCAAAATCTTCCATAACAGCATCTGGAGTTTCCAGGTGTTCGAAATCGGTAACCAGCATAACTTTGTTCTGGTGAGCAATTTTGGCCCATTTTTCAACTACTTTGTTAGAGCCCAGGTACCCTGGAATAACCAAAAGAGCATAGTTTTCGCGTAGGTCTAACCTGTCGTGGCGGGCCTTTAGCTCTTCGGCAATTTTATCTATAACCAGGGTATTATCCAGGTCTTTTAAGCGCTCAAGGTTGGTATTAAAAATAGTAAGGTTCTTTACCTTATCGCGATCTGTGTTTTTGTAAAATAAAGCAACAGAACGATATGCCTGCTCCAACGGGCGTACCTCATCTACAGCCTTTTTCAGGTTTGTTTTAAGCACTTCTTCTGCAGAATCAGCTTTTTCTTGTGCAGCAGAAACCATATCAGCAATTGACTCAGCGCCACTCACAAGGTCAAACCACATTTGCAGTTGTTTTTTTAACTGGTCCCTGTCTTTTTGCCTAGATGATTCTGTAAGAAATATATTTTTACGGGCTTTGCTGGCGGGGTTCATTACCTTGGCACCTTCAATGCTTGTTTCGAGCAGCTCAAAACCACCATACTCAGCCAACTGGTCGCAAAGCTCGTTTAGGCTAAGCGTAGGGCTTGCAACTTGTTCTGCAGCTTTTATACTAGGGTTTAATAGTTCTTCCTGTTCCATTGTATTGTAAAGTTTTAGGTTTAAAAATTACTTAGCCTGGTCAATTTCCTGGATCAGGGTATTGATACTCTGTAAAAAAGCCTGACGGGTTTCTGGATCTTGCAGAGCAGACTTAAGAATCTTGTTGGTGCGCAACTGCTTTGCTATTTTGTTGTAGGTATCTTGTTGCGTGCGAGTTTCTGCTAAAAATTCGCTTTGTGCAATCAGGCCTTCTTTACCAAAATCACCTAGGTTATTAAACTTAAGTTCTTCGTTAACCGGTTTGCCCTCTGCTGTTTCAAAGCTTACTTTTACATTGGGTTTAAAGTGTTGAAACACTTCCTCTACCGTTTTTAAACCTGTAATTGGTTCTGGCTTTGTAGGCTTGGTAGTAAGTTGCTGAACCAACAAGGTTCTGTTAGAAGATATTTGAGAGATGGCCTCAAAAGATTGTTGCGGAACAAGTTGCCCCCCGATTTCTACTTCATTCATAGTTGCTGATATTTGGTTTATTATTGTTCAAAATTCAATTCGGGAAGTTTCCCCTCTTCATACAGGTTTCTGGACATGGCAGGCAAATCAATCCATAAAGCCCACGCATTTCTAAGCTTTATATAGTCATCGATTTTACTTCCCAAGCCCCCTCTGAAATTGTTTATTTCTACCTCGGCTCTTATTAATTCGATTGCATGTAAATTGAGAGCTCTAAAAGCATTTTCAATAGCATTAGAAGTATCCTGCAGCTCTTTTTTCATTCCATTTAAAGTACCAGGCACAGACCGTATAAACTGATCTGTAGCCAGGTAAAGCAAAATATCCAGGTCAAAGGCTTTAATTTTCCTTTTAGTTATTTCCTGTAGCTTTAAAGAATAGTTATTAGCGTTCTTTGCAAACTGCGGATCATTTACTCCCATCAATATGCAGTATTGCCAAACAGTTGGCATGTGTTTACTTTTTATATAAGCATTCTCTTCCAGCGTTACTTTAATGCCTCTTAAAGAATTTACTTTAGCCTCTTTTGCATTTTTGGCTAATTGCTCGAGTTTTTCTTTAATGGCGATCTCCTTCGTATAGAAATAAAGACTATCAATAAATTGGTCTATAACTTTACCATATAGCTTACTAACTATCAGCCCTGGCCCGCCACCTAGCTTATAGACATACTGCAATAATCGCTTTGAAATAATTCTTATGGCATTGCCTTTTGTAGGCTCCTTCAGCAGACTTTGAAAATCCTTATAATAACTTTCTTGTGTTTGCCTTTCTTTGTGTTGGTTCCAAAGCTCTTTTGCTATATTTCTTTTTGCCGATTGTAATGTCATATACAGATATCGTAGCTATTATTCAGGCTGCAATACAGCCTCTGCTTCAGTTTTAATGACCCAATGCAATTCCTGGCTATCATTTATATCTAACTGCAGGACAGAACCCTTGGTGGCCTTGCCAGATACAATCATGCGGGATATGGGCCTGCGCAACTGGTTTCTAATTACCCCTGTAAGCGGACGTGCGCCATATTTAGGAGTAAAGCCAGACAGGGCGAGGTGTGTTAAAGCTGAATCTGATATTTGCAATGTAATACCCTGCTTGTGGAGAGTTTCCACTAACTTCTTAAGGTGTATCTTGAAGATCTTCTCTACATTGTTTTCTGAAATAGGCGCAAACGGTACAATTTCTGTTACACGGGCCAGGAATTCAGGCCTGAAGTAGCGGCTCATGATTTCCATCATTTCTGATGAGGCAGGAAGGCTCCCTTCCTGAAAACGGTCTATGATAAAATCGCTACCGATGTTAGATGTAAAGAGTATTACGGCATTAGAAAAATCGCCTTCTTTGCCTAGCCTGTCATGTAGTTTACCTTCATCCAGGATTTGCAAAAACACATCAAATACAGAAGGGTGTGCCTTTTCTACTTCATCAAACAGCAATACAGCATAAGGCTTTTCACGGATTTTGTTTACCAGCAAACCTCCTTCTTTGTAACCTACATATCCGGGAGGCGCTCCATATAAAAGTGCTGCAGAATGCTCTTCCTTAAACTCTGACATGTCAAAGCGGATCATAGCTGTTTCATCATTAAACATAAAGTCGGCTAAAGACTTGGCTAGTTCAGTTTTACCAGTACCCGTGGGCCCCAGGAAGAAGAAAGAACCAATTGGCTGGCCTGGCTTATTAAGCCCTGACCTGGACTCAAGAATAGCTTCTGAAATAGCTTTTATAGCCAGGTCCTGGCCGATAACACGCTTCTGCAGGATCTCTTCCATGCTTAGTAGTTTTTCCTTCTCTTTAGTCTGTATCTTCCCTAAAGGAATACCTGTTTTATGGGCTACTACTGCAGCCAGATCTATTTTATCTACAGATCCTTTTTTAATAAGCGAGAGGTCTTTTAACCTGCTGATCGTTTTCTGCAAATATGTGTACAGCGCTTCTGTAGTGGTAAAGTCAGTATCCTGATCTTCTTCTTCCAACTGGCTCAATAGTACAGGACTAATCCTGTTGTTTAGCTCTCGCTGAAACCACTTTAAATCTGCCATTATAATTTCGCCAATGCTTAGCTCAGCCAACTTCTGCTCCAGGTCTTCTAGCTCTTTCTGCGAGGTTTCATCGGCCATACGTATGGCAGCCATAGTTCTGTCAATCAAATCAATAGCAGCATCAGGAAGCCTGCGGTCTTTTACATAGCGTTTTGCTAAAAGTACTGCTTCTTCAGCAGCGCCCTCTGCTACCTGTATAGTGTGGTGCTGTTCATAAAAAGGCACTAGCTTCTGCAGCATTCGGGTGGCCGTAATTAAATCTGGCTCTTCTACCCTTACCACTTCAAATCGCCTGTTAAAGGCTTGTTCTGGCTCAATTAGCTCACGGTATTCATCATTTGTAGTGGCACCTATCACAGTAATCTCTCCACGGGCCAATTCTGGTTTTAGCAGGTTGGCAGCACCAGAACCTACCGGTCCCGTGCTATCGAGCAACACGTGCATTTCATCAATAAAGAGAATAGCTTTATCAAGCGCTTTAAGCTCTTTAATGATATTTTTAAGCCTGTCTTCTACCTCTCCTTTGTAAGAGGCACCTGCAACTAGAGCACCCAAGTCAAGCTCAAACACAAAAGAGTTTTGAAGGTGTACAGGTACGTTGTTTTGCACAATGCTCAATGCAAAACCATCTACAAGGGCTGTTTTACCAACGCCAGGTTCTCCTACAATTAATACATTAGGCTTGGTACGTCTGCCCAATATTTCAATCATCATACGGGTTTCTTTATCGCGCCCAATAATAGGATCGATCTTACCTTCTTTGGCTTGCGAGGTTTTATCTACACAGAATTTATGTAAGGCATTAGCCCCCGTTTTTGCCTTATCATTTTTAAGTGTACCTGATGTTATATTAGCTCCGGATACAGCATTTTGTACCTGTGCATTGTCCATAGTTACCTCCAACACATCATCAGCAGATAGCGGAAATGTTTTTAACTGCTCCCTTGTAAAAGCAACATTGGCCTTGCTTAATGCAGCCAGTACACATAATGGATCAATGGTATCCTGGCCTAGCTTAAGCCTGATCAACTCTGCCTCGTCCATTACAGCTACTACCCTCTCATCACCTACAGGGTCACTTACTCCTCTTGTGGCTTTAGGATACCCTTCAATGCGTACTTCTGCCCACTCTTTAAGATAAGGTACATCCTTATCAATAGACTCCAGAAACTTTACTACGCCTATTTCAGTGTGTAGTAAGGCTCTAAGCAAATGTGCCGGAGAGAAATTAGCATTCTGGTGCTCCTTTGCAATAGATTGGGCTATCTGAATGGCACGCTTTAATTCTTCGGTATAGGTAGTACTGGTATGCATATTTTTTGTGTGTAGGGTATGCTTGATGAGAAACGCTTATTGTACATTAAGAAGCAAAACACTTCCTTAGTTATTGTTCTTATAACTTTCTGCCAGTTGTCTTAATTGGGAAGAGTATGCTTTATTGAGCATAACACAACTACCACCTACGGCTGCAAAACCTCCTAAAAAGCCAGCTAACGCTCCAGAAACTGTACCTACGCCCGGCACTACAACTGTACCTGCTTTTAAGCCATATAATCCGGCACCAACGCCTGCAGTAACGCCTACCTTAGCACATCTCCTGGCAATCTGCCACAAGCTTTCCTGTTCTTCGTGAGCAATTATCCCCATAGATAGCATAGATGATACAAAATCCTTAGGTAATTCCATCTGTATAAAATTTAGTATTAATAAAAGTCCTGAACCGTTCCAAAATATCTTATTTGTGCAAATCGAGAAAAGTCTGTGTTATTATTGCTAAACAGGTGAGGAACAAAAACCTGCTCTAAATTACCCATCAGTAAAACATTAGGCTTATCATCTGATAAGTTCTGGTACTTAGTTTTCCCAATCCATACATAAGCCTCTGAGGTAAGAACTATTTTACACATGTAGGTTAGTCCATTATTCCATTCTTGCTTTATAGCCAGCCTGGATCGAGCTACTTCTTTAAAACTTGTTCCTGCAGAAGCTTGCTTAACCATTTCTCCAAATACATCCTGTGTGTACCAAAATCTACCGATCACATAATTATCGCCAGGAGTAAGTAATCTGTATAAAGGATTTAATGTACGCCATAGCTCTCTTCTAGGACTACCTCTAAATGTTGATAGATCCTTAGAAGTCAGCGAATAATCATCGTTTATTACTTTCATAATCACCTACTACAGCTATATTGAAAACAATTTTATGCTATAAAAAAGATTACTCTTATATATTGAGGAGTTGCTTACAGCCTGTTGCTTTACTATAGTATAACAAAACAGCAACTCATTAACCGTAAAGCCACTATCTTAGAACTATCTTAATTTCTATTGTCAAATTACAAGCATTCTAAAAGCTCTACAATACCTAGAACTAGGTATTTTTAATGGAAATGCCCTCTACTGCATTTAAATACAGGTTAACTAATATTAATTTATCGTAAAATCAGTTTTTTAGTGCTTGTCCAGGTTTCTTTACCTGTAGAGATATCGGCCTTAATGAAGTACATGCCTGAAGCCAGCCTTCTACCATGCATGCCAGTACCTAACCAATGTAGTTCATGGAAGCCTGGCAGGTAAGTATCTTGAGTAAGTATGGCTACTTCTGTTCCCCTTAAATCGTGCACACTTACTTTAACACTATAGCTTGTTGCCTGCTCGGGTAGAGTAAAAGGAATATGTACTTCTGAGCTGGCAGGATTAGGATAAGCATCTCCCAAAAGCATTTGCAAGGGTTTAACATGACTGGCTAAATAATTGGCATCGCCATAATGCACGTTAAACTTACGCTCACCCTTTACCCGGAAGGCATAGCTGTTTTGAGCATGCATATTAACCAGCTGTTCGTTTTCGGTATCATGTAGCCAAAGCTGTTGCTGCTGCAGGTCTGTTATTGTCCAGTATAGCTCTTCTATACCTTCGTTTTCGGGTTTATACAGCATCTGCCATGAATATCCTTGCTGCACTGGGACCATATCTTTAGTAAAAAATTTTGCTATATGATCTTTAGCAAATAATAGCCGGCTCTCCTGCCAGGGTGCCGGAAGGTAGGCATCATCCAATACATCCTTTCCCTCTTCTTTAGCCTTACGGTGCATACCCAAGCCACCGAGCGTTTTTACCTCCTGTTTTTGCCTCGTACTAAACATTACTTCTAAGGCAGGATCTTCCAGCGCACGCTCAGGTTCTACAGGGTTAGCGTCAGGAGGCAACACTGGTATTTTAAGAATTACCCCATCTGCTTCTGAAAGCACAAAACAGCCACTAAACTTCTTTAACAAGGCTGGAGACTTTTGCCACCCCCCCTCTTCATGGGCTTTTATTTCTGTGATCTGATCTTTTGCAGGGGTGGCATTCAGTATATCAGCCCATTTTAAATCAAACAGAAAAGGGTTGCCCACCTGGTTCCAGCCCTTTTTAAGGGTTATTTCATAATGATGGTCTTTGAGTTGCTGAGCCACTGTTTTGCCAGCACCGGTATTAAGCGTAAAAGTTGCTTCTTTCACATCTGCCAACAGCCAGTATGACTCTCCCGGCTTAATATTTACATACTCAAATTCAGTTCCCAAGTTATCGTATTCTCCACTTGTAGTATTATAGCGAAGCATCCTCCAGCGGGCCTGGTTAATACCTCCTAATATTTCGCTAAAGGCTTCGCGTACCTTGCCTTCATCTGGTATAACCGGCCAGGAAATAAGCTGGTAGTCTTTTCTATCTCGGCTAGAGGTAAATGTCCGGCTAAAATTTACACCCCCAGTATGGTAAACGCTTGCATACTTTCTGGCTGCTTCTGGCTTGAAACTTTCACCAAATCCTGCAGGCGGGATAACTTTTAAATAATAGGCTACCCCAACTTCATCAAAGGCTTCTTTAGGCAGGACCATACCAAAACGGCCCTCCTGCCTTACCTGAGGCATTGTATAACGAGTAAAAATCTCACTTCGTAAAGGGCGGGTATACAGCTCTACTTCAGTGCCTGGCTGGTAGTTAGTGATAGCTACAATTACAGAATCGCTGCTAAGCTGGTTGCCTTGCATAGTAGCCTGCAATGGTGTTTTACTGGCTACTATAGTTTCTATTTTAGGCTTGGTTGTAAACTCAGAAAAGCCTGTTATACCAAACTTCTGCCCGTCATTAACCTTCTCTCCCACCAGCCTGTAGTAATAGCGTGTTGAAGCCTGCAGATTTGGCAATACTGCTTCTACAGCCTGGTTGTTAGTACTAATCTGAGGTATATTGGCCGGCACAGACTGTATTGCTGCCACCTGGCTGGTGGCATATTCAAAGTAAAGCTTTATCGGAAAATTAAAGCCTGAAGCAATACCTCTAACAGTAGCTGTTACCGCTTTTATTTCAGCAGTTTCAACAGGCTTTGTTGTAATTACCGGATCTGCTGTCCTGAATTGTTTTACCTCACCGAGTACAATAACCTTATTGCTTACCTTCTCTCCAACCAAGCGGTAAAAATAATTCTTTGCAGGTTCGAGCCCCGAGATATTTACAGATACAGCAAAATCATTTGCGGTGGTTTTACCTGCTTCCTGCTTCTGGTTTAATTTTGATTCTTCAACACCATATTCAAACCAAAGCTTCATATCATGGTTATAAGCAGATACGACCCCAGTAAGTTGAGCCGCATCCGGAAGCAAATTTACAGCGATCCTGGTCTCAACATCCTGGTCTTTGGTAATGAAACTTTCAATCCTGCTTTCATTAGTCATGTTACCTAACTGCCCCACTATCTGGTAATAATAGGTTGTAGAAGGCTCCAAATCAGTAAGTTCAATTTCAAAGAACTTACTTCCTTTTAAAATTTCAGTATGTACAATCCTGGTAAGCGAAGTGCTGTTTGTACCCAATTTAATTGTAAACTGAGCTTCAGTACCCAGCGCTATACCCTCTGCTACCAGGTTAGCTGCATTGGATTTAATGTTTGATATGCTTTTTAAAGCTACAGCTGGCTTAGTTGTGAAAGTTGAAATTTGAGTTTCTGCAAATACATCTGCTGCTTTTTCTGCTCTTAATTTATAATAATAAGTAGTTGCTGGCTCCAAGACAGGCAAGTCTATAGAAATAGATTGGTTATTATTAGAAGTAGCACCAGCAGGTATACTGTGTGACAATGACGCATCAGTTTTTCCATAGTGCAGAGTTGATGTAACAGGAGAGCCCAAGGCAGAAACATTAGTATTTATAGTTGCAGTGTAGGCCCCGATATTTACAGCAGCACCTGCATTAACAATTGGGTTAAGCACTTCATTGAAAGGTCGTTTCCATAGCCCCCTCCCTGGAACAGATACAAATAGATTTGCATCGGCAAGCTCAATCTGTTTTATGGTGATATTAGCAGGCAATCCATGCTTTATTTTTTTCCAATCAGAGCCAGCATTTTCAGAAACATAAACCTGATTATTACAAAGCAAAAAAAGCTTATTGTTAAATACTGTAATCTTTTCAGCTAACTCCGGCTGCTCTATGCCCTTATTTATTATTTTCCATGTTACTCCTCTGTCTACTGAAATACAAACACCCTGCCCTGTTGCAGCGTACAAATTAGTTTCAATACTCGCCAGGCTTTTTACATTAAAAAGAACTTCACCATTGCTATGGGTAGAATTTATATCATGTACAATGCACTTATCTTTGTAAGGCAATGTACTCTCATCTCTTCCAACAATAGTGTATGAATATACAGTATTCCCAATTTTAGTAAAACAAGGCTTGGCAAACATGCTATAGAAATTATAGCTTTTCAACTCTTGCCAGTTAACACCGTCTATTGATCTAGAAAGTGTACTTGAACCCCTAGTATACAGCACATTATTCGCAACAATAAAAGCACTCGCTTCAACCTTTGACGTGGTCCATCTCTTCCCATCATCAGACTTTGATATTCCGTAATGTGTAGCTGCATAAATAGAGTTGTTAAATTTTATTAAGTCCAATATCGGGCTAACATGCTCATAGGATTGGAGCATTTGTGAAGTATTTCTGGCCCAATCTGTCCCATTATTTACAGACTTAAAAAAGGAGTTACTATTTTCTGCAGCAAAGAGCTCTGTACCTACTAGCTTCAGTAAAGTAATGTTTGTATTGGAAGGCAGTTTATCTAACTGCTTTATACTATTATCTCTGGTATCAATCCGTAGAACACCTCTCTGGGTTGCTCCAAAAACATAATTACCTTTAGTTTTTAGCGTAGTAATAGCACCTAATGAATTATCAACAATCAAGATTTGGCAGGCACCATTATCGCAACTTTCATTTACATTAGGGTTATATTCAATTTTACCGGCAGAAGTGCCTACATACAGTTTGTTAGCAATGTTTAAAGCGCTGGACACATTACTTTCATAACTTGAGTACAGCTTAATACAAGCATTATCGTAATTATCTATTTCACTCATATATAAATCTGAGCCTGCCATTTCAAAGAACTTTTCGCTACTATGGCTAAACTTTGTTTCTTCCCACCTTCCTGCAAAGCAACTGCTATATATTAATTCTGAGTAATAATTATCGATGAGCTCATAAACATTTCCATTGGCTGACGCATAAAGTTTATTTTTATAATAGGCTAAATCATTGATCATATAATGAGCCCTAAGAAAATCTATTGCCTCCCATGATAACCCACCATTACGGGATAAATATGGCCCTGTGGCGCCATGATTGATCAAAGCATATAAAAAATTGTTTGCTTTAAGCAACTTGGTTACCCCTGTAGGTGAACTTCCAGGCTGGGGAATTCCAGCATTGGAAGCACTCCAACCACCAGTACCTGCTTTTATAAACACTCCTACACTAGTTGCCAATAAAATATTGCCATCATTTATCAATATATCGTTTACTTCTACAGAAGGCAATCCATCACTAATATTCTCCCAGCTTTCACCATCATCAACAGACCTAAACACATTACCTAAGCCTCCGGCATAAATAGCATTATCAACAATGGTTATACAATTAACTTTACCGCCTGTTGGCCCATTGACAGGTACCCACTGAGCTTTTACAGCCTGCAGCTGCATAAAAAACACTATCATCAGAACGTATAGCTTTCTCATATTAAAACTTATTTAGCTCTTACTATTCATTGGGTTTTGGTGGATCTGGGAGTTTATTACCCTCACTGCCACCATTATTAGATAGTGTGCTGATTATAAACACCAACCCACCGGTTACTACTGCGCCAGCCGCTGCCTTTAAAGCCAAAGGGTATTTTCTTTTAATCCTGACAGGATCGCTAAGTATCTTAAGATCGGGCTGGGTAATGTCTTGCATAAGGATTCTGTATGTACCCGGTTTTATCCCTGTACTTACATTCCACTCGTATTGGTTGGTATTCTGGCGGGCAGTGGCCAGGGGTACAGGCTTGAGTTTCTTGTTTTCGGGTACCAGCTCTAGTTGGATAAGGTCATAACGGGTGCCACCCTGCCAATCAATGGTATAGGTTTTATCCCTGCGGTACGATTCTTTAACAGGTTTGAAAGCCAGCGGCTCTGCATTGAGCCTGGCAATTTTCTGCTCAAACTCATACTTATCCAGCGATTGTGAGGTAATAGAAACTACTGCTTTCAGAAACTGTGCGGTATTGGGCTTGTTCTCGTCAATCTCAAAAATGTTGCTCACATAAGCATCTTCATTTTTGATCATCGCAAACAGATAGTAGTCTATTTTTTTGGTTTGTGAGAAGGGAGTAAGCTCGTTGGCATGATAAAAATGGCCTTTTATGCGCCTTGTTCCTGTAACCTTTACGAAGTACCTCTCTTTATCAGCATCAAAATACACATCGCTTATCTCGTAATCTGTATAAGTAAGCTCTAAGGAGTTATCAGGATAAAAAAGGTGCAGGTTCTTTAAATAACCATCTAAAAGGCCGGTTTTCTCTTTTTTACTTTCACCAAGCGCCTCATCAGGTATAAAATCTTCATACACCCTAATGTGCTGGTTTTCGCACATCGAATGGAGCCTGGCACGCAGGTTTTCAATAGTAGAGCGGTCTTTCCTGTCTATAGAGGCAAGGGTTTCCAGGCTTCGGGTATAATGCTTTACTTTTTTAAAAGCCAGGTCTTTAATTACCTTTTCCTGTAACTGGTTTATTTGCTGGGCCTGCAAAGGCCTGGATACCGCAATCAATAAAACCAGCAGCAGGTACCAATAATAAATATACTTCATAGTACTAAATTTAAAGGGTATATGGTACAGCTAAACTGTTAAAGGCTATAGCAACTACATGGGAGATACCGGCGTAATTTCTATACTGAGCGATGTGATTTTATTGGCTGGGTCCAACCTGCGATAGTTGATTTTTACTGTCTGGTGTGCAGGTGATTTTAGCAAATAAGAAATAAGCTGATCTACAGAGTATTCTTCAACAACAATACCCTCCTGTTCATCAACAATGGTAGCCAGGGAGTCACTAAAAAAAGAGGTAATAGCAGGCACCCACCCCTCGCGGGTTGTAATGGCTACATTACGGTCTGAGAGCAGGTTTAAATACTCTTCTAATTGGTTGGTATCTGGTAGCACAGCTACTTGCTCTACCGCAGCCCCTGTTGGCGCATACAGCTTTTTATAGCCACCCAATGCAATTGCGCCCAGCCCCAAAGCAGCGATGCACGCAAAGAGTACACGCTTACTGGCAGCAGGTTTACTTTGTTTATATAACATAGCCTGCTTTTGAGCCGGGGGGCTTACATACCACGATTTATTTTGCAGGTAACAGCTTGCTGCTTTATAAATATCTTCTGCAGAGGGCCTCTTGCTTGCATCCTGCTGAAGGCAGTAACGCATTAGCTTATTAAGTTCTTCGGAGTAAGTATCGGGAAGCTCCGGAATAGGGGCACCCTTTAATAAGGTAATTCCGCCATAGCCCTGCCAGGGCACATCGCCTGTACATAGCTCATACAACATAACCCCCAATGAAAATATATCGCTACAGGGGTTGCTGAAAGGATTAGCCAGAAAACGCTCTGGCGGTGCATAGGCTGCAGTAAGCGAGGTAGAAGTATTACTACTGGTTTGCTTGCGCAAGGTATTACGGGTACGTGTACTAATACCAAAATCCATCAGTATGCAACGGTCATCCGCAGTAACCAGAATATTGTCTGGCTTTATATCCTGGTGTAATATGCTTGGTTGCTGGCTATGCAGGTAGGCCAAAGCTGCGCTTACATCTTTGAGCACGGCTGCTACCTCTGTTTCGGTAAGCTGCCCGCCTCTTTCCTGTATAACCCTGTTAAGAGAGCCTCTTTCAAAAAAAGGCATTACCAGGTATGGAGACCCTTTGTAAATATCAAAATAATGCACCCGTAGCAGGTTTGGATGGTTCAGCCCGCTGGTCATTACATACTCTCCCCTAAACTGGCTGATTCCATAATCATCAAGCCCACCATTGGGAGCATAAATTTTAATAGCTACTACCGTGTTTTCAGCCATCCCATCTTCTGCTTTCCATACTTCAGAAAAGCCTCCCCTACCAATCATAGAAACCAGCCTGTAGCGACCTGCAAAAAGGTCATTAGAAAGTGTAGCAGTCATATGGGTTACGGATTTAGTATACTTTACACTATTACTCTGCGCGCACCTCGTTCACTTTAATATTTCCAAACCTAACTTCCATCATCAACCTGTTATCCATGGGTATTTCAGATCGGTACAGCTTGGCCCGGGTATCTACTTTTTTGATTGTTTTATCGTAATAGCTTGGGTTGGTTAGCTCTGCACTTTTGTAAATTTTTGTATCCTGGTATATATAGGCTACACCATAATGATAGCCATCATTACCTTCGCGTAATTCTGATAATTGCGAGACTTCATAAAAAGTTATATCGACCCGATCTGCATTAATATGAATAAGCCTGTGAAAATAGGTGCGTATAGGTACCTGTTCTGTTTTACCAGTAGTTTTTGAGTATACCTGTATGTAATTATTTTCATCCATAAAAAGCTTTATGGCTTCATCGGCCATTTCTTCCCGCTCTTCTACGGGTATGGATTTATTGGCGATCTGGGAAATAAAATGCTGCAGTAGCCATAGCTTTTTATGGATGGCTCCCAAAAAAGCTACCCTTTGCTGATCGGTAAGCACAATGGTAGTTTTACCTTCTTCATTTAAGGTTGCCTCCGGGCGTTTTTTGCTTTTTTGCGCACAAGCATTATGGCATATGCCACCCATAAGAAGCAATAGTACAGTTACAATACCTACATGTTTTGCTTTTATCATATCAGAAAGGGCTTTCAACAATCACATCTACTTTTAAGTCGTACACCTTGTTGGCTTGATTAAGTTTTTGCTGGTTGATCACCACCTTGGCTTTCCGGGCGTTTATCAGCAGACTGATCAACTCATCTATTGTGTAGATATGGTATACAATATCATCTTTGCCATCTATAATCAACTGGTTGGGATCTTTGAACAGAGCTTTAATTTCGGGCCTCCACTTTTCTTTAACACGTTTTGATATCTTATCATCAGACAGGGCATTAAGGTATTCTCCTAGTGTTTTAGGCTGGGCGATCTCTTCTTTATCATTACTTGCCGTTTCAACTGCCAAAGCAGGTTTTACGGCCTTTATCGCCTCCATATCATCCTTGGCCGTAACAACAGCAACCTTGGCAGGCTCTTGTAATGGAGCGGCCGGTGCAGGTATCTCTGTGGTTTCTGCTACAGGTTCAACAAGGGGAGCTTCAGCAACAACCTCACTGGGGTCTGGTTTTTGTGTTTTAGATAAAGAAGCATAAAGAAATACTCCTCCAACCAATACAAGGCACAGCACTGTTAATAAGGCGGCTGTGGAGGCAAATTTATTTTTAGATGGAGCACTTTTAGGCGCTTCTGCTACTGGGGGTACAGTGGCTTTTTTTTCATTGCCCCAAAAGCCATGTCGTAAAAAATGATCGCCTGCTTGCTCAAGTTGTTTTGCTGTGGGGCGCAAAGATGCATCGGGATGCATACAGCTTATTACCAGCTCGTTTAGCGCTGTAGAGTAATGAGCAGGCAGGCCTGGTATTTCAGCGCCCTGTAACACAGCAATACCCCCATAGCCTCCCCAGGGCAAATCGCCTATACATAACTCGTATAGCATTACCCCAAATGAAAAAACATCACTGGCAGCATTGCTAAAGGGCTTGGCTGCAAATTTTTCTGGTGGAGCATAGGATGGCGATAGCGAGTTATTGGCAGTGCTGGTTTGCTTACGGATGGTGTTTCTAGTGCGGGTACTGATCCCAAAATCGGTCAGAATAAAATGCCCGTCATCAGCCATTAATATATTATCTGGCTTTATATCCTGGTGTAAAATTACTGGTTCCCGGCTATGCAGGTAAGCCAGTGCATCTCCAATATCTTTCAAAATACGGGCTATCACTTCTTCCGGCTGGCCATCCTTAGAGTTAAACAGGTTGCGCACAGATCCTTTCTGGTAAAAAGGCATTACCAGGTAAGGCGACCCATTATATATATCAAAATAATACATATTTAACAGGTTACTATGTTTCAGGGAGTGTGTAAGCACATACTCTTTTCTGAACTGGCTCACCCCAAACTCGTCCAGGCCTCCCTCTGGTGCATAAATCTTAATGGCTACTACTACATTTTCGGTCATTTCATCTTCAGCTTTCCACACTTCAGAAAAGCCTCCCCTGCCAATAAGTTTTACCAGCCGATACCGACCGGCAAATACATCACTTTCATTATATGAGGGCATAGTTACTGGGTTATAGTATATAGTATAAGTATTTCAGAATTAATTGGGCGGCCTTTAAGCCTGCAGGCTGGTATATGCTGCCTGGACAATGGATATGTAATATTACTTAATGCTAAAAGGCTCATCAATACCTAGTTCTAGGTATTTTATTTACATAAGCTATTAAAATACCTAGAACTAGGTATTTCATTATTAAACCCGCCACAGTAGTTTTATAAAACAATCACAAAGGGTATAAGGGCTGTAACCAACCAACTGGGACAGGCCCTATTAAACTAAAAATTAACCACTTCTATGAATCACTTCAGGAAAGCTGCCTCGCTGTTACTTTTATTAATTTTGTTACCGGGCATCCCAATAGCGCTTGCACAAGATGTTCTTTACCTGACCGATGATAGTAAGCTACTTTGTAAAGTAGTAGATATAGAAGATCAGAAAATCAAGTTCAAGAACCTGGCTTTACCGGACGGGCCGGACTATTCGGTAGCTAAAAGCAAGGTATTGGTAGCCTTTTTACAAAACGGCCATTATTTTGTAATGAACGAGAAGGCCTTTAATAATAACTCTGCTTCTTTTAAGCAGGCAGTTACAGAGGGCAACAGAAGCTTTGATATTATTATTACAAATGATAATGAGGCTCAGGCTGTACAAATAACCGGTAAGGAAGCTGAAACTCTAAAATACAAAAAAGCAGAAAATGCAGATGGCCCTTCTTATAGCGTATCTTTAAATAAGCTGGCGGCTATTATTTATAAAAACGGCACCCACGAAATTATAGGAAGCCCGACCAACTCTGTAAAAGCCTTGCTGGAAACAAGCCAAAGGGTTAGTAATCTACTGAAATCCAAAGATCTGCATAACGACACCCCTGCAAAAAATGATAATTCTACAAAGTCAATTATTGCTCCTGTAAGAACAGGCAACGAGCCAACTCCCCCTCCAACCCGTGCTACAGAAGAGGCTTCCTCCTTTAAAAGCGCATCAAAGGAGGAAAAGCCCAGAACAGAAGAAAGAGCCAGTACATCGGCTACAGACACCCCTCCTGCAGCTTCAGGCAGCACCTTAACCCTAACCGAGGCCGAAATTCAGAACTTTCAGAGAGTTGCTTTGGATAAAACCGATCAGCTAGGTGTTTACCTGTCCATTATTGCCGGAAAATCTACCCCTTGGGAAGAATCCAACAAAGCCATAGACCAGGCCTGCGGCCTGTTTCTGGACGAAGACCGCACAGTAGAAGTAACCATGTCAAAACAAAGTGAAAAGCAACGCCATAAAATAAGGGTGTACTTAAAGCGGGTTAAAAGCCTTAAGTATGACAAGGTAGAAGTAGACTGGTCTGATATAGTTTTTGTAAGCGATCTCCGGAAAGGCACCGATGGAAACTACTATGGTGTGGTTTCTCTGCAGCAAACTTTTAAAGGCTATAAAGATGGAAAAGCCATTTACGAGGATGTAACCAAGAAAAGTGTAGAAGTAGTGCTTAAAACATATTACAAGCCTATAGATGGCCTGGTAAAGCAATTCTGGGATGTGTTTTTATCTGATATTGGTGTAGAAGTAACCAGTATTTAACTTATGAGGATATTACTACCAATACTTTTTGCTTTACTGGCATGCATTCCCTCCCAGGCCCAGGACTCTAAAGCGGCCCGGGAAAACTTTGCATACCATGTAAAGCAACTTGATGAATTTGTTGAGCGATTTAACAATACAGAATCAACATTACTAAGGGAGTATATAGGTAAACAATACCCGGGCATGCCTATTAACAGGGAAATGTTAATAAAAAGCCTGTTCAATATGCGTGATACTACCTGGAATAAAAAAGAAGTGCTGGAGTTTATTGAAGCAGTTTGCGACAGTGCCGACCCGGTATACTTACATTACAAAGACCCGAACTGGTATGCAGAAGTGCAGTGCCTGGTACGCTATAAGGGCAGGGAAGAAATTATTTACCTTGTACTTAAAATGCAACACGATGTAAATGGTGGCTCTAAGTGGGTAATTAATAATGTAAAAGAGCAAATTCTGCAGAGTAACAATTCCACTAAGGTAGCTCTGCCTCCCCCACGCGACTCTTTAAAGTTACTAAACCCCATAAGCCACGCTACAGATTTTGTAGGCCTGCACCGCATTATGCAGGATACGCCCAATCTAAGTAACTATGTTGCTCACGATAGCTATTGTCCTACGCTCAAAACGCTTTTTAATGAGATAGAAAGCGGTAAGCTGGAGTTTATTCAGGTTAATACTGTAACCTATCATTTTCTGCAGGTAGATGGTTGGGCGTTTACCGTGCAGAACCATCACCGAAACAGTAAAAACTCAGGCTGGCTCATCAGCTCACTTACCCGGATCAGCAATACACACAAATCACACTATATGTATAAACTTTTAAATATACATAGCGACTATGAATAAACTCTACATATTAGTTCTACTGCTGCTAACCTCTGTTAGCACTACCACATTTGGCCAGGAGCTTAACATTAAGGATGGTGCAGAAATAATGTACCGGGCAGAAATTTTGCTCAACGAATATGGTGATCTGCTCAATACAGTTTCAAACAACGGACTTAGCCTTACCGAGTCAAAAGGCCTTATCAGTAACAGCTTTAGCAAAAGCTCCAGTAACCGTATTTTTTATGATAACAAGGTAATTGTTGAAGATGACATTGATCCGCGTAGCAACAACACCAACAAAGGACTGGATATGCCTATCGAAAGCTACCTCAACAAACTGGAACTGGTTTATACTAAAAGTGATGATTACACCATTACTTTCAGTAACATTAACATATCTAACGTAAAGCAGCGCGATTACATTTATGTAAAAGTGTTTTTTGAAAGCCTTTTTGAGAGCTCGCATAAGGAGGTAAAAATACCCTATAAGCAAGTAAAACGGGTAGCAGAAGTAAGAGCCGACCGTGTAGATAACAAATGGAAGGTATACATTACAGCCTTGCGTTTTACAAACGATAACGAAGTGCATTCTGATACTCTCAATGATGTAAAGCTGGTTTCAGATCAGTTTGCAGCAGACGGAGACCCTGAGCAGGAAAAAATACTTCAGCTTACTGCTATGCGAGAGCAGGCCCGGCGGGCAATGGAATCAGAAAAAAGAGAAAGGGAGAAGCAGTTTAATGATGCCATACGCGTAGCTGAAGAAGCATACCAGCAAGAAGACTACCCCAGGGCACTTATAGCTTACAGATCTGCATTGGATATAAAGCCCCGCGATGCTGGTACGCTCATCAGGATTAAATTACTTGAAACCAAAGACCTTTTTGAGGAATACAAACTAAAAGCAGAGCTTGCCCGCAAAGTTAGAGATTACAATACAGCCAAAAGCTTTTACCTAAAAGCACTTGGGCAAAAGCCTAATAATACAGAATTACGGAAAGAGCTTGATATTTTAAACCAGAAAATACGCGACCGCGAAACCCTGGAAAGTAAGTTTATTGCCGGCAACCTGGATGGCGCCATAAAGGATTACGACAAAGCAATTAAAGGCTTTAAAAAAGCAGGAAATAACCAAAGCATTGATGTATCTGATTACTTTTTTGGAAGAGGTAAATGCTATGAAGCTAAAAGTAATTACAAACAAGCTTTAGAAGACTACACAGAAGCTATTAACCTGGATAAAAACTACCAGGAAGCTCTTTACCAAAGGGCAAAATTATACATCCATTTAGCGCGCAGCAGTGTTAAAGATGATTCTACCACGCATTTGCTTAATGCTCATGCAGATTATTCCATCATTATATCCAATGATGAAAAAAATGCAGACAATTATGTACAAAGAGCTTTACTAAGAGAATCGTTATCTAACCCACAGGGTGCTACAGACGATTATGAAACGGCAGTTACACTGGCGCCTAAAAATCACAAAATCCATTATGTAAAAGGCTTATACCATGTAAGAAGGTTAGAAGCCAATAAAGCAGTAAAGCATTTTACAAAAACCATTGAACTTAACCCTGAACACGCCGGCGCTTATTTTCACAGAGGCCTGCTATACATTAACCCTCTAAAGCAGGTACAAGACGCTGCCAATGATTTTAACGCTGCCAAAAAAATTGGCATTAACGAAAGCATGACCCGGCAAATTACTGCTGTATACTACAACTACTTTTATAGTGGTCTGTATAGCCTTAATAATAAAGAGTACTCGCTGGCCATGGATAACTTTATAGATGCGCTAACCATAAACCCTGACTCATCGCAAGCCTGGTTTTATAAAGCAGAAACCTTCTATAAAATGCAAAATTACTCCAGTGCCATACAAAATTATGATAAGGCCGTTCATTTTAACCCTAATTACAGCCAGGCATACTACCAGCGTGGTCTCTCTAACTTTAACCTGAAAAACTACCTGGAGTCTTTACCGGATTTTGCCAAAGCCCATGAGTTAGACAACCGTAAATACGAGGCAATGATGGCCGAGGGGCACTCTCACCAGATTCTTCAGAACTATAATGAAGGTATTGAAGCCTACACCAAAGCCATACAGACCATACTTTTTCTGCAAAAAAACAACCAGAAAACAGCTTATCAACAGCAGAGCGACCCTGTTTATAAAAACTCATCCTTCTATAACGATGAAATGGCCACCGCCCACTTTAACCTGGGTAAGTGCTATTACTATAACAACAACCCCAGGCAGGCTATAACTGAGCTTACTACCTCAATCAAGCTAAACAAAAAGTTTATGGAGTCTTACTATTGGAGAGGGGTTTCTTTCCATACAGCCTTTGACTTTAAAAAGGCTCTGGACGATCACAATAAAGCAATTGAGGGTGGCTTTAGAAACGAAAAATCATATTATGCCAGGGCAAAAACATTTCAGGCACTTAATAAGCACCAGGAGGCTGTAAATAATTACTCACAGGCTATGCGGCTGGATTCTGCTGCTACCTTACTGGATATCTTTTACCTGACCGGTAAAAGCCATATTCAACTTAAAGCTTATCATAATGCCTTAACCAACTTTGAAACCCATAAAGCTCTGCATCTAGGCGAGTTACCAGGTTCCTTCTATGCAGAACTAGGCTTTATCAGGCTAAATCTTTTGCAAAGCAATGAAGCAATTACTGACTTTAACACTTCACTTTCCTTAGAAGAAGACAATCCTGAGGCTCTTTATGGTATTGCCTGCAGTTACTCTCAGCAAAACGATATTGACAAAGCTCTGGACTGGTTTGAAAAGGCATTTAAAACAAAGAAAATACTTAAAACCAGGGTAAAGAAAGACACCCTTACAGAAGGAATTGCACGAAACAAGCAATTTAAAAAACTAGTGAATAATTACCTGTAAGCACTGTAACCTATGCCTGCTTGTAAGCACATTCAGGAGGCCCCTATAACCAAAAGCTTAAAGGGAACCGGTAGTGATGCCCCTTACATCTTAAACTGTACGATTATGAAATACCTGCTTCTTTGCATCTTTAGCTTAATTAGTATACAATATGCCACAGCCCAGGCGGCCAAGCCCGACCGGCTTTTTAAAACTGACAATACAAACCTTGATGTAAAAGTAGAAGAGATTACCGATACACATGTTGTATACAGGCTCTTTACAACAAGAGAAGAGCCAATACAAAGAATCAGCAAAGAAGACGTTGTATTGATCATATTTTCAAACGGGTATACAGAAACCTTTGGTAAGCCCCAGGCCAAGCCAGCAGACAACAAATCAAATGACCCGTTACAAAATGCAAACTCACAATTAAAAGATAAATTACTAACCCAAGAAACCCCATCTGCAGAAACAGCGCAGGTTAAAGCAAAACCCAAGGCAGCAAAAAAGAAAAATACAGTTTTAACGCCTTCTGGCGAAAAGCCAAGATTTAACCTGCTTTTTACACCAACTGCTGCTTACATGCTGGGTGGAAAAGAATGGTATAATACAGATGCAGGCTTTGGCTTCAGACAAGGATATGGAGGCCAGTTACTGCTTCAGTACTCGGCATCAGATAACCTGACTCTTTACCTGACACCACGTTACACTCGCTGGCAAGTAATACGGGGATTGGAGCAAAACAATAGCCAGCACTCTACCTTACATGCGTTTAGCGGAATGCTGGGATTAAAGCACTTTTTAAACGCAGTATTATATATAGGCGGTGAAGCAGGCACACAATACCTTCGCTTAACCGAACATCTAAACCCCAATAGCGATTCTCCATTACCTCCGGATATCCGCACGATTGGCTACAGGCCTGCAGCCGGTTTAAGCATAGGCACCCAGATCTGCATTAACCCTGTTGTGCTTGACATTGCTCCTAATATAAACTACATCTATACAAATTCCGGAGATCCTAAAGGCATTATCTATGCAGGGTTTCGCATAGGTGCAGGCCTATCGGCAGGGAAAAGATAAGGGGTAACCTTTTTTTTTGTATTAGGTAGCGATGCCATTAATTACCCACTGCCCGGCATGTACTGCAAGTACACCTGGCAGTGGCAAGTATACTGTGTTTTATTGATTTTTGATAACGATCAACTATTATAATGAAGAACCTGATAAGCATATTCCTGTTACTTATAACTCTGTTGTATGCGGGCTGTACAAGGGTAATAGAATTTCCCGGTAGTGATGTAGCAGACGTTTTAAACATGCATCTTAGGCTACAAGACAGCCAGCTAAAACTGAACCCAGACACCCTGGCTACCGATAGAAGTATTGGCTTAACGTACCAAACAACCGATACGCTTGTATTGTTTGTTGATTCATCTTCTGACCTTGTTATTAACTTTTCTGCACCTAAAGCTAATATTAAAGGGGTAGGTATACGATTTGGCGAAACAGGAACAGCCCAGTTTCAACTAGTAGAAAACCTGAAAGGTAAAATTAACGGCTCTTTTCAATACAGAATGAGCATAGATCCTTCCATTTGCAACAAACTAAGCAAAAGCTGCCACCTTATAAAGCTAAGCTCTTTCCTGCTTACAGAAAATAACCAGGTATCGCAGGTTACCCAACGCAATGTAGCCCTTATTTGTGGTAACTGTAACCAGCAGGCTTGTAAAGATTTAATTTACCCGCCCTGCCCTGCCGAAGCAGGAAAAGGGGTTTTTAAGTTTGGCAATACAACGTACCATGGGGCTGCCACTTGCTCTGAGAAAACAATAACCATAACTGCCGGTAATGGATTTACCTGCAGCCTTTACAATCTTGAAGAAGGCCCTAATACGTTAATTAATTACTTTAACGCCAGCTTTGATGAGTCTAAAAACCCATGGGTAAAAGTAACTGCACCCAATGGCAAAAAGTATATTATGAAAAGTGGCACCATAACCAAGCGAAGTGATTATTATAGTTTTGATGTTGTGCTGCAGGATTCTGATAAACAAGGATCCATTCCTCTGGCCGGCAACCTCTCCTGCCAGTAGCATACCTATTCTCGAAATCAATACTGATTAAAGCATTACATCCTGTACATAAAAAAAGGTCTTACTTTAAGTAAGGCCTTTTTTTATGTACAGGATTATAAACATCTACCACGCAGAACTTTCCATAATAGTATACTCATCAGGCAGCACCCATATTGTACTCCCACCAATAAGCAAATAATACACCTACAACACTTACATAAGCAGCAACATTACATATTAGCCCAAAAAGCAGCATAATCATCTCAAAAATTTCTCTCTTATTACATGCATGTTACTTTGTGTATAAAAAATTTTACTACCACAACTCCCTAACACACAAAGCAATACAATTATAAAATATACTTAATATTACTTTTTATGATATTTTTCTTTGATTTAATCATTTAAAATACGCTTATTTGCATAGAAGAAAGTATTTTTTATTACACCTGTAACAAAAACACGATTACATGTATGAAACTTTTTACATTAATATGCTTTTCAGCCTGCCTATTGTTTTTATTCAGCGCCTGTCGCAAAGAGGGTGATAATATATTACCAGATTCATCTAAGGAAATACTGGCTTTTCAATTGAAAAAGCCCGACGGCACCCACTTTGATCCATCCGAGATCAGCACATCCATACAAGGCACACATATCGATTTTGCGATATCAACCAACATCAGCTTTAATTCGCTGATCCCCGAAATCATTATAAAGGGAGCCAGCATATCACCAGCCAGTGGGGTACCTCAAAACTTTACCAAACCCGTTCATTTTGTTTTGACCGCTGCAGATGGAACTACCATTACTTACACTGTTACCGTACGCTCAACAAACCGCGAAGGAACCGTATATATCGGTAGCAGTGATAATAGTTTTTATGCCATAAATGCAAGTACCGGCGATTTAAAATGGAAGTATGAAGGCACCGCTCCTTTTGCTTACTCGGGAGGTACATACGCCAACGAAACTGTATATGTAGGGAGCATGGATAGTTATATATATGCACTAGATGCACGTACAGGTGTGGTTCGCTGGCGTTTTCAGGCAGGCCTGAGAGGGGTAGAATCTGATGCTGTAGTAGTAAACGGCACTTTATACGTTGGCAGCAATGATCATTACCTGTATGCACTTGATGCCGAAACAGGCCAATTAAAATGGAAATTCCTTACTCGTGGTAAAGTAAGCACCAGCCCCACCATAGCTAATGGAGTGGTTTACTTCGGCAGCTCCGATAGTAAGCTATATGCGCTGGATGCTGCAACAGGACAGCAGAAATGGGCTTATGCCACTAATGGTGTTATCAACCAGTCGGGCCCTGCCATTGCAAACGGAACCGTATATGTAGGTTGCCGCAACGGTTACCTGCACGCAGTAGATGCTGCCACCGGCACCCTTAACTGGCGCTATTCTGCTAATGGAATATCATTGGAAAAATCCAGCCCCACAGTTGCTAATGGTATTGTATACATTGGCTCATGGTTAGATGCTGCTACACTTTCTAAAAAAGGAAGCTTGCATGCTATAGATGCTACAACAGGCAAGCTAATATGGGAGAAACTAAATGGTGTAGCCTTATCATCAAGCCCGATTGTAGCGAATGGAAGAGTGTACATTACCAGCGTTGATGATTTGTATGCACTTGATGCTGCTACCGGCACAACACTTTGGGAGCAGGAAGTTTTTGCTAACAGCGCCAGTCCTGCCCTGTTTAACGGCAATATTTATGTAGGTGGCGGCGGGAGCAGAAGCATCTATGCCTTTGATGCCACTACTGGTACCGAAAAATGGAGTTTCTTTACTCCTGGGTTGGTTACTTCCTGTCCAATTATTGTAACCAGTAATGGCGAAGCTTACTACTCAGGCGATTCCGGACTGCTTAACTAACTTTGCCCATAAAAAAGATAAAGCCCGGTTATTTATGTAACCGGGCTTTATCTTTTTAAGCGTCACACCCTTCCTTTGTACGACAGGCTCCCTAACAACTATTTTGGTAGCGCTGGCAAAGTTACTTACCTGGTTGCGCCAAACTTATTTGCATAGCCGCTTTGCTCCAAAATTTTATCAGCATCTGCTACTTCTATAATATCTACAATGGCCTGCTTCTTATCTGTTGCCTGCGCATAATACGTTTCTGCAATTTTATACCCTATGTAATAGCCAAGGTCGCGGGGCATATCGCCAGAGCCATCAGAATAAAGCCAACGGTAAATTGCATCTTTTTTACCCCCTTCCAGGTCTGATTTAAACAACTTCCAGAGTTTTTCTTCATTGGCGTTTCCATAAGCATGCATGGCAACAGTGCCGCCTTTAAACTCACCCATAGTAAGGTAGGTTATAAAATCTGCAACACCCTCTTTTAAAACAGAGGTTAGTAAATCTTTTCTGTCTGTTCTATGCTGGGCATGTATTGTTTCGTGCACCACCGTAAAAGGCAATCCATCCAGGGGTTCTATTGCTTCGGTAAATACAGCAAAGGGAGTACCTGCAAACTCTGTAGTGTCGGTAGTGGCAGTTAAAGCATAGAACTCAGTACCTATAAGAATAGAGCCACTGTTTAAAAAGCGCCCGGGAGTATTAATAAAACCAACAACAAAATATATATCCGGAAACACAGCATTAGGATTCAGCTCCTTTTCTTTTATCATAGCAGCCTGCATCGCTTTTTTCTGTTGGTTAATACTTAAAGTATGCTGTTTGATCGATGCAAAAAACTTAGGATAACTCTTCAAGGCAAGCAGGTACCACTCGGCCACTTCAAAGCCTTTTTTGGTTTCATCGGCAAGGTGCTCTTTTAAGCCGCTGCTTGCTTTATCCAGGTAATACTTTTTAAGGGTTGTTACTGAATCTTCGTAGGTTTTAGCCTTTTTAAGGCGGGCATGCATTTTCCAGAAGTTATCTACATCGCTTGTTATAAATTTAACCCTGCCAGGGTCCGGTTTGGGATTCGAGGTAGCATATACTGCTCCGTTTACTGCAAAATAAAAATACACAAAAAGTAAAACAGCTTTTTTCATAAGTAGGTGGTGGTTTTAGTTTCCTTGAAAAGCTTCAAAGAAATACCAAATCTTAGAATTAAACTAATTTTACTTAAAATAATAAAAAACACCAAAGTAACATGTACAGTTAACTTTCATCACGGATATGAAAAATCTTTCCCTCTTTAAACTCAAAAATTGATTTACCTACCAATTGCAGGGTATCGCCTGCTTTTAGACCCTGGGGCAGGTCAACAGCAAGGGTACCTGTATACTTGATGTGCACTATAAGGCTGTTCTCCTCCCAGTACATACCAGCAACATGCTGCTCTCTATTAAGAAATATATGTTTGGCCTGGTCAGCCTGAATTTTAAAAGCTTCTACTCCCCTGGTTTCCAGGTTTACTTCACCTCCAGCACTATTTTCAAAGTAAACTTCAGGGTGCAGGTCCTGTACCATGGCTTCTGTATCAAAGGCATTGTATGCTTTAATATAATGCTCTACCATTTCTTGCTGATGCTGCTTCAGATTCATAAAATAAGGCTTAGGAATAGACAGGTAAATGCTAGAATACAAGTTGCTTACTACAACTCTTCAATACTTAGTCTGGTGCTTTTAAAGCAATGTTTAGTTGCTATCAAGCGAACGAATCACCCTGCAGGGATTGCCCGCTGCAAAAACATCGGCAGGGATATCTTTAGTCACCACGCTACCGGCACCAATCACAGTTCGGTGCCCTATGTTTACACCCGGGCAAATTACTACGCTCCCTCCAATCCATACATCTTCTCCTTTAGTGATAGGCTTTGCAGCTTCCAGCCCTGAGGCTCTCTCCTGGTAATCCATGGGGTGAGTGGCAGTATAAATCTGTACATTAGGACCAAACATGGTTCTGCTACCTATATGTACTGGCATTACATCAAGCACCACGCAGTTAAAATTAAAAAATACCCTGTCGCCTGTTTTAATGTTATACCCATAATCACAATAAAAGGGCGGCTGTACCCAAAGTTCTTCTCCTACCGATGGCAATAGGGCATTTAAGATCCGGGCTCGTTCTTCGGCCTGGTCTTCGCGGCTGTCATTGAGTTGCTTTAGCAGTAACCTGGCGTTAAGGCGCTCTTCTGATAGTTGAGGATCAAGTGCATTATACAGCTCCCCATCGAGCATTTTTTCTTTTTCGGTTTTCAAATTACCTTAGGTTTTATATTAACCAGAATCTGGTATTGTAAGCTTTAAAGACATCAGGTTCTGGCATTTACGTTTATACCTGGTAAAGTTAAAATTATATTGCAGGTTAAATTATACCTTCAATTAAACATGCGACAGTTGCGATGCTTTTTTTAAGGTACCCGCAAAGCTTACGCGCAAAAAGAGCAGGATATAAAAAATATCTATAATTACAGGTATAACCGACTCAGGCCCCTGGTATAAGGCATTGCCAAAATAATTATCTGATGTTTGTATATCCAGGTAAGCATATACACAATGCATAATAACCAATACCCTGGCTGCCCAAAGTTGCTTAACCGGGTTTTCTGCCAATATGCCTATCATGATCAGCAATACCCCGATCATGAACATATGCAGAAAAACCCAGAACATGGCATCATGATAGTGTGGAGAAGAAAGCAATTGTCTTGGCACATTGAACTTGGCCATATTTTCCATTACACCTTGCACAAACATGCTGCTGGCTAGTAGTATATTCATACTTCCTACCAGGATGCATGTAGCTTTAAAACCAGGAAGAAACTTGTTCAGGGATTTCATAATGCAGAGTAGTTTGTATTATGCATATTTTTTAAAAGAAGCATTTTTAGATTTAACCACATAAGCATCCAGGGCATAGCGGCCACCTCCCTGGAACAGAAGAGCCAGGCTTATAAAAAGCATTGCCAAAGGAGGTGTCATTTGCTCAAACGACTGGCCCCAATGTACCATAACGAGCGCAATAGTAAAGTTGAGTACCATTGCCGCACCAGCATATCTTACCTTCCATCCCACCAAAAATGTCACCCCAGCAAAGAACTGAGCATAAACTGAAAGAAAAGCCGAATACATTGGAAGAGGAAAATCATACTGCTCCAGGAAATCCCGGAACGCTACCATATGCTTCCAGCTAAAAATATTATCGGCTACGCCATACACAATCCTAACCCCTATAAACAGGCGGAGTATCAATAAGCCGGTAGCGCTATAATTTACAGCTTTATCTGGGTTATGCATGGCTTTACTAAGATGCGAAACTTCATCCCTAATTACGCAAATAATACGGGTATAAACTACTCGGTGCGTATACTTTTAACCGGGTTGGCTATAGCTGCTTTTATGGCCTGAAAGCTTACTGTAACCAGCGCAATTAGTATTGCCACTATTGCTGCCATAATAAACATGCCTGGATCAATTGTAATACGGTAGGCAAAGTCTTCCAGCCACTTACTCATGGCCCACCAGGCCACTGGCCAGGCTATAAGATTTGCCAACAGTACCAATTTTAAAAAATCTTTGGATAGCAAACCAACTATGCCGGGCACCGAAGCACCTAACACCTTGCGGATGCCAATTTCTTTGGTGCGCTGCTCTGCAGTAAAGGCGGCCAGGCCAAACAAGCCCAGGCAGGAGACTAAAATCGTAATGCCTGCAAAATAATTAAAAAGCTTGCCGGTACGCTGGTCGGCTTTATACAGATTATCGTAGGTCTCGTCCATAAAACGATAGTTAAATGGGTACGAAGGCTCAAATTTTTTCCAGATCTGCTCTGCTGCAGCTATGGCTTGCGAGGCATCAGCACCCGTAGTTTTTACATAGATACTTCCCGACCACTGGGGCCAGTGCACCATTACCAGGGGCTCTATCTTTTCATGGATAGATGAGTAATGGAAGTCTTTCATTACCCCTATTACTTTTCCCTCGGTGCGCCATAATGAAAACCGCTTCCCAATCGGATCTGTAAGGCCTATTGCTTTAACTGCAGCTTCATTTAGAATATAATGTGCAGAATCTGCTTTGGAGCCGGTAAAAAATGCTCCTTCTGCCAACTCCATACCCAGCATATCTTTAAAGTTTATATCTACAGATATGGCGTTTACCATAAAACTGGAGTTGGGTGCTTTTCCATCCCAGTCTGTATCGCCGGTGGTAGTACTAAAATTTACAATATTGGCACTTGCAGATGTTACATCTAAAACTCCCGCTTGGGCCAGTAACTCATTTTTAATGCCTGCATATTTCTCATTTAGGTCGCCACGTAAATTGAAGGTAAAAATATTTTCCTTTGTATAGCCCAGCTCTTTACTCCTTATAAATTCCATTTGGGCACCAATAACAAGGGTACAAATTACCAGTGCAATAGAAAAGCTGAACTGGGTTATTACCAGCACTTTTCTAAAGGTGTAAGCCCCTGTACCAGAACTTAACTTACCCCTCATTATGGTTAGCGGATTAAACGATGACAGTAAAATAGCAGGATAAATTCCGGCTACCAATAAGGAAGTAAGCATGATCGCACCAAGTACAGATAACAGTACTGGGTCTGTAAAAAATATCTTTATTTCTTTACCTGTAAGTTCATTATAAACCGGGGTGAGCAACTCCAGCATAAGCAGGCTTAAGCACATGGCTATAAAAATCATTATGGCAGACTCGCCCAAAAACTGCCAGAACACCTGGTAACGGTTTGCCCCCATCACTTTACGAACCCCCACTTCCCTGGCTCTTTTAGAGGCTCTTGCTGTTGAAAGATTTATATAATTGATACAGGCAATCAACAGGATTACTACCGTTACAATCATAAAAATGCGTACCAGTTGCAACTTGCTGTTTCCACCATTGGCATCATAAAGGTGTACCTTTGCCAGAGGCTGCAAAGTATAGTAAGTAGAGTGATCAAAACGATTATTGGCACGCTGTATGGTAGTTAGCTTTTCTTCTACAGCAGCAATAGATGCCTCGGGATGCAGCTGAAAAAACGTTTCGTAACCAAAGTTGCCAAAATCGGTTTCGAGCGATTGCCAGTACTCATTTGGGTTAAAATTATTGATCAGCAATTGAAAAGAAAACAAAATACCAGCTTGTATGCTTGAGTTGGAAGGTATGTCTTCCATAATACCACTTACTACATAAAAAGTTGTATCCAGCTTGAGCTCTTTGCCCAAAGGGGCTTCATCTGCAAAAATTCTGCGAGCAACAGACTCAGATAATATAATTGATTTATCGTTCGGAAAAGGGTGCTTTTTACTGCCTTCCTTCAGCTTAAAATCAAACATTGTAAAAAAGGCAGGGTCTACAAATGCAGCACCTTTTTCCACAAAGCTTTTATCAGCATTGGTAAACACCCTGGTACTATTGCTGTACATTATTCTTACTACATCATTAATTTCAGGCACATCGCGCTTTGCAAAGGCACCCAGTGCAGCGGGTGCACTGTACCAGGCCTGTTTATTATCTGCTGAGCCCAGGTTAGCAATAGCCTGGTAGATATTTTTGTGCTTGCTATGGAATGTATCATAGCTAAGCTCATCCTGCACCCAAAGCAATAAAAGCACACTGGCCACCATACCTATGGATAAACCCAATATATTTATCAATGTGTAAGAGGTATGCCTGAGCATAGACCTGAACGTAGATTTTAAGTAATTTAAGAACATAGCATATTGTGTTTATACTGACGTTTGAAATTCGTTATCGTTTGTTTGTAAGTGACACACCTTACACCCTGCCGGTTTACCTTTATCTTCTGTTACCAGCTTACTCTGCCCGCAGGCTCTTTACGGGGTTACTTAGCGCAGCTTTTACAGCCTGATAGCTTACTGTAAGCAATGCTATAAGCAGAGCAATACAACCGGCTACGGCAAATACCCACCAGCCAATTTCTACCCTGTAAGCAAAGTCATCCAGCCACCTGCTCATAACCCACCAGGCAATGGGCCAGGCAATGATATTGGCAATAAGAACAAGATTTAAAAAATCTTTGGATAAGAGCCCTACAATACCCGCCACAGAAGCACCCAGCACTTTGCGTATGCCAATTTCTTTGGTACGTTGCTCTGCGGTAAAGGCCGCCAGGCCAAACAAGCCCAGGCAGGCTACCAGTATGGCAAAGCCCGTAAAGAGGCTGAAAATTTTACCAAGCCGTTGTTCTGCCTTATATTGGGCGGCCAGGTCCTGATCAAAAAAAGTATACTCAAAGGGAGCCTCGGGTGCCAGTTCTTTCCAGGCTGCCTCAATACCGGCTATTGTTTGTTGCATTTCCCTACTATCTACCTTTACAGTTATAAACTAGCCTCTGAAAGTCGGCCTTATCACCAAAGGCTCAATACCCGACCGCAGCGATTCTATGTGGAAGTTTTCGACTATACCAATAATCTTTAAGCGTGGCTCCGAAAACTGGTCTATTTCTGCACCAATCGGGTTGGCATAGCCCAATTTAATTGCAGCTGCTTCATTAATGAGAATCGCATTTGTATCTGAAGCCAGTGTTGGGTTAAAGTCCCGGCCTTCTTTTAGATTAATTCCTAATGTTTTAACAATATCAAAGTCTGCATAGGCGGTCACAATGATCATCTCCTGGTTAGACCCATCCAGCTTGCGGTATGCATCTGAGCTATAATCCAATGCTGGCAGTACATTGGCTACACTTACCGAATGTACCTCAGGAATAGCGTTTAGCTTGGCTTTAAATAGATGCTCTTTTCCCCCAATGGAGTAGCCGTTCCTAAGTACCAGCACATTTTCTTTAGTAAAACCCAGGTCTCTGTTTTGCATGTAATTCAGCTGGTTGTACACAATAAGGGTACATACAATAAGGGTAACAGAAATACAGAACTGGAACACCACAAGGCTGCTGCGCAACCAGTTTCCTTTTCCGGAATGAACCCTACCCTTTAACACCTCTACAGGTTTAAAGGAAGTAAGATAAAAGGCTGGATAACTGCCTGATAAGATTCCGATTGTAAATACAGCCAGCAGGATCATCAATATTGCATCCGGATTAAAAAGGTGTTGTGTACGAAGGGCTTTATCGGCTAAGCGGTTAAAATGAGGAAGCGATAACTCGGTTAGCAGCAGGGAAAACAACATGGCAATGCCGGTAATTAAAACAGCCTCAGCTATAAACTGCCCTACCAGGGTTTTCCTGACAGAGCCCAACACCTTGCGTATACCTACTTCCTTGGCTCTGTCGGCCGAACGGGCGGTTGCCAGGTTCATAAAATTAATACAGGCCAGCACCAGGATAAAGAGCGCTATGGCAGCAAAAATATAAATGGTTTTCATTCGTGAAGAAAGCTCTCCTCCTGTAGCACCTGCCTGTAAATGGATATCGGTAAGAGGCTCGTTATAAAAATTCCATTTACCACCATTGCTTAAAAATTCATCAAAGGAATAGCCTAAACCTTCCTGCAGCTGGGGCCCAATGTATTTGCGCACAATGCCTGGATATTTACCCTCTAAGGCTTCTGCATGTGCCCCCTCCCGTAGCAGCATGTAGGTATATAAGTTAAGGCCTGTCCAGTAACCATTTTTCAGAATTTGCTCACTTGCAGCCGCCGGCAGCAGCATACTGAACTTTATGGTAGAGTTAGCAGGCAGGTTGGCAAGTATTCCCGTAACCCTGCCGGGCTTACCGTTTACCGTAAGCAGGCTCCCCAGCACCCCACTGCTGCGGCCAAAGTATCGCTCTGCAGCCTCCTGAGTTAACACTACACCATCAGGCTCAGTAAGGGATTTCTCAGGATCGCCCTCCAGCATACTAAATGTAAAAACACTGAAAAAAGAAGAGTCTACATAACAAGCGTCTTTTTCTGAAAAGATACTGCCATCCACCTTTACATTGATCCTGCCCTGGGTCTGGTACCTGGTTATTGCTTCTATTTCTGGAAACTCCTGCGCATAGGCAGGTGCCAAAGGTACCGGAGTTTGTGGCACCCTTAATTCATTATCACCAAGCTTAGCCTCTGTTCCTATCCTGTAAATGCGGCCCGCTTTGGCATGGAAACGATCAAAGCTTAGCTCATCAGCCACATAAAGTATGATCAGCGTACAGCAGGCAAGTCCAATAGCAAGGCCGGCTATATTGAGAGCGGAAAAAAACTTTTTCCGAAGCAAATTCCTGAAAGCAATTTTGATATAATTCCTGAGCATGGGTAGTTCTGGTTAAAGCCAACTTCTGCCAGGCATATTACAAGATGCTTACCAAATGCATAAACAGCTAATTTCAATTAAATAAGGTGCTGTTGCGAGTCTTGGTAGTTCAGAGTGATACATAAATGTGTCCGGATTGAGACAGTGAACAGGTCATTGTTCATTACCAGCAGAACAGGTTTTCATGATTAATATCATTATTCCGAAAGACTAGCCTCATTTACAAAAAAGTCCTTGGGTAATAACTTTACAGCCATACAAATCAGCAGCTAATTTCGTACTGGCTCCATTGAGAAGCTATTTTTTAATATAAACCACACTCCTATGAAAGTCTTGTTCTTTAGCTCCAAAGCATACGATCAGCAATTTTTTACAGCCGCTAACCAGGATTTTAGCTTTGAGCTAACGTTTCTGGAAGTACCTCTTAACAAAAGTACTGCAATATTGGCCAAAGGCTATACCGTAGTTTGTGTGTTTGTTAACGATGTTGTAAATGCGGATATACTTCATGAACTGGCCACACAGGGTGTTACACTAATTGCCATGCGCTGTGCTGGCTACAACAATGTAGACTTAAAAACAGCTGCACAATTGGGCATAAAAGTGGTACGCGTTCCGGCCTACTCGCCCTACTCAGTGGCAGAGCATACCCTGGCCCTTATTCTAACCCTAAACCGAAAAACACACCGCGCTTTTAACCGGGTAAAAGAAGGCAACTTTGCTTTAAATGGCCTTATGGGCTTTGATCTGCATGGCAAAACTGTAGGGCTTATTGGCCTTGGTAAGATTGGTATCGTAACAGCCCGCATTTTAAAAGGCTTTGGTTGCAAGGTACTGGGCTATGATATTACAACTCCTGCAGAAGCAGATAGCATTGGCATTAAAATGAGCAGCCTGGATGAGTTATACAACCAATCTGATATTGTATCGCTACACTGCCCGCTTACACCCGACACCTACCATATTATTAATGCACAATCCATTGGGAAAATGAAAAAAGGTGTAATGCTGATCAATACCAGCCGTGGAGCCCTTATCGATACCAAAGCGGTAATTGCAGCCTTAAAGCAGGAACAGATCAGTTACCTGGGCCTGGATGTTTATGAAGAAGAAGCCGATCTGTTTTTTGAAGACCTCTCCAACCGTGTGATACAGGATGATGTTTTTATGCGCTTGCTTTCTTTTAACAATGTGCTTATTACAGGCCACCAGGCTTTTTTTACCAGTAATGCCCTGCAGAATATTGCTGATATCACGCTGCAGAATATTAAAGCTTTTCAGGTGGCCGGGGTATCAGAAAATGAAGTGCTGCTAAGCTAATGGATTATATTTTATCGCTGCTTCCTGTTATTATTTTAGTTCTGGTTTCTTTGCTGCGAAGCGTTAAAGAAGCCGTATGGACCGGACTGGCAATAAGCAGTATCTTGTTTTTTTATTGGGGGGCTTCTTTTATGCATTTTCTGGGTACCCTGGGCGTAGCACTGGTAACCACAGTTACTATATTAATGATTGTATTTGGCGCTTTGTTTCTGTACAACATTATGCAGGGCACTGGCTTGGTAAAAAAGATCAGCCATTCCCTGGATTACCTGCACCCTTCCAAAGAAGTTCGTTTTTTTCTGCTGGCCATTTGCCTTACTGCTTTTTTTGAAGGGGTGGCTGGCTTTGGTACGCCTGGAGCCATAGTACCCTTGCTGCTTATCTCAATGGGTTTTAATGCGGTCCTGTCTGTATCAGTAGTACTCCTGTTTGATGGGCTTTTCGCTTTATTTGGTGCTGTAGGTACCCCCCTGCTTACAGGCCTGCAAATGCCTTTGCAACTTGCCCCCCAACAGGTACAGAGTATTGGCTTTACTGCTGCTGTAATCGGGGTGGTGGTACAAGCAGTAGTGCTGGTATTTATATTCAGGATGTTTAGCCGCCTGCAAAACCCTGTGCAAAATAAGGGAGCTGTACTGCTCCTGTTCTCTTTTTTTGCCTTACCCTTTTGTTTGTTTGCCTGGTTTGTGCCAGATCTTGCAACTGTTCTGGCTGCACTTAGCATGCTTGCGCTTTCCATAGTTTTTTTAAAGCAAAAAGAAGGAAAGCTAAACCTGAGCCCTTGGTTGCCCTATGGCTTGCTAGCAATACTGCTGCTTTTGCCAAAACTAATACCACCCCTTAACCAGTGGATAGGCTGGAACCTCGCTTTTTCAAACATGTTTGGCTCATCTTTAAATGCCTCAATGCGGCCCCTGCAATCTCCTCTTATTCCGTTTGTATTAATTGGGCTCGGGGTAGCTGTGTTTAAAAAAAGCAAGTCTCTGTATATTGCTGAATCTGTTAAAAAATCAATTGCTGTTTTTATAGTTCTTTTTCCTTCGGTGGCGGTAGCGCAGCTTATGATCCACTCCGGTGTTAACCAGCCCTCTATGGTTACTAATATTGCCGGGCTCCTGAGCCGTATGGGCAACCTATACCCAATGGCAAGCCCACTGCTAGGGATTATTGGCACCTTTATTACAGGCAGCACCACCATTTCAAATGTAGTATTTGGCTCTTCGCAGCTTCAAACAGCCAGCCTGCTCAACCAGAATACAACCATATTGCTTTCCCTGCAATTGGTGGGTGCGGGCATTGGCAATGCCATTTGCCTGTTTAATATTATTGCAGCAGCCTCTGTAGCCAACCTTAGCAACTACAAAGATGTACTGGCTGCCAACATGGCTCCGGCTGTACTTGGAGGATTACTGTCGGGTATATTAGGCTGGTTATTGATCATGTTTGTTTAAGTACAGCAACCCGTTATTATAAGCAAAAAAGGACCAGGGCTTTACTCCCTGGTCCTTTAATATTACTCTTTATGCACCTTTTACAGATGGTTAAACCAGGCTCTGCAGCCTTGGCTCTTCTGCAAGTAACCTTTGTATAAGAGCATTCTTTTCTGCAATTTCCTCTTCCATTATTTCCTTCATGGCAGCCAGTTCCCGGTGCTTTCTTTCCATTTCCTCCTGGGTTGCAGAAAGCTCCTCCACGTTCTGGCGCATTTCTTCTTCCTGTGCCCTCATCTGCTCAGTTAACTGTTGTGAGTCTTCAAGCAGGATGCGGGTTTTCTCATTTATTTTTACCGAAGAGATGGTAGCTGCAATGGTCTCTGATAGCTTTTTAATAAACTCTATTTCATGGGCCTCAAACTTTTTGAAAGAAGCAATTTCCAGGGCACCATATACCTCGCCATTTACTTGTAAAGGCGCAATTAATATACAATTAGGACTTGCCTCGCCCAGGCCAGAGGTAATTTTAATGTAGTTCTGTGGAATATCAGTTAAAAAGATAATGTCTTTTTCTAAAACAGCCTGCCCTAAAAGTCCTTCACCAACGGCAAGGGTGTGGTTCACAAACTTCTTTTTGCCATAAGCATAGCAGCTTTTCATAACCAACATCTGCTCATTTTGCTCCTCTTCCAGCACATAAATACTACCCTGGTTTGCCTGCAGGTATTTAATAAGGTTAGAGATTATCGCATAGGTCATCTCTTCCATATTCTCACCCTTACTTCTCAGGATATCACCAAACTTGGCAAAGCCTTCTGTGGTCCAGTTTCGTTTTTTATCTTCAATGGCTACATTCAGCAGGTTTTCTTTCATGCCAAGCAGGGCTCTACCCAGCTCATCCTGTTCGCTGGCCATGCTAAAATCAGAGTCAAAACTACCAGAACCAATTTTGTTGGCAAATTCTGATGATTCCTTAAACCTGTCAATTACCTGGTTCATGCTCTGCGCTAGCTCACCAATTTCATTATTCTGCTTAATACCGATCGGTTGAGAAATATCACCCAATGCCACTTGCTTTGAAACAGCAGAAATTTTTGCCAGGGGTTTTAAAATCATTTTCCTTAGTACTACAAAATAGGTAACCAGGAAAGTGGCCAGGCAAAGAACAACCGAAATAAAAATACCAACCTGTATCACAATCTGCTTCTGCATAAACGACTGTGTATAAACCTCAGCCCCTTTATCATACAATTGAACAAGTTCTGTATTTAACTTATTCAGTTCTGATATTTTGGCGGGCAGTGTCTTGCTGGGCAGGAAGGCTGTCACTGTATGATTTCTTTCTTCTTCACCGTCAGAAACTGCCACTATCTGAAGTTCTTCAAGAAAAGGAGTCTTCAGGATATCATCAGAAAGTGCTTTATACTTAGCCCATACTTCTGCAGCCTTTTTAGAAACTACCAACGCCTCTCCGGTAGATGCAGGCAAAAAGACCTTATTATCGTTTGAGATATATTCTCCTCCCTGGATAACAAGATTATTTATCTGCTCAATGTTTTTTGACAGCTGCAGGTAGGCTTCTTCATCAGCCTTGTCTTTAGTTAATAGATTGCCTTTTACAATGGAGTGGATCTGGTAAACATTAGATTTGTTTATCCCATAAATACTCATGGCTGTGCCTTCTGTAAAAAGCACATAACTTGAATATACCACAAAGCTATAAGTAATTACAATAAGTACCCCAACTACCATTACCAGCAGTGGAGTAATAAAGCTCAGTTTAGCGAATTTTGTTTTCATTTTTAGGGTTGCTATTTACCTACAAACCTAAGGCTAAAATATTACAATTTTTATTAATATTTTAACTAATTTTATCTATATGTAAGTTTATATCTGTATTCCTTTACCCGGAAATTAAGTGTACAAACACAAATCAATTTAAGTTAAAAGTGAAGCTGAAATGAATGTAATAGCATCTATAAAATTTGGCTAAATAGTAAACATAGTAATTGCTTGATATTATATTGGATGTAATAAACGACTTGCCAGGATAAACAAACCCTTTTTCTGCAGTGCAAACTATTGGGCATACTGCTGCCAAAATCTGTGGCATCTATGCTACAAAATACTGATCTGTGTAATATGCTTATGATTTAACCTTGTGCTCAATATTAAAACATAAGCAGCTTGTTGCAGCTTATCAATTATATTTGCCTAAACATTAGCACATGAAGCCAGCTTCCAGTCCTACTTCAATTCCTTACCTCACTATTGCTTCTACCATCCGGTATTACCTTAAAGATGGTGCCCATGTGCTGCAATCGTTTGGCATTAATAAATTTAACAAAGAAATACATATTGAAGATTTTACGGTGCTAAGCAACGAGGGAGCTGTAAGCAAGGGCGCACCTATTAAAACTGATCATTATGCCCTGATCCTGGCTATCCGGGGCACCTGTATAAAAACGGTAGGCTACCATCGCTTTGCGGTTACTCCTCACTCTATACACTTGGCAGCGCCAAACCAAATCACTTCTTTTGATGAGGTATCACCAGACCTGCTGCTGTATATGATTTTATTTAAAAAAGAGTTTTTACTGCAAAGCCACATCCAGGAGCAGGTATTGGATGATCTGCTGTATCAGCAACCGGATTACCCTCCTTTTTACGAATTATCTGATAGCAGTTTTGAAAGTATCAAAACCGGTTTTGAGTACATTGACAGTGAAGTAAAGCAACAAAGCCCCTTCCACCTGCACCTGGTAAGGTTGCGAGTTCTGGAACTGCTCTATGAAATGAACCGTGCCTGCGAAGCCTGCCTTATTGCCTCTACCCGCAGGCTTACCCGCAAATACCAGCTGGTTATGGAGTTTCGCCAACTGGTAGAAGCCCATTTTCAACAACATAAAACTGTACAGGAGTATGCCGATATGCTGAACATTACCCCAAAGTACCTGAGCGAAAGTGTAAAAGAAGAAACCGGCGAAACCGCCCTGGACCTGATACACCGCCGCATACTCCTGGAAGCCCAGTACCTGCTTAAGTACTCCGGCCACAGCATTAAAGAAATAGCCATGCAGCTAAACTTTGACACCAGTTCGCATTTTGCACGCTTTTACAAACAGAAAACACTTAAAACACCAGCACAATACCGCAAACAACCGTAAAATTGGTTCTATTTGTGGTAAAACTGGTATTGAAAAGCCTGTTTGCAATACTCATTTTTGTAGCGTACCAAATGATTAACAAGATGAACTCAAACACAAAATTTCCTTATTCTTTACCGGAACTACCGTATTCATATACTGCCCTGGAGCCTGCCATTGATGCCCGTACTATGGAGATACACCATAGCAAGCACCACAATGCTTATATTACCAACCTTAACAAGGCTTGCGAAGACAACAATCTTGGAGCCTTTACATTAGTAAACCTGCTTAAAGAAGTTTCTACCCTTCCGGCTGCAGTGCGTAACAACGGAGGCGGTCACTACAACCACAGCCTTTTCTGGCAGACACTAACGAACGACCCTGCCAGTAAAGCGCTAAGCCCTGAACTGGAAGCTGCCATAAGCAGCAAATTTGGTAGCCTGGACGCCTTTAAAGCCGAGTTTGAGAGAGCTGCCGCTACTCGTTTTGGATCTGGATGGGCCTGGCTGATTGTTGATACCAATGGCGAGTTAGCGGTTACCTCTACCCCAAACCAGGATAACCCACTTATGGATGTGGCCGATAAAAAAGGCCAGCCTTTGTTAGGACTTGATGTTTGGGAGCATGCCTATTACCTGAACTACCAGAACCGCCGCCCCGATTATATTTCGGCCTTCTGGAGTGTAGTAAACTGGTCAGAAGTATCGCGCCTGTACCAGGAAGCAAAAAACAATAAAGCTGCTTACTAAAAACATAAAGCCTGGTAAGACTCAAATCCTGTTTGTTTCTTACCAGGCTTTATGTTTTTATAAAATTGCTACTTTGTATAGCTTCATGACTAAAACAAAAATATACCGGCTACCAGTAAAAGGTATTATTTATTTTTTTGGCAAACATATATCTTTAGATCCGGTTTGGAGGTATATAAATGATAACCTATGGCAATATACTTAATTAATGCAGCATGAGATCCATCAAAAAACTACATAAAGCAGAATACTCTCCCATTGCAGACCTGGTAACGTACCGTGCTCTGCCTACCCGTTCTGTAGACTATATTGACCCCTTTCTGTTTCTGAACCATCATGGTTTCCAGACATACCGCCCAAACAACCAGGGTCTGCCTTTTGGGCCCCACCCTCACCGCGGGTTTGAAACCGTAACCTTTATTTTAAAAGGCGATATTATGCACAAAGACTCTGGCGGCTACGAAAGCGTAATTGAGGCCGGAGGTGTGCAATGGATGACTGCCGGCAGCGGCCTGATCCATGAGGAGGTATCATCAGAAAACTTTAAGAAACAGGGAGGAGATCTTGAAATATTACAGCTTTGGGTAAACCTGCCTGCCAAGCATAAAATGACAGCACCTAAATACATAGGTCTGCAAAAACAGGATATTAAAGAAGTAAGCCATGATAATGGCAAAGTAAGCTTAAATGCAGTAGCCGGCCAATGGGATGGCACCCAGGGCGCTTTTGAAACCCTATCAGATATTAACCTGGCCACGCTCTATTTACAATCCGGAGGCAAATACATTACCGAAATCGATCCTGAGCGAAATGTGTTTTTTTATGTAATTAAAGGCACCCTTTCTGTAAATGGCCAGGAGGCTAACATGCACCAACTTGTAGAGTTTAGCAATGACGGCAGCACACTTTCTATAGAAGCTACCGCTGATGCTATTGTTTTACTCGGCCATGCCCTTCCTTTTAATGAGCCTGTTGTGGCGCAAGGGCCTTTTGTAATGAATACACAGCAGGAAATTATGCAAGCTTATGACGATTACAGGGCTGGCAAATTTGGCGTTTGGAAGCATTAAAAGCAGATAAAGCCCATTGATATAGAACAGACGTAAACATAAGCGGTCAGCACTTGTTGTGCTGACCGCTTTTTTATATTACTCCAAGCTACATTACCTTATCGAGGGTAATAGGCAGCTCGCGGATTCGTTTGCCAGTTGCATGAAATACTGCATTGGCTATAGCCGGTGCTACACTTACAATGCCTATCTCGCCCAGCCCTTTGGCACCTAGAGGATTCACAATGTCGTCTTTCTCTTCCACAAAAATAACCTCAATATCATGCACATCGGCATTTACGGGTACATGGTATTTATCCAGGTCGTGGTTAATAAAACGACCCAGGTTATTGTCCATTACAGACTCCTCCTGCAGGGCTGCTCCTATGCCCCACACCACGCCACCCAGTATCTGGCTTCGGGCTGTTTTAGGGTTTATAATGCGCCCCCCAGCAATAGCACTTACTACCCGGGTTACTTTTATGGTACCCAGGTCTTCGTCTACTTTAACTTCTACAAATGTAGCCGAGTGCGAGTAGGGTGAGTATTTATCCTGTATTTCAGCCGGCTCGTTATCTACTTGTTCTTCTATGGCATTTCCTAGGTTCTGCTGCAGAGCAACCTTTATAGAAACCGATGCCGATGGATCAGCACTCAGGCTCATCATACCTTCTGTAAACAGAACATCCTTTACACTGGCATTACCCAAAGGAGAGCTTTTTACTTGCTTTGCCAACTCCAGTAACTTCTGCTGTACCTTTTCGCATACGGCTTTTACAGCAGAGCCTACCGATGATACCGTCCAGGACCCTCCTTGCAAGGGCGATTTAGGTAAAGTGGAGTCTCCCAGCAAAAAGGTAACATCGTTTAAAGGAAGTCCCAGGGTTTCGGCTGCAATCTGGGTCATTACAGTATATGTGCCAGTGCCAATATCAGCAGTAGCACAGCTTACGGTAAGCTTACCCTCCGGAGATAAAACTGCTTTAGCGGCAGCTGGCTTTTGTACAGCCTCCCAGGCACCGTGAGCCATCCCCCAGCCAATAAGATTGTGCCCTTCTCTCATAGAACGGGGCTCAGGGTTCCTTTTGTGCCAGCCAAACTTTTCGGCTCCCTGCCGGTAGCATTCGTGTAGTTCCTTACTTGAAAAAGGCTTGTCTGCAACCTGGTCTTTTACCGAATAGTTACTAAGCCTAAACGCCAGCGGGTCTAAACCTGCCTGGTAGGCCAGTTCATCTATGGCACACTCCAGGCCATAGATACCCGTGGTTCCTCCTGGTGCCCGCATATCAAGCGGGGTATATACATCCAGTGCTACAAGCATATGGTTAAGTGATACATTATCGCTATTGTACAACACAGCCGGCCAGATAATCACATCTTCGGTATAGTCTTCAAATTGAGAAGTCTCAGCATACACCTCGTGCTTAATAGCCTCTATTTTTCCCTCTGCAGAAGCACCAATGGCAAAGTGTTGTACCGTTTTAGGCCTGTGCCCAAAAGAAAACATCTGCTGCCGGGTAAGTACAACCCGTACAGATTTTTTAAGCTCCAGTGCAGCCAGCACAGCTAAAAACAACTGGTATTGAGGCCTTAATCCAGACCCAAACGCACCGCCTACAAATGGTGAGATTACATGTAGATTTTCTTCTGGTAACCCAAAAGCTCCGGCAATGTATTCTTTGCTGTTTCTTACACTCTGGGTTTTATCGTAAACGGTTAACTTCTTGTTATTTTCCCATACTACTGTTGTAGCATGCATTTCCATAGGGTTGTGGTGCTCACTGGGATGGCTGTATTCAGTTTCTACTTTTACAGCAGCATGCTCAAAAGCCTCATCTGGCTCTCCCCAGGGAGCCGGTGGTTCTGTAGACTTATATTCTTCTGGCACATAAGCATGCTGGATATTGGCTTCAAAATCGGTATTGTGCGCTTCTGCCTCATACTCAATTTCAATTAACAGCGCAGCATAGCGGGCCAGCTCATAAGTATCTGCTACTACCAGGGCAACAGGCTGCATGGCAAACAGTATTTTTTCATCCAGAAGAGGCCTGAACGGAGAACCTGGCGGTGCATCCTGATCCTGGAAATTCTCATCTTTCCAGGTATAGCCGGGCCGGTTCTGGTGGCTGAATACCTGGTGTACACCCGTTAACGCCAGGGCTTTGCCGGCATCCAACCTGGTAATTTTCCCTTTGGCAATGGCACTGTTCACTACGAAACCATACAATAAGCCGGGTACATTAAACTCGGCAGCATATTTTGCTTCGCCTGTTACTTTGGCATGGCCATCTACCCTGTTGCTAGCTTTACCTATCTGTTGTGTATTCATGAGGTAGCCTCCCTTTTTAATGCCTGCTCAAGCGCACGTACTATAGCTCGTTTGGCAAGTTCAATTTTAAAGTCATTATCGCCTCTGCCTACCGCACCATCCAGGTACGCTTCGGCTAGTTGAGCAAAGTTTTCTTTTGTAGCAGATTTCCCCTTGAGGGCAGCTTCTGCTTCGGGTTTGCGCCAGGGCTTATGTGCTACACCCCCAAGAGCCACCCTCACTTCTTGTATGATATTGCCTTCTATTTGCAGGGCAGCGGCAACTGATACCAGAGCAAAGGCATACGAAGAGCGATCGCGAAGTTTAAGGTAGCTGTAATGCCTGGCAAAGTCCTGGGCTGGCAGGTCTATAGAAGTTATAATTTCATCGGGCTGCAGATGGGTATCGATGTGCGGAGTATCGCCAGGCAAGCGATGAAACTCCAAAACCGGTATGGCGCGCGCTCCATTTTTACCGGTTACCTGTATAGTTGCATCCAGCGCAGCCAGGGCTACTGCCATATCAGAAGGGTGTGTGGCAATGCAATGCTCACTGGTACCCAATATGGCTAAATCGCGGTTGTAACCTTTTAAGGCCGAGCAGCCCGTACCTGGCTCGCGCTTGTTGCAGGGAGTATGGGTATCATAAAAATAGTAGCACCGGGTACGTTGCAGCAGGTTACCTCCATTGGTGGCCATGTTGCGTAGCTGGCCTGTAGCTCCAGCCAGAATAGCATGCGAAAGCAAAGGGTAGTGCTTTTCTACCTGCTCGTGATAGGCTGTATCTGCATTTGTTACCAGAGCTCCCAGCCGAAGACCGCCTTCCTGCTTTTCTTCTATGGTATTGAGGGCAATGCGTGTAATATCCACCAGGTGTTCGGGGCGCATTACATCGATCTTCATTAAATCAAGCAGGTTGGTGCCTCCGGCTATAAACTTGGCACCCCTATGGGTGCTTACTTCGCTTACTGCATTGCTTACATCAGTAGCACGGGTATAAGTAAAAGGCCTCATTTGGCACCCTCCCTTTCCAGTGCTTCCTGCACTACCTTTACAATGTTTGCATAGGCACCGCAACGGCATACATTGCCGCTCATCAGGTCTCGGATGTCATCCAGGGTTTTGGCTTTCCCTTCGTTTAACAGACCTATTACCGAGCATATTTGCCCTGGGGTACAATAGCCACACTGAAAAGCATCTTGATCAATAAACGCCTGTTGTATTGGGTGCAGCTCACCTTCTTTGGCAAGACCTTCAATGGTTATAATTTCTTTTCCTTCCTGCATCACTGCCAGGGTAAGGCATGCATTTATGCGCCTACCGTTGGCCAGCACCGTGCAGGCGCCGCACTGGCCATGGTCACAGCCCTTTTTGGTACCTGTAAGGTCCAGTTCGTTGCGCAACAGGTCCAGCAGTGAGGTCCAGGGTGCAACTTCCAGTTGCCTTTCTGTACCATTTATGCGTAGTGTAAGGGCTTGTTTGGCCGGGGGCGCTTTTTGGGCAGAAGCGCCAGAAGAGTGTGTTGTCATAGCATTGGGTTAGAAGCTAAAAAAAGCTTATTCCAAAAATTGGGATAAGTATGTACTCTCTTACGGGGAGCAGGGTAAGCTGCGTTATTGTTTTATCCTTTTTTTGCCGGTACTTCTACTTCAATTTCATCTTGCAGCGGGTGAGCGGTACAGGTAAGTATCCAGCCTGCTTTGATTTCTTTCTCGGTTAGTACTTCGTTGTGGCTTAAAGCTACTGCACCGGGCTTAGTTTTAGCAATACAGGTAGAACACATACCCGCTTCGCAACTATAGGGCAGCTCGAAACCTGCTTCTTTGGCTGCTTTTAAAATACTTTGCTCCGGTGGTACCCGAAGGTTATGCTGCCGGCTACCCCATTTTACACTAACGGTTCGGGCAGGTGTATCTGCTGGCACCATAGAAGCATAATGCGGCAAAGTACCCGTAACAAAGGTTTCTTTAAAAATCTGATCTTCGTTAATGCCCATGTACAGGAGGGTAATTTTAGCCATGCGCATAAAGGCAACCGGCCCGCAGAGGTAAAATAAAGCATCCTGCTGATTATGACGTATGTTCTCCTTTACCAGCTTTTCCAGCAGGTCAATAGTAAGCCTGGTGCGCAAACCTCCTTCTTCGGGCTGGCTAAAGAGATGGAAACTGCTAAACTGCTTGTTATACTCTATTTCAAGCTGGTTTATTTCCTTAAGGTAAAAGGCATCTCTTGTACTTTTATTGCTGTTGATGAGAACAACCTTACTTTGAGGCTCTTCTTTTAGTAAGGTTTTAAGTATGCTGAACAAAGGTGTAATTCCGCTGCCAGCCCCGATAAGGAAAATATCGCGCATATGGGTTGGAGAGGTAGTGATTGTAAACCTACCAGCCGGGTACAAGGCCTGCAGCGTATCCCCTGCCTGCAAATGGTCGAGCAGGTATCGTGATATTTCTCCGTTTGGTATGCGTTTTACCGTTACTGCCAGGTGCTTGTCAATGCCTGGTGCAGAGCATAAGGAGTAAGAGCGTCTTACTTCTTTTCCCTCTCTGTTAAATATAAATGTTAAGAACTGCCCCGCTTTATAAAGCACTTCTTGCTCTGTAATAGGGGTTAATACTATTGTTATTGCATCTGTTGCTTCACGAATAATAGCATGCACACGTAACTCTAACCTATCCTGCATTTTGCTCCTTTTAAAAAATGAACGGTTTACGGGTTTATAACGAAAAAAAGGCGGGCAGGAAGAAGAAAACTTTAAAAGTTAACCTTTACTTATGAACAGAGCACATAACAATACGCCCATATAGATAGCCGCTTTCATTATCAGCATAAACATGCTACTGGTACCTTACTGCCTACATAAAAGAAACCCCTCTGCCACTTTTCGACCAAAAGCAGCAGAGGGGCAAAATGTATAGCTAAAATAAGTATTTACACAGCACAGGGCACTACATACATCCAAACAGCACCAATGCTTTCACCTACCATATGCTTAAGCAAACCTTCTACCTTAAAATTACGACCCTGGTAGTGCACAAACCGTAGCTGATCCAGGTCTTCCAGCTTTTTTTCGGTAGTAGAAGAAGAGTTCTGGTTTCCAAAGTAAATGTCCAGGCTGTTGCCTGCTGCATATATTTCCTTTTCTGCTAGTGTTGGTGCCGCCAGGTAAAAGGTTGTTTGTGTTACTTCAGCCATGTAGTTAAAATTGTAGCCTAAAGGTATTATTTATTCTGTAAATAAAGCAATTTTTTAGATGAGTTATTGATTATTCTCGATTAAACTTGCAAAATACTCTCTGGCTGGCTTAAAAACAGTTTCTGTTAATACCTGTACAATGGCCTGGCAACCTCATCCATATATACCCTGCTTATCTATTTCCTAACAGGTAAACCTCTGTAAATTGCAGGCATTTCAGATTACTGGCTGACTCTCTGGCTTTTGGCTTGTTCTTGTAAATGAGGCAGCCTGATCACAAAAGTAGTACCTTCCCCAACGATAGAATTAACCTCTATTTTACCTGCATGGAGCCTGATAATTTTATCTGTTAAAGAAAGCCCTATACCATGACCTGCCACAGTAGCTTTACTGCCCCCTCTGTAAAAAGGCTCAAAAATATGCGGAAGCTCTTCAGCCGAAATGCCACTTCCCTGATCTGAAAAGGCAAGAAGTATAGTATGGCTATCAAAAGAAATCGCAACATCTACCTGGTGCTGTGCCGAAAACTTACAACCATTTTCCATAAGGTTGGCAAAAGCTGTTTTAAGCAGGTATTCATTTCCAAACATTGTGATTACGGCATCGTCTTCTATCTCTTGAGCAAAAGTAATATGAACTTTATAAGCCGTATCTGCCCTTACTACCTGTTGGCGAGCATCCATCAGTATCTCATCAATGCGTAGTTCCTTAAACTTTATCTCAGTCTGGTAATAGCTGGCTTTGGCAAGATCGAGCAAACCTGTAGACAGGCGCGATAATTTCTGGGCATCGCTAAGCGAATTATCTATTGCTTTTTCATATTCTTCAAGGCTCCGTTTATGAGATTTAGCAAGTCCTAATTCGGCTATAATAGCAGCCAGGGGCGTTCTTATTTCATGCGAAATATTGTGCACAAATGATTTCTGTGCCTCAAAGGAATTTTCAAGGCGATCCAGCATCCGGTTAAAGGTAATGGCCAGTTCTGCAATCTCATCTTGCCCGTTGCCTGTATTAAGCCTGCGATCCAGGCTGGTAGCCGTAATTTCTTCTACTTTGTCTACCATTTCAGAAACGGGTTGCAATGCCTTCCTGGAAAAGAGCCAGCCCGTAAAATAAATTACCACTACACTAACAAGCCATGCAATGGCTAGTATAAAGCGAAGGTTGTTCAATTTTACCAGCCCGTAATCATCGTAGGCTGCTGCTGTAACCAGGTACTCCTTATCATCATGCGCATAGGTAAATCCCACTATCTGCCAGCCTTCCTGAAAAAATTGTATCTCCTTTTTCTCTTTGATTTCGGTAAGCATTTCAGTGGTTTCTTTTACGAAATCAATATCTACTGCATCGTGGTAAAGTAGGTTAAAGTTACTGTCATAAATAGCAACCTCTTCCTGGTAAAGGGTATTGCGGGCATTCTGATAGATAATCTGGAGTACCTCTGGCGCCACCCCTGCATTAAACAGCAGGTCTGCTTTGGTTATTGCCTGTAACCGGAGCCTCCTGAAAAACTCTTCTTCGCGGTTATCGGCATACGACCCATAAATGGCTATTGCAAAAAGCAACATAAGGCCAGCCATAAGCGCTGTAAAGAGAAGCGTTAACCTTTCGCGGATCTTCATATTATTCCTGCTTAAAAACAAAGCCCATGCCTGGCCTGGTATGGATCAGCTTTACATCAAACTCCTTGTCAACTTTTTTGCGCAGGTAATTTATGTACACATCAATAAAGTTGGTACCCGTATCAAAATGAGTATCCCATACTTTTTCAGCTATTTCAGACCTGCTCAGTACTCTTTCAGGGTTTAGCAGCATAAACTCCAGCAGTTTAAACTCTTTAGGAGTAAGGGTTATTTCCTGGCCGCTGCGGTATACTGTTTTAGTTTGCAGGTTCATTTCCAGGTCTGCATAACGAAGCAGCATGCCCTGCCCCCTACTTGTATTGTTACGCTTTAGCAAGGCTCTTATGCGTACATGCAGCTCCCTGAAATCAAAGGGCTTTACCAGGTAATCGTCAGCACCTGCATCAAAGCCTTCTACTTTATCATCGGTTGTGCCAAGTGCCGTTAACATAAGTATGGGAAGCTCTGGCTTTGCCTGCCTTACTTCTTTGCAAAGCTCGGTTCCGTTCAATAAAGGTAAAATCACATCTGTAATCATCAAAGCAAAATCACCGGCCAGGGCCAGCTTCCTGCCCATTTTGCCATCATAGGCCAGCACTACAGTATAACCCTGCTCTTCCAGCCCTCTTTTTATCAGCTCTGCTACCCGTGCATCATCTTCAATAACTAGTATGTCCATTGGTTAGGTTAAAATCTGTTCTGCAAAGATATTTATTTGCACAATGCTGCATGTAAACACAGTGGCTCTTACAGGTATTACTGCATGTTGCACTTAATAATATGCAGCTTTGCTAAAAAGTATGCCCGAATACAAAAAAGAACTGGGCATCTTCTTTAGACCAGGCATAATCAAAGCGCAATATGGTAGCCTGGTTCCATGCAATACGGCCGCCAATACCAGGCGAGTAACGGAAATTGTTGAACTGTTGCATCTGGCTAAAATCATCCCACACCCGGCCTACATCAAAAAAGGGTACCACACTAAAGGCCAGGTGCTGATTGAGCAGTCGGCCCTGTGCCACACGGGCCCTTATCTCTGTATTAGCCCAAGCGGTAACCATGCCGGTAAAGCGATACTCTCTGTAACCTCTTAAAGTTCTGGCACCACCCAGGGCAGGTATACCTCCTTCTTCGGAGCTGCCCCATTGGTCAAATATTTCTGTAAAGGGAATATTATCTCCTCTTATATGGCCCAGGCCTATTCGTGTAGCCCAAACGGTGCGCCCCAGGTAGTGCGGCAGCAACCGCTGATAAAAAATACCTTGCAACAGGTGCTTGCTAAAGCTGAACTGGGAGCCTGTCCATCCTCCGGAAAACTCCTGGGCCAGTTCTATAAACATGCCACGGCTCGGGTCCGGCTCCAGATCGCGGGTATCCCACATAAGGCCAGTCTGAAAAAGCCCGATTCTGCCTCCTTTGTATCCTGAGACATTCTTTCGCCTCCAGTAAGAATCTGCATCGCCCCGTAGTTTGGCCTCATACTCGTGGGTTATCAGCGTTTTACCATTAAGAGCTTCCTGCTCTTCACCCGTAACTGTATTCACAGCGCCCGGCACAGCAGTACCATCATAATGATTAATGTTGATAAAGAGCATTTCATACCCTAGCATGAGGCGCATACGGCCTTCAAAATAAGTTCTTTCCGCTACTACAGCTGTTAAAAACTCTTCGTACTCGAGCTCATTAAAATGCAGATCGGTGTACATAAGCCCTGCCTGCTCGGTAAACAAGCTGCCATGTGTGGGCCTGCCTGGCCGTATAAGAGCAAGATTATCTGCATAGTTGGCAAAGCGGGCATTCCGTACCCTCTGGCCCGTACGCTTATCGGTATAAGAAAGGCCCTGCAGGGTGCTTGTACCTATACCAAAGTATTGCCAGTTTGGGTCAGAGCCATACATAAAGTCGCCTCTCAGGCGCCAGCGTGTATTAAACAGATAAGGCAAATCTATACCTATGTTGCCATCAATACGGCCGTTCTGCGCAATACGCAACCCAATGGCATAGCGTTCGCGGTAGGGTGTATAGTTAAAAAAAGGATCCTTCCGGCTTCGGTTGTTAAACAGGAATGCACTGGCACCAATACCAAAACCACGTATCGGATCTACACTGGCTTCGGGCAAGCCGGTTAAATACCAACCTTCTTTTTTGTTTCGGATATCCTCATCACTTAAACGCTTTTCTTCTGAAATGGCAAAAGGCAGCCCGGGCAATGAATCTGACGGAGAGTTTTCCAGAGATGCTCTGTCAATAATAGTTCCTTCTTTAGCTTCCTGTGGCACAGGCACCTGCGCCTTAGTTGCAAAAGAAATAAAGAACATTGCAATTGCTAAACAATCCTTGATTTTACTTGATCTTAATGAACGCATATCAACAGCCTCTTTGTGAAATGTTTTGCCATATTACCAGGCACAACAAATAATAAAAACCGGCATCAGGATATGTTTTCCCAATACCGGCCACAAAAGTAAATGACTGCCCCTGCCCTTAGGGTTAGAGATGCATTAATAAAACATTAGAAATTTATTAGAATTTACGGTTATAAAGTTTTTTGACTCTTTGTGACTAATTAAGCCAGCCACTCTACAAAAACTACCCAATAGTTAGAACCTGTACTCGAGGGTTGTAAAATAGCTACGGGCATCAGAAGGTATGATCCCTGGCCCCGGGTAACCATCGGCCCGGCGTGTAAAGTAGCGGTTATCAGTCAGGTTATTGACACTACCAGACAGTGTAAATTTTTTATAAGTATAACTAATCGACATATCCATTACCCAGTAAGCCGGAATTTCGCCAATTACAGCATTAGGGTCGCTTTTGGCATTTGTAGCATCGGTATATTGCCTGCCAATATAAGATGCCTGGTATGAAGCCTTAAAGCCTTTCCGGGCATAAGCTAAACCAGACTTTATAATAACAGGTGGAACCTGCTCTACTTTCTTATTGCGTACCGCAGGCTCCTCTGAGTTTATATAGCGGGCATCAATAAAAGAGAAATTACCAAAAACCGATAACTGTGCCACACGCTCTTTACGGGAAAAGAGCTTTAACACATCTGTTTCTGCAAACATCTCAAGCCCTGCATTCCTGGAATCTGAAATATTAGTGCGGTACCGGTATAAAGTGTACAGGGTGGAATCTACCCGCTGTACAGAACCGATTCTATCATTGTACGACAGGTAAAACAAGCTTACATCAAAATTTACAAGGTTTTGTATGTTGCCCCTGAAACCAAAATCAGCATTATAACCCCTTTCGTCTTTTATATCTGGATTTACCCTTACGTTAGGGTTAACTATACGAAAATCATTAAAATTGATAGCCCGGTAATTCTGCGAAATGTTTGCATAATACTCCAGGTCATCCGATTGCTTATAGCTTGTACCAACCCCCATAAGCACAAAAGAGCGGGTGTTGGTTTTGTTCTCATTTTGCCTGATGGTAGCAATGGGGTTACCTGCCTGGTCAGATATAACATTTACAAAATACCCATTGGCATTAGTGGTAATATATTCGTAGCGAATGCCTGGGGTAATAGTTAGCCTTGGCGTTACAGGAAATATATTCTCAGCAAATGCGGCAAAGTTTGAACTGGGAAAACGGTAGTCTGAGCCTCCCAGATCTTCGGGGTTCAGGTAGGTGAAATCTGCATCATAGCCACTACTGGCTTTGCCCTGCATTTTATGTGTATTGCCTTTAAAATACCGGGTACCTACTACAAGTGTAGATGGCGACTGTAAAAAAGTATACCGATGAGCCAGCCGGGTTTCGTTTCCAAAGTTCCTGTACTCATCAGCTATCAGGTCTCTTTCTTTGCTTGGATCATCGTAACGGGAAATAAGCCCGATAACCCCTAGGGCATTGCGGCTAGAAAGCAGCCCGAAGGTGCGACTGTTAAACTTGGTTCTGTCACTGATCCTGTAATCTACAGTTACAGCGGGCAGGTTCCAGTCTACCGCAAACCAGTTGCGCTCACGTACCGACTGGCGCGGATCCTGCCTGAACATAACATCCGTAAGGCCTCCAGCCTGCCTGGTAAGGTAATTCATAAAGGTATACTCGCCCTTTATACTAAGTGAAGGCGTTAAAGCATAACTTACAGAACCATAAGCCATGTTAAGCGAGAAGGCTGAGTTAGGCCGCCAGCCATTGCCTTGCTTTCGCTGGTAAAAACCATAGTAATTAAACTTACCTTTTGTTCCCCCAATGCTGTTAAAAGAATTTACAAACCCAAATGAGCCTACGGTTTGCCTGCCCACTATTTCCAGCGGTTTATCTTCAGGGCCTTTTTTAAATACAAAGTTCACCATACCTCCAAATTGGGTACCATATTGCAATGAAGCGGCCCCACGCACCACTTCAATCCGCTCAAGGGCTTCGGCCGGAGGTGTGTAATAGGCTTCGGGGTAGCCTAGAGCATCGGCTGTAATATCATAGCCATTCTGGCGCACATTAAACTCTGCGGTACGGTTAGGGTTCAGGCCTCTGCCGCCAATTCCCAACTGTATACCGGCTCCATCACTCTCCCATATGTTAAGGCCTGCTACCTTGGCAAAAATCTGGCGGGTATTGTTGGTAGCCAGGTTGGCATTAACATCTTCAAGTACAATTACCTCTGTTTTTTTGGCTTCGTAAATAGCTGTGCCTTCAACAGACTTAAGCCTTGTTATACCAAAGTTGTTATCTTTTTGCGACCGTATAACTACCTCATTCAATGTTTTTTCAAAGGGATACATTACAATATCTACCTTAACATCTTTATCTGTAAGCTCCACTTCCCGTAGGGCGGCCTGCAAATCTTCTGCATACACAGCTATTATATGCTTACCTGGCTTTAGCCCCGATAGTTTATAAAAACCGTTTTTATCGCTTAGAGCGCTAAGTGAAGTACCGTGTATACCTACCTGTGCATTAGCTATGGGCTTTCCGTTAGCAGAAGCACTGAGCGAACCATACACAGAAAGACTTTGCGCCATAGCTGTTGTTAGGGTAGCTAGGAACACAATAAAAAACGTAAAACATATCGTTCTAAAAGCGAACATGGGTTTATTGGGGTTTAAAGTCTTGCCGATCTACTCTTGCCCGAAAGGTAAAATCCAGGCCTTATGCCTGAAGCTCTCCTTCTGCTGTGTAAGATCAATGGTAGGGTCCAGGTACAGCCTGCTTCCCCTACCGTTTACTGTAACATAGCATTCTGCCCTTACCTGGGGGTCTTTAATGCCTTCTTTTTTATATTGCTCCTCCAAAAAATGGGCAAACTGCAGGATCATATCCGGCTGGGTTGACATCATTTTTTCCTGGTTGGGTGTAAGGTACATGTTGTGGTCTGCTTCTCCTTCTCTGCCGGAGGCGGGATCTTTTACATAAAATGTAACCAGGCCTGCTTTTTCCATTAGCATAACCCGCCATGAAAAGCGAAAGCCCTGCTCTGTCCAGAAAAGATTATCGGGGTACAAGGCAAAGCGAAAAGGCACAAACAGCTGCACTGCAAAATGTATAGCCAGAAACGTATATACAAAAGGCTTTGCAGTAGCACCAGTGCTGTTTGCTGAAGCTTGTACAGGCTGCGCCTTGGGCTTATAAAGAAACGATACAGCTCCTGAAATTCTACTGATAAGTCCCTGGTGGAACGTAGCAGGAAAGAAAATAAGGGTACTCAGGATCATGATATAAGGAAACATACCAATCTGGAATAACCAATAGGTCATTAAATGAAAGGCCAGCACAGCGGCATAAGCCCAGGGCCTTGTAGTTTTGTTCAGTAAAAGAAACGGAATGGTAAGATCATAAACAGCACCGAACCAGCTAAAGAAATAGGCTACCCACACATAGTCAAATAGCCAGCCGATGATAGGATAATGGGCATTGGCTGGCAACCATATACGGAGGGGCATAGCCTCCATTAACCAGTCGGAATTAAGCTTGGCCAGGCCTGCATAAAAATACACGATGCCTAGTTGAAGTTTAAAAATACCTACTGTCCAGGCAGGCACAGTGGTTAACTTTTGTACAGAACCAGTTGCTACATCAATAGAAAAATAACGATGCGCCGGCACAAAAATAAGCAGCAGGCTTACAATGCTAACAAAGTAATAGTGATTAAGGTAATTGGTTTTATCAATAAGCTCCACATAAGTAAAGCTTAAAAAAAAGAGTATTGTGGCAGCCCTGTACTTCCACCCCAGCATAATGGCTGCTGCACTAAGCGCCATTATAAAAAAGAGCATATACATACCTGTAGCCCCTAGTGGCTTTACCCACTCAAAGCCATAAAAGGTAAAAAAGTATTTAGGGGCAATATAAAGATCGTATACCCAGCCTTTGGCTATAAACCGGATAATACTAGCCAGCATTACACCGCCAAACAGTACCCGAAACATAGACAGGGGCGCTATGCTTACCGGTTTTTCAAGTTTATGAAGCAAGTTTGTAAACTGCATAAGAGGCATTGCTACTACTATTGTAAAACCCGCCAAAACCCAGGCACCCTACACAGGCACCTGGGTTCAGCAGAATATTTTTATAGGCTGTGAGGCTTAGTCACCATCATTATCCTGGTAAGTAATAAGGATACCCATTGCAGAAGGCATATCAGCCTTGGTAAGTACTACCAGTCTTTGCATTTCCAGGTAAGCTTTGTCAACCAGGGCCGGGTTATTTTTTATTGTTTCTGCCAACGGATCGGGTAAGGCTTCTGTAGCCAGCTTAGTTGCTTCAAATTGCTTCCTGATAGCTTCTGCCAGGCTACCGTTTCCGTGGCGGGCATTTAGCTTAACCAGGTAATCATCCAAGCCTTTGCCATCTTCCTGGGCAGAGCGCCCCAGGTAAAGATTTTCAAGAGCAGCCAGGTGTGCCTTGGCTAGCTTTGCTGATAGGTTGCTATAATAGGCTTCTACCTTGTCTGGCATTGCTACACCGAGTGTTCTTTTACCAAGCGGCACAGCAATTCTGTAGTTTTTTAGTATTTCGTAATCAAAATTAAACTCATTCACTAATCTGCCTAATGAGCTACCCATATCTGTGCCTGCACTACTCTCAAATGTAGCAATATAGTTGCCCTGGCCAGGCAACCAGCCATTGTAAGTGGACTGCACACGCTGCTTAATATCATTGGTTACCGCCACCAGGTAAGCCTTACGGGCCTCTGCTCTTTCATTAACTGTATATTGAGCCAGAGTAGCAGAGGCATCACCATATCCAAACAGCAGGTAATCTAAAGCAGGAAAGCCTTTTGCATTGATATTGCTTGCTGCATTAAGATCATAAGTACCCGAAGCAATATTGCTACTGATCTTGTCTGGCTGAGTGGGAAAGGTATTAACACTGGATCTTAAAACTACCTGCATAGCAGGGCCAAATTCAAATACAGAGGTTCGTTGCCAGGCCAGGTAAGTACTTTCAAAAGCCTGGCGTAAGCTTACAAGATTAGCCGGCGTAGGCGTAGCAGCAAAATTCCGTGCTACAGCATCCAGGTTCTGACTCTGTTCATGCAAGTGCTGGTAGCCAGGAATAATAATATTGTTTCCAATATTCTGCAGCATTTCTTTCCTGTCAAAATCTGATAGGCCAGGCTCAGGAGTATTGCGCTCACAAGCATACAGCCCCGCCACTACCAACAGGCCAACTATTGCATAAAACGTGTTTGTAACTATGTTTTTCATTTTTCCTGTATTAAAAGGGAGCCTGCCGCAGGGCGTATTTCCATGCGGCAGGCTTTATCATATTATAATTGCTCTTTTATTGCATCCATGCCATAGATACCGGCAAGCGTGTTACGGGCCGAAGTAATCCTTTCAGGAGTTACCTGGTAGAGGTTGGTGCCAATTTCGTTGAGGATGGAAGTAATCTGCGCATCTGTAATTTTCTTTCTCTCGTTGTATTTAAGAGAGCCAATAAAGGCAATGGCCTCAGAAAGTTCGTGGTTGCGCAATGCATCATCAGCAATGTTCGCTTTACCTTTATTTAAATAATGTATGGCTGTTGCGGCTACAACTTTTTCCCACTCGGTACGCACTACATCTCTGGCAGCTACTTTGCCATCCATATCTTTGGCAGATATGGCCGCTCTACCTTTTATAAAGCCATTTTTCATGATATCGTTGGTTTTTACCAGCGCATTACGATCATTGCCATACTTGCCAAAGAACCTGATTCCGGTAAGGTTTGTAGGAAAGTCTACCGGAACACCATAGTAACCAAATGCCTCATCCCAATGATGTTCCATATCGGTTCCTTGCCCTTCTTTAGCTATAGTATTATCTACATTAGGGCCTATTTTTGAATCATTTAAATAAACGCTGGTTGCCTGGTAATAAAAAATAGCTCCCATCAGGCCTTTTTCAATAATCTGGGTTAGTTCAACACCGTTGGCATCAAAAAGGTAGCTTTTGGTACCATCATTACTGGTTACCACACCGGCCACCCCGCTTCTGCCAGGCAACACAGAATTGCTTGCTTCTGCCAATGCATCCATATGGGCTTCAAACCTGGCGCGATCAGGCTCAAAGGTTTTATCTTTAAGTTGTCTTGTAGAAGTAAAAGAAAAAGGATTATTGGTGTTTCTGTACATGTTTTTTAACTTCTCTGCACTTACACGCGTGCCGGCAGTATTACCTTTCTTCATTTCTGCAGAAAGCTCTGCTAGCATTGTTAACCTGTCTGTTTGGCCAGCATAATTAACATTGCTGAAATTATAGGTATCTGGAACTGTATAAGTTACTTCGTTTTTGTTAGGGTCGCAGGCTGTAAATAAAATACTTGCAGCAGCAAAGGCTAAAAGCGAAGATCTTTTTAGTAGTGAAGTTGTAAACATATACCAGGCTTTTTTTATTTAGATTAATTATAAACTGCACGCAAATCTACTCCTATTTAGAAACATTCCAAATAAAGAAGTAAGCTTTAAAGATGGTTTAACATATAATTTTCTCTTACTCAACTCCACACAAAGTAGCTACATATTGAATATCAATAACTTACAATACACAGTAGTACATAAAATAAAAAGGTTATTAATTTAAGTAGCTTGAGGCCGGTTTAACATCTTCACTTAAACAGCTATAAAATGGCTGGCATGTAAAAGAAGAACCGGTACCAGAAATTTTATATCCCGAAACCGGTTCTATAAATGGATACAAACCTTAAACTGATAAAGATAAATGTATAAAGTAATGCCTATACAGATGGTAAGCTTTTATCAGCCCGAGAAACCTGGTAGCTCATTAAAACTTCTGGTACATTTCATCCAGCGTATTTTCCTGTAATTTTATAGAAGCGCCCTTAGCCAAAGTATTTTTATATATACCTCTGCTTTGGGGTTTGATTGGGACGGCAAATGTTTGCTGACTGGCTTTTGTTACCTGTTGTTTAACTATTCCTTCTTTAGCATCTACTTTAAAAAAGAGAATACTTTCTTTAAGCTGCATAGCCTGGCTGGATAGTTCATCTGAACTGGCCGCCATCTCTTCTGCAGATGCAGCATTTTGCTGGATAACCATATTAAGCTGCTGCAAGGCACTACTTACCTGCCCGGCTCCGGCATTCTGCTCTCTACTGGCCGAGTTTATTTCCTGCACCAGCTGCGCAGTTTTAATAATATTCGGCATAATCTGATCGAGCATTTTACCAGATGTTTCGGCCACAGCAACACTCGATCTGGATAAGGCATTTATTTCACTGGCAGCCAGCTGGCTGCGTTCGGCCAGCTTACGTACTTCTGTTGCTACCACGGCAAAGCCCTTTCCGGCATCGCCTGCCCGGGCGGCTTCTACAGCTGCATTAAGTGCCAGGAGGTTTGTCTGGCGGGCAATCTCTTCTATAATTGTAACCTTATCAGCAATGGTTTTCATTGAGTCCAGCGTCTGGTGTACAGCCCTGCTTCCTTCTTTAATTTCATCAGCAGCCTGCATCGATATTCTCTGTGTATGCTGCGAGTTATCAGTATTCTGGCTAATGTTTGCCGCCATTTGCTCCATAGAAGATGATACTTCTTCTGCAGAGGCAGCCTGCTCGGTGGCACCTTCTGATACCTGTTGCGAGGCAGCATTAATTTCCTGGCTGGCAGCAGCAATGTTTACCGATGCAGTACTTACAAATGATATTACCTCTTTCAGCTTCAGCAACATGTCATTCATATAATCCAGCAACTTGCCTATCTCATCTTTGCTCGTATTGTTGATCTTTACGGTAAGGTCTCCATCTGCTACGGCCTTAACTACTTTTATAGCATCATCTAAAGATCGGGTTATTGATAGAATTATCCAGAAAGCTACACCAATGGCTGTTACTATTCCAGCCCCGATTAACATTAGTGTGTTTTGCCTGGCATTGGCATAAAGTACATCAGATTCTACTTTTGCCAGTGCCATTTCTCTTTCATTTTTCTCTACAATTTTATAGGCCAATACAGAGCATTGCTCATTTATCACCTTTATTTGCGAAAGCAATTCCATAACCCTTGGCATATCATTTTCATCTTCACGTGCCAGTGTATGCCTGGTTTCTGTAAACACCCTTTCCCATTCTTTGTATTTTTGCTCAAACTCAGCAGCAATTCCTTTTCCAACCTCATCTGCCAATTCCCTGTACTGGCCTAATCGTTTATATATTTCTTCATTTCTAGTCTCAATTTCCCTGGCCTGCTCCTCTCTCTTTTCTGCATTGTGTCTAAACAGGATCATGCCCCTGTTTACCTTTGCGGTAAATTGAACATCTTCTGCCAGCCTGGCACCCAGCTTCATGCGTTGCGCGTTTATGCTTACCACTGCATTTAATTTTTCATTAATAGCAGCTGTATTTTCCCCACCTATAAACCCAATTGCAGCTGTAATCACAGTTAGCAATACAAAAGCCAGAATCAGCTTACTTTTAATCGTTAGTTTCATGCATCCCCTCTTTAATACCTGGAAATAATTAATTTTAAGAATTATGTTTGTTTCAAATCTTTAGCAAAAATATTTGCTGTAGCTTCTGCTAACATGACTTTAGTCATGCACAACCAGGGGAAGGGCGCTTGTGCCGGGCCTTACGCGTAAGTTTTTAGGAGGGTTTGCTGGCAGGGCTTAAACCCAATATTCGGTACAGAATTATTATAGGTGTGCTTTATCACTAAAGCTAAATTCAGGTACTATTAAAGCAGATCTGAATATGACCTTAGTCATAGTTATAAATTATAAAAAGAAGTTCTGGCAGAAATAAAGATCAAAGCATTTATAACTTTAATCAACATAGTTGTACCCATACATTGCCAATAAAAAAAGCCACCCTTTAAAGGAATGGCTTCAACAATACCCATGCTTTTAGATTAACCTTCTAGGCTATTATTACACCTATTTAGCCCTTTTACCTGGTTTAGCCTTTAAAAGCATGCCTATTTCTTCATTACCCTGCATGGCTGCATGATCTAATGCCGTATTACCCCTGGAGTCGGCAAGAGTGCGATCTGCTTTATATTCCAGCAAAGCTTTGGCCACTTCTGTCTGGTTAAAGGTAGCTGCAAAAATAAGTGCAGTTGCACCATTATAATTACGAAGATTGGCATCTGCACCATGCTTTAAAAGTAACCTGGCAAGGTCTGCATAGCCTTTAAAAGCAGTACCCATTAAGGCTGTATTCCCCGAGGCATCCTGTATATCAGGATTTGCCTTTTCATTCAACAGTAAGGCAACTACCTCTGCCTGGTTATTGTATACGGCCAGTATCAGGGGAGTAAACCCCTTATTATCCTGGGCATTAAGAAGGGCCGGACTGGCAAGCAGTAAGCTTTTTACGGTTTCAACATCTCCTTTCCGGCTGGCATCAAAAATATCAGACTGGCTATAGGCCGGTATGGTAACGCTGGCATAAAAAAGCAGGTAAAAAGTAATCAGAAATTTCATTTTTTAAACTTAAAGTTTTTCGTTGAACAGCGCCTTAAATACCTGTAGAAGCTCTTCGCCCTCATCATCCAGCCCAGGGTCCATCAACTTGCGGGCAGGCTTTCGGGTTAGTTTTTTTGCTAATGATTTGCTGATATCTTCCACCAACACAGCAGGCAGTTCTACAGCCAAATAGCGGTTAAGCAGAAACGTTTTTATTTCATTTTCCATGTCTTGCTGGTAAGTACTAAGCGCCTGGTATACCGGCAGCCTGCCAATCCATCCGGCAAATACCTGCAACTCTTCAGCCAATAGGTTTTCGGCTTCATGCCGGGCGGCTTCGCGGGCTTCCAGGTGGCTGTCTTTTACTCCGGAGAGCGTATCAAGATCATACAAATACAAATCTCCACCCGGAGCTTCAGTAACCTCAATATTAGCAGGCATAGCCAGGTCTATAAATACCATAGGCTTTAAAGCAGGCACATAAGCTTCTGCCTTAATAAGGTTGGCACGATTACTTACGCAGCTAACTACGGCATCAAACTCATGCAATTGGTTTTGCTCTACCAGGCTCCATTCAGCTACTTTAAGCTGGTACTTGGCAGCAAGCTTTTCTGCTTTGGCATGGGTACGATTTGTTATATATATTTCTTTGAAGGCAAACTTTACAGCATATTTAGCCACTTCTTCGGCTATTTCTCCTGCTCCAGCAATAAGTAATCTTTTGCTATTCAGCTGGTCTTTTCCAAGGTCGTGGCTAATGTGTTTCAGACTCAGCATCCCGAACGAAACAGTGCCTTTACGAAAATGGGTTTCGTTAGAAATTTTTTTATGCAAGCGAAAAGCTGCCTGTATAGCTCTTTCAAGAAGTTTACCCTGCAAAGCAGCCTCCACAGACCGGGCGTAAGCTGTTTTTACCTGGTTAATGATCTGGGCATCTCCGCTAATTCTGGAATCAAGCCCGTTGGCTACCTTCATCAGGTGTTTTGCAGTATCGAGGGTAGCATCAGATACATCAAAGTAGGTCTTTAACATTCCTGCGGTTACAGCCTGGTGCTTAAAGGCCAACAGGAAGTAAGCCACCTGTTGTGCAGTAGTGATCTCCGCTTCAAAATATACTTCAACACGATTACAGGTGCTGAGTATCATAAGGCTACTGATATCACTGTAGCTTTCCTGGAGAGAAGCAATAAGGGCTTCCTGCTCTTGCTCGTTCAGGTAAAACGATTGCCTTATGCTGGTAGAAGCTTTATGATGATTTACCGAGATATATCGTAAGGATGCCTGCATATTAAAAATTTATCCGGGAGAGCACCGCCCTCCCGGAACTTGTGTACTAAACTATCTTTGTGTTACTCTGAAGTCTTCCATTTTAAAGCCAAGCTCTTTGGCCAAGCGCATGCCATAATCCTGGTCGGCACGGTAAAAATGGGTGATCATTTTCTTCTGAATTTCCTTATCGGTTACCTGCTTTAAGTCGCCACTAAGGTTTTTAATAAGGTTTGTTTGCTCCGCCTTACTTAATGAGCGGTAATACTCACCCGCCTGCTTGTAATCGTTGGCCTTTTCAATGCGCTTCTGGGTAATTTCTACATTGTTAAGCTTTTGGGTGCTGTATTTCTGGGCGCTGTTATCGGTAAGTGCTACCTTGTTGCTGGGCTGGTAGTTTACATCAGCATTGGCAAACTGTTGGTTACGGGTGCTGGCATAACTATCGGCATTGTAATTTTGTACCTTTCCTTTGGGCTTGTTTACTTCTATCTGCTGAAAGTTTGGGCCCAGCCTGTGGCGCTGTGTATCAAAATATGAGAATAACCTTCCCTGCAGCAGCCTGTCTTCAGAAGGCTCAATGCCCGGAACCAGCGAACCTGGTGCAAAGGCGAGTGATTCTATTTCCTGGAAATAATTTACTGCATTACGGTTAAGGGTGAAGGTTCCTATTTTTTGCTTAGGAATCAGGTCAGCAGGCCAGTCTTTAGTAGCATCCAAAGGCCAGAAATCAAAAGAGTGAATATCTTCGGGCTTAATTAGCTGTACATACAGGTCCCATTGCGGATGCTTGCCTGCTGCAATATCAGTAAAAAGGCCATTGGTGGCATGTTGCCAGTCTTTAGCCAACTGCGCAGCAGCCTGCTCTGCAGTAAGGTTTTTCTCACCCTGCTTGCTTACCCACGAGTATTTTACATAAGTAACCTCGCCCTTGGCATTTACCCATTTAAAGCCATGTACACTACTGCCATTCATAAACTGGTACCCGGCTGGTATACCATAATCTGTATACACGCGGGTTAGCATATGGGTCGATTCCGGCAGGTTAGAGAAGAAATCAAAAAAACGGTTAGGGTCTTGCTTGTTGGTTGCCGGAGATGGTTTTAAGGAGTGTACCATATCGGGAAACTTAATGGCATCCCTGATAAAGAAGATGGGCAGGTGGTTGCCTACAATATCGTAATTACCTTGCTCGGTATAAAACTTAAGAGCAAAACCACGAGGGTCCCTGGCTGTTTCGGGCGATCCGCTGGAGTGGATAACTGTGCTGAAACGTACAGCCATATCTGTTTTTTTACCATTACCCTGAAACAAGGCAGCCTTTGTATAGGCCGACATATCCTGGGTACTTTCAAAAAAGCCAAAAGCGCCTGCCCCTCTTGCATGTACTACACGCTCCGGTATACGCTCCCTGTCAAAAGCAGCTAATTTTTCAATTAAATGTATATCTTCTAATAATACCGGGCCATACTCGCCTACGGTTTTAGAGTTTTGGTTGTCCCCCACCGGGGCACCAAAATTAGTGGTAATGTGCTGGCTGTTTGCTGCCAGGCCTACTGCCAGTAATGATGCAGTTAGTAAAAGCTTCTTCATTAAATTTGCTTAAGTATTGGGGATTTACTTGAGCAAAGCTATAGAGTAAGACCATATAGGAAAAATCAATTACAATTATAAACTCATAGATTACATCAATAAACTAATTACAATCATTCTGTCCTATTTGGTTTTCAATACGTTTTGTGCGTAAGTGGCACCCATGGGTAAGGGTATTTTACCTAACCATACCTGGTGTCGTTCTATGCGGTCTATCTTGTGATGGGCTACAATATACGAGCGATGTATTCTCATAAAACGTTCCGGAGGCAACAGCGCTTCTGCTTCATTGATCGTCATCCGGGTGAGGGTTTTGTGGCCTCCTATCACAAAAGAAACGTAATTACCTGCTGCCTCCAGATAGTCTATATCAGTAAAAAACACTTTAACCTGCTCGTACCCTGTTTTTATAAAAAGATGAGCAGGCTTTTCTATGAGGTCTGGTTGCCGCAACCTGTATAACTCGTAAGCTTTATTACAGGCTTTCACAAACCTGGCCAATGCAAAAGGCTTTAAAAGATAATCTATGGCATCTAACTCAAAACTTAGTACTGCATGCTCTGAATAGGCGGTAGTAAAAATTACCATCGGCTTTCTGGACAGGCTCTGCAGGAAGTCTATACCAGATATATCGGGCATTTTAATATCTAAGAATATAAGGTCTACCGGCTCGTTCTGCAGGTATTCCATAGCTTTAAAAGCATCTGTAAATTCCGCATCTAGTTTTAAGAAAGAAACTTTAGCAGCATGCAACCGGATCACATCCAGTGCAATAGGCTCATCATCTATAGCTATTGCTCTCATTTATATTAAATAAGTAAACTTAACTGGTTTTTTTATACAGTTTCTAGCGCTACTGCCTCAGCCACTATGGCGGGCTCCTCTGCCTGCAAGGCTAACTGATCTAATTTAAGTGTGAGATGCACTATAAACTCTTTACCTGTTTGCCTGATATTTAATTCGTGCTTGCCTGGATATAACAGGGCAAGGCGCTGCCTTACGTTTTCAAGGCCAATACCCTGAGTGTCTCTTTCAGGATCGGACTGGAGCTTGGTATGCAGGCTGTTATACACATCAAAATACAGATAGTTGTTTTGACAATGCAGCGATACTTTAATCCATGAGCGCTGCTGCAGGCTTATACCATGTTTAAATGCATTTTCTACAAAAGGAATAAGCAACATGGGCGCTACTTTATGCCTGTGATCAGTTTCATTAATATCGGTGGTTATCTCAATTTGCTCAGATACCTGGGTTCTCAGCATCTGCAGCTCAATGTAATTTTGCAGATACTCGGCTTCTCTGGTAACGGGTATGGTTTCCTGCATATTTTCGTGCAGCATAAAGCGCATCATATCGCCAAGCTTTTGTATTCCTTCTGCTGTGCGGCTGCTATTTTCTTGCAGCGCAGTACCATACAGGGTGTTTAGGGCATTAAATAAAAAGTGCGGGTTTATTTGTGTGCGCAAAAACTGCAGATCTGCACTGGTACGGCCTAGTTCCTTTTTTAAAAATAGCAGTTCATTTATATCATCTTTGTTGTGCTGGTATATAAACCACGCGATAGGCGTAGATACAACCACCTGGCTTACCCAGAAAAAGAGCATGCCCGGCAAACCGTATACAAACATTAAACTAAAGAAAAACGAAAGTACCGCAGAGGTTAATAGCACCTTTACAAAATAATAAGAACGTGGCTTGTTTTGCTGAAAATGATCGGGCAGAAACTTGTAAACACTGATCATTATTAAAATAAAAGCGCAAGGCATCCACAGCCCCCAGGCTGGCCCGAAAGTGTTTACAAACTCTCTTCTACCATCTGCAAAAATAATAAAAAGCCCTGCCAGCCAAACCAGCGATGCAAAAACAGAAATTCTTGCAATTTTTAAACGTACAGGATGGCTTTTAATATAATCGCCTTTTACGTGAAACACAAGCTTTTTTAAAGTAGTGTATAGCAGAAAACATCCGAATGCTACAGCAATAACCGGTAAAAAGGTCTCTTTATCAAGCAGCCTTGGAAACACGAAATAGAGGCTGTAGAAGGTTGCATACAAAAATGCAAGTGTAAACACAGAAGCTGCCACTACCCTATCATACTTTTTATTATTGTAGAGGGTACCAAACACATACTTGTTCAAAAAATTAAAGGCAGCATAAACCACTGCTACTAAAAACAGTTTTGCAGCAAAACCAGCCACTAAAAGCTCTGCACTTTGCCCTTGTTCTTTCAGCCATACATAAGGCATATATTCATACTCAATAAACTGGTAAGTAAATAACAGTACAAATACCAAAGCTACTACAGATGTAATCCAGAATTCTACTTTTTGTAAAGTCATATTGAGGGTTTGTTGGGTTATCAATATACAATTATATTTTCTATCTGTGTAGCGTTAAAATAAATGTGACCAAGCTACTAGTTTATGTGACGAACTACCTGTTACCCCTTACTACTGCCTAAATTAGCCAGGCAACTATTCACTATCAGAGCAGGCCCTTATACAACATACTGACGAACAAAATTTTAACAATAGCTAAATGCTTTTCTAAATTCAACAAAGCTATCTTTATTCTATTTTAACAAGGTATATTTACAGTTACAATCGGTTACAATACAATTTATTTGCTTAAATTCTTTTATCTTTCAAAAAACCTTTGCTAATTTCAGATCAAGATTAGTAACTATTACCACCAGAAATGATAAAAAACACCCACTTAAAAAAGTCGCTAGGACTGGCGCTTGCCTCCACCCTGGTACTAGGCGCTTGCCAGAATAGCAATGTAAGCGAGCAAAATACCGGGCAAACTGAACAAACTACAGAAACTACCAGCCAGCAGTTTCTAACAAAGCCCCTGGTTACCGATATTTATACGGCCGACCCTTCTGCACATGTATTTAATGGCAGGATATACATTTACCCTTCGCATGATATTGATGCAGGTGTGCCTGAAAAAGACGATGGCTCTCATTTTGACATGCGCGACTACCATGTGTTTTCTATGGATAGCGTAGGCGGGCAGATTACAGACCATGGGGTAGCGCTTGATATTAAAGATGTACCCTGGGCAGGGCGCCAGATGTGGGCACCTGATGCCGCTTATAAAAACGGCACCTATTACCTGTATTTTCCTGTTAAAGATAAGCAGGATATATTCCGTATCGGTGTAGCAACCAGCACCTCTCCTACGGGGCCGTTTAAAGCACAGCCCGAGCCTATTGCCAAAAGCATAAGCATAGACCCTGCTGTATTTACAGATACGGATGGCACTACCTATATGTACCTGGGTGGTATATGGGGTGGCCAGCTACAGCGCTGGAGCACCGGCCAGTACACTACCGAAGATGTATACCCTGCCGACAACCAGCCGGCACTTATGCCAAAGGTAGCCCGCATGAGCAACGATATGCTTAGCTTTGCCGGCGACCTGAAAGATGTACAGATCCTGGATGAAAATGGCAAACCCTTACTGGCAGGTGATAATGAAAGACGTTTTTTCGAAGCTGCCTGGGTGCACAAGCACAATGGTAAATACTACTTCTCTTACTCTACCGGCGATACCCATAATATAGCTTATGCCATAGGCGATAGCCCGATGGGCCCTTTTACTTATAAAGGCGTAGTATTAAACCCGGTACAAGGCTGGACTAACCACCATTCTATTGTAGAACACAATGGTAAGTGGTTCCTGTTTTATCATGATACCGAGCTATCGGGCAAAACACACTTACGCAATATTAAAGTTACCGAGCTAAACCACAGGCCCGATGGCACTATAGAAACAATAACTGCCTACAGGCCCTCTTAATTTTTACTAATACATAAAAAAAGCCCAGCCTGCACTGCAGGCTGGGCTTTTTTTATGTATTAAAAACACCTGTTAACATTTATTATTATTTTTAAGCCATAAAACACCCGCACTTTTAAATTCAGGCTTATGGACACTACCTACCACTGGTGGAGGCGGCGGAGGTAACTTGCCATATTTCTTTTCAAACTGTGCAGATGCTTTTTTATCCTTAAAGTCATACGTTTCTACCTTTCCAGTTTTTAGCCGCACTGTAAAAATACCCTCATCGTTAGACTCCAGCTTGCTTACTGTAGGGTTTTTCTTAAGAAAAGCCTCATACGTTAAGGGGTCATCGTTAGCTGTTGCTGGCCTATTTCCCTGTAGAACCTCTGTTTCAGTATCGTTTTCTGCAAACAAGTGGTTAGATATTCCCCTAAAAGCCAATAGCAAAAAAGCCAGCAATGGTAATACAAACAGGTATTTAAGCAAATTTCGTTTGTTACTTGGGTTTCTGTTCATCATACTTATTCTTGATTTAAGTGAGGAAATATTAAACTGATTAGCAATAGCAAGATCGGGTAAGCCTGTTATTTTCAACATTAAATATTGATAATACTTTTTGTCTGCCTCAGGCCTGGTAAGCACTTCGTTATCAACTATAAATTCAAGGTTTTGCCTTACTGCCCGCTTTAGCAACCAAACAAAAGGATTGTACCAGTTTACCAGCACAAGCATTTCAATCCACAGTACATCTATTGTATGATTTTGGCAGGCATGAACCCTTTCATGACGGATAACCTCATGCAACTCTGCTGGCTCCAGCAGGTTTTTATTGAGGTAAATAACCTTTCCGAAGCAAAAAGGCGCAACCTGTTTTTCTACATGATATACAGTAACCTCTCCTTGCTGAAGCAAAGTAGCATTGCGCCTGATCTGGTATAGCGAAAGAAATTGAACAAGGAGCCTTATACTCAATACCAGCATGCCTGTTGCCATCAATGCTAGCACGTAGGGCAACGATTTTTCCAGGGTAAGGCCAGCAGCAAGCGTAGTGCTGTATTCTACTGTACTAAAATTTTGAAACACCGGCAAGTTTTTAACTAAAGGCAAATGCTCTGCTTTACTTATACCTATCCATTGTGGCACCCCTAACCAAGGCAGTATAAGGGAAAGGCCTGTGCCTGCTAACAGAAACCACCTGTTCCAGTGGTAAAAGGTCAGGTTGCGCAATACCAATTGATAGAAAAGGTATATCATACCAAGGCTAACAGACAGCTTGATGCTGTAAAAGAATAGTGCTGCCATATCTATAAAATTATTTTTTATTCTCTATCATGTTTATTATTTCCTTTAACTCCTCAGCAGATAGTTTTTTCTGATCTATAAAAAAGTTAACCAGGTTTTTATAAGAGTTAGCAAAGTAACTTTGCACTACCCCACTCAAAAATTTCTTTTTATACTCTTCTTCAGTGATTAAAGGCTTATACAGATAAGCATTGCCTACAAGCCTGCTGGTGAGGTATGCTTTTTTCTCCAGGTTCTTTATTGTAGAAGCCAGTGTGGTATAAGGAGGCTTGGGATCAGGAATGTTCTCTAGAAACAACTTTACATGTCCTTCGCCTGTTTGCCATATTGCCTGCATGGCCTGCTCTTCTGGTGGGGTTAATTTTTCCATAATCTAAACTTTGCTACTACGAATACTCCGTACACATACGAATACGCCGTAATAATACGAATGTTTCATATATCTACGAAATATTCGTAAATAAATTTAAAAATTTATCCTGTACCCAACCTGTTTTATAACAGGCATGATACAGGATAAATAAACCTTTAGAATTAAGCTTTCTTCAAAAATCAGTTTTCAGAACCATTACGGCTCTTTCTACTCTACCCATATACTGAAATTTAGGTTAGTTTATTCATCAGAAGGCTCGCCCTGTCCCATCAGAAAGGCTTTGATATACGGATCCAGGTCACCATCCAGCACGTTTTGCACATCGCTGCGCTCCACACTGGTGCGTAAGTCTTTTACCAGTTTGTAGGGGTGCAATACATAGTTGCGGATCTGGGAGCCAAAGTCTACCCGCTTTTTGGTACCTTCTATTTTAGCCCGTTCTTCGTTTCGCTTATCTACCTCTATCTGGTACAGGCGCGATTTCAGCATTTTGATAGCCTGCTCTTTGTTAGCTAGCTGCGAGCGCTGGGTCTGGCACTCAACAATAAGGCCCGAGGGTTTATGCTTTAAGCGTACTGCCGTTTCTACTTTGTTTACGTTTTGCCCTCCGGCACCACCCGAGCGGAAGGTATCCCACTCTATATCGGCAGGATTTACTTCGATGTTAATGGTATCGTCAACTAAGGGGTAGGCAAAAACAGAAGCAAATGAAGTATGCCTGCGCCCGCCCGAATCGTAAGGAGATATGCGCACCAGGCGGTGTACCCCTATTTCTGATTGCAGGTAACCATATGCAAATTGACCATCTATTTCTAGCGTCACAGATTTTATACCGGCAACTTCACCGGGCTGGTAGCTCACCTGGCGTACATTAAACTTATGGCTCTCGGCCCACATAATGTACATACGCATTAGCATTTCGGCCCAGTCCTGGCTTTCTGTGCCCCCTGCCCCAGGGTTTATTTCAATAATGGCGCTAAGCTGGTCTTCTTCTCGGCTCAGCATTTTTCTAAACTCCAGGTCTTCCAGGGCTTCAATAGCCTTTTTATACTCGCTATCTATCTCTTCATCTTCTACATCGCCTGCTTCATAAAACTCAAAAAGCGTTTCAATGTCCTCCACCAGCTGGTTTACATTGGCAAAGCTATCTGTCCAGAGCTTTTTAGCTTTTATGGCTTTCATCAGGGTTTCGGCCTGCTGCGGATCGTCCCAAAAGTTAGGCTGCGTGGTTATTCGTTCGTCTTCTTCTACCTCTCTTACTTTATTATCGTAGTCAAAGATACCTCCTCAAAGCCTGTACGCGGGCTTTCAAATCTTTCAATTGATCTGTTGTCATAGTATATAAATAGATTGAATGTTAGTATTACGGGCAAAGGGCGCAAAGGTGTTAAATATATCTGGCATTTCACAATGTACGCCTGCTCATGCACAGCATTGTAAGGAAATTACAGGGTTTTTTAAAAATCAATACCAGGCTGTTACAGATTATATTTTTTTTATTAAATTGTGTACAATCCGTCAGGCAATGTTGCGTTTCTTGAAAACAAATCACCCAATCACCTGATTACCAATACATAAAACCTATACACCTGATCTAATGTATACTTTAATCAGTATGGGGTAATTAAACTTTAAAGGCTGGGGTAAGTTTGTAATACATATCAGATCAATTGAAACTACGGAGATACCTTTACCTAATTTCTTATTTTTTAGACAGCAAGCTGTATGCAAAGTTCATTACACATCTGTTATAAGCGGTTATTAAAATGTATGGTGTTGCTTATTCTGGCGACAATGCCCTTGCATAGCAAAGCACAGCAAGCTTTGGAACCTGGCCCTGTGGTACTGGATAGCGAGCGCATGGAAATAAGCCGTACAGATGAAGAAGAACTTCCCGAAGTAGTACTGCTTGGCGAAGATGGCTTGCTGAGCTTTCAGCAAACAAAAGATAAGGTTGTTAAAAACCAGCAACGTTGGTTATTTTCGCGTTACGATACGGCTTTTAACAAATTGTGGGAAGAAACCTACCTTATAAGCAATGCCCTGCATTATGTTGAAAAGTACCGCACCAAAGATCATGTATACCTGAGCTTTGTTAAAGAAAACAATACAGATTTTTCTGTATTTAAAATTAATACCGAAGCAGGTGGTGATATAGAAGTATATTCTATTTTTTCGCCGGTACGTTTAAACCTGCAATATTTTGTAGTAGCCAACCAGGATATTTACCTTGCTGGCGATATGGAGCGCAGGCCTGTTGTAATACACTACAGTATGAATACCCTTAAAACAAGAGTATTACCTACTATTTACAACCATAATTCAGAAATCAGCGATATTGCAGTAGAAGGAGAAACAGGGAATGTACATATTACAGTAGCAGATATCCGCAAGCGCAAAAAGAAGCTGTTTGTAAAAACATTCAGGGCCGGGGGTGTGCTGGTGCAAGACAGGCAACTGGACTGGACCAAAGAAAGACCCCTTCTTACTGCACGGGTTGTACCCAACGGACCGATGGGGTTAACCGTAATTGGCACCTATGCTGAAAAATCTGCTGAGTATCCACAGGGTTTCTACCTGGCCTCTTTAGACAACCACACCAGCCAGAAAGACTACCATTTTCAGAAATTTACCGATTATAATAATTTCTTTAACCATCTTAAACCTTCCCGCCGCGATCGCATTAAAAAGCGTATTTTTAAAAAGCGGGAAAAGGGTAAGGAACTGATGGTGCGCTATCGCTTTCTGTTACATGAAATACAGCCCATTGGAGACAATTACCTGGTTGTAGCCGAGGCTTATTATCCCCAATACCGTGACCAGGCAGTAAGCGGATCATATTACGGCAATATTGGCCCTCATCAACGTGTGTTTGATGGCTACCGCTTTACCCATACCCTTATTTGTATGCTTGACAAGAAAGGCAAAGCCATCTGGAATAACAGCGTGGCAATGGACGAATCTGTATCGTATAGGCTCAACCAGCAAGTGGAAGTACAGGCAACACAGGATAGTGTAGCAATTTTCTTTTCGCAGGATAAGCAAGTAGGCGGCAGAGTGCTCGAAAAGGGAATTGTTAAAGATGATAAGCTAAGCTTTAACTTCAGGCCAGGCAATGAGAACAGCCGCAGATCCAGCATTTACACCCAAAACCTGGTGTTTGAAAAATGGTACGGCATGACCTTTTTGGCATGGGGCACCCAAACAAATACAAGTAACTTTGTAAACGCTGTGCGCAGTAATTCGCGCCGCAACTACTTTTTTCTGCAAAAATTTAGGCCAGAAGCAAAAGAGCCTAAAGAGGCTACTTCTCATCTACATTAAAAGCTGCAGTTTATTATAAAGGCAAAAAGTGGTTTGCCTTTATAATAAACTGCAGCTTTTAAAACCGATTTTTCAGCTTACTGATTAGGCTTTACAACATTACCTGGTTTCCGGTCTGCCCCTAACAGGCCTATATGTTTGCCTTCATGCCTGCCAAAGCGCATGTGCTTGCTACTGCCAATAACCTGCGATCCGTAAATTCCTGAATGCCCCGAAAATAAGTAACTTAACACACAGGCAATAGCGGCATACACGCCCATTTCAGCACCAAATAACTCTATAGCCATTAAGGTAGTAGCTATTGGCGTATTGGCTGCACCAGCAAACACAGCAACAAAGCCCATTGCGGCAAGCACAGCTACCGGCATGGGTATAATGGCCGATAAGGCACTGCCCAATGTGGAGCCTATAAAAAACAAAGGAGTAACCTCTCCCCCTTTAAACCCTGCTCCCAGGGTAATAGCAGTAAGTCCTAATTTTAGCAGAAAGTCATAAAAGGCCACTGGCTGCTGAAAAGATTCTACAATAACAGGTATGCCCAGACCAATATAGCGCGTACTACCCAAAGCAAAAACAGCTAAAGCAACCACAACTCCCCCCGTAAAAGGACGCATGGGTGGGTAAGCGATTAACCTTTTAAAGGTTGCCGCCATAAAATGCGTAAACTTTGCAAAAAACAAGGCAGTTAAGCCAAAGCAAATACCAGCCAGGGCTGCGTATAGCAAAAAGTCAATACGTAGGAGAGGCACTTCTGGAACCAGGTAGTGGGTATGCCCTACCCCCCAGAGCGTGGTTATATAATCTGCGAGTACAGCAGCCAGGAAGCTTGGGAAAATAGCATCATAACGCAGGCGGCCCATTAGGAAGAACTCTAACCCAAACACTGCACCGGCAAGTGGAGTACCAAATACTGAGGCAAAACCAGCACTTACACCTGCAATTAACAACAATCTTCGGTCGCGGGGCCTTAACCTGAACAGGTAAGTAAGCTGATCGGCAATGGCTCCTCCCATTTGTACAGCAGTGCCCTCGCGCCCTGCAGAGCCTCCAAAAAAATGAGTAACCACTGTGCCTAATAGCACCAAGGGAGCCATTATAAACGAAATTATTTTTTTGGGACGATGAATTTCTTCTATGATCTGGTTATTGCCGGCCTCTACATGCTGGCCAAAATAATAATATAAGAGCCCTACGGCCAGCCCTCCCAAGGGAAGCAAAGTAATAATCCAAACATTAGCTTCGCGCCATTCTGTAGCCCAATGCAGCGCCACCAGGAAAAAAGCAGATGCCGACCCTGCTCCAATACCTACCAGTGCGCAGATAAAAAGCCATTTTAAAGTATAAAAAAGAATAGGGAACTGCTCTGCAGTACGGATGCGCTCTACAAACGGAGCAACAAGGGGCTTAAAGTTGTTAAAGAAGCTCATAGCATATATTCCTGTAAATACACTATCATGCAAAAGCCTTTGGTAATACTACCGGCCTTTGTATAATAAATTATAATGTTATACAGGAGTCATCAGCCTTGCAAAAGGCAGTTAAAGGCGAACCCCATCACCTATGCAAAGCTACTTTATTTTTAGTTTTACACAAATTTTTTAGCATAGGTACCACTTGCCTGTACCAAGAATGATATGGCCTCCCAAAGCCGTAGTGGTTACTTTGCAGGCATGGCTGGAATAGCTCTACCTTCTGGTGTTTACAAACTACCGGCTCATACCTTTTACCCCTGCTTTGGTACGCTCATCCGGCTAAACAACCACAAATAGCTTCTTTTTAACCTTTAATGTTATAATTAATTATCGCAATAAGATAATTAGTACCTTGTGTGTTACAAACCAAACATAACACACTATGCTCAAAAAACTGCTCCTGGTAGCTTGTATTTCCTTAACAGGTTTTTCTGTTTCGGCTCAGCAGGCTAACCAAAAACTCCCCAAGGGAATGGAGTTCGTAACCTCCGTAGAGGGTATTACCGAATACAGGCTTAGCAACGGCCTTAGGGTACTTCTCTTCCCCGATCCATCCAAACCCACTATTACTGTAAACATTACTTACCTGGTTGGCTCCAAGCATGAAAATTATGGAGAAACCGGCATGGCTCACTTATTAGAGCACCTTGTTTTTAAAGGCACTCCAAAGCATCCCGATATACCGAAAGAACTAACTGAGCATGGCGCCCGACCCAACGGCACAACCTGGCTGGACAGGACTAACTATTACGAAACCTTTGCTGCCACAGAAGAGAACCTGAAATGGGCCCTGGACCTGGAAGCCGACCGAATGGTAAACTCATACATTGCTAAAAAAGACCTGGACAGTGAAATGACCGTAGTACGAAACGAGTTCGAGATGGGAGAAAATAACCCTACCAGCATCCTGATGCAGCGCGTTTCATCTACGGCTTTTCTATGGCACAACTATGGTAAAAGCACCATAGGCTGCCGTGCCGATCTGGAAAATGTTCCGATTGATCGTTTGCAGGCTTTTTATAGAAAATACTACCAGCCTGACAATGCTGTATTACTGGTTGCCGGTAAAATAGATCCTGCTAAAACCATCGAACTGGTAAATCAATACTTTGCTCCCATCCCTAAGCCGGAGCGTGTACTAAACGAAACTTATACGGCAGAGCCCACTCAGGATGGTGAGCGCTTTGTAAGTTTAAGACGGGTAGGCGATGTACAGATTGCCATGGCTGCCTATCACATCCCTCCTGCTTCTCACCCCGATTATGCAGGCATAGAGATCCTGAATGATGTGCTAACCAATGCACCTTCGGGCAGGCTATACAAAGCCTTGATTGAGCCTAAAGTTGGTAGTGATGTATATGGCTATTCTTTTCCACTTAAAGAGCCAGGTATTGCCTTTTACTGGGCCGATATTCGTAAAGAGCAACCTATGGAAGAGGCCCGCAAGGTACTTCTTAGCACACTCGATAACCTGAAGACAGAGCCCATTACCAAAGATGAGGTAGAAAGAGCACGTACTAAACTATTAAAGGGCGTAGAGCAGGCTTTCAACTCATCAGAGCGCCTTGGCCTGGGCATGAGCGAGTACATTGCTGCTGGCGACTGGAGATTATTCTTCCTGCGCAGAGATCGCCTAAAAACCATTACATCACAAGATGTACAACGTATAGCCAATACTTATTATAAACCATCTAACCGTACTGTAGGCTTCTTTATACCTACCGAAGCACCCGATCGTTCAGAAATACCTGGTGCCCCGGATGTACAGGCTTTGGTTAAAAATTATAAAGGTGAAGCTGCTATTGCAATGGGCGAAGCCTTTGATGCCTCTCCTAAAAACATAGAAGCCCGCACTAAAAAAGGTGCCGAAGCAAACTCATTCTCCTATGCGTTTTTGCCAAAGCAAACCCGTGGTGCTACCGTAGTAGCCCGCATGAACATTCGCTACGGTACGCTGGAAACCCTGCAGGACAAAGCACTGGTAGCTCGTTTTACTGCTTCAATGCTTGACAAAGGCACTAAAAAGCGCAGCCGCCAGCAAATAAAAGATGAGTTTGACCGCCTTAAAGCAAACGTAGGCATTTGGGGAGGCGCATCTTCTACTACGGTTAATATTGAAACTACTAAAGACAACTTAACCGAGGTAATGAAGCTGGTAGCAGAGGTATTAAAAGACCCTGCGTTCCCTGAGAGCGAGTTTGAAAAACTAAAGCAACTGGAACTGGCACGTATTGAAGAGAGCATGAGTGACCCACAATCACTGGCCTTTATTGCCTTACAGCGCCACCTGAACCCTTATCCTAAAAAAGATCCACGCTATATAAGAACTCCGGAAGAGGAAATTGCAGACATTAAAGCCCTTACCCTCGACCAGGTTAAAAAGTTCTACAAAGACTTTTATGGTGCTACGTATGCACAACTTTCAGTAGTAGGTGATTTTGATGAGCCTGCTACTAAAAAGTTAAGTACAGACCTTTTTGCCAAATGGAAATCTGCATCACCGTATGTACGTTACTCCACAGAGTACAAAAATACTGCTGCAGTAAACAACAGCATAAAAACTCCAGACAAAGCAAATGCTATGTTTGTTGCGGGCATGAACCTTAATATGCGCGATGATGACCCTGAGTATGCTGCTATGATGCTGGGCAATTATATGCTGGGTGGTGGCTTTCTAAACTCCAGGTTGGCTACCCGCATTCGCCAGAAAGAAGGCTTAAGCTATGGTGTTGGCTCAGGAGTTTCAATCAGCTCGCTGGATAAGGCAGGCACCTTTACTGCCTATGCCATTTATGCACCAGAAAATGCCGAGAAGCTGGAAGCAGCCTTTAAGGAAGAAATTGCCCGTGTTTTGAAAGAAGGCTTTACCCAGGAAGAACTGGATGCTGCTAAGTCCGGATACCTGCAGTCCAGGCAGGTAACCCGTGCCCAGGATGCCAGCCTTGCCAACATGCTTAGCAATAACCTGTTTCTGAAGCGCACTATGCAGTGGGAAGAAGATTTGGATAGCAAGCTACAGCAGGTAACCGCTGCCCAGATCCTTACGGCCATGCGCCAGCACATCGATCCTAATAAAATCACCATTATTAAAGCCGGAGACTTTAAAACACCGGAGAAGATCGAAATCAATAAAAAATAATACCTTTTTTGATTGGCGTCAAAAAAACAGAAAGCCGGCAGATGCCTCTGCCGGCTTTTCTGTTTTTAGCTTTTCATATTTACAAACTGCAGCGGCACCTCAAGGTTAGACCGGCGCAATGCAGCGATAGCTGTTTGCAGATCGTCTATCTTCTTGCCTGTTACACGCACCTGGTCATCCATAATGGCAGGCTGCACTTTCAGGCCTTCGTCTTTAATGATTTTTACAATTTTTTTCCCGGTTTCCTTATCAATACCATTGCGCACTTTCATTTCTTTTTTGATCATGTTACCTGAGGTATAGTGCTCTTCTGACATATCCAGCGACTTGGCATCCAGGCCTTGTTTAACCATGCGGGTTAGAATGGCATCAGTAATGGCATTAAGGCGCATTTCATTTTCGGTAGTAATTTCAATAACAAAATTCTTTTTGTCCAGGTCTACCACCGATTTGGAATCGCGAAAATCAAAACGATTCAGTATTTCTTTTTTAGCCGTGTTAATGGCATTATCCAGCGTCTGTGCATCAACTTTAGATACAATATCAAATGAAGGCATATCGATTTTTGGTTAAGTTTCTCAATGAATAGTGTTAGCTTTGTGTGCCAAATATACAAAACAACCCTTTTTACCCAATAGTAGCCATAGGGCACCACATCTATGACGCACATTATCAGCACAGATTTACTGGATCTGGAAAAGATCAGTCACATCCTGAATAAAAGGCTTACCCTTTCTCTTTCTGCAGATTGCAAAGATCGGATTACCAGCTGCCGGGAGTACCTGGACAAGAAAATAAAAAATACTGACCGGCCTATTTATGGTATAAATACTGGCTTTGGCTCTCTTTATAAACGCAATATAAGCAATGAAGATCTGGAAACCCTCCAGAATAACCTGGTTCGTTCGCATGCATGCGGAGTAGGTGAAGAAGTACCCCAGGAACTTGTAAAGTTAATGCTGCTGCTAAAGGTACAATCCCTATCGTATGGTTATTCGGGTGTACAACTTGCTACTGTAGAAAGACTCGTTGATTTTTTTAATAATGAGATATACCCGGTAGTGTACCGCTCTGGCTCACTGGGGGCTTCTGGCGATTTAGCTCCCCTGGCCCACCTCTCGCTACCACTTATAGGCGAAGGTGAAGTAAACTGGAAGGGTAAGCGTATGCCTGCTGCAGACCTGCATGCAGCATTAGGCTGGGAACCCATCCACTTTAAAGCCAAAGAAGGTCTGGCCCTGTTAAACGGAACCCAGTTTATGAGCGCCTATGGTATTTGGTGCCTGTTGGAAAGCTTACGACTCAGCAAACAAGCCGACCTAATTGCAGCTGTATCGTACGAGGGGTTTGATGGCCGCATTGATGCTTTTGATGAGAAAATACACCGCATCCGCCCGCATAAAGGCCAGGTAGCTACAGCAGCCCGGATGCGTAGCTTGCTGGCAGGCAGCCAGATTATGCAGAACCCTCGCAAACATGTACAAGACCCTTACTCCTTTCGTTGCATACCCCAGGTGCATGGCGCCAGCAAAGATGCCATAGACCATGTTTGCCAGGTATTTTTAACAGAAATTAATGCTGTTACGGATAACCCGAATGTATTTCCGGAAGAAGATGAAATTCTTTCGGGTGGTAACTTTCATGGCCAGCCCCTGGCCTTAGGCCTCGATTATATGGCCATTGCCCTTTCAGAATTGGGCAGTATTTCGGAACGCAGAACGTTTCAGCTTATTTCCGGCTACAGGGATCTGCCCGATTTCCTGGTAGCCAACCCGGGTCTTAACTCTGGGTTAATGATACCCCAATACACAGCAGCCTCACTGGCCAGTGAAAACAAGCAATTGTGTACACCGGCCTCTGCAGATTCTATTGTATCCTCAAACGGCCAGGAAGACCACGTAAGTATGGGTGCCAATGCTGCCACTAAGCTACGCCGCATTGTGCTAAACCTGGAATACATTCTTGCTATTGAGCTTATTACCGCTGCCCAAGCTTTGCATTTCAGGGAGCCTTTACAAGCTTCAGAACCAATTCGTAGGCTTATAGACAATTTCAGGAAAATAGTGCCGTTTATTGAGAACGATCGCATATTACACAATGATATTGTAAAGGCTGTGGAGTTTTTACGTACAGATGCCGCAGCCCAGGCTTAACATATATTAAAAATAGTGCCTGCGCTTTAATTTTGCGCAGGCAACTGTTTTTGTGTAAATAGCAACAGATTAAAAATATAGTCTCAATTTTAGTTTCCCTTGAGTAAGCGCTACGTATACATTCTTTTCTTGCTTACAGGCATGCTAGCTAGTATAAAAGGCTTTGGGCAGGCAGGAAATACTGATGGGTGCAAAAGTTCGATGAGGTTCCGAATTATTACCGGAACTGCTCAGGAGCCCATTGTTGATGTAGCGTCTATAATTTGTGTGGGTGATAGCATAAGGGCTTCTTCATGTACCGGGCAGGCAGCATCTTATAACATGGGCAAAAACCCTGCTGATACAACAACCACCGCAGGAATAGATACTACTTCTGCATTTAACTACCCGGCCATCTATAGTATTTTACAAAATACCCTTCCCCCAGGCCCTCACCCACCAGGATCAACGCCGAAACCCTTATTCTTAAGGCGTAATCTGTATGTAATGCCTAAAACTACACCGAGAGTAAGTATTAATTATTGTGAAGGCAGATCCATACAGGTAAGAATAGCAGATACTGACCCAGCTGGGTTCACAATCAGAAACTTTATAGGAGACTCCGATACTACTTATACCCAATTTTACAACCGATATGTGGTAAACTTTGGCAATGGCGAATCAAGAACTATTACCAGCCGCGATACTGCTTTTATTTACGAGTATGCCACTCCTAACACCTATACGGTTACCGTACAAGGCCTTTATCCCGGGGCAAATTGCGGAGGCACCTATACGGAAACCATTCGTACCGGCCGCCCCATTGTAGCGCCCGACCTGGCCGAAGTTCGTGTACTGGACCAGAGTGGTACTATTAACAGGATACAGGCAACAGCTACATTGCTAAACTACTTGTCGTATCAGGTAAACATACGCTATGGCAACGGTAACTGGATAGCCGTAGATACTCTTGCGGCACTGGGCGGCATTAATACCGAAGAGCGCACCCAAACCGTAGAATTGCCAATACAGGTTTCAGCAGTTATACCTTGTGTAAAGCTAACTGCACTTAACCCCTGTGCTGCCGGTTTAGACTCTAAAACTATTTGCGCCTCTATACTTACTGCACAAACCAACCCAGCGGCAGGAACTAATACTGTTATATGGAGTGGTTACCCAGGGCCCGAATTTGCCCGCTATGAGCTATACCGTGATAATAACTTAATCCAAACCATATCTCAAGTTACAAGCACTACCTTTACTGATGCCGATGTGCTATGCGGAGTTAATTACTGTTACCGCTTGGTAGTTAAATTAAGCAGCCGTACCACACGCAATGAAGAATTGCAATCTATATCTGATACAGCCTGTGTTACTACACGATCTACTCGTGCCCCTCAGGCTATTTCAGCTCCAGGAAGTACTGTAACCAATAGCCAGGCAGAAGTAAACTGGAATGCACCCAATGTACCTGTAGGAGAATACCGTATTTTTAGAAATGGTGCTTATATAGGAGCCACTACTACTACAACATTTACCGACCCTGTAGCCCGCCCAAATGAAAGAAGCTACTGTTATACAATACGCTTTACCGATGTTTGCGGAAATGTGGCTGAACAGAGCACAGAAACCTGCACCATCTGGCTATCGGGGCAAGCAGTCGAAGAAACCTACCAGCTAACATGGACACCCTACCGGGGCCAAACAACAAGTATAGGATATGTAGTAGAGTACCTCAATTCAAATAACCAGGTATACAGAACCGAAGAGACTGGCAGCACCCTTTCATATAATGACCAGGAAGACGATGCTAACCCACAGATAATCCGGTACAGGATTCGTGCAGTATCGGACAACGGGGAAACTTTAAGCTACTCTAACATAATTGAAAGGCGTCTAGAGCCTCGCCTCTTTTTCCCGGAGGCCTTCTCGCCCAATGGCGATGGGCAGAATGACCTTTTCAGGCCATTTGGAGCCTACATTGAAAACTTTGAACTGGTTGTATATAATCGGTGGGGTGAAGTTGTATACAGCTATAGAGGTTCATTTCCAGGCGAAGGAGAGGGTTGGGATGGCAATACATACGGAGGCAGGCCCGCTCCCACGGGCCTGTATCAATATACTGCTACTGCTATTGATGCTATAGGATCCCGCAAACAGGTGCAAGGCAAAATTATGCTGATAAGGTAATAAATAGCCTCCTTTTCAGCTTTTCCTATTTATATCTCACTTTTTCGTACAATATTTGTGGCACCATTTAGAGCTGCCTAGTGGGTTTACTTACCAGAGCAGCCATTTTCTATACAGTGCTATCATGAAAAAGCCCCAAACAACAAGCTCAAAACTATTTTTGCTGGCTCCTGGCATGCTGCCCTTTCATACCAGTCGTAAGCTGGCAATTATATCTGGCATTGTACTGCTTATTATTGCAGGCCTAATTACCTATGTAGCACAATGGGGCGAAATACAAACTTCTCAAATGTTTTTTCATTATGGTGTAGGCGCTTACCTGTTTGTTTATGGATTTGTGCTGCTTAACCCTAAATATAATTTTGCACCACGGCTTCAGCTTACAGATACTTACTTGTTTATAAAACCTTCTGTATTTAAAAAAGGTAACACTTATTACTGGGACGATATCAAAGCACTGGAAATAGAAGAATCACGTATGATTATATATTACAAGAATGATAAACAAACAGCAACCCGGTTTGATACACGCCCAAAAGAAGATTTGAAACAAATACGTATAGCAATACGCGAAATGGCCGAACAGCGAAAAGTTCGGATCAACAGGAAATCATAAACTCAATAAATTTACAACCATGGACATGATGAAAATGCTTGGTAAAATGAAGGAAGTTCAGACCAAGTTAAAAGAAGCACAGGAAAAAGCCGATTTGCTTACCACCACCGCTGAGTCGGGAGCAGGCATGGTTAAAGTTACGGTTAATGGAAAAAAGCAGGTTATTAAACTGGAAGTGGATAATGACCTGATTAAGCCTGAAGACAAAGAAATGATGCAGGACCTTATTGCGGCCGCTGTAAACAAGGCCATTGCTGATATTGAGGAGAAAGTAAAGGAAGAAATGAAAAACAGTACCCAGGGCTTATTACCTAACATACCTGGTTTTGACCTTGGAGGGCTTCAGTTTTAAGATATGCCCCAGGTAGCTATTGTTATTTTAAACTGGAATGGACGCTCCTACCTGGAACAGTTCCTGCCTTCGGTAATCAGGCACAGTGAGGGTTGCAGAATTGTGGTTGCCGATAACCACTCTTCTGACGATTCTATTGCATTTATTAAGGCTACATTTCCAGAAGTTGAAGTAATTGCCCTGCCTGCCAACTATGGTTTTAGCGAAGGATATAACCGTGCTTTAAAAAGCCTTAACGAAAAATATTTTATTCTCTTAAACTCTGATGTTGAGGTAACTAGCAATTGGATAAAACCCGTTGTGCAACTCATGGAAGAAAATCCGCGTATAGCGGCCTGTCAGCCTAAAATCAAATCGTGGCATGAGCGCGATTATTTTGAGTATGCCGGAGCGGCCGGTGGGTTTATGGATAAATGGGGGTATCCCTTTTGTCGTGGCAGGATTTTTGATACCCTTGAAAAAGATACAGGCCAGTATGATGATATATTGCCTGTATTCTGGGCTACGGGAGCATGCATGTTTGTACGCTCAGATGCTTACAAAGCAATAGGTGGCCTTGACCGCGAGTTTTTTGCGCATATGGAAGAAATAGACCTCTGCTGGAGGCTACAAAATGCAGGATACTCGATCATGTATTGTGGCTTAAGCACGGTTTACCATGTAGGTGGAGGTACGTTACACAAGTCTAACCCTCGTAAAACGTATCTTAACTTTAGAAATGGGCTTATTATGATGCACAAGAACCTGCCTGACCATTTGGTAACCAGTCGCATTATCGGAAGGCTCCTTTTAGATGGGCTGGCCGGTTTAAAGTTTGCTACCGACCTTAAACCTAATAATGTATCTGCGGTGGCACGGGCACACTGGCATTATTTTCTAAACATAAAAAAGTATAGAAAAAAACGCAGTGCATGCACGGCCTCTGTAATAAAAGACTCAAGTAATACTTTATATCCAGGAAGCATTGTTTGGGAATATTTTACAAAAGGCCATAAAACATTTAAACAATTAGAAAAAAGTGATTTTATATTACATACAAAAATCTGATAACACCTTCTCCCTTAAGGAATTATCAATCTACTAAAAATCCCAAACCGGACTTTTGCGTCTTCTTAAATGCCGGCGCATGTTCATTATAAAAGCAAGGCTTAAATAGACAATAACAGGCGACCCAAACGTTAAAAATGAGCTATAAATAAAGAAAAGACGGATGCTGCTGGTGGATATACCTAACCTGTCACCCAGTGAAGTTGAAACTCCAAAAGCTTTCTTTTCAAAAAAATGTGATATTTTTCTTATCATTGCCTTGTAAATTAAAAAGATCGATAGTAAAATAGCGAAATTGTTTCAATTGTAAAAAATCATCACGTAAGATTTTAAAAAAAGTTATATCTATATAAATTTGCACGCCAACAAAAAACAATAATTAAAAATTATGATTTATTCAAGAAAGCTACTTTCCAGCGCAATAATTGTCGGTAGCATGGCTCTTTCTACAGGATGTACCCTGCAGAGAATGGTTAAAAGAGGTAAAGACAAAGAAGTAACTGTACAACCCTCTCCTTTGGAGGTACATGCTGATACGGTTAGATTCAACCTGGGAATGCAGCTTCCTACCCGCACCCTCAGAAGAAACAGAACCTACACCGTAAATACCATCTATGCATTCGGTGACCAACGCGAAAACCTTGGGGATATAGTGTTCAACACAACTGACCACCCGAACTTCAGAAAAGAGCAGGTAACCGGTCAGAAATCATTTGCATTCCCTTTCCGTGAAGAGATGGGTCGTGGCGATCTGATTGTTAGAGGTGTTGCTTCTAATGCTGCAGGTAAAACACGTTCTACTGCCGATATTCCGGTAGCAAAAGGTGTTATCACTACTTCAAAGCTTTTTAAAGAATACTATTATTTCGCATATGCAGACCATGGCTATACAAAAGCTGAAGAACTGGAGCCTACTTATGTAGAGTTCTTCTTCCCTCAAGGTAGCTCTCGTCTACAGACCCGCGAAACATCAGGCCAGTCTGGCAGAGCGCTGGATGCTTTTATTGCAGCCAGAAACGTTACCCGTACAGTAACCATTACCGGTTCTCACTCTCCTGAGGGTGCTGAAACTGTAAACGCTCAACTGGCCAACCAGCGTGCTGCCGCTATCGAAAGATACTACAGAGAGCGCATGAGACGTTTCGACTACCGCAGAATGGCCGACTCTATTGATTTCGTACAGAAAGCCATCGTTTTTGACTGGACTCCTCTACGTGAAGAATTAAAAAGAGACGAGCGTTTAACCCAGGCTCAAAAGGATGAGATCCTTAACGTAATTGAAACTGCTCCTGGTGACTTTATCCAGAAAGAAAGACAATTAAGAAGCCTTCCTGCTTACAGAACGCTTTACACAAACATTTATCCAAGGCTACGTACAGCAGAAACAGAAATCCTTACTGTTGTTCCTAAAAAACCAGACAACGAGATTTCTGCCCTTGCTAACCAGATTGTAGCTGGACAGGCCAGCGCTGACAGGCTGAACGATAAAGAATTGGGTTATGCGGCTACCCTTACTCCTCGTTTGGAAGAAAGAGAAGCTATTTACAGAGCTGCTACCAAGAAAAACGACAGCTGGCAATCGCACAACAACTTAGGTGCTACTTACCTGGAAATGGCTGCCCGCGAGCAAGCTGGCAACAACCGCAACCAGTTAATTGAAAGAGCACTTAACCATTTTGAAATTAGCCGTAACAAGCGCGAAACTGCCGAAGTACTTAACAACATTGCAGTAGCTACGCTTATGAGAGCTGAAGGCCAGAAACAAGCTGCTAACCCTCAGGTTTTACAGAACCTTGACAGAGCACTTTCTTTAAACCCTTCTGAGGAAATAAGAAGAGGTATTAACGGTGTAAAAGGTGTTCAGTTAATTAAGAGAGCTCGTTACAGCGATGCTGCTACAGCCCTGAGCAATGCTAAAGATACTCCTGCTGTAATTTACAACAGAGGTCTTGCCCAGCTCCTAAACAAAGATCTTGACAGAGCCAGAGCTTCTTTTGATGAGGCAATTGCTGCAGACCAGAACATGGCCTGGGCATATTATGGCAGAGCTATCACTGCATCAAGACAACAAAACGAGCAAGGTGTTGCAGAGAACCTTAGAAACGCGATCAGAATCAACAGCGAACTAAGAGCTAAAGCAATCAATGATCTTGAGTTTTCAAGATACCAGGAGAGCCAGACCTTTAGAGATGCTATCCGCTAATTAAAGGTAAAGCCTTCATATCAAAACGGGACCAGCGCACGTGCAAAGCTGGTCCCGTTTTTTTTATTATAAAAGCTACAAAACAAGATTTGATATTTGCCCAGCTTATGCGTATTTTTGGGAGCTTTTAAAAGGAAAACCACTTTTAAAATGCTATTACAGAATGAAATTACGCTTTTCTGTTAAAGAAAAGCCCTTAACCTGATATCAAGAAAAGATAACATGAGAGAAATACAATTCAGAGAAGCACTGCGCGAAGCAATGAGCGAAGAAATGCGCCGCGACCAGGGTGTGTTCTTAATGGGTGAAGAAGTAGCCGAATACAATGGTGCCTATAAAGTAAGCCAGGGAATGCTTGATGAGTTTGGCCCGGATCGTGTAATTGATACTCCAATTGCTGAGCTTGGCTTTGCAGGTATTGGTGTTGGTGCAGCCATGAATGGCCTTCGCCCTATCATTGAGTTCATGACCTTCAATTTCTCTCTGGTAGCTATTGACCAGGTAATAAACTCTGCGGCTAAGGTAATGTCTATGTCAGGTGGCCAGTACTCCTGCCCTATCGTTTTCCGTGGCCCCACCGGTAACGCTGGTATGCTTAGCTCACAGCACTCTCAGAACTTTGAGAACTGGTATGCTAACACACCCGGCCTTAAAGTGGTGGTTCCTTCTAACCCATACGATGCTAAAGGTCTTTTAAAAACTTCTATCCGTGATAATGACCCTGTTATTTTCATGGAGTCTGAGCTGATGTATGGCGATAAAGGCCATGTGCCACAGGAAGAATACCTGATCCCGATTGGTAAGGCTGATATTAAGCGCGAAGGTAATGATGTTACCCTGGTTAGCTTTGGTAAAATGATGAAGGTTGCCCTACAAACAGCCGAAGAACTACAGAAAGAAGGTGTATCTGCAGAAGTTGTAGATTTACGCTCTGTACGCCCTATCGATTTTAAAACTGTAGTAGAATCTGTTAAGAAAACCAACCGACTGGTAATTGTAGAAGAAGCCTGGCCACTTGCCTCTATTTCTTCTGAAATATCTTACCATGTACAGCGCTACGCATTTGATTACCTGGATGCACCAGTACACCGTATTACAAACCGCGATGTGCCCCTTCCTTATGCCCCTACGCTTATCGAGGCAATTCTGCCAAATGTAGCCCGCACCATGGAAGCCGTAAAAGCTGTTATGTATACAAAGTAATAGCCGAACTAACAGTATATATCATAAAAAGCAAAAGCCTCAGCAATGAGGCTTTTGCTTTTTATGGGGAGGTAACGTATAAATACCTGAGGCAGATTTCTCCTCCCGGCAACCTGCTTCCACTCCTTAACATTTGATAAACCGAAATCATATATGAATCAAGACGAATTAGCCAGCAAAAAACCCTTTATGGAAGAAGCCATCAGGCTCTCGTTCCAGACCATGCGTAATGGCACCGGAGGCCCTTTTGGTGCTGTTATTGTAAAGGATGGCGAAATTATAGCCCGCGGCTTCAACCAGGTAGTATCTCTCCACGACCCTACCGCCCATGCCGAAGTAGTAGCTATACGCGAAGCCTGCAAAGTACTGGATACCTTCCAGCTAAGCGACTGCGAAATGTATACCAGCTGCGAACCCTGCCCTATGTGTTTTGGAGCCATTCATTGGTCGCGTATAAAGAAAGTATATTATGCTAATACCCGCGAAGATGCTGCTAAAATTGGCTTTGATGATGAAGCTATTTACATTGATATAGCCAAACCCAATGAACAACGCCAGCGCCCCATGCTCCAGATGATGAATAACGAAGCCCTGGAGGCATTTAAGGAGTGGCTTGTAAAAGAAGATAAGAGACCATATTAAGCTATGCTCTAAAAGAAAAAGGCACACAACTTGTTACAGTTGGTGCCTTTTTCTTTTTTATTAAATCTGTATAACTGTCAGACTTGACTAAGCCCTCATTGAGTTATTAATTTTCAACGATCTTAATTACGGTTCTGCGGTTCTGGTAGTGCTCTGCTTCAGTTCTGGCATTTACTACTTTAGGTGTACTCTTTCCAAAGCCTACAGCGGTCATCCTATTTAAACTTATTCCTCTGGAGGTTATGTACCGCACTGCAGACTCTGCCCTGCGCTGAGAAAGCCCCTGGTTAAGTAATGCCGAGCCTCTTACGTCTGTGTGAGAGCCTAACTCTACCATTACATCGGGGTTTCGTTTCAAGAATTCAATCAGAATATCCAGCTTTTCGGCTGCACTCGGCTTTATATCTGCTTTATTGAAGTCATAGTTAATACCCAGCTCAATCATTTCTCCTGCTTTACTGGTTGTTAACAGATCCTGTATTGAGTTGTGAATCTCTGCCTTTTGCTCGGGGCTGGCCTTTGTTAGCACATCTTTATTCAATATCCAGGTACCATCTTTATGATACAAGGCTTCGTTGATCTTAGCAAGGTTAGAGGCAGAAGTAGTTGGCTTAGTATCTGCTTCCTTACCATTTTGCATTGAAGAGAGAGGTAAAGTATTGGTTCTACTGTTATCAGGCTGAATTGCCTGGGCTTTTTGTGCTACCGGTACCTTTGCCACAGCAACAGGCTGCTCGTAGGTTTTAGCAATTGCCTGCGGCTGGCTTATCCCTGGACCTGCAGAGGACACAGGAGCTTTTAATACAACAAGTTTTTCAGATTCCTGGCCAGAGGACTGCTCACCTACCCTGTCAGCAACCTGGTAGGTAACCTTATTCCTGCTTGCACTTGCTGGCTTTATTATTATTTCATCGTTCTCCTCTATAGCTGAATAAGCATTTACAGATGTATTTGTAAGGGCAGCATCGGCTGTATGAGTATCTTTGCTTCTACCACTCAACGCTGTATTACTCGTGCTTTGAGCTGGGGCATTTGCTGCTCTAGCTACTGTAGGATAAGCTGTAGTATTGGCTTGGGCAGCTTCGCTACTGCCCCCATGGGCTATACCTGCCTGGCTTGTACTATGCTGCGGATGTTTATCTGATGCATGGGCTATACCCTGAGCTGTATTTTCTGGCTTGGTAGTAGAAGCACTACTTGTCCCAAGAGTATTTTTGGTAGCGGTTGTTTTAGGCTCCTGCTGGCCAGATGTAGAGGTGTTTCCGGAAGCTGTTGATTTATTGTTGGTAGCTTTTGAAGCAGCATTATGTGATGCAGTAGAACGTTGCGCCAGCACCTGTGCATTTTTGTCTGCTCCTTCTTTTACCAATCTTGCAATTACTGTATCAAAGGGATCCAGGCTCTCAAAATATTCTCCCTCTAAACGGATTGTTTCCGGCAAATAACCTTTCTTACTTACAATAGCTTTTTCATACTGGCCAAACTTCATAGTAACCTGATGAGGCACCTGGCTGATATTGTTAACCTGGGCCTTTGTTTCTCCTGTTTTATACAGCGCAATTTCAACATCATGCAGCAGACTACCCGCTTCGTCCATTGCCAGGATATTGATAGGTTTTACCCGGTCCACTTCAAAACTGAATATATCATCGTTTACGGAACCACCATTTCGGTTAGATGTAAAATATCCGGTGTTATTTTTTATGATAAACCCAAAATCATCTTTAGGTGAGTTAATAGCTCTACCCAGGTTTTTTACTTCAGCAAACCCTGCTTTTGAAACAGGAGCATAAAACACATCGAGACCGCCCAGGCCGGGATGCCCATTAGAAGCGAAATATAAATTGCCAAGCCTATCTACAAAAGGAAACATCTCGTTTCCGCTTGTGTTAATTTCAGGCCCCAGGTTTACAGGCTTTTGCCACTCACCATTTACTTTTTCGGTTTTGTAAAGGTCTGTTCCTCCATAACCACCAGGCATATCAGAAGCAAAATACATAACATTGGCAGAAGCGAAAGCAGGGTGCCCTACAGAATATTCATCGTTATTAAGAACAAAATCCTGTATTTCGCCCCACTGCCCATCCTTTAACGAAGCATAATAGATCTTTAATTTACTTACCCCGTCTTTGCTGAATTTTGTTTTGTTCAGAAAATTATTGCGGGTAAAATAAATAACATCCTGGTCTGGCACTAATGCCACCGGACCTTCGTGGTATTTGGAGTTTATTCTTTTATTGATAACCGTAGGTTTCGAGGTAGAATCTTTAACATAATAAAGGTCTATAAACCAGGTATTGTTGTATTCATAAATAAAGCGTGATAGTTTTCCGCTGTTCCTTGCCGAACAGAAAATAAGCCCATCTTTATAAAAGGCAGGGCTAAAGTCTGAATAGCCTGAGTTAAAGGAAGTTTTTTTCACCTTGCTATGTTCAAAATCAGAATAGAAATTATACCCATTTTTAAGAGCATCCATCCATTTTTTACTTTCCTGATCGGCAGTTGTTTTATACGACTTATTGAACCAGGCATAGGCTTCTTTTAACTTACCCTCCGCTACTAATTGTGTAGCATAAGCTTTAAAGTATTTTGGATCTGGTTTACTGGAACCTGTTACTTTAGCGAGCCAGAAACCTGCTTTCTCTGTTTCGTTAAGGCGGGTGTAACAATGTATCAGCCTTTCCATTACTTCTGTATTGGATGAGTCTGCTCCTATTACCTGCTCATATACTTCAGCTGCAGCCTGATACTGGTACTTGGCAAAATGTCGTTCTGCTACCGCTGTTTTAAGCTTTTGTCCTGATGCAGAATATGACAGCAGTGTCATAGCTGCGAGCCAGCAAATTTTTTTCATTGTATAGAGTAAAGCTTTGTGCTTTGAAAATTAAACTAAAGGCTTATCGCTTTTTAGTATTATAAATTAAAAGAACCTTGGAGATACAATTTTGGTATGCGGAGATACAAGGTCGTACCGAACCATTACTTCATGAGAGTTCATAGGTAGTCCGCCAATTTTGGTAGCCCCGTGGTCATAGGCATAGCCAAACCTAAACTGCCTGGAAAGCTGTACTTCTGCCATAGCAACCAAGGCATTGCTGGTTCTGTATGATAACCCTACACCTACTAAATTATAAAACCATACATTAGTATTAAAATCTACTTGTAGAGGTGCGCCTTCAGCAACTTTAATCAAAGTTGATGGTTTCAGGGTTAGTTCATCATTAAGCTTAAATACATAACCTGTAGTTATAAAATAATGCCTCCGGCTTTGAGGCCCTGCGCCTGAGGCCTCACCCCAACCTGTTAATTTAGACCTGTAGAAGTTGGGCACTGAAATGCCTGCATAAAACTTATCTGTATTATAATACAAGCCGCCTCCAAAGTTGAACATCAGAAAGTTATAAACCTCAGTAAGTGCCTGGTCCTTATTATGATAAGGGCTGGTTTTTAACGAAGTATAATCAGCATAATACTGGTTAAGGCCGGTTTGCATGCCCATGGCAAGGGTACCTGCTTTAAGTTTTATGCGGTAGGCATATGCCACGTTGGCACCCACGTTGCGGGTGTGGCCAATTTTATCGTTGATGATAGTTGCTCCCAACCCAATTTTTTTGTGGTTTACAGGTGCACTTAGCGAAAAGGTTTGGGTAGTGGGTGCTCCCTCAATTTGCAGCCACTGTTTTCTGTAAAGTGCATTTGCAGTTAACACCTCTGTGCTACCTGCATAGGCTGGGTTTAATATTAGCCCATTAAACATATACTGCGAAAACATTGCCTCATGTTGTGCAGATACACTACTTGCCATGAGTATAAGAATACTGGCAACAAAGCAAAGCTTCTGTAAAAATGTTGTCATTTTAATATGATTTAAATTTAATTACAGCCTGGCAATTCTTTGTTTAAACCACCAGGCTGTAAATGCTTATTTGCGTTTGATAACAAAATAACGTGTATAAGGCTTTTGGCCATTGTGCAGGTCAATCACATAGAAGTAGGTGCCATCTGGCAAGTGAGAGCCAAGCACAACACCTTTATTTGCTATACCTGTCCAGTCATTTTTGTACTCTTTGCTCTCGTACACAATGTCGCCCCATCTGTTATATACAACTAAGCTTACTTTATACTTTTCTGCACCGTGTATAATAAAGGCGTCGTTTTCACCATTGCCATCCGGAGAGAAAGCCTCTGGTATAAAGACCTGTGGTTGTACCACCGATATTGTTACTGTTGCTTCGGAGCAAAGCTGAGGCTCCTGGTTATCGCATACTTTGTAGGTAAAGCTATCTTCTCCTTTAAAGTTTGTATTAGGCGTGTATTTAAATTTGCCATCAGGGTAAAGCGTTAGGGTACCAAAAATGGTTGTGCGTACCGGGAACTGGCTTACCGTTAACCTGTCACCATCTGGGTCACTATCATTTAGTAGCACATTTGCCTCCAGTGGCATATTCATATCAGTTGTAAACTCGTCATTAAGGGCTATTGGTGCTCGGTTTGGCACTGGCACAGGCGTAAATGTAACGTTAACGCTATTGCCCAAAGCTTCACCATTTACTGTACCAGAAACAGTTGCCACTCCAGGTTGTATTGATGAAGTTAAAACAGCTGTATAAGTGCCATCATTATTATCAGTTACACTGCTCAGTGTGCCCAAAGTAGTAGATAAGTAAATTGTTTCTCCACCGGTGGTTAGCTTTTTGCCGGTTTCATCCTTTAGGGTTGCAGTAATTATTGAAGTACTGCTACCATTTGCCAGAATTGAAGTTTCTGATGCTTCTATAACAGATATGATAATTCGTGGTTTTTCTTCTTTTAAGAATTCAACCACTGCGCTACCTGCTGTAGCTTCACTATCATATTTAGCTGTAATAACTACTGTCTCTGCTTTAGTCCTGGCTGGAA
>FPIC01021212.1_pt1 | contig 96942 bp, 82 predicted proteins | sample 1504481 | NCBI WGS metagenome assembly FPIC01 (sample SAMEA4475357, study PRJEB15587) | soil metagenome | biome: Soil; feature: Field | place: India | collected 2015-03-11 | depth 0 m
ATATGCCTTAAACGTTTAAGGCATATACAAATGCATTACCTTGGAAAGTAAACCTTGAAGGTAGACCCAGAGCCAAAGGTGCTTTGTACCTCAATCCGGCCCCCTGCATTGTCTATCATTTTCTTTACCATATATAGGCCAATGCCACTACCCTCCACGTGGTCATGAAAACGCTTAAACATGGTAAATAATTTTTCGAGATGGCTGGGCTTCATGCCCAGTCCATTGTCTGTAATGGTAAGCAGGTGATACTCAGGAAACTGATTGCAGGTAATGGTTATAACAGGGGTACGATCCGGAGATGCATATTTAATACCGTTAGAAACCAGGTTATACACAACACTCCGCAGGTTTTTTTCTGAAAAGTGGATATCAGTGCATTGGTTCAGTTCCGTTACTATGCGTGCATGGCTAGCCTGGATCAGCGTTTCCAGGTCAAGCTTTACTTCATGCACTATGTCTGCCAGGCTTACAGGTGTAGCTTCTGAATTTTGTTCTTTCTGGAGCTTAACCACTTCAGTAAGGTTGGCTATGGTTTTTTTAAATCGCTCAATCGATTCCTGCATCATGGCGGTAATCTGCCGGGCCCGGTCAGAAGTAAGGCTTTCTGGTGGTAAGGTACGCAAAAGTGCTTGCAGCAAGGCTTCTATGTTGGTTATGGGTGCCTTTAAATCATGAGAGGCCGCATAAATAAAATTATCCAGGTCGTTATTGATCCGCAGTAACTCTGCATTTTTATGTTCTAAAACCTCTTCGGCCTGCTTGCGCTCGCTTATGTTCCGCGCAATAGCAAACATATGAGGCTCTCCGCCAAGCAATAGCCCACCCATGTTTACTTCTACCGGGTAAATGTGCCCATCTTTGCGTTTGTGCAGGGTTTCAAATTGTGGAATAGTTTCTTTCTGAGCCTTTGCGAAGGCCTGCGAAAATATCTCATCCTGGTAAATAGGGTCTACATCCGGTACACGTATATGGCGTGCTTCTTCTTTTGTATAGCCCCAGGCTTCAAGGGCTTTGGGGTTAAGGTAGGCAAAGGTGCCATCTTCACGTATTAATATAAAAGGGTCGCGGGCCTGCTCTGCCATGAATTTGAAGCGTTTCAGCTCTTCCTGGTTTTCTTCAAGGGCTCTTCTGGCTAAGACCTGGTCTGTAACATCAATCGCAGCAGTAAGGATGCCATAAACATGTCCGTTTTCATCGAAAAGGGGCTTATAGGTAAAATCAAAATAAAAATCTCTTAGCTGGCCATCCTTTACAAGCTGGGCCCTTGTATTTTGCGCCTCATAGGTAATACCAGTAGTAAACACGTTATCTAGAATCTTTAAAAAAGGCTGGCCTTCCAATTCCGGTAATACTTCACGTAGCGACTTACCAAATATATTAGTGCCTTTTCCCCATAAAGCAATCATGGAATCATTTGCTACCTCAATAATCAAGTCTCTGTCTAAAAAAAGGCAGGTAGCAATAGGCGATTCTTCAATCAGGCTACGGAAACGGTTTTCGCTTTCCTCTATTTTTTTTCGATTCTGTACTTTCTCTGTTACATCAATGGCTACGTGTATTACGCCGGTTATTTGTTCTTTTTCTACCAGGGGTGTATACGAGACATCAAAGTAGTGTATTTCCATTTTGCCATTTACCATCAACTCAACCGGCACTTCAACTCCTCTAAAGGGTTTACCGGTATTAAATACACGTTGTACCTGGGCTAGTATTTTCTGATTTTCAATCTCGGGCAGTACTTCGATCATTTTTTTGCCTAAAACCTCATGGTCATGTGTTTTGCCCAGAATTTGGAGCATGTGCGCATTAATGCTTGCAATTACTACATCGTGGCCGTAGGTTAGGGTAATAGCAATCGGTGCCTGCTGTATCATATACCTGAAGCGTGACTCACTATCTTCCAATTGCTTTCGGGCAATTACCAGTTCTGTTACATCATGCGACATGTTAAAGACTCCTGCAGGTGTTGTATTAGAAGAATCTTCATAGTAGGGTAGTGCTACAATATTGTAATAGCGCAGGGTTTCTGTTCCGTTAATAATAAAGCGGGCAGGATACTCCCTTGCAAAAAAGGGCTCTCCTGTTTTGCGCACACCATCCAGTATTTCGGCAAAGCCCTGGGTGCGGGCTTCGGGCAATGCCTCAAACAAAGGCTTACCGATTACATCTTCTTTTCTGCCCCAAAAGGTAAGTATCTGTTCATTGGCAAGCTCAATTATATTTTCCGGGCCTGTAACAATTGAAATAGCAACCGGCGCCTGTAGAAGCTGGTTATATCGCTTTTCAATTTCACCAAAAGTGCGTTGCTTTTTTTCGGTCTGTACCTGCGAGGTTATGTCTATAGTTGTATGAATAATATAAAGTATTTCGCCTTTCGCAGATAGCACTGGTTTACTGCTCGCAGACCAATACCGCTCTTCAAAACCGCCGTTTGCAGAGGGAATATCGTAACGCACAACAGGCATCTGATCGGCCTTTTTACTGCTCAAAACTTTTTCCAGCGATAGCCTGAATGCAGAGGGGCCTGTGGCTGAAATTGCATCAGGGTTAACCGGAAAAATCTCATAAATATGCTTTCCTATTACTTCTTCCCTTGTTTTGCCGGTATTAACCAGGTGCTCATCGCTAATGGCCAGGATAGTAAAATGAGGGCTATCCGGTTTCAATATGATAAAGTTACCAGGTAGAGCTTCAAAAACAGATGTGTAATCTACAAAGTGGTCGGTCACAGGGCTAAGTGTTTCTATTATAACAGGTGATAAAGATAATAAGATACTTTTAGCAAACATTATTCAATATCACTTTTTGAATGTTACTATAAAGCTGAATTAAAAAAAAATATAATTAAGAGTAGAAGTAACAAAATTGGGGCGTAGTTGTTAGGGTTAACAATACAGATATCTTAAAGAGTTTATTTTCGTTCAATAATTGCCCCGGTTTTTTATTTTTTAAAGCCTGTTACCGAATTTAGCGAATCAAAAGTTTCATTGCCTAATGACGTTTTTCCAGAAACCCATGCAGGATATGCTTAAATTGATGGAGGCTTTGCCGGATCTATACCTTGTACTGGCTCCAGATTTTACAATTATTACTGCAACAAACACCTACCTGAAAGCTACCTTTAAAGAGCGTGAGAGTGTTATAGGAAAACATGTATTTGATGTATTTCCGGATAATCCTAATCTGGCAACGTCTGATGCGACTAGCAACCTTCGCAAATCTTTAGAATGGGTACTTGAGCATAAGCAGGGGCATCGGATGGAGTTACAGCGTTACGACGTTACATTACCCGGAGCAGAAGCTAACTTTGCCGAAAAGTACTGGCAGCCCTATAATATGCCGTACCTGGATGAGGATGGAAATGTTGTGTGTCTTATTCATAAGGTTGAAGATGTAACTGACCAGGTTCTTACTACCCGGCAGCTTAAAGCAGAAATTGAACAGGCCGATTTGAACCTGAAAATAAGCCAGAACCAAGCATTGGCATTACAAGAGTTAAATGAGCACCTGGCTGAAGATAATAAAGAAATAAAAGCATCTAATGCTGTATTATCAGAGAGCCAGTTGGTATTGCAGCAGCTTAATGCTGAACTGGACAGGCGTGTTGACATCAGGACCCAGCAGCTTTACCAGGCTCAGAAGCAAGCAGAATTACAAAAGGAAAGGCTCGAGAATTTTTTTATGCAGGCACCTGCTGCTATTTGTGTTCTGGGAGGAGAAGAGCTGGTGTTCGAGCTGGTAAATCCTGAGTTTCAAAACCTATTCAAAGGCAGATCCTTGCTGGGTAAGCCTATTAAGGAAGCACTGCCAGAACTTGCAGGACAGCCCATAGAAAATATTCTAAGAGAGGTGTACCTGACCGGGCAAACCTATTTTGGTAAAGAAACACAAGTTGACCTGGCCCGCCATGCAGATGCTGGTTTGGAACAGATTTACTTTAACTTTATATACCAGGCACGCTTCAATGATACAGGGCAGGTAGATGGAATACTGGTATTTGCCTACGAGGTTACCGACCTGGTAAAGGCCCGGCAAAGTATGGAAAAAGGCGAAAAAGAAGCGCAGGCACTGGCAGAAGAGCTAAGAGTAGCCAACGAGCAGCTGGTACGCACCAACATAGACCTGGATAACTTTATTTATACCGCTTCGCATGACCTTAAAGCTCCCATTGCCAATATTGAGGGCTTGTTTATGGCGCTTAACAAGCGTGTTTCGCAACATTACCGCGATAAGGATGTGCTTATTAACCGCATGATAGAGGAGTCTATTGCTAAGTTCAAATCAACCATAACACACCTCACCGAAATAGCAAAAGTTCACCACGGGATAGACTCGCAAAAAGAAGAGCTTTCTTTACGCCAGGTAATAAACGATGTATTGCTTGATATTGCCCCGCTAATTGAAAAAGAAGGTGCCTCTATTACTCTCGACCTGGAAGTTGAACAGGTATGGTATGCTTCTAAAAACTTACGAAGCATTATTTATAACCTGGTAAGCAATGGTATTAAATACAGGGCAGAAGACCGAAAGCCAATTATTAAGATATCTACCAAACAGCAGCATGATAAAATTGTGCTCGAGGTAAAAGACAATGGCATGGGCATAGAAGAAGATCAGATTGGAAAGTTGTTTACTATGTTCAGGCGTTTTCATAACCATGTAGAAGGCACGGGAGTGGGCTTGTATATGATCAAACGGATGATAGAAAACCATGGTGGCAGTATAGAAGTGCACAGTGAACCTGGACAGGGCAGTACATTTAGAGTGTTTTTGTAATAATTAAATTTTGCGTTTTGCTTTTTGGAGTAAGCTGTTAATTTTGGCAGCAAAATAACGTGTATTATGCAAAATCCAACTACCTACCAGCTTATTAAAAGGCTGCTTTTACTCTGGCGGCACATGCTTCAGAATCCTTTTGGAAGAATGTTTTTGGTTATAATGGCTGCGGTTATGATCTACCAGCTTGGCTTGTGTGTGGGCGAAGCCATTGGCGTGCTGGTGTACAATTTAAACCATTAAAGTAAAACAGCAGTGTTTACAGACTGTGAGCAACCCAAGAACAATACCGTGCAAAGCGTGGAGTATAGTATAAAGTATTTCTCCAGGTCCGTGGTATTTATTTTGTGTATAATATGTTGAATATTAGCTTTTTGATATAAAGTTGATTGGGGTGGAGCTTTAAGTCCACCCTTTTTTTGTTTCAACTGTTTTCTACTTTCCTGCTGTATCGCCTTATCTTCATTGTGTAAAGTTTGCATTGCTCTTACAAGAGCTTGCCAGCCTGCGCAGGGTATAACAAAGCATAAATGTTTACCTTGTAACCATAAACCAACCTACACTAACCCATGAAGCGATTTGAAAATAAAGTAGTAATTATTACCGGCGGTGCCAGTGGCATAGGCAAGGCAGCCAGCCTGCGTTTTGCAACAGAAGGTGCCATGGTAATGATCTGGGATGTAAATGCAGAAAAAGGCGAACAAACCCGTCAGGAAATTGAAGCCGGGGGTGGGCGCGCCTTTTTTTATGAAGTAAACACCACCGACCCGGAGCAAACCGAAGCTACCGCCCGCAAAGTAAAAGAGAAATGGGGCTCTATTGATGTACTTATTAACAATGCCGGTATTACCCGCGATGCCACTCTTAAAAAAATGTCATTTAAAGACTGGCAACAGGTTATTGATGTTAACCTTACCGGAGTGTTTAATTGTTCCAAGGCTGTAATGCCCTATATGGAAGAGCAGCAATGGGGGCGTATTATCAACACCTCATCGGTAGTGGGCCTGTATGGTAACTTTGGCCAGACCAATTATGCAGCTACCAAAGCCGGCCTCATTGGCATGACCAAAACTCTGGCCAAAGAGCTGGGCAAGTACGGCATAACTGTAAATGCTGTAGCACCTGGTTTTATAGCTACCGAAATGGTAACGACCATTCCCGAAAAGGTAATAAACATGATGAAAGAGCGCACCCCGCTCAAACGCCTGGGTACTCCAGAAGATATTGCCGCTGCCTACTGCTTCCTGGCCTCCGAAGAAGCCGGTTTTATAAGCGGAACCGTGTTAAGTGTAGATGGTGCCGTAACCTTATAAACCATGAGCAGAAGAGCCCTTATACAAAGCACAGGGTCGTATGTACCCGAACGTGAGCTGCCCAATAGTTATTTTAATGAACTGCTGGGCGAAGACGTAGGCACCTGGCTGGAGGAGAACCTGCACATTTACTCGCGCAGGTGGTGCCATGAAGATGAGTCGGTAGCTGACCTTTGTACCCGGGCTGCTACCATAGCTCTGGAGAGGGCCGGAGTTCGGGCCGAAGCGCTGGACCTGATCATTGTAGCTACCGATACACCCGAGTTTGTATCGCCCTCTACAGCCTGTATTGTGCAATACCGCCTGGGGGCCGAAAAGGCTGGCACTTTTGATCTTAATTCAGCCTGTGCCGGTTTTGTAACTGCGCTGGATGTAGCTGCTAAATACATAGCTGCCGATACACGATATAACAAGGTATTGGTAATTGGTGGCTACACCATGAGTAAGTATCTGGATCTGCAGGATAAAAAAACAGTAACCCTTTTTGCAGATGGTGCCGGGGCAGTATTGCTTACGGCCACCCAGGGAGGGGAGCGTGGCTTTTTAACCAGCCGCCTGCACACCAAGGGCGAGTACAATAGCTGGATGGGTATTTATGGCGGGGCCTCTCACATGCCCATAACAGAAGAAGTACTGCAGCATAAAGACCATAAGCTTAAGTTTGTACACCGTTTCCCTAAAGAGCTGAACCCCGAAGTATGGAGCGCCATGAGCCGCGAAATGGGCGAAGCTACGGGCCTTAACCCGGCAGAAGTAGATCATTATTTTGTTACCCAACTCAACATTAATGGTATCTGGGAAACCATGGATCTGCTGGGGGCTGACCGTAATAAAGCCCATACTATTATGCAGCAGTATGGCTATACAGGCTCTGCCTGCATCCCTATGGTGCTTGACGATGCCATAAGCAAAGGCAAAGTAAAAGAAGGAGACAGCCTCTTTTTAATTGGCTCTGGTGGAGGGTTGTCCTTTGCCGGTGCTGCCTTCAGGTTCTAGTAATACACCAAAACCACCACCACTCCATGCACGGAATAGCCACACCCGATAAAGTAACTGCCACTGCCATTTTACTTGGCGTATACGTTTGCCTGATCCTTTATTTTGTAATAAGGGGTGCCATGCGCAACAAAAGCATTGCCGATTACGCAGTAGGCTCAGTCAACTTTTCGCCCGTAGCGGTAGGCCTGGCCCTGGCCGCCTCCATGACCAGTGCCGCCACCTTTATTATTAACCCGGGCTTTGTGGCCTTATACGGGCTTAGCGGAGTGCTGTCATTCGGTATTATTTTACCCTTTGCGGCCCTGGCATCGCTGGTATTTTTTACAAAAGGCTTTCGCAAATACGGCCAAACAGTTAAGGCCCTTACCCTGGCGCAATGGATGGGCTCGCGCTATAAGAGCAAAGGCATTACACTGTATTTTGCCTTTCTTTCGCTGCTGCTTATGACCTTTATTGTGCTCATTTGTGTGGGCCTTACCCAGGTGCTGAGTGGTGCGCTTAATATGCAGCCTCTGTATGTGCTGGTAGGTATTGTGGTTTTTATATTTGGCTATATGATGTTTGGTGGGGCCAACTCCATGGTATACACCAATACTATTCAGGCGGTGCTTATGATTGTGGTGGCTGTTATTTTGCTGGGGTCCGGGTACGAGCATTTTAGTAATGGCATACATGGTTTTATTGACAAACTGGCTGCTATAGACCCAGCCCTTGTGGCTACGGTAAATGAAAAGAGCTATTTCTTCAGAGATTATTTTGAAATTATTTTTTGCCAGGTAGTAATTGGGGTAGCCATTGTATGCCAGCCTCATATCATTACCAAATCGCTGCTGCTTAAAAGCGAAAGCGATGTTAATAAATACCTGATTACCGGTATAGTGGTAGAGGCGCTTTTCTTTTTTGTAGTGTTTGCCGGCTTATATGCCCGCCTGTCTTTTCCAGAACTTACCGTAGGGGGGCAGGCCATTAAAATGGATGCTATTGTTCCCACCTATGTTATTACGGAGTTCCCGGTTTACATTGGCTTATTGGTAATACTGGGGCTTATTTCTGCCGGGGTGTCTACGCTGGAAGGTTTAATACAATCACTTTCTACCACCATTACTTCTGATATTATAAAGCCCTTGGCTGGCAACACGCTTTTTGCAGGCCATGGGGGAGAGGCCCGGCAAATGCTGGTAAACAAAGTAGTTATTACCTTGCTGGGTGGGGTGGCCATACTGCTTTCTTATGATCAGTTGGTAAATCCTAACCTGAGTGTAGCCATTTTCGCACAGAACGGGGTGTATGCCTATTTTGCAGCTGCCTTTGTACCCGTGCTGTTTGGTATATTTTTTAAAGATACGCCTCCGGTAGCAGTAATGGCCGCTTCTGTAGTAGCCCTGCTTACTCATTTTGCAGTGTATTATATTGAAATAAGTCCTTATATGCAGGCACCGGTCAAAAACCCGGGTATAGCCGCCACCTTCGCTATACTGGCCTCGGTATGCACGGGTACTGTACTCTATTTTCCCTGCGTAAAAAGCAAGCTTCCACCACATTAGCTTATAACTAATATGTACAGCAAAGATTGGATCTCGAAATGGGCCGTGTATTCGCCCCATAAAACAGCCTTAAAAGAACATGACACCGGGCGCTCCCTTAGCTATGGCGCACTAAACAAGGCAGCCAATTACCTGGCCATGGAACTTATGCAGGTGCTGGGCCTCCAAAAAGGTAACCGCATTATGGTACTGGCCGAGCACAGCCTGGAGTATGTAACCCTGTTTAGTGCGGCACAGAAAGCGGGCTTTATTTTAGTGCCGGTAAACTATCGCCTGGCTCCATCCGAAATCGATTACTTGGCCGGGAATTGCGAGCCTCGTATGCTAATTGTTGAGGAGCAGTTTCGCAGTAAGGCAGAGCAGCTTAACAACATACCCCAGGAAGCTATTCTATGGAGCATGGAAAAGCTGGAATCTTTCTGCACACTGTGCCAGGATCGTGCGCCGGTAGCCGATTTTAACCCTGTAGAGATAGCGGAAGATGATCCTTTGTTTATACTTTATACTTCGGGTACAACCGGTTTTCCCAAAGGCGCCCTGTATACCCATAAAATGCTGCTTTGGAACAGCCTTAACACTACCCTGAGCCTTGAAATTACACCCAACGATATTACCATTACCTGCATGCCGCCTTTCCATACCGGTGGCTGGAATGTGCTGCTTACGCCCTTTCTGCACCGGGGCGCAACGGTAGGCCTTCTTAAAAAGTTTAATGCCGATCGTATTCTGCAATTGCTCGATAGCGAACAGGCCGATGTGTTTATGGGCGTGCCCACCATGCTCAAAATGATGATGGAGTCGGAGGCATTTGCTGCCGCAGACCTGGGTTCTTTGCGCTACTTTATTGTGGGGGGAGAGGCGCTGCCCCTGGAAGTAATCCGCAGTTGGGACCGTAAAGGTATTAAAATACGCCAGGGCTTTGGCCTAACTGAAGTAGGGCCCAACCTTTTTTCGCTACACCAGGACGATGCCATGGAAAAAATAGGCTCCATTGGCCGGCCTAACTTTTATGTAGATATAAAGCTGGTAGATGAGGAAGGCAAAGAAGTAGGAGTAAACCAAACCGGTGAGCTTTGTCTGCGCGGCCCCGTAGTAACGCCTGGCTACTGGCGCGACCCTGTTGCTACTGCCAAGGCTATTGAAGAGGGGTGGTTCCGAACGGGCGATATCCTGCGCCAGGATGCAGAAGGCTACCTCTATGTAATGGACCGCATAAAAAACATGTACATAAGCGGTGGCGAAAATGTATACCCTGCCGAAGTAGAGCGCTTTCTGCTTACCTATCAAGGTGTATCAGAAGTAGCTGTAATTGGTGTGCCCGATGCCAAATGGGGCGAGTCGGGCAAGGCCTTTATTGTAAGCCAAGATCCTGATTTCAATATAGATGACCTGCTTACCTATTGCTACCAGCACCTGGCTAAATTTAAGGTACCCAAATATTTTGAGCTTCTGCCAGAGTTACCTAAAAATGATACCGGAAAAATTGATAAAAAAGTGTTGAAAGGAGATGGGAATCAGGATGAAAGGAATCAGGAGTCAGGATGTGCAGAAAAAATTCTGACTCCTAACCTCCTGTCTCCAGACTCCTAATATTCCTGATTTATCTATAAAAATATGAATAAGTCAACACCCAGGTTATTATTAATATTTCTACTACTATACAGCTATTCGGCTATGAGCTTTCAAACAGCAGAACTCAGTACCATTAAAGATGGGATCGGAGCCTATGGGTTTCCGGAGCACACCATCCAACTCTCAGATTCCATTGAGGTAGCCTATGTGGATACCGGTAAAGGGAGTTCTACACTTATTTTTATACATGGCCTGTCAAGCTATATTCGCGCCTGGGAGAGAACCCTTCCTGGGTTAAGCGGCCAGTACCGCTGTATTGCTATAGATTTACCGGGTTATGGAAAGTCATCTAAAGGTAACTACCCTGGAACCATGGAGTTTTATGCTGATGTAGTAGAAGAGTTTACCAAGAAGCTGAAGCTTAAAAACGTAAGCCTGGTAGGGCACTCCATGGGAGGCCAAATTGCTGTTACTGCTGCCCTTAAATACCCGCGTTCGTTTAAAAGCCTGGTACTGGTAGCCCCTGCCGGTTTCGAAACCTTTACCACTGAAGAAAAAGAACGCCTGCGTAATTTCTATTCGGTAGAGTCGATTGTAAATACGCCCGAAGCCCAGATCCGGGTTAACCACCAGTATAACTTTTATGCCATGCCCCAGGAAGTAGAACGCTGGATTCAGGAGCGCCTGGTGATGACCCGTTCTGCAGACTTTCCAGTGTATGCAGGCAATGTAGTGCGTAGTGTATCGGGTATGCTGGATGGGCCTGTTTTTACCCGCCTTGGGCAGGTAAAGCAAAATGTATTGGTTGTATACGGGGAAGATGATTTCCTGATCCCTAACCGTGTGTTGCACCCTGCTTTAACTACCCGTATGGTGGCAGAAGCTGGAGGAAAACAGCTAAAAAAGTCTAAAGTTGTTCTAATACCTCAAACCGGTCATTTTGTGCATTTTGAAAATCCAGCCGCCTTTAACAGGCTGATAGCAGAGTTTGTAGCAAAATAATATGCAAAAAAATTAAAGGAGAAGAAGGAGAAGTTTTACGCTGGTACTACCAGATTGCGTTGAACCTATAGCCAGGTAAAAGTACTGCTTACTGTTGCAAAGGCTCCTTTTTAAAATATACCTTAAAGGTGGTGCCTGTACCCTCTTCGCTGGTTAGTTCTATTTTGCCGCCGGTATCTTTTATTATCTTATTTACGATATATAAACCTATGCCGGTACCTTCTACATGGGTATGAAAGCGCTTAAATAATCCAAATACCCTATCATGGTGCTTTGGGGCAATGCCTATACCATTATCTGTTACGCTTAGCGTAACGTACTCCTCAGTTTGTGAGTACTTGATGCTAATAATCAAAGGCCTGGCAGGGTCCCTGTACTTTACTGCATTGCTTAATAAGTTATAGAGTATACTTTTTAAGTTTTTTCTTGAAAAGTATACATAGTCATGTTCTGTAAGGTTAGTTTCAATCCGGGCATCGGCTTCATAGATAGAAACATACAAATCGCTTTTTACCTCATCAACCAGTTCTGCAAGTTTAACCTTAAGGGGCTGTAGTTTGGCATCCTGCCCTACCTTGGCTATTTCGGTAAGGTCTTGTAAAGTAATTTTAAACCGGTTAATGGATGTGTTTATCATCTCCATAATTCCGTTGGTTGCTTCACTTTCCCAGCCTCTCTGCTTAAATCTCTGAGATAATATTGTAATCAAGCCTTCTATATTGGAAATAGGCGACTTAAGATCGTGAGATGCTGTGTAAATAAAGTTATCTAATTCTGCATTGATGCTGAGCAGACGTAAATTGGTAGCATTTAATTCTTCAATGCCTGCAATAACCTCTTCATTGGCCGCTGCTAGCTCTTCGTTTGCCGCAGCAAGGTCATTGTTTTGCTGCCGCGTAACATGTAACAGGTTGGAGTTTTCATTGAGCAAGTTCATCAGGTTTTTACGCGCCGTATCCAGGGTAGCAGTTAAGCGCTCTGCCTTTTCGGTAAGCTTTGCATTTTGCAAAGCCCTGCTTTCTGCCGCCAGTGTTAGTGTTTCCTGCAACAGTAAAGGGGCCAGCGCAGCCAAGAGCTTTTCAAGTACTTTTATGGCTGCTGTGCCGGGTGTACCGCCTACTAATACAGCTACAGATTGCTCATAGCCCCTTACGGCCAGGGCCGGGCACATATCTCCCTCATAAGGAACCTCCCCTTTAAAAACAGGCTCTTTGTTTTGTTCTAAAAAAAGCTTCCAATGCCTTCCGTTAGGCAGGCTTTGGATAAAGCCAGGCCCGGGTAGTAATATATTCAATTCAGGATCTTTAATAAAAACAATCAGGTTTACCGCCTGCAGGGCATTGGCTACCCTTTTGGCTGTACTTATTCTGCTGTTCTTATCTGTAAATTGAATCAGGTAATCGATTATCTCCATGCTTACACTTATCCCCTTACTCAGGGATTATACATACCACAGCCGTACAATTATGAAAACCATTGAATTGTCCGTTAATACGGGCAATCTGTCCATAGGTGTTGCAGCCGGCATACTTGGCATTGCCGAGGCTTTCTTTTACCTGTGCCAGTTCATTTTCAAATTGGTTGCCCATGCGTAAGCGTGTAGCCACACAGTCAAAAAACAAGGCCACACCCGGTTGGTTGCCATTCAGGTTTTCTATGGCCATGGAGGTGGCTTCCTGGGCTGCTTCTTTTGCTGCTTGTGGCTCTATGGCCATAAACGATATAATGGCTCCCGTAGGAATGTCTGATGCGCATATAAGGGAGCCGTCTTCTTCTATAGTAAGCGGAACCCTTAACTTAAAGCCTTGATCGGTTTCTATGCCTAAAATGTTATGGAGGAAAAATGGGATCGGGTTCTCTTTATCTAATTGCTGCCCGGTAGCTTCTGCATATTCTGTAAATACTTCGGCTGCCGGTATTCCATTTAAGCTGATCAACCGCATACCATCTGCGGCTGTAACGCGCATTTTTTGCCCGGTGGGTTGCCAACCGTGTTTTACACCAATACCCAAGGGCTTTTTAGAAAGAATCTCTAGCAAAACAGCAGCGTCTGTATAAGCTTTATCACCAAAAAATACGTGTGTTTTCTGGAACCTGGCATTATCGCCAGCACCCCCTCCAAAAAACTGGTACGATACTGTTTTTTCGGTGAGCAAATCAATAATTTCATCGGTATGTCCCGATAAAGCATCGGCCAGGATTAAGCCTGACTGGTAAGGGTATTCGAAGCTGTCAACACCTTGCATAGATGCATAAAGTTCATTGACCACTTGCTCCCTGTTGGTTTTTATAGATTTTCCCAGTCCGGCAGAAAACTTTATTTCGTCTGAGTGAATGGCTACAGCACTGGCTGAATCTGTTCCGAAATGTGAGGCTGTAAACTCTCCGGCAGAAGAACAGCCTATCAGGATTTCGGGCTTACACTGCTGGTTTACGGCCTGAAGCAACTCCTCATATTCATAGGAAGAAGAAGCAAAAAGAATTACCACATGAGGAGTTTTACCTTGCAGGTTCTCTAAAATAGCATTTGCTAATTGCATACCGGCTGCCGGAGCCGAAGATTCAGAAGTAAAAACAACAGAAGATACAGTCATAAAATTAGGTTATAGCAGGGGCGTTCGTATAAGTAAAAAATTGAATACTATACTCTGCATTTTAAAATGCTCATCAACGTAGCAATGAATTTGCCAGTTAATGAAACAGAGTAATATTGTTAATAATACAATTATAATAAAAGCAGCTTCTAATTTCCTATCATTTTTAGAGAAACTTAATCTGTATTTTATACATTCGTAAAATCCCTTTTTGAAGTTTAGTAACAATTATGTGCTAAACTATGTACAAACACCAATTAATAACTAAACCACCGATGATGAAAATAAACTTTACCTGTTACATTCTACTTATTTTGTTTTTGAGTGTTGGTTGTACCACGTTCCAGAAGGGAAGGTTGACAAAAGACTCCCTGTCTGCCACCTCGCTACAACCCACAGGCAGGTATCGAATTAATGCAAATAAACATCTTGAGCTCATTAGCTCTGCGGCACATGTAGGATTTAGTTTTGAGGGAACAAGGTGCCTTGTGTATACAAACCTGCCCGCGGGAGGACATAGCTATTTGCAATGGGAGCTGGACGGTAAATACCAGGAAAGAGTAAGAATAGAAGCCAATAACGAAGAACCTATCGAAATTTTGGCCCCGCACAAAGGCCGGCATACAGTTTGGTTGTATAAAGCCACTGAGGCGCATACCGGCCCTATTGCGCTTGAAAGAATCAGGGGAGCCCGGGTATCTATATTAATAAAGCCCGCCGCGCCAGTTATTGAGTTTATAGGTAACAGCATTACATGCGGAGCAGCAGCAGACCTTTCAGGAGTGCCCTGCGGAAGGGGTGAGTACCACGATCAGCATAATGCTTACCAGGCCTACGGACCCCGGGTTGCCAGGGCACTGGGAGTTAACTTTGTGTTGAGCAGCGTAAGTGGTATTGGTATATACCGCAACTGGAATAGTGCTGGCCCAACTATGCCACAGGTATACGATAAAATAGATTTCCAGGAAAGCACCCAACAAACCTGGAACCATTATACCTTTCCTCCCCGTGTGGTAAGTATTGCCCTAGGTACAAATGATTTTAGTGCAGGCGATGGAAACACCCAAAGAGCAGCTTTTGACAGCACAAGCTTTGTGCAGAACTATATAGGGTTTGTAAGAAAGATAAGAGCGATACACCCGAATGTGCAGATAGCTTTACTGGGCAGCCCGATGATAGGAGGAGAAAATGGTGTTTTACTACAAAACTGTATTATGGCTGTAAAAAGAGAAATTGATGCTGCATATCCTAATGCCAAGCCTGTTGCGGTTCATTTTTTTAAGCCTATGCAACCAAGAGGTTGCACCGGTCACCCCAGTGTGGAAGACCATGCTATACTTGCCGAAGAGCTTACTCCGTTTTTCAGAGAACTGTTGAGGCATTAGTAATGACTGAACATTTTTATTTGTCCGTATTTTCTGCGAACTTGTATAGTACACCGATCAGTACTATACACCCATGAAAATCAAGCTACAGCTTTTCTCTGATTTTGCCAATGATATTCTGCCTCATGAAATTTCATACCTCATGCAGGTGCAGCAGTTTCAGGATAAAGATAACCTGGCTATTCTGCATCGGGTAGAATATAACTGCCTTCATAACCGTAACCCACTGCCTTTTGATACGGCCATTGATAAGCGCAAATACTCAAACGTAAAGCTCTGGATTACCCAAAAGCTGGACCAGATTGATGTAGATAAACACCTGCTCTACATTAATGACATCGACTACAAGATCATGACCGACTCCATAGCACCCGAAGAAGAAAAGGTGCTGTTGCAGTCTATTGCCCGCTATAGCAAGCCCTACTTCTACTTTATGAAGTTTTATGAGCTGGCTCTACGCTACAGGCATTTTTTACTCATACGCATGCGTTATAAAGATTATGGTGTAGTGCAGGAGTTTCTGGATAAACAAAAGGCTGCATACTATACTTCTAAAGAAGTAGACGATACCCTGCATGCGGCTACCCACGATATTATAGCCCATTATGCAAACAATTCTACAGAAAGCCGCAAATGGGAGCAGTGGTTGCTGGATACCTTTTATAACGATGCGCTGGATGGCATACACCGTTACTTTGCCGTAGTACGCCTTACCTTTATGTATTTTAATTACCGCGAATATGATAAGCTCAAAGAAGTATACGATGCCCTGGATGTAATGCTGAAGCAAGGTGAGTTTTATTCTCGGCGTATCCTTTTTAATTATTATGCAAACAGCGTATTGCTGCATTCTAAGTTTGATGTGCTGCAGCAGGCCGAAGAATATGGTTACTTATCCATTAAGCAGAAAAATACAGATCACCTGCAATATTTAAATAATTACAGCGCCATACTATTGCGGCAGGGCAAGATACATGAGGCTCTTACCCTCATGAAACAGTCTTTCCCCAAACTGCGGCATACCAACAACTTTCATAACAAAATTGGCTTTATTTCCTTTTACATAAAGTGCCTTAACCTTAACGGGCAGCCCATTGATGGCGAAAAAATGGCAGACTCCTTTTTACGGGATAATAAAGACCAGGTGCTTACGCAGCGATGGCACATCTTTTTTGTGGCTTACTTTCAGTCGCTTATTATGCAGGAGAAATATGAAAAGCTATTAAAAGTCTGTAAGCGCTATGGCATTCTGGAAAAAGATGCAGAGTATAGCCAGCGCCCTAATTATTTACCTACCCTGCACTGGTATTATAATATTAGTAAGTATATGGAAAATGCTCTTGACGAGAGCCAGCTGGTGGAGCGCCTGGTACAAACCGGCCGGCCGCATGCCGGTAACGAGCATAAAGCGCGCCTACTGCATGATTTGCTAAATGAGATAAAAAACCCAATTCCTCACCTGGTTGCAAAAGTTAAGTCAATGCTTAAAAATGACGCTGTAATTGCCTGATATTCATTAAAATTTGTGGTGTTATGCTGTTGTATAGCTTATAAGTCCACCTTTTTTTTCTTTGGTCCTGGCAAAGTCTCGCCAAATAATGTTTGTAGTTTAGTTAAGCAGATCTGAAACACCATACCTACTTAACTAAAAAAGCCAAAAATATGAAAAAAGGAGTACTATTTATGCTTCTTACAGCTAGCTCGCTTGGAGTACTGGCACAAAGCCAGGGAAATAGCAAGCCTACTGCTGGTAAGGACCCCCATATGCTGCTGGCCAGGCATAGCAGCAAAGGTATAAACGGATCAATGCCCGTATCGGTACGTCAGGAGCAACGAGTTACCGGCAAAGTAACCTCAGCCGAAGATGGTGCAGCGCTGCAAGGGGTAACTATTACAGTTAAAGGTACCAGTATGGGTACAGCTACTGATGAGCGAGGTAATTTCGCAATTAATGCCTCTGCAGATCAGGTCTTGGTGTTTTCTTATATTGGTTTTTTAACCGAAGAAATTACTGTTGGCAACCGTAGCGTAATTAACCTTTCGCTGGCCCCGGATATTAAGAACCTGGGCGAAATTGTGGTAGTTTCTGCATCGCGCAGGCCCGAGAAGCTTACCGAAGCACCTGCTACCATTAGTGTAATTTCAGCGCGGGAAATTGAAGAGCTTCCTTCGTTTAATGTGGGAGAGCTACTGGCCAGGCAAAAAGGGGTAGAGTTTATACGTACCGGTGTGCTAGGTACAGGCATAAATGTTAGAGGGATGAACAGTGCCTTTAACCCTAAAAACCTACAGATGAACGATGCCCGTTTATCTACCCTTATTGCTACTGGTTTGCCACTTGGACCTTTGGGCACGGTAGTAAAAGAAGATATTGAAAGGATAGAAGTCGTGCTTGGTCCGGCTGCAGCCTTATATGGACCTAATGCCCACAATGGCCTGGTAAACACTATAACAAAAGACCCCCGACGTTCAGAAGGTACTACCTTTGCCATGAACGTAGGTACACAGCAGTTATTCTCGGCTCGTTTACGGCATGCAACTGTGCTAAGCCCAAAGCTGGCCTTTAAAGTAAGCGGTGAGTATACCAAAGGGCTTGAGTTTGCTTATAACGATACCGTATACTTTGGCGCCACACAGAAAGCAACAGAGCTGGACCTTGACAGACGGTTTAATACCATGCGTGGCGAGGCTGCTGTATATTATAGCTTAACACCAAAATCAGATATCATAGTCTCATACGGAGGAAGTAACTCTAACAACCTGGCGCAAACCAATGCAGGCCGTAACCAGATTAAAGACTGGCAAGTGCATTACCTGCAGGCCCGCTACGTATCGCCCCGCGTGTTTGCACAATTATATCATACCTGGAGTAATACCGGGGAAACGTATGCTATTAACCAGCGTACGCAAAATTACCTAAGTTTTAAAAATGCAGGCTTTAGTGAAGAAGAAGCCAGAAGCAGATCGTATACCGAGCAATGGGCTGGTACTATGGCGGCAGGCAGAGCACTGCCACGGGGTGCCGTGTTTAAAGATGCATCGCGCCGTATAAACGGAGAGGTACAATACAACAACAGGTTTGCAGGTTTTGATTTTATTGTAGGCAGCCAGTATCAGCGCGATATAGCCAACAGCCTTAATACATACCTGTTCGATAAAAATGGATCAATTGTAGTAGATCAGCTTGGGTTTTATACACAGGTGGAAAGGCAGCTGGGAGCAGGCTTTAAGGCCTTGGTAGCAGGCCGTGCTGACAACCATGCACTATATGGGTTTAACTTTATTCCTAAAGCGGCATTGGTGTGGTCGCAAAACGACCATGCTGTGCGTGTAACCTATGGAAAGGGTATTGCGGCACCAACTATACTTAACCTGGAAGGTTACCTGTTTGGAGGCTTGCTGATTGGCAATGGCGAAGGCTTTACCCTAAGCGATGGCACCAGGATAGATAAGCTGAAAGTTGAATCTATAAATACCCTGGAGACTGGTTATAAAGGAAAGCTTACAGACTACCTGTACCTGGATGTAAATGCTTATTACAACATGTCCAAAAACTTCCTGAGCCCGGCAATTAACATAGCTACCCAGGGAAGAACCGTTACCCATAGAGGTTCTACGCCAATGAGCCAGGTAGTGCCCGGTACTCCTGAAGCAGGATCTCCATTTGTGCTTACCTATGTTAACTTTGGAGAGGTAGATACCTACGGTGCAGACCTTGGATTAACCTTTGCACCTGTAAAAGCCCTTAACTTAGTTGCTAACTACTCTTATTTTGGGTATAAAATTGATAGGGAAGACCTTACCAATGACGGTAACCGCGATGGCAAAGTAAACCAGCTTGACCTTTCAATCAATGCACCGGCCAACCGCTTTAGCCTGGCCGCCAACTACAGCCAGGGCAAATTCTTTGGTTCTGTATTTACCCGTTGGGTGCAAGCTTTTGATTTTTACTCTGGTATTAACGTAGCTGCCCATGCCGATGAAGCCTTAGGTGTAAAAGAGAATGCACGCTTTGGCAGAACCTGGAACTATGGCCCGCTGGGCGGTTTTACCAATGTAGATGTTAGTGCAGGTTACCGTATAAATAAGCACTTTACTGCATCAGCCCAGGTAAATAACGTATTTAATGCCAGGGTTAGGGAGTTTGTAGCCTCACCGTTTATTGGCAGAATGTTCTCTGTAGAGTTAAAGGTTAATGTGCCAAGCTTTACCCGTAAATAATTGTGTGGTTTGTTTAGAGTTTTGTAAGTAGTATCGCCAGTGCGATCGTAAAAAGCCTCCTTAGTGCAACAGCAGCTAAGGGGGCTTTACTTGTTTTACTTGGTCCATTTATGGCTTGCTCCGTATCGTCCGGTCTATTTTACTGCAGCCAGTACGCGCTTGATCAGTTCATCGGGGCTGCCGTTGTGCCAGCGCCATACTATAACTATATCATGTTCCGGATCTACCCAAATAGTATTGGATCCGGCACCCAAGGCTGCAAAACTGGTAGTGGGAGCACTGGGCCAGGCCTTTTGTTCGGTGTTAAGCCACCATAAATAGCCATAGTCCGGGCCAACAGGCCCACGGGTTGTTGCCTGTTGTACCCATGCAGGTGATATAATTTGCTGGTTACCCCAACGGCCATTACGCAGAAAAAGGTAACCAAAACGGGCTTCATCACGAGTATTGATCCACAGGCCACCTCCCCAACGGGTGCCGCCGCTAACAGAGGGCATGGGGGTGCCGTTTACGTTAACAATTGAATTATGGTAAGGGTGGTAGACCCAGGTAGTTGAGGCTCCGATAGGGTCCATTACTTCATCTTTAAAAACCTGTGGAAGGGGCTTTTGCCAGAGCCTGAGCAAGGATAGTGAAAACCGGTTAATGCGCACATCATTATACTCATAATGGGTGCCAGGTTCCTGTAGTATGCGGGGCTTGCGCTCACCTTTACCAAATTCCTCACGGCCCACAAAGGTGTGCGACTTGCCAAATAGTTCGCCTTCCCACTCGCTGGTCTGGCGAAGGTGGTGCTCCCAGGTTACCTTGCGGTTTTGTTCAGAGGCATATCCACCATCTGTAATGTAATTAACTACAGGGTCGGTAAGACTTTTAATCATGCCACGCTCCAGGGTAATGCCTGCCAGGGTGGATAGTACGCTTTTGGCTACGCTGTATGTTGGGTCTGCCCTGCGGGTATCGCCCCATTCGGCCACTATGTAGCCATGCCGCAGAATAATGCCATTAGTTGCTGCCCTGCTGTTTGGCATAGGGCCCAGCAGCTTTCCAAAAATTTCTTCTTGTGTAGAAAAATCGGGCGCCATCTGGGTTGTTTCCTGGGTTTTGGCAAAAGCTACTGCCTGTTGAAGCAGTGCTGGATCCATACCTACTTCCTCAGGGCTTTTGCGTTCCCAATTATCTCCTTTGGGCGGAAAATATGGGGCAGTGGCAGGAGGGCGTGTAGCAGAAACTTCAGGTGAGCCTGTAGTAGCCGTAGGTTGTGTTCTGCATGACAGTGCAATGAGTACAGCCAGCAGGTACGTATATTTTTTAAACATAAGACTTGGTTTTTCTGCCTTAAATGTAGGTAAAAAGAATCGGAGCTGGCAAACAGGTAGCAAGCTTAATTTTAAAGCAGGTTAGTTTAAATAAGATATTGTTTATGGTGATCTGCTTAGTTAAAAATTTGTTAAATGTATTGATAAGCAGTTGGTTGCTTTGTTTTGGCATGCAGATTGCATCTTTTATGCTTTCAATACTTTACATCTCATGAAGAAACTATCATACATTTTTCTACTATTTATAATGCCCTTGGCTCAGCTAAAGGCTCAGTCATATTCGGTACCGGCCAGGGCGCATACACATGCCCATTCTCAGGAAGAACATGGCCTTTTTATGTGTAACTACTATGGAGAATCCTTTAATAGCAATATATATGTTTCAAAATCAAGTAGCGAAGCACAGGCAGCTATTACAGGGATTATTGATGCGATTGGGTTAAAGCCTAAATTCGAGATTCGGTCGTCTAACATACCCAATGCTGCTGCTACCATTGTAAATAATAAGCGCTATATCTTATATAATGAAAAGTTTATGGCTTCTATAGTACAGGCAGCACAGAACGATTGGGCGGCTATTAGTATATTGGCGCATGAAATAGGGCATCATTTAAATGGGCATACCCTCGAGGCGGGCGGAAGCCGTCCTTACAATGAACTGGAGGCCGATGAGTTTTCGGGTTTTGTGTTACAGCGGATGGGAGCGTCTTTGGTAGAAGCACAAACAGCAATAGGTATGATTGCGAGCCCTCAGGGTAACTCTACCCATCCCGCCCGTGCCTACAGGTTAAAATCTATAGAAAAGGGCTGGTTAAAAGGCGAGCAGCAGGGTGGAGTTGTTGCCAGGCAGCAAACCTCTGTTGCACGTACTCCGCAGCCTGCAGAGCCTTCATCCAGGCACACCCAGGCAGAGAGTGCTCAGATACATAGCAGCCAGGTTTTAAGCAAAGTGCATATAACAGGTTCTGCCGATAACTTTTACATTACCAAAGGCTACAACTTTGTGAAAGAATCAGCTACGGGCTTAATGGTATTGGGTAAAGTTCGGAAGTCAGACTCAAGCCAGTACCCCCTTGTTATTGTAGGTAACCAGAATGAGCAGTTGCTTATTACCAGCAAAGGCACCCTTGTTGATCGGAACGGTAATACCATCGGATATTTAAAATCATAATACAGACTTTGTTTTATTATATAGCCCTTTCGCAATAACCTGCTAAAGGGCTTTTTTATGCCTTTTGCAGTAGATTTTAATTTTTTGGTGTGTTGAAGGCTGGTTGTCTTTTTTAAATTTTGTACCTTGTGCCTATTATGCTACTCATCTCGGATATAAGGTTTCCCTACCATACCTAAAACGGTACTGGTGCAAGGCTTTTCCCCAAGGCCTCTTTCTGTATCCATTTCTAAATTCCTGATCTAAAATGAGTAGTCTTTCTATACGAAAGTTGTACACCAACTTTTTAATTGCCATAAAAGGTACTGAAACCAATTTTACCTCCGGAAGTATCCGTAGGGCTATTTTCCTGCTGTCTGTGCCCATGATCCTGGAAATGGTAATGGAATCGCTCTTTGCTATTGTTGATGTTTTCTTTGTGGCCAAGGTAGGTACCCATGCTGTGGCAGCGGTAGGATTAACTGAATCTGTATTAACAATTATTTACTCGGTGGCCATGGGCTTAAGTATGGCAGCTACTGCCCTGGTAGCCCGCCGGGTAGGAGAGGGAGACCCGCAAAGGGCATCTAATGCTGCTTTCCAGGCAATAGCACTGGCTACAGGAGCATCCATTTTAATTTCTGCGTTTGGAGTTTGGTTTGCTAAAGATATTCTGCGCTTTATGGGCGGAGAAGAAACCCTGGTACAGGAAGGCTATCGCTATACCCGGATCATGTTTGGTAGTAATATTGTAATTATGCTGCTTTTTCTGATCAATGGCATTTTCAGAGGGGCCGGTGATGCTTCGCTGGCAATGCGTGCACTTTGGATTGCAAACGGTATAAATATATTACTGGATCCTGTGCTGATCCTGGGGCTGGGGCCAGTGCCGGCTTTGGGTTTAGAGGGAGCTGCCATTGCAACTACCATTGGCCGGTCGGCAGGTGTGCTATACCAAGTATATAACTTACTGAGCCGCCGGTCTGTTATTAAAATCGGTTTTGATAACATGGTGCTTAGAGGCAGTACCTTGCTTAGTATTGTACGCATTGCACTGGGTAGCATGGGGCAATTCCTGGTTGAATCGGCCAGCTGGATTTTTCTTGTCCGTATCCTCTCGGAATTTGGTAGCGAAGTTTTGGCGGGCTACACCATCTCTATACGAATTATTATTTTCTCAATACTACCCTCATGGGGAATGGCCAATGCTGCAGCTACCCTGGTAGGGCAGAACCTGGGCGCTGCCCAACCTGGCAGGGCAGAGGTTTCGGTATGGAGAACAGCCTTTTATAACCTGATTTTCCTGGTGTTGCTGGCTGTGTTGTTTTATGTATGGGCTTACGAGTTTGTGGGCTTGTTTAGCTCAGATCCAAGAGTGGTAGAAAATGGGGTGCTTTCGCTACGTATTATCTGCCTGGGTTATGCTTTTGTATCTTATGGAATGGTTGTAGCCCATGCATTTAATGGTGCAGGAGATACTCGTACCCCTTTAATCATCAACCTGTTTTGTTACTGGCTTATCCAAATCCCGCTGGCATACTTCCTGGCAGTGCCTTTGCACCTGGGCCCCAAAGGAGTATATATTTCGGTAGCTATTTCTTTCTCTATAGCAGCTGTTGTAAGCATTGTTGTTTTTAAGAAAGGTCGCTGGAAGCAAATAAAGGTTTAAAGCATTTACAGAAATCCATTTATACAAGCCCTGTTCGGAGTTAAAAACCGGCAGGGCTTTTTTTATACATTTAATGCAGGGTGTGATTTGTTATAATTGCCTGATAGCTAGATTGTTCTATCTTTGTATATTGATTTTTTGCATTCGCTTAAGCCTATTTTTTACCTAAATATACTGTTATGAAACTACTCCCCGTTTTATTAGTTGTAGCAGGTGTTTGGCTGCAACAGCACAATGCAATGGCGCAACAGGGTATTAACCGATTGCGCCAACGAGTCGAAAACAAAACCGAAGAAGCTATTGACAAAGCCTTTGGTATCCGTAAGGACAACCCATCCCGGAGTGATGAAAATAGCGGACCTGCTTTTGGGCACAACCGCAATAAAGGTGGCGAGGGCCTGGTAACCACACCGCCTGATGTAAACGAAAACCTTGGCGATGCTGAAAAAGCCTTTAAAGGCAGTAATTATGGAGAGGCCCGTTATGCTGTACAACAGGCTATGTTGGGTGTAGAAATGGAAATCGGACAGAAGATCTTAAAGTCGCTACCGGCTGCTATACAAGGCATGGAAGCAGATCCTGCTGTAGAAAAAGTAACGAGTACAGGCTGGGGTTGGGCAGGGCTAACCATTCAGAAAAATTACACCGGCAGTAACGACAGGGAATTAAAGCTCACTATTGCCAACAACAATGCCTGGATGTCGGCAGTAAATACTTACCTCACAACCGGGGGGTATGCACAAAGCAACACCGAGCAAAACTGGAAGCAAACTAAGGTGAACGGCCACCGTGCCATTATTGAGTATGATGAATACAATGGCTATAAGCTGAGTGTGCCTATCGGGCAAACATCTATGGTAGTGTATGAAGGTATCAATTTTAAAAATGAGCAAGACCTGATGAAAGCTGCCACCGCCATAAACATTGATGAGATCAAAAAAATGCTGGGTGAACAATAACTCCAAAGATCATGAAAACTCTTTTATCTCTTCTGCTTTGTGGCTTGCTTGCCCAATCTGCACAGGCCCAGGATTTTGATAAGCATCTTGCGGAGGCCCGCAAAACCTATAGCGCTGGCGACTTAAATAGCTCGCGTTTTGCCATGGAACAAATGCTGCGTGAGTTGGATATGGCCATTGGAAAAGAAATACTAAAAGTGTTGCCTGCAGCTGTAGAAGCACTAAAAGCAAACGAAAAAGAAGACCAGATCAATGGAAGTGCTGCAGGCTTTATGACAGGTTTGTTTGTACACCGCAGTTATGGTAACGACTCTAAAAGGGCTACAGTAGAAGTTGTAAATAACTCGCCCCTGCTTTCCTCACTTAATGCGTTTCTGGCATTGCCCTTTATTGCAAATAGTGGAGATGGCAAACAAAAAATGGTTAAGGTACAGGGTTACCGGTCTGTACTTAACAAGCACGAAGATGCTGAATCTGGTAAAACTAATTATGAGTTACAAATACCCATGCAAAACACCCTGATAACTCTTAAACTGGATGATGCCAAAGAAGGTGATATCCTGAAAATGGCTGGCTCTATCCCGCTTGAAAAGATTGCGCTTATGGCGAAGTAAATGCATTACCTTTCTGCTTACAAGACCCTGTTACACAAACAGGGTCTTTTTGATTAATACACCAGGATACGACGGGTATGGTGTAAGCCTTGAGTTGTATTAATAATAAGGAGGTATGTACCTTTTTTTAACTTCTGGGTCGGTATTATTTTTACCATGCCTGTATCCTGTGAAGTAAACAATAACTTTCCGCTCAGGTCGTGTACCTGGTAGTTTAGTGCCTCATCCCTGCCCTCTATAAGCTGTAGCTCCTCGCCCTGGCGTATAGGGTTGGGAAAAACCAGTGCCTCGCTTTTGCCTTTGTAAATAACTTTTTCGGTAGTGCTGTAATAATGGGTGCCATTGGTAGTAAGTAGTTTTACACGGTAGTAATTTACACCAGGTGCAGCCGTAAGGTCTCTAAAGTTAAATTGCAGTGCCCGGAGGGGCTCCAGGCTGCTAATGGTATGGAAGGTGCCTTTATCAAAGCGCTCCAAGTGCGCACTTTGCAGGTCATACAGCGAACTTAGCTGCACATGCATATCTACCGTATCGGCAACATACTGCCGGGGTACAAACGAAACAAAGTAACAGTCGGTGTCCAGGCTATTATCGCTTTGAGCGGGGCCTCTGGCAAACTCCTGATGCTGCAGTACAGGCGCTACTGCATAATATTGTACCTGGTTTTTTGCATAAGGCAAAAGAATGGTGGTATCGCTTGTGCGCACCAATGGCTCCATAAAGGCTTCTTCAAGGCGGTATACTTGGTAGCTTTGTGCTCCTTTTTGCGAGGGCCAGTAAAAAAGTGCTTTTGTTTCGCAGGTAAAACCAACCTTCATGCTGATTGGCTTGTATACAAAAAAAGTATCAGATACAAAGCTTTGGCCCTGGTGTGTGTACCTTAAAAGCATGGGAGCGGTGGTATCTGGAGTTAGCCATGTAGCTGAGCCGGTATTGCCTGAACCATCGGTAACCTCGAGCCATCTTTCGCTACCCGCTATTGAGTACTCAACAGTACCCTCTGATGGTTTTCCATGCCATTGCAATGAGTTGACAACCCCTGCTTTTAAAAAGCTTTCTTTAGCCGGGTAAATCCAGGTAAAGCTCTTGTTGTATTCATAAACAAGGCTAAAGGCCTGCGCATTTGTAGCAAGCCCATGAGTTTTTACCTTTACTTCATACTGCCCCCCTTCTGGACTGGCAAGGGACACCTGCTCCACATTGTTAATACGATCTATTCCTCTCCGGGCTGGTAGAGCCAATGAGTCCGGGTGAGGGTATGAGTTCAGAATCCAGGGATGCCAAGTCTGGCCTGTAGTTGTATGTGTAAGTTCAAGATCCAGGTCGTTTACCAGTGCATGACTATTGGTGGGGTTGCCAGCTACATCGTGCCATACTAGTGTAACTTTAAAGTAAGGCATACCCATGGGAATATGTATAGTAAAAACCTTAAAGTCATTCTGCCCTAATGAATCATAAAAATAGGTCTGCTTATGAATACTCGTTAATGCACTCATTGCATTTACACTTCCATAGCCCGAACCAAAGTCGGGGCCAGGCATGCCCCTATCTTCTGCACTGTTAATAAGAGCAGCTTTTACCAGCGATGCAGGAGGCAAAGTATGGTGCTGCAACTGATAGGCTTGTTGTAGTAGAAGTGAAATACCCGATACAATAGCGGCTGCTTCAGAGGTGCCCCCAATGCCTTGGGCAGTAATTTCCGGTTTTATGCGCCCATCATAAGCAGGGCCTTTAGAGCTCAGGGCAGATAAGCGTCCGGATGCATCAGTGGCGCCTACTGTAAGTGTGTTTTTAGAAAGCTTGAACTGGCCAGTGAGGTTAGCATAGCCTGCTATGCCGTTGTACTTACTGCCGCTGCCTAAATTTATGCCCTGGTTGCCAGACGAAAATACATGCACCAGGGTAGGTAACTCAAGGCATTGCCTGTCATAGGCTTCTGCTTCAAGGCCATAATAATTCTCAAGCCCTACACCATACGAATGATTTTGTACACTTACTCCCGTCGCAAGTAAATTTAACAGATGATCGGGCATTAAGTTTGAAAAGCTGGAAGTAGCAAGCTTTGCTTGCCAGGCAACTCCTTTACCAGAAGGCCCTGAATTGCCCGCCCCGGCTACTACGGTGGCAATATCTGTAGCATGGGCACTTTGTGTGGCCTCAAAAAGGGAGTTCGAAATTACCCTTCCTTTAAAGTCTATATCTTGGCTGTTAAAAGGGTTTTCTTTTATGGATACGGTAAGGTTTTTTCCTTGTAGGTAGGGAAAGTAGCTGTGAGCTAAAGCAATTTGATTGGCAATAGAGACGGGTGAAGGTAGCCTGCGCTCTGTGTGGGCTGTACGATTAGCTACATCAACATACTCAACTTCATCGGAGTTTAGTAATAAGGCAAGAGCCTCTTCTGTGAAAATATATACAAGAAAGATGTGCGGGCTGCCAGTAGATTTTAACCGGGCCAGGTTGCCAAGCTGAGACTGTACAGAAGTTGCCGCATCAGCGTTTTTAACTTTTACCCTAACGCTGGTAGCTTTAAATGAGCCCATGGCCTGTAAGCCCGGTGCCAGTTTATGTAAACGCAATGTATGCAGTTCTTTACCAGCCTGGGCGCATAAACATACAGGCAAGCACAAGATGATAAGCCAACTTAGCAGGTATGTACGCATTCTGGTTTGCATTACTTGCAAAATGGTAAATGGAAAAGGGTAAAATAAAGCCGTAAAGATAAATTAGTTTAAGTATAAAAGCCCCGGCTTGGGGGCCGGGACTTTCAGAGCTTGGGTAAGCTTATCTGTACAGGTATCTCAAAGCAGTTTTATCGTTTGAGTTGAAGTAACGGTTTACTCCAGATCCAATACAAGCCAGCATCCATGAGTTAGGGTCAGCGCCTGTAGGAGTACCCGGAATATGTATAGCACCTACTGAGCCAGAACCTTCATTGTAGTAAGAACCACCGCAGCTATATGATCTGTCCATATAATCTGTATGGCGGAAACCTATGCAGTGGCCCATTTCGTGAGCCATAACTGTAGCCAGGTAGTTAGTGCCCGGGTTAGTGCCTAACGCGCTTACATTCATAAGTACCTCATGATAGGGGTTGCCGCCCGATGGAAAGCCTGCTGAAGCCAGGTAAGTTGCTCCGCTTGGGGCTGGCTTGAAAGTAATGTTGGGCGAGGATGATACCCTTGAAAATTTTAAGCTAAGGCTTTCTGCATTAAATCTGCGGATAGCTTCATCCAAAGCAGTTACATACGAAGATGGAAGTGAGGTTGTAATACCTACACGGATTGTGCGAGGTAAGCCTCCTACCAGGTTGTTCGTGCGGTACTGCTCTTCTTCACCTACGCGCAGGGCAATTTCCTCAAATGAAGCATCAAGCATGTGATCATCAATTTTAATGTCGCCTTCTACAATGTAGCCATTTTCAACGCGCTGTACACCTTGGGCTTTTACATTGAAACCCATTTTTTCAATTTTAGCCATTACAGCCTCCGATACCGGAGCTTGCTCTGTGGTGCTAATGCTTTCTTCTTTCTGGCAGGAAGAGAAAGTGAACATGGCTGCAAATGCCAATGTAAATAGTAGTCTGGTAAATTTCATGGTACTGTTTTTTTAGGTTTAAGGGTTAAGATTGAAATTAAATCCAGGCAATATTACAGGTTTTGCAAAATAAAGTTTTGAATTATATGTATATACAGAATTTTATATATGTATACTTATTTTTGTGTATCATAATTTTTTTGGTTGATCCATGCAGCCTGTAAGCTTATGAATAAGCCCATAACATTAGTTACTATTGAGTTTTTTGTAAGTAATAAGCAACCTATAAATGTATATATTACAACAGTGTTGCAATTAAAAATTGTTTAATTAGTTAAAAAAGATATTAAAATATTCTATTGAAATTTTCGCTTTCGCAAAACATTGTGTTTTAATAATGAAGTATTTATAGTCATTATTTTTTATTGACCTATTGATAGCAGGTAATATCTATATAGGTTGTTATTGGAGATACAAGTCTGCATTAGTTATTACCTATTGCAAGGTACAAAGAGGTGTAGGCACAATAGGGTATTACTTGTGGTATTAAGCTATCTCGAAAAAAGGCCCACGATACCTTTAAATTATATGCTTAATAAAATGGGTTATTTTCAATAAATCACCATTTGTTGTAAAAATTTTGTATAAATTGTTGCTAATGATTAATAATATCATACATTTGTAAATATAATATTATCAAAGTCTAAATGAATAAGCTGGTTTGCAATGAAAATCTCAGTTTGGGTACAAGCAACAATTGTTGTTTTACAAGGGGAAGGGTAATACTAGCTTAGTAACTATAAAACAAAGCAGGAGCCTTCCTTTACCGGAAGGCTTTTTAATTAAACCTATACAAAACCTTTACTATTATGGAATCAGTACTTAGTTATTCAAGTCTTTTAAACAGACGCACAACCGAAGAAGCTATTGAATTTGTTAAAAGTACCTTTGCTCACGCCCTCGCAGCCCAGTTAGACTTGGTTAAGGTTTCTGCACCTATTGCTGTTCTGCCTCATACAGGCTTAAATGATGACTTGAATGGTATAGAGCGTCCGGTTTCGTTTCCGGTTAAAGGTCTTGATGATACAAAGGCTGTAGTAGTGCATTCGTTAGCAAAATGGAAAAGACTGCGCCTGGCAGAATTGGGTATTGAAGAAGGAAAAGGTTTGTATACAGATATGAGAGCTTTGCGACCTGATGAAGATTTTAGCGCTGTACATTCTATTTATGTTGACCAATGGGACTGGGAAAAGCATATGTCACCCAGGCAAAGAACTATTCCGTATCTGAAGGCGACCGTAGAAAAGATTTTCAATGCTTTTAAGCAGGCTGAAAGAGAAGTATTTGCCCGTTACCCTCAAATTACGCCCGTGTTGCCAGACGCCATTACTTTTGTGCATGCAGAAGACTTGTTAAAGGAATTTCCACATTTACCACCCAAAGCCCGCGAGTGGGAGGCAGCTAGTCGTTATGGTGCTGTATTTATTATGGGCATTGGAGGCAAGTTAAGTAATGGTAAGCCACACGATGGCCGCGCCCCGGATTATGATGATTGGAGCACTGCCACAGCCGAGGGATACCATGGCCTGAATGGCGATATTATTTTCTGGAACCCAGTATTGGAATGTGCTTTTGAGGTTTCGTCTATGGGGATACGTGTTGACGAATCATCGCTGGCAAACCAGCTTTTGATAAGTGGCTGCCCCGAGCGCAGAGAACTTATGTTTCATAAGATGCTTTTGGAAGGGCAGTTGCCTCAGAGTATCGGTGGGGGTATTGGGCAGTCGCGCACTTGTATGTTCCTGTTACGTAAAGCACATATAGGAGAAGTACAGGTAAGTATCTGGCCGGATACAGTAAGGCAAGCCTGCGAACAGCAGGGTATTTACTTGTTATAATCGGTGCTTAAGCTATAAGAGCTTACCTGCTGTACAGGGGGCTTATAAAAAAGATCACGTATTACACGTGATCTTTTTTTATGCTTGTTCGAAAACATGCATAAAAAATAATAGCTTAGGCCCGGCAAATGTAGCGTGTTAACCAGCCTATTATTTGCTAAAGAAACTTTACTCAAAATTAAAACTATATGCAGAAAGCGCTTTATTTATTAGTAATGATTTGCCTGTCAAGCCCCCTGTTTGCACAGGTTTACAAAATGCAGGATCCGCTGGCACATACCTATTCGATACTGGCACGCGATTCAATAACCGGTGATCTGGCTGTAGCTGTACAAAGCCATTGGTTTAGTGTAGGTACTGCTGTATCGTGGGGAGAAGCGGGCGTAGGAGTAGTAGCAACTCAGTCGTTTGTAAATACATCGTTTGGTATACGTGGGCTGGCACTTTTAAAGCAAGGAAAGTCTCCGCAGGAAGCGCTTGATGAGTTACTGAGCACAGATGAAGGCAGGGAAGTGCGCCAGGTGGCAATTATGGATGCTCAGGGCCGTGTAGCTGCATTTACTGGTGCAAATTGTATTAAGTACGCCGGTCATATTACCGGAAGTAATTTTTCGGTACATGCCAATATGATGCTCAATGACAAAGTATGGCCAGCCATGGCTGCTGCTTACCAGAAGAATGCAAGTATGCCTTTGCCGGAAAGAGTGTTACATGCTATGCAGGCGGGACAGGCCGTAGGGGGTGATATACGTGGAAAGCAATCTGCTGCCATATTGGTTGTAAAGGGCAAAGCCAGCAATGAGCCCTGGAATGATAGGGTAATGGACCTGCGGGTAGATGATAACCCGGAGCCACTTAAGGAACTTGCCCGCCTTATTAAGGTTTTCAGGGCGTATGAGCACATGAATAATGGCGACCTTGCTGTAGAGAAAAATGATATGAAAAAGGCTATGCAAGAGTATACTGCAGCCGAAAAGATGTTTCCTGATAACCTTGAAATGCAATATTGGCATGCCATAACGCTGGCAAACAATGGTAGTGTTGATGAAGCCGCAGGCATGCTGCGTAAAATATACCGCAAAGATGATAACTGGCGCCTTCTTACCGAGCGCCTGCCTGCCTCTGGCTTACTTACCGTAAACCAAGCTGCCTTTAAAAAATTAACAGCTAAGGTTAAATAATGTATTTATGTAAAAAAAAGAGGCTGCTTCATAGCGAAGCAGCCTCTTTTTTTTACATAACCATCCGGATAGTATCGATGTACTGCTAGCCTACCAATACATAGCCATCCGGGTAGCGATACGCTGTTGCTCCAATTCTGCGGCTAAGGGCAAGGGCTACAGTTAGTGTACCTACTCTGCCCAAAAACATAGATAAGATAATTACAATTTTACTGTTAATAGACAATGTGGCTGTAATGCCCGTGCTTAGCCCTACAGTTGCAAAAGCAGAAATCTGCTCAAAAGCAAGTTGCAGAATATTTATATCCGGGTCGGTAATGGCCAGCATAAAAATGGCCAGGAAGTTATAGGCCACCGCAAAAGAAAAAACATAAAAGGCTTTAAACAGCAGCTCAGAAGGAATATTGCGTTTGCTGATTTCCACATTTTTATTGCCACGTATTGTTGCAATAGCAGAAGCAATTATCAATACAAAAGTTATGGTTTTAATACCACCACCGGTAGAACCAGGGCTTGCGCCAATAAACATAAGCCCCATCATAAAGATAAGGGTAGGGGAGGTTAGCTGAGTAAAGTCAACCGTGTTAAAGCCGGCTGTTCTGGTAGTTACTGACTGGAACAGCGAAGTAATGGCTGCCTCGAGGGTGTTTAAGCCATATAAGGTATTATGGCGTTCCAGCACCCAAAACATAAGGGTGCCAATTACAATTAGGCCCAGGGTGCTGAATAATACCATTTTAGTGCCTAGTTGCCAGTCTTTCCAGGGTTTTTCAAGGCGTTCGCGCAGGGCTGTAGGCGAAAACAGATCGGTAATTACACCAAAGCCCAGGCCTCCCAGTATAATTATGCCAATAACTACAATATGGAGCAGGTATGCATCTTTTACCAACGATTGGTAAAGACCATCGCTGTACAAGCTAAAGCCTGCATTGCAGAATGCAGATACCGAGTGGAAAATAGAGAAGAATATCTTTTTACCGAGGCTGTCAAACTCTACATTATCGCCCCAGGTGTAAAAAATGCCGATAAACCCTGCAAACTCAATGAGCAGGGTAATAAATACAATTTTACGAAGCAGGCCTTTTGCTTCAAAAAGCGATTCGCTGCTTAACTGGTCCCTGATGATGGCGCTATGTTTTAAGCCAACTCCAGAGCGCATAAAAGTAGCAAAGAAGGTAGCAAATGATACCATGCCTATACCCCCGATCTGTATCAATGCAAGAATTACCAACTCTCCTTTAAAGGTAAAATAAGTAGCAGTATCTACCACAATAAGACCCGTTACACAGGTGGCACTGGTGGCCGTAAACAGAGCATCCAGAAAGGCCATGTTGCCGGGTGCTGTGGTCATGGCGGGTAGCATAAGCAGGCCTGTGCCTATCATGATCATCAGCAGGAAGGAGGCAATAAAGGTAGTGGCAGGTTTAAGCTGTATCTGGGACAAGCCTGTGGTATATTTTATAAGCTCAAGGCCTAATAATAGCCCCAGGTAAAGGGTAACAGAGAGGTTATACATTGGTACACTATCTGTTACGCCCAGGTCTTCAAATATCCACATTAAAATGTTTTCGTTTGCCAGGTAGTGTATAGCACCATGTACCACCAGCAAAACAAGGAGGATAGTTTCCAGCCACGAGCGCATAAGAAATGCCTTACGGCTAAAGGAGTAGAGCAGGCGTAGCAGGAAATTAAAAATAAACACTGCAAACACAAGGTCAATCCAGCCAAAAACTGCTTTGGAGAGCTCCGGGCTTAGCTCGAAGCCATAACCATAAATCAGCAAGCCCAGGCCTACAAAAGAATTAATGTAGCTTACCAGGCGCGAGATTCTATAAGCCGTAGGCTTGGTGCTATAAAGTGCGTTATTTAACGATTCAATAGTTTGCATATACAAAAGCGCTTTAGCAACGCATTTGGGTAGTTTTTGTAATAAATATCAAACGCCCGGCACCTTTGCTAAAAAGCAGGCAGCGGGCGTTTGGTACAGGCAGGCTGCACTTGCAAACCTACTCAAATTGACTGATTATGTTAGTTTTTCAACGGCTGTTTTAATTCTTTTCATGGCTTCACGCAGGTTATCGTCTGATGCTGCAAAAGACATGCGGATACAGTTATTATTACCAAAAGCCTCACCGGTTACCAGCGATACGTGTGCCTCGTTAAGCAGGTATAGGCACAGGTCCATAGGTGTATTAATTACCTTATCGCCTGCTTTTTTACCCAGCAATGCACTTATATCGGGGAAAATATAAAAAGCGCCTTGTGGTATATAAGTTTTAAAGCCCGGAATTTCATTCATAAGCTCCAGCACCATATCTCTTCTTCTGCGGTAAGCCTCTGCCATTTTAACGGTAGGCTCCATATCGCCTTCCAAAGCAGCAATAGCTGCACGCTGTGCAATAGAGTTTGTGCCAGAGGTAACCTGTCCCTGCATTTTATCGCAGGCATCGGCCAGCCACTTGGGAGCAGCTATATAGCCTACACGCCAGCCGGTCATGGCAAAACCTTTTGAAAAGCCGTTTACTGTTACTACACGGTCTTTTACATCATCAAAAGTGGCGATACTTTCGTGCTTACCAGAAAAGTTAATGTGCTCATAAATTTCATCAGCAATTACCATAATATTCTCATGGCGAATAACTACATCTGCCAGGGCTCTTAACTCCTCGCGGGTATACATACTACCGGTAGGGTTGCTTGGAGATGAGTACATAATAGCCTTTGTTTTAGGGGTAATGGCTGCTTCCAGCTGTTCTGGGCTAACCTTAAATCCACTTTCAAAAGTAGCGTCAACAATAACCGGTACCCCTCCGGCCAGTTTAATCATTTCATTATAGCTTACCCAGTACGGTGCAAAAACTATCACTTCATCGCCAGGGTTTACCAGGCAAAGAATTACATTGGCCAGCGATTGCTTGGCGCCTGTAGATACTACTATATTTTCAGGAAGGTATTCCAGGTTGTTATCGCGCTTAAGCTTATTTACAATAGCCTTGCGCAGTTCGGGATAACCAGCTACAGGAGTGTAAAAGGTATAGCCATCATCAAGGGCTTTTTTAGCAGCATCTTTAATATGCTGGGGCGTCTGAAAATCAGGCTCGCCAAAGCTAAGGTTTATCACATTGATGCCTTGTGCTGCCAGCTCGCGGCCTTTTTTGGCCATTGCGATGGTTTGTGATTCTTCAAGGGCATTGATCCTGTCCGAAAGAGGATGGGAAGTTGTGCTGATCAGGGTCATAGGATATTGCTTAAGTCGGTTCCAAAAATAAAGATTTCTTTTTATTAACGCCTATGTTCCGTGCGATAATTACAAAGACCGGGTACAGACATGGCGGCATTGCACAGTGTCTTATGGCAGGCTCCTGAGAAACTCATCAATATATTCGGCACTTAGTTCCTGTATTTGCTCTTCCATACGGTCCAGCACATCTTCTTCTGGTTCTCCGCTAAGCTTAGCCCATATTTTTGCCTGCCAGTGCAGGGTGGTAGCGTTTTGGGCTTTAATGGTAATCTGGTTTTTAATAAGCTCTGTAAAGGCCTGGCCAGGTTCAATGTTAAATGAGGGAATATCTTTATAATCCATAGTTATAGTTCGGGTTGGTAAAGCAAGATAAAGAATTACGGACGCTTAATAAAACAAGCTGTTAAAAAGCTGATTTTATTTAATGTAAGCAGGAAAAGGTTTATAAAAAGCCGAGAGTAAGAGAAGAGGCGCCCTATATACAGAAACAGCCTGCAAGGGAGTAGGGATGATTTTTGTTGCTTACTACTCCATGCTTCAAATTAAAAAGTTGCCACAAACCTGACGCATAATAATTAAAAAGCCTGTTTACGGTAAGCAAACAGGCTTTTTAAGTTTACTTGTGACCCTGGCGAGATTCGAACTCACATCTAAGGCTCCGGAGGCCTCCATTCTATCCATTGAACTACAGGGCCCAATTTTTTGCCTAAAGCTGGCAAAAAAGCCCTGCAAAAGTATCAAATTATTTGAGTGTACAAAAGCCTGCCCTAAAATTACTATTGTACCATAGCTATTTTTATTTATACAGCACTTGGTCCTCTTTTTATACATTAATCGTCTCATTACGAAGGTTATGTAAATGTAAGAAGATCTAAAAAAATGAAGAAAATACTGGACATTGGCTAATTCTTGTAGTATATTTGTGCTATCACACTCACCCGAAGTTCTTTGATGCTTATGCATCAGAACCTCGATAGCTGTAATTTCCCGCCCAACCAGCGTTTTAAAGCCGCTCATATCCTTAGTGATATAAGCGGCTTTTTAACATGTAAGGTTTTGTTAAGCTACAAGCTATAAAATATGATATTCACACAAGCTTCTCTTATGGCTCAAGCTCTTGTACAGCTGTTTGAGAAGAGTACAATATTTAGTTGGGTATGCCTTGTAGGCTATCAGGTTGCTGAACATCGCTAAAGTGCCTTACTTATGCTTTATTGCTGTAAAATGGTTACGAGAAGGTTTTGTTACAAAACCTTCTCGTGCAGTACCGGGTAATCCAGTATTTTAACTTCCCAGTCAGTTCCATTAACTTCAACATTGGTTTCGTCTCCTGTGCGGGTCAGGTGTATACTTATGTGTTTGCCATCTACAGGAATGCGGGTAATATGCAGCTCTTCCATACTATGGGGAAGTTTTGGCTTATGGAAGCAAAGGCGTTTACGGGGCGCATCAATTTCAAGTCCCATAAGGCCCTGGAGCAAAAGGAACACTGACGACACCGACCAGGCCTGGGGCGAGCAGGCTACCGGGTAATCGGTTGGCCCTACACCAGACCGGCGTTCAAAGCCACAGAATAGTTCGGGCAAACGCTGCTGGTCCAGGTGTACCGATGCATCCAACAGGCTGTTGAAAATAGTGAGCATTTTATCATTGTAGCCATAACGGCCCATTCCATAGGCACACAAAGCAGTATCGTGTGGCCATACTGTGCCATTGTGGTACGACATAGGGTTGTACATGGGCGCATCGGTAGCCAGCGTACGAATGCCCCAACCGTTGTACGATACAGGACTCATCAATGTATCGGCTACACGGCCGGCATATTTCTCGTCAGCAATACCTGCCCACAGGCAATGCCCCGGGTTAGATGATTTTACACGGCAGGGGCGTTTCTTTTTATCCAGCGCCAGCACAAAAGTGCCGAGTTCCTCATCCCAGAATGCTTTGTTGAATTTTTCTTTCAGGTGTTCGGCTTGTGACTCTAATTTTGCAGCCAGCTCCGGCTCATCCATAAGTGGGGCCAACATAGCAGCTTGTTTACGGGCATCATATACGTAGGCCTGTACTTCGCACAGGGCTATGGGCGGATCTGCCAGTTCGCCAGAGTCATGATGAACAGAATCATTGGCATCTTTCCAACCCTGGTTGATAAGGCCATTGGGTGTTTTCTGTATGTATTCAACAAAGTCATCTCCATCCATATCGCCCCACTCATCTATCCAGGTAAGTGCATCTTTTATATTAGGCCAGATTTCGCGTATGGTATCAAGGTCGGCTGTACGGCGGTAGTAAGCGCCAGCCAGCATAATAAACAGGGGAGTTGCATCAATGGTGCCATAATACAGGCCAAAGGGTACTTCGCCCAGGCTGGCCATTTCGCCACAACGGGTTTCATGAAAAATCTTGCCTGGCTCTGCATCCTGGAAGGCATCTTCATGCTGCGCCTGTGTCTGCGCCAGGAACTTAAGTACTCCCTTGGTAATTTCGGGCTCCATCCAAAGGCACATTAAAGCAGTTATAATACCATCGCGGCCAAAGGCAGTATTAAACCAGGGTACACCAGCATATGGATATTTGCCAAAAGCTGTATCAGCAACTAAAGACTGCAGATCGGCCCTGGAACGGTTTACCCAGTGGTTAAAATGCTCGTTGGATGAATTAAACTCTGGCAACAGGTAAGACATACTAGCCAGGTCAGTTTCGAGGGGCTTATCAAAATCTTCTTTTCTGTACTTAATGGCATTTTCACGGCCGTTTTTTAACACGATATTGTGCTTTAGCTCAATTTCCTGGCCCGGGGCCATGCGTAACTTATACACACTGCGTTTTGCTTCTATAGAATCTGGGGCAGGTGTAAACTGGTGCAGGGCAGAGCGGTACACACCATCCAGGCCCTTATAGGTTTGTTGTACTATGTAATCTTCCAGGAGTTGGGTGCCTAGCAAATCGCCTCTCCTTTGGCGCGACATACCTCTTAACTCAAATATATCTTTAAAGTCGCCATCCATTTCTATAGAAAGCTCAAACTCCATAGCTTGCTGGCTGAAATTGCGGATCTGTAACACTTCCTGGTATTGGCCGCTGCGCACCATTTTTATCCGATGTATATGCAGGTTGCCTTTTGCCCATTTTACTCTATCACCTTCCATAATATCATGGTTGGTAAGGTCTACCATTAACAGGTCATTATCCTCGGTAATGGCAGAGGCAAGGAGCAGGGGCCTTTCACCGTTAATGCGTATTTCCAGGAACGAAAGGTAGCGGGTGCCTTCATGGTAAAGCCCTTGTACTTCTTTGCCAAAGTGCTGTATATCGCCCCATCGGTCAAACACTCCAAAGGTGTCGGCCTGGTTAAGCACCATTACACGGTTATCGGCATAGGTAGAATCCGCAGATATATAGTAGCGGTCTTCTATTTTAATTATCTTTTTCATACCCAATAATTTAAAAAATACTACAGTAGCCTCTACCCGGTATAGGTAAACAAAGCTTTTTTATCGGCTATCTGTATTTCAAATTCGCCTGGCTCGGTTATGGTTTTATGTTGTGCATTTACAAACGCAAGGTCCTCAGGCCTTAATTCAAAGTCCAGGGTTGCTGTTTCACCAGGTTCCAGGTAAACCTTCTGGAATTTACGCAGTCTGCGCAAAGAGGGTGTAATGGAAGCAAATAAATCTCTGGTAAACAAGTCGGTAGCTACTTTTCCGGCTCGCGGCCCCGTATTACTAACATCTACAGTTACCAGCAGGGTTTCGCCTGGCGCCAGGGTACCGGAACTTAACCGTATATCGCTGTAGGTAAATGTGGTATAGCTTAAACCAGCTCCAAACTCAAACTCGGGCTTGTAGCCCTGGTAGGTAAATATACCGGGTGCCAGTTCCTGTACTTCATCAGTAAGCTTACGGTCATACAGTACAAAGTCGTGTGCAGAGCGGGGGTAGGTAAAGGGCAGGCGGCCATCGGGGTTATAATCACCAAACAGCACATCGGCAAGGGCTTCTGCTCCTTTGCTACCCGGTTGGTAGGCCAGAAGTACGCCTTCTGCATGCTGCACCAGCTTGTGTACAATACGGGGGCGGCCTTCGGTTAGTACCAGTACAGTTGGTGTGCCCGTAGAAAGTACTATTTTGGCAAGAGCCATCTGGTCGGTAGGCAATGCCAGGTCATCTATGGCGCCTGGTGATTCGGCATAGGCATTCTCCCCGAGGCACAACACTACATAGTCAGCTTCGAGAGCCAGGTCCCTCAGTTCACTTTTCATAGGTTTTACCGGGGCAGCCAGGGAGTGTTTATTATCTATCTCCCATTCCGGGTGTTCTACTTCTGCTGGGTCAATTTGCCAGTAATACCGTTCCTTATTGCCAAAGCCCGGATGTGATGTAAACAGCACATTCTCTTTCCCTATTTTCTTTTGAATGGCCTCCATCAGGGTAATAGTGCTTTCGGGGTACCAGCGTTCGTTATCGCCCTGCCAGGTATACGACCAGGCGCCATGGAGAGCCGCTCTTGATTTGGCACCGGGCCCACATACCAGTATTTTTTTGCCTTTGGGCAATGGCAAAACAGGAGCCTGCTGGTTGGATGGCGCTTCGTTTTTAAGCAAGGTAATTGACTCACGGGCGGCCGCAAGGGCTACTTCTGCATACTCGGGTTTTCCGAAAAATTTGCGGGCTGCTGGTTCCGGGTAAGCATTATCCATAAGCCCCACTCTGAATTTAACTTCAAGTATTCTGCGTACAGAAAGGTCTATGCGATCTTCCGGAATCTGCCCTTCTTCAACCAGTTCAACCAGGTACTTACAGAATGTATAATCGTGTGGCACCATGCTCATGTCAAGCCCTGCCATTACGGCCATTTTTACGGCTTCTTTTGGGGTGCTTGCTACCCGGTGCCTTTCATGAAGGCGGATTACATCTTCCCAATCAGATACGGCCAGGCCTTTAAAGCCCATTTCGTTACGCAATACTTCTGTAAGCAGGTAGTGGCTGGCATGTACGGGTATACCGTTTACCTCACCAGAGTTGATCATTATGGTAGGAGAGCCTGCCGCTACAGCTGCCTGGAATTGAGGTAAAAAGTACTCGCGCAGCATAATTTCCGGAATGTGTGCAGGCGAGCGGTCTTTGCCGGAGGCAGGTGCCGAGTAGCCAATAAAATGTTTCATACACGAGGCCACTGCCGTAAGCTGTTTCAGATCATCGTTTTCGTAACCTCTTATTTTGGCTACGCCCATAATGCGGGTCAGGTACACATCTTCGCCAAAGGTTTCCGGAAAGCGGGACCATAACGGGTTGCGGCCAATATCCAGCACCGGGTCAAAATTCCAGCGAATGCCGGAGGCTCTTGTTTCGCAGGCGGTAATGCGTGCAGCCTCTTTTACCAGATCGGGATTGCGGGTAGCTGCCAGCCCTATATTTTGTGGAAACAGGGTAGAGTTAAGTGTAAAGGTTGCTCCATGAATTGAGTCAATACCATATAGCACAGGTATGCCAAGCCTGGTTTCATTAGTGGCTATATCCTGTATATGGCTGATAATGCGATGCCACTCGTCCAGGCTGTAAGCCCGGTTTATGGCATTAAGCATAGAGCCAATATGGTACTGAGTAATAGCTTCCCGTAACAAGGTCTCATCAATTTTACCGTCCATGTTATTATTACTGCCTTCCAGAACCACATTTAAGTTGATCTGTGTCATCTGGCCTACTTTTTCGTGCAGAGTCATGCGGGCAAGCAGGGCGTCTACCTGTTTTTGCAGAGATGGTTGAGAGGTAGTATCTGGAGAGGAAGCCTTTGTTTTACTATTGGATATAAGCATTGGTTACTCTTTAGGTTTGGTAATTTTTTTACGTTGCCGGGTTCGTGGGCGGTTGCGCGATACGGGCCGTGGAAGGGGTACAGCATGAGGTTCGGGGGCTCGAAGCAACTCTTCCCAACGGGCAGCTACTGTGCTTAGCCTGAAGGTATCGGGCATGCGTACTTCTGGCCTTCCTTCAGCATACCATTGCAACAGTTTTTCGGCTACATCGTTTGGAAAGCGTGCATCTACTAACTGGCGCGGATCGTTAAGCACTTCTATTGCTGCTCCTACCGGGTGTGTAAGTACCGGTGTGCCCACTGCATTGGCTTCTGCCAATACCAATCCAAAGGTTTCGGCAAAACGGTACTGGGGGTAAAACACGCAGAAAGCTTCGCGTACGTGCTGTAAAACTTCCTTTTGTGTTAATGAGCCCAAAAGCTCTACCCCCTGGGGCCACTCCGAAATATGAAAAGGCATATAGCCCGGGTTAGCAATGTATAGCCGGCACTGGGGCCTTAAGGTACGTACCACTTCAAAGGCTTTTAAAACCTGGTCAAGTCCTTTATGGGGAGAGCTAAAAAACACAAGCTTGTCCGGGTCATAAGGTGTACCATCAGGCTGAAGCTGGTCATCCACAGGATTGTATACAACCTTTACAGGTGCCACGGGGAAAAAATCATCTTCCTCCTCTTCAAAACCATTCCGGTAATGGTCCATGTGCTGTAGTAGCACCTGCCGAAGCATATTGGAAACTGCTACCAATGTTGCCTGTGTGCGTATGGCAAAGCGGTTGATGTATTTACGCTTCCGCTTACCAGGAAAACAGTGCATCCACAGATAAAGCTTAACCTGGGGAAATTGCTTTCTGATCTTTGGCAAAAGTTTAGCAACACCTATGGCCAATACACGGTCGGGTGCAGTAACATCGCAGGTAAAAGTTTCTTTTTGCCAGGGTATATAAGCAACCCCGGCAGGGCTATACTCGGTTGTTTGCCGGCTACCTTGCGCTACAATTACGTTATGCTGCTCTGCCAATGCCTCAGCAACCCGTACAATGGTTGCTTCTGTACCGCCCATGGGTTCGGTTTGCAGCGTAGCGTGGTTATATGCCTTTGGGCAATCACTATCTATAATCAATATTTTCATGGTTTTACATTTAGGTGAGGCAAGAATTAAAAAAATGGTTTTCTGCCTCCTGCCTCCTTGTTCCTTTCAAACCCGCTCAGGCGCTGTTTATGCCATATTGTCAATTTACTCAACCATTAATATTCTCTTTAGCTTAAGCATATTGCATTGTTGCTTTTTTAAACACATCTGCCGAGCCGGGGGTGTGTGGAATATTAGTATTTAAGTGCAGCAGTTCCGGCCGGCTTATACTGCGTATTTCCAGGGCAGAAAGGTCTACTTCTGTGCGGAGCTGGCTGCGAAGAGTATCTATATTTTCACTGCGGCGGATCAGGCGGAGACGGTCCCAGACATCTTCACGGTCTTTGCGCCGGCGGTCGGTATAATAACCGGTATCGTTTGATACTGTGAGCGAAACCCCCATTTCTATTTTGGTAAGCAGAGGCTCTTCCAGGTAATAATACAGGTGGCCGCAACCAATGGTACGGTTGCGCAGCTCCCGGTCTTCTTCTACAGAATCCATGTAGCCGCCCAGCGACTCAAACACCCGTTTTCTGAACAGGCCGGAATTAATGAGTATCCAATCGCCCTCGGTTTTGGATGGAAACTGCAGGGTAGGAAAAAAATCGTCTACAAGCGATATGCGTTTATTGATGTAATGTACACTGCCGTCCAGCTTTATCATTTTATGGGCACCCACTACAACATCAATTTCCAGCTCGGAGCCCGGTGTATGCCCCAGGGCGCCCCAGTTCAGGATCGGGGCTGCAATATGGCCTTGCACACACAGCGCCCTGCACTGTAGTAATACCTTGTTCTCGTCCGGTATATCATCAGAATCATGAAAGGTAATAGCATCATAGTCTGAGTAGAGCATTGATACATTTTTTGCCTGTGCCGTGCCTACATTTTTACCAAGCTGTATATAGCAGAAGTTTGGTTCGCTCAGGAAAGGTTTAATTACTTCTGCAGTATTATCTGTAGAAGCATCGTCTACTACAGTAACCGTAATATGATCGTAAGACTGATTGAGAGCAGCTTTTATGGCTTTGGGTAAACAATAAGCCCGGTTATAGGTTGGGATGGTAATATTAATTTTCGGACGGTTCATAAAAGTAGTAGTAGTTAATATAGTTTAAAATGGTTTATTTGGTGTAGAGCCCAAGAGGCTTGTGCGCCGGGTAAGCTCCCGCACATATAAAATAGAAGCAAAGGGTGGTGCAGCCAGCAGGCAAAGTGCAGCCAGTGCCAGGTTGCCCTCTAACAGAAAGAGTAAGGCCGATGCCGCCAGCAGAATCATAAAAAATAAGCTGGGCAGTGTTTTACTTAGTTTATCGAGCGTAGGATATTTGTTGGTGCGCTTAAAGCCCATTTGGTCGTTTAAAAGGTATCGTACCCAGCTAAATGCTCCTTCCCAGGATAAGCCCAGGTGTACGGCAAATGCCTGTAGTGCACATCGCAGCGAGCGTTTGCAGCGCTGAAAGCTGATAATAAAAAAAACCAGCTTTATGAGCAGAAAAGCCCAGATAGAAGCCAGGCTAAGGCTTTCAATTACTAGGTAAAGAGGGTGTTCCGTAAGCCTATCGGCAATAAGTACAGTAAGCAAAGCAGTGGCCGGAACGAGCAAAAAGTTAAACCAGGCAGTAAGCTGGGTGATTATGCCTGCACACTGCACCAAGCTTAGTTTATTTTTGGATAGCCTGAAAAAAAGTATAAGGGTTTGCATGTTACCATATACCCAGCGTTCACGTTGCACTTTCAGTGCTTCTACATCGGTTGGCATTAAGCCTTTTCCTAAAGGCTTATGCACATATACACCCCGGTAGCCTTTTTGGTGAAGCCGTAAGCCCATTTCAACATCTTCGGTAATAGTACTATCGGCCCACAAACCAACTTCGTGCAGTGCTTTGCGGCTTATTACACTAACCGTGCCTGTAGAAAGTACGCAGTTCAGGTGGTCGGCCATATTCATATACACTTCAAAAAAATGGTCGTACTCTCCGTGCAGCCCCTGGTTGCTTTCGCCTGCATTCATATACGATTGAGGAAACTGAACCAAGGCAATGCTGGGATCTGTAAAATAACTAAGCGACTCTTTAAGTAATTTGGGATGTACCTGGTAGTCGGCATCAATTACCAGTATATAAGAGGTGCGCGGGTTGCTTTTTTCGTAGCATACATTCAGCGCACCTGCTTTATAGCCATCCAGCTTGTCAATATGAAAAAAGCGGAATTTAGGCCCTAATGTATTGCAATAGGTTTCAACAGGTTGCCATACTGCTTTATCTTTGGTATTGTTATCCAGGATAATAACTTCGTAGTTTTCATATTGTAATTGGGTTAAGGCTTTAAGGGTTTCAATAACAATATGAGGCGGCTCGTTGTAGGTGGGTATATGTATAGAAACAAAAGGCTGGTCCTGCCGGGGCAGGGAGAGAGGTACCCGCTTAGGCAGAAGTACAGAGTAAAACTGTAAACCGGTTATTAAGGCCATTACCACCAGGTTAAGTATTACAATGCCCAGGGTAAGTTGGGGAATCAATAACAAAACGGCCATCCAGATCAGGCCTATGAGTACATACTTAGGCAATATACCTAATGCTTTAACTGCTTTAGGCTTACTTGTGTTTTTCTCTTCCATACGTTAAAAAAGTAGAGGTACCTGTTTAAAAATTCAGGCACATCTGTTAGCTGGCTTTTGTATGTGAACGAGAAACTAGGGTGTCGGTTGGTGCTGATAATCAATATTTTATATAACAACCCGCAACCCGAAACCCTCTAAATTGTTTTAAAAAATGCCCCTGAAAATTCAAAAACCTTTCCCGGTTCCAGGAAAGGTTTTTATAAGCTAAGTGTTTAAAGTTTATGCATAATAGTCCTGGTCGCTTTTGTAACCAGGAGGGATGGTGCCTTTCGGTCCACCTTGCTGGTCAATCTGATCTTTATCTTCATTAAGATCAGTATTGTCCTGAAAATCCATAATGGTCTTGTTGGTTTTGGGTATATCTGCTTTTTTGGCATTAGCCTTTTTTACATCATCATCACTTTCTACATCGGGCTGGCTTTTAGCAGGTACTCCGAGTTGGGTGTCTTCCTTAGGGTCCAGGTCTCTTCGCGATGTGCCTTGTGGCTGGTGTTGAACTTTACCCTGTATGTCTTTATTTTTATCTTCCATAGTTCTTATCTATATAGTTAATTATTAATAGGTTAACGTGTATTTGCACATAGGGTTTAGTAACCGTTTTTGCGCTTATTGTGCCTTTTACAGATAAGATTGGAACACATGGTGAATATTAAATTTTAGCCTGTTGTAACTAAACTCCTCAGGTACAGGTGCGTTGTAAAATATGTAATACACTGAAAATCAGTTGTTTATTTTTTTTAACTAAAACTATGATCAAGCTATGGCGATAAGTTTTGAAAAATTTGCACAGGAAGGTAATGAGTATTTAAATGAGCTGGCAGCTGATTTAGGGCATCCTAATGAAAAGGGCCAGACCTCTATATTGCTCAGGGCTGTGCTACATGCCCTGCGCGATCGCATTACCATTAGTCAGTCTTTCCACCTGTTAGCGCAATTGCCTATGTTTCTGAAAGGAATTTACGTAGAGCAGTGGAAATACAGGGAAAAACCATTGGCCCTTGATAGCCTCGAGGCTTTTAAAGATGCCGTAAAAAAGGAGCAGGCCAAGTTTGGCGAAAGAGAATTTAACTGGAATCAGTCTACCGAAGAACTGATCAGGATGGTGTTTACCTCTTTGGGTACACGTTACCTTACAGAAGGTGAACTGGAAGACATTGTTTCCCAAATGCCAGAGGATCTGAAAGAGCTATTCCCTGTAGATGAGCCCCAGAGAAGGCATTAAACTGTAATAACATCAAGCAATCAGTAAAAGCCCTTGTGCAGCGCACAAGGGCTGTTTTTTTACTGGTTAAAAGAAGTGCCTCATAGCTTTTTGCTGCAAGGCACTTCTTATTTTAAACGTAATTTGTGTACAGGCTACAGGTTATTTTATTATACAAGAAAAGGGGTAATAATTTCGGTAACCTGTTCGCGGCTTAGTATCTCGTCAAAAGCTTCGGCTTTTGTAGCTGCAGAAATACTGTTCAGGGAGGTAATGCTGTTCAGGTTGGCTCCTGCATGGGTCAGGTTATCTTCTCCTGCATAAATTGCAGCCGGAAGGCCATTGGCTTCACTGTTTACAATCCATCCTTTAATGGGCTGGTTGGTAAGCATGCCTCTCATTCTGCGTACCTGGGCTGCATGCCTGGCTTCAACAGAGTGTATTTGCAGTGCTGCCTCCAGAATATTTTTATCTGTCATTACATTGCCCGTCTGCCCTTTGTAGGCTCTTACACCTGTGTCTTCAAAAGCCTGCGCCAAGGCAATAAAGGTTTGGTAGTTAGTAAACACATCTGCAAAAGCACCCCTTGCAGTAAAATCAAAAGTGGGTTTGCTAACGGCAGCATTTCCAAGGGCAGTTCTTAAAAAGCTAACATGCTCCCGCTCGTGCAAGCCGATCTGCGAAAATACAGCCCTGTCTCCAGTTGGAATCAAGCCTGTTGCTCCAAGGCCAAGCCTGTAAAATTCATCTTCAAGATACTCGAGGGTAAGGGCAAAGTTGAGTGCATTTACAGTGCTTGAGGATTGTGCTTTTACAATGTTAGGCAGTGCCGTTAAGGCAAAAGGCACAGCAGCTAATGCAGCCTTCAGGCTATAATCGCCTGCTTTTCTAAAAAGGTCTCTGCGGAGAGCCGGTTTTTTATATTCGTCCTGATCAACCAGGTTCAGGTCGAGCAGGTCTAGTAGCTTAAGTAAGTTCATACTGGTATGTTAAGAAGGTAAATTGTTTGCATTAATGCTGTTGCGGATAAAGGGTTGAGCGGCCATAAGTACCTGTGCTGGTGGAAGGGCACGGTCAAGGCCGTTCTGGCGGGTAACTACATCGTCACCGGCAAAGGCTGTGGTGCGTGGCTCCAGCAGATCGCGTATGGCAGAAGCGTGGCGTGCTTCTACAGAAACAATTTTACCAGCTACTACCAACAGGTTTGCATCTGTTAATAATCGGCCGGCACCATTGTAGGCAGCAACGCCTAAATCTTCAAACGTGCGGGCAGTTGTGAGTACACTTTGCCTGTCATTCATATTTACAGCACTAAAGTCAAACTCAAGTTCGCGGATAGCGGCAGTGCCTAAGACTGCTCTTAAAAAATCGCGGTGTACAATTTCATGATCGCGCAGGTCTCTCAATATTTGCTGCTCTGCCGCTGTAAAGGTTGAGCTAAAGGCTGCATTTGCAGCTACCTGGGTATAAAAAGCAGCTTCCAGCTGTTCCAAGGCGAGGGCATAGTTCAAAATACCAGTATCTCCACTTCCCAGGTCTACTTCTGCAGCCATAGGGTCTGGGGTGTTTCGGTTACAACCTGCTATTACCAGGGCCGATGCCGCAACACCCAAACCTGCAAACTTCAGGAAGGACCTGCGGCCAAGAGGCTGTGCCGGTGTTGCCGGTACAGCAGGGGCTTTACTAAGTTCTTTCATAGGAATATGTATTAAAAATGTGGCATACCTACGAAGAAGGGCAAATGATTGGATTGGCCTGATGAAAACTTTTTACGTTGCAGGTAGTATCGGGCGCCTGTAACACACAATACCTTTGCTTACTTTAAAGCAGTTTTACCTAACTTCATGCCAGTAGTTTCGTAACTTAATTACGATATTTTGTATTTTTTAACCTTAACTATACACTATTATGGCAATTGTAAAAGTATTAGAAGTAATTGCAGGCTCAGATAAGAGTTTTGATGATGCAACTCAAAAAGCACTTGAAGAAGCAGCAAAGTCTGTAAATAATATCCGTTCTATTTATATTAAAGAAATGAACGCTAACGTAGAGAACAACAAGATTGTATCGTATGGTGTAAACGCCAAGATTTCTTACGAAGCAGACGGCAATGAGTAATTAATTTTTGCTCTGGCAATAAAAAAGCAGCTCCCCTAAATGGAGCTGCTTTTTTATTGCTACTGCTTATGCCTGTTCAATTTCTTTCTTATTACCAAAGTGGCTTAATGAGGTCTATTACTTTTCTTTCGTCAGGTATTTTCTTCAACACAGAAGTATATGGTGTAGTAAAGAGGTAACAACTATCAAAGTCTCCGTGGTATTCAAAAATATAGTGTTGTTCTTTAAAAACCCTTTGGCGGCGCGAGGTTAAAGAAAAATCCAGTTTGCCATTAAGCTTTACTTCTACAGGTAAATGTGGGCTTAGGGTACACAGTTTAAAGTTGTCGCGCTCAGGAATGCCTACTTCAAAATAATCGTACCGTAAATGCAGCTCGAGGGCATCATGGTAATTAAGCTCAAAAACATGCAACTTATTTGGATGTGATAAGTGGAAGCAATGATTATTTGCCGGCTTAAGCCTCCTGGAGGGGAGGCTTGGTATGGATAGAATATTGGCAGCTGTTGTAGAAGTAGTACACTCGTCTTCTATAGTAATAAGGCCACAGTTGTTAAAGGCTGGATGGCTTGTTATACTATCTGGCAGGTATAGCTCTTGGTTGTGTATATAACCGTTTTGAGAGTATACATTGTGCCATGCTACACTCTCTTTTCTTGTATCAAATGACTTTTTACTTTTTTGATATTCGTTGATAGAACGATAAACCTGGAGCAGCTTTACCGGGTGCTTGAATTTTACTTCCTGTAACTTCATTTTGAAATGCCTAACCAACTGCCAATATGTATGAGGTAACCCAATCAAAGATAAAGTTTAATCTTTTACCTAACTAGCCCGAAACAAGAACATATCCGGGTTAGCGCTTTGCATCTTTTGGTTAGCTATGTGATTTTTAAAGTGCGAAGTACTTTAGCGCAGATTGTTTATATACTTGTGAAGAGGTAGATGCCTACGTAATGTAATTATACCAATAACACAGAAAAAGGGAGCCGTATGTACAGTTCCCTTTTTCTGTGTTTGTAACAGTTACTTTTAATTTTTTTTGAAGCTGGTATCGCAATGAATTTTCAGAACATGCTCTGACAATACAAAGTTAGGAATGGTAGCATCTGTATAGGCCATGCCTACCGCTTCGTTGAGGGCTACCTGGTATTGCAATAGTTTAGCTAACGACTCGTGAGCCGTATAAACCGTTTTTGCCAGCGATTCGATATCAGCCACATGCTGCCTGTTTTCGCGTTTCAGGCGCATGATCTCGTTATGCAGGCTGTCATTTTCGGCTTCAAGTTGCTGCACACGCGGGTTTACGCTGGCAATACTGGTTTCTATTCTTTGCAAGATGGTATAGATGTTGGTCAGTGACCTGAAAATCATTTTTAGCATATCGTAAAAAATCTAATAAATTTAATACTTAAGTTGTTCTCGAGAGCTTGAGCATTAAATTTACTCTTTGTAAAGTCTGAAGGAAAGCCTTTCGTTCTACAGGAGGGAAGGCTGAGCTTTTAGAGGTGTAATGATTAATCGGTACATTACTGTATCTATATAAAAAACTATACGTATCTGCTCTAGGTATATACCGTCTTCTATTAAAGGTTTCAAAGTATTTGGTGGTAAAGTTCTATAAATCAAGGCTTTGATTCTTTTTTCTGTTAAAACATACATACATCATGTTTGCAGATGCGTAGCTATTCTGGCTACATAGGCTTTACACTCCTTGCATTCTGCTTATTTTATTTCCAGATCTTTAAAGGTCTTAATCATTTATAAAGTAAAACGTTTAATGGCCATAGCTCACTCTGATTCTGAACTTCTGCAGGAATACGCCAGTTTCCTGCTGGAACATCACCTGGAAGAAGCAATACAGCGATTTATACATTTAATGAAGCAAAATGAGTTGCCTTTATTAAAGCATTATGCTCATTTAAGTGAAACAGAGTTTACTGCTCTGATCAAAACCAATGTAGAGACTTTTCTTAGGGTTATGGCAGAAGGCAGGGCTTTGGAGGGAGCTATTGAAAACTCTAAACTCTGGAAAGCGAATAGTTTGCCCCAGATGTCACGTGATCAGGTTAAGATTGCTGACATGGTAAAAGTGTATAGTGTACGCAAGCAATTGTTTGCACAAATGCTACCTTACTTTACCACGGAGGTAGAAAAAATAACCCGGGTAATTTCGGCCATAGAGCAACTTTATGTTGATATGTATGAGGTGGCCTACCAAACCTTTACTGAAATCTGGCAGGAAGATTTCAGGAAGCAGCAGGCAGAAATGCTCCGTGAAAAAGAATTTTCGCAGCTCTTGTTAAACAGCATAGGCGATGCTATTGTAACCTATGATAAGGAACAACGCATAACCTCCTGGAACAAGGTAATGCAGGAGCGCCAGGGTATTACAGCAGAAGATGCAATTGGAAAGCATCTTTTTGACGTGTATCCTCAATTTAAAGAAACCGAGTGGAAAGATTATATAAACGATATCCTGAGTGGTAAAAATATATCTATTAAGGAAAAATCGTATGTAAACAAGCAGGGTTATTACAATCTTGAAATGGTGCCTGTTCTGGAAAAGGGAGATGTAATAGGTGGGCTCACCATTGTACGCGACATTACTGCCAGTAAACTGGCTGAACAGAACATCCAAGCCACCCGCGATTTTTACATGAGCATGCTGGAAGATTTTCCGGCCCTAATCTGGCTGGCAGGAACCGATGCAAAGTGCTACTACGTTAATAAATCCTGGCTTGACTTTACAGGCCGTACCACCGACCAGGAGAAAGGTGATGGCTGGACAGAAGGCATACATGAAGATGACCTTGAACAATGCTTTTCTACCTATACAAATTCGTTTGCTGCCAGGGAAGCTTTTACCATGGAATATCGCCTAAAGAGGCACGATGGTGTGTATCGCTGGATCATTGACTTTGGCAAACCTCTGTATAATACAGACGGTAGTTTTGCAGGCTACCTGGGTGCCTGCTTTGATATAAGCGACCAGAAAGAAGCAGCAGCAAGCCTGCAGGAAAACCAGAACTTGATACAAAAAATTACCGATACAACCCCCGGGCTTTTATACCTTTATAGCTTACAGGCTAAACGGCATGTATATATAAACTTAAAAGTAAAAGATATTTTAGGGTACGAGCCAGAAGAATTATGCGATGCTCCGGATGATATGCTGACTAAAATAGTGCACCCAGAAGAAGTAGAAAGAGCATACAACCATTTACATGAGTTAGGCCAGGCAGCAGATGGCGAAATACTTACTTTTGAGTACCGTGCCAGGCACAAGAACAACAGCTACCGTTGGATAAGAACCAGCGAAACCGTTTTTAAACGAAATGACACGGGTGAAGTAATACTTATTGCCGGAAATGCATTAGATATAACTGAGAGTAAAGAAAGCCAATCAGCAATTACACGCCAGGACCAGGAGTTGCAGCTGGCTTATAACCAGCTTAAAGCTAAAAAAGAAGAGCTTAATACACTTAACGAGCAGCTTGATAAACGGGTAAGAGAACGTACACAAGAGCTACAGGCCAGTAATGAGCGTTTCAATACCATATCAAAAGTCACTAACGATATACTTTGGGATTGGAATATTCTAACTGAGGAAATCTGGTGGAGCGAAAACTTTCATAAAGTTTTCGGGCACGATAAGGCTACTACAATGCCGGATATTGATACCTGGTTAACCTATATCCATCCGGATGACAGAGATCGTATCCGTGAAAGTTTTTTCAGTGTTTTAAAAAGCACCGAAAACCAGTGGACGGGCGAGTATTTATTGCAAAAAGCAGACGGTACCTATGCTTCTGTATATGACCGCGGGTACATATTACGCGATGCGGAGGGCGCCCCTTACCGTATGCTCGGCTCTATTATAGATTTTACAGAACTACGTAATATCGAAAAAGAGCTTAATTATCAGAATAAAATCACGAAACTTATTACTGATAATGCTACTGCTGCACTTTTTATGATGAATGACCAGGGGCGCTGCACTTTTATGAACCCGGCTGCAGAAGCCATGATTGGCTTTACGCTGGATGAGGTGAAGGATATGCCCCTTCACAATGCCATACACCATACCCACCCGGATGGCAGCCATTACCCCATAGAAGAGTGCCCAATTGACAGGGCTCTTCCGCAGGATAATAGCGTGAGAGCGCACGAGGATGTATTTATTCGAAAAGACGGTACATTTTTCCCTGTGCTTTGTGCGGCCATGCCAATCAAAGAAAATGGCGAAGCGATAGGTACTGTTATTGAAGTGCGTGACTTAACAGAAGAAAAGAAAGCACAGCAGGAACTGCTTGAGAGCACCCAGCGGCTACGGTTCGTAACAGAGTCTATGCCTCAAAAAGTATGGACGGCCAATGCTCAGGGAGAAATAGATTACTTTAATAAGCGCTGGTATGATTATACAGGCTTGTCTTTTAATGACCTTACCGGCTGGGGCTGGGCCGAGGCAATACACCCCGATGACCGGGCCAGAAACCTGGAGCTTTGGAAACACGCAATCAGTACTGGAGAGGATTTTCAGTTGGAGCATCGGTTGCGTAGGGCAGATGGAGAATACCGCTGGCACCTGAGCCGGGGTATTGCCCAGACAGATAATGAGGGAAATATTACCATGTGGATAGGGACTAACACCGATACCCATGATATTAAAACTGCCCTTGATAACCTGGAACGTACTCGCCAGGAGCTTGCCAACAAAAATGGTGAACTGGAACGCATCAATACTGACCTGGATAATTTTGTGTATACTGCTTCGCACGATCTGAAGGCACCGGTTTTGAACCTGGAAGGACTTTCGCTACGGCTTGAAAAGCAACTGGGCGGTAAAATGACAGAAATGGAAAGTATTATTTTCCACATGATCAAAAGCTCAGTAGACAAGCTCAAAAATACCATTGTGGACCTCACCAAAATTACCCAGGTCCAGAAAGAGATGGAAGATGAGCCTGAACTGCTCCAGTTTGATGATGTGCTGGAAGATGTAAAATCCGATATTCATATGCTGATACTGGAGGCCGGCGCTGATATACAGGCCGATTTTAAAGTACCTGCCTTGCAGTATACACGGCGCAATTTACGCAGCGTGCTGTATAACCTGATCAGCAATTCAATAAAGTATCGTGCTGCAGACCGAACCCCTACTATTAAAGTGAGCACTTTTACCGAGGGAGACTACATAGTACTTTGTGTATCTGATAATGGGCTGGGCATAGAAGAGCACCAGGTAAGCAAAATATTTAATATGTTCTACCGCCTCCATACCCATGTGGATGGCTCGGGTATTGGCTTATATATTATTAAGAAGATTGTTGAAAACAAAGGTGGCCGTATTGTAGTAGAGAGTGAGCCCGATAAAGGAACCAATTTTAAAGTTTACTTTAAAGCCACTAAAGCCCTTATACCTGCTGTCCATTTATCCAGTCTTTAAAGGGGGCTACCCTTTCGCGGCTCACAATAATTTCTTTATCAAATTCCTGGTTAAGCTGTATAAGCAAGCGGTTGCTTGAGTATACAGCTACTTTGCTTATCGCCTTTATGTGTACAATACAGCTACGGCTTACCCTAAAGAAGTTGGCTGGGTCAAGAAGGCTTTCAAGGTCTTCGAGCGTGTAATCTACAATAAACCTGCGGCCTTGTGTATTTAATAAAAAGGTATAACGATCTACAGCAAAAAAAGCAGCAATTTCTCCAGCCTCAATGCTATGGATGTGTTCTCCTGCCTTTACCATAAACCTTGTTTTGTAGGTTTTGGCTGTTAGCTGTACCAAAGCCTGGCGAAGCAGGTCTGCCTGAGAAGGATCATGGCCATTAAAGCTTTTACGCAAGTGATCTATTTTTTGCATACTGGCTTCCAGCATAGGATAGGTAATGGGCTTAAGCAAATATGCCACTCCTGATACTTCAAATGCTTTAAGTGCATAATTATCAAAAGCAGTAGTAAAAATAACGGGCTTGCGCAAAGCAGTTTGCTCAAAAATTTCAAAGCTTAAGCCATCACTTAGCTGTATATCCAAAAAAATCAGGTCAGGCTGGTGGCTGGGGTTTTCCAGCCAAAGTACTGCTTTATTTACTCCATCCAAAACGGCGGCCACCTCTATGCTGGTGTCATATCGTTTTAAGTAACGCTCCAGTTTTTCTGCAGCGGGTTTTTCATCTTCTATAATTAATACTTTCATTGTATGCTATGGCTGGTAGCCTTTGGTAAGCCCGAAGGCTATGCGGTTATTTAGGATGTACACAGGTGTTATCTATATCAGCAATGTATTAGCTATCAAAGCAGGTGCGCAGTACATTAAGGGTTGTGGCTGCAGGAACGCTGGCTACTACTGCCTCATTTTTCATAAACAAAAGGGGCAGGTAAAAGCAAAGGCCTTCTTTTTGCTGCTGCCAGCTAAAAGACTGATCGCTGTAATAAGTATAGGTGTGTTGCAGGGCAAGCAGGGCCTGCTCGTTTTGTGGAAAATCAAGCCGCTCATACACCTGGCATTGCAATACCAATAAACCCTTATTATTTTGTTTTAGAGTTATTAGTGTTGGATGCGTAACATCAGGCAGGGCACGTTGCAAAATATACTTGGCTATAGCAGGGAGGGTGCCTGAAGGTAGTTTGCTATCCAGTACAGCTTCGGGTAAAAGTACTTCAAGCCGGGTGCCCGGATGTTTGCGATTGTATAGCTGCAACAGGTTGCGTGTTGCCTGTAGTTCATCTTTAAGAGGGCTTAATTCCTGCTGCTGCTGGTTAAGTGTATAGCGATAGTGGGTTGAGAGATAATCTATATACTCTTCAGCCTCCTCACGGTGATTATATACAAGCTGCAGCAGTGTTTCGAGGCTATGGGTAAGCAACTCAGGCTCTATGCTTTGCTGGAGTTTGCTTAGCTGCTGTTCCATTTGTTGCTTAAGCTCTTCTTCTGCTTCCAGGCGCGCTATAGTATGCTGCTGCATATAATAGATACCAATATGTAGCAGGCTGTAAATAAGCGTGGTAACCAGGTATAGGCTGTTAAGTGTAATAAGCTCGGTGCTAAAGCTGCTATAGCCGATTACCAGGTAAAAGTAAGCGGCAATACCTGCAGAAATAATACACAGGCTCCATCCTATATGCGTAAGCAGTAGGATAAGGGCTTGCCTGCGTTTTAAGCCTTGTTCGGGCATTTGCTGCTCCCACCGCTTGGTAGCCCAGCGCAATATTTCTGATAAGGTCCAAGATAAACCTATACAAAGCATTGCTTCCTGGCTAAAGTAATGAACGGTTAGCTGATCGATATTATCAAAAATAAGCAACACCAGCAGGTACATGAGCATACCATGCAAGGGCGGGCCAAAAATCCGGAACGAAAGGCTATGTACAAATGACTGTTTCATATAGTAGGGGCTTAAGCATAATGCACTGGTATTCTGCTAGCATGGCGAAGCAAAGGGAGCATTACAGTATAGCGCTCATCCTGGCTGATCTGGACAGGGCGGTTTGTAAAAAACTGGTACCGTTTGCGTATGTTATCCTGGCCGATATGTAAAGAGGCAGCATGGGGTGCAGTACCGGTAATGTTGTTGCTTATGGAAATATAGTTGTTGTCCTCATGCCTTATTTCAATGTAAAGAGGTTGCTCATCAGAAATAGTATTATGTTTTACTGCATTTTCCAGCAAGAGCTGCAGTGTAAGCGGAGGGATGAGCAATGCATCGTTTTCCCTGAGGTTTATATACAGGTGTATGGCTTTACCATACCGCATTTGTAACAGGTAGTGGTAAGCACGGGCAAACTCAGCCTCCTGCTTTAGCGGCACCAGGTTCATTTCTTGCTGGCTTAGTACGTAGCGGTAGGTCTGGGCCAGCTTGCGTATGTACAATTCGGCTTGGTGGCTATCTTTATACAAGAGGGCAGAAAGCGTATTTAAATTATTAAACAGGTAATGCGGAGTTAGCTGGCTGCGCAGGGCATCTAACTGAAGACTGATGCGAGTGCGTGTTAGCCGTACCGAGCTTATTTCTGCGGCAGCCATAAGCCGATAGGTATGCAGCAGAAACTCAGCAGCAGTATAAAAGAGTACCACTACCATGGCCAGGAGCAGTAGCTTTATAAAAGCACCTCCGGATACAAGCAGCATACTTTCAAGATCGGTAGGGAGCAGCGCACTTTCATCGGCCAGGTATGCACCTGCCAGTATTAGAGTAAGCACCGTGCAGGCATAGGCAAGCAGGTTGGTAGCCAAACGGCCCGAAATATCATCCTGCCAGGGGTAATATTTGTCCAGCAACAGGCTTACACCCTGCAGGGCTGCTCCAATGCCTGCTGCCAGCATCATGGCTACCACCATAGCTCCTGCAGCATCAAAGGCAGGTAGTTGCCCTGTTTCGCTGTAAAACAGGTACAAATATACCAGCAGGCCAACGGCTGCAGCGGCCGGTAATTTCCACCAGGGTTGCCAGAGTATTTTCATGTGCTTAAGGGACCAGACGTATTACTTTGCCGTATTCATAATCAGAGCTAATGGTTTTGGCTGCTTTTTTATAGGCTTCAACCACTTTGGCGTTATCTTTAGGCATTACCTGCCCAATGGATTTTAGTACCTCACTTTTCTCGTAGCTGGAGCTTATACCTTCAGAAGCCTGGATCAGCGCCACATACTGATCTGCATTTAACTGCTGGTTTTTAAGCAGGCTGTTGTATATTTTGCGTTTTTCATAATCGCTGCTAAACTGCTTTGCAACCTGTAACCACTCCTGGGTAAGGGCAGGGCTCATCTTTTTATTGCTTGTTGCTTTCGCCAGGATCTTTCCTTTTTCATAATCGGAACTCATGGCATTTGTAGAGCGTAACAGGTGGCTCAGGTGTTTATCTGATAGGTTCTCGCGTTGCAGGAGTTCTGTAATGATCTTACCCTTTTCGTAATCTGAGCTCATACGGTCCAGGGTTTGCAGGGCCAGGTTATAATGCGATTCAGAAAGCCTGCCGTTGTTCATGGCATGCCGAAGCGACCTGCTGCGCTCATAATCGGAGCTGAGGTTGTTTACTACAGCAAGGTAAGCCTGCATGGTTTTATCATTCTCCAGCGCGGTGGCAGGTACTTTGCGCAACACTTTTACTCTTTCGTAATCTGAGGTTATGTTGGTGCCAGCCTGGTTTAGAAGAGCCTGCAGGTCGCTTTGGCTTAGCTGTTGCTGCAGCAGGTGGTTGTAATAAGCCGCTTTTACATAATCGGTATTCACATTTGCAGCTGCAGCCAGCACCCCTTTTACACCTTCGCGGGCATAAATGCGCTGTACGCGGTCTTCTACACCAATGCCAGAGTTGTTTATAAACTCAGGCAATACATCGCTTACCCATTTGCGGCCTTCTGGTTCGTAAGGCTGTTCCTTTCGGCCTTCAAAATAAGTGCGTTTAAGGCTGCCATCGGGCAGGCCCTCAAAAACTACAGAGCGCTGGTTGCCAAAGGTGGTTTTCTTAAATTTAAAATACCCCCCGGGCGATATACTTTTAATATCGCGCTCATCATCAGTAAAGGCTATTTTACCATTGTAAGAAACTTCTACAGAACTTGTACCACTGTTATGAACATAATGGCTGCCACGTTGGCGGGTACTATCCTGCAGGTTAAAACTTACAGGGCCCTCGTGCTCATCACTTACATACACATAAGTATGGTTGCCAGATGTAATGCGGGTATGTGTTTTAGCTTTTGTGCGGTTGGCTTGTGCAGAAGTGCTATAACTGTACTCGTTTTGCTGCGCGCTCAGGCTACCGGAAGGCAGGCCCAGCACTACGATAAGGATCGGTAATAAAATATGCCTTTTCATTGTATTTAAAGTTAATGTATTACAATGATGCATGGAAGCAGAAATTAAAAAAAATGATTTGAGGTGAATGGTAGCAGAAGGTGTATCAACTGTAAAAAAAGAGGAGTGTTTAGAATGCACTAAGTGGGCTGGCTTAATTGGATATTGCATAAAAGAGCACCAAGCGCCTGCCTTTTTAAAAAAAGGCATACCTTTTGAGTAAGGCTTGGGTACCCTTCAGGCACAAGGCTGATCTCAGGGCAGGAGGGGAAAAGTGTTATCCATCAATATGAACTGATTATCTTATGAAAAAGCATGTATTAGTTGTTCTTTTCCTTGCCCTTCCTGCTCTTTTTAATGTGGCCCTGGCGCAGTATAAAAAGCCCGTAACAAAAGGGCCTGTAAAGTATAAAGATCCCAAAAATGTGATTCGCTTTAACCCGGGCAGCTTGCTGCTGGGTACAGGCAACCTAACCTACGAACGTGTTATACTGGACCAGGCCTCCGTACAGCTAGGAATGACCTATACCCGTGCCAATTTCAGGGGCTTTAGTGCCGGTGGCGTAGGGGTTGTGCCTGAGTTCAGGTATTATTTTTCAGAGAAAGGAGCTACTCATGGGTTTTACCTTGCTCCATTTGCTCGTTTCTTGTCGCTTAATGCCACCTATAAAGATGCTGCCAATGATATTGATGAGCAGAGCAAGGTAAGGCTTACAGGTGGAGGCTTGCTGGGAGGCGGCCAGTTTTCAATTGGCAAATATGTAAAGGTAGATATGTTCCTGGGGCCACAGTTGCTAAGTGCTTCCGGCACACATCTATCTAACTCCGGTAACGAAAACCTAGGCAGAAGTATTGGCTCGTTGCGCTTTTTGCAGGGCGGTGCCTGGGTACGTGCGGGGGTTACCGTGGGAGTAGCGTTTTAGTTGCTTTAGGTATAAAAAAGGAGCCTGTAGAAAACTGCAGGCTCCTTTTTTATGGTTGTTTATAACCCTTGTTATTTTACAGCTTTTACGGTGTATCCTTGTTTGCGAAGCAAGGCTATAACGCCCTCTTTACCACCCAGGTGGGCAGCACCCACTGCATAAAAACTGGCTCCGTTCTGTATACCTTCCTGTATGCTGTTTATCCAGTTCCTGTTCCGCTCCTGCAGTAGGGCCCTCTCTGCCTCTGCATAATCTTTTGTCATGTACTTGCTGGTCATGCTTTGGAGGGCGGCAATGTTCTCCTGTTTGTAGAGTGCAACCATCTCAGCAAACATTTTCTTGGACTTTGCATGGTCGCGTATTCCCTCTACCAGCATTTGGCCTTGTTTCTGAAGTGTTATTTTTTCTATAGCCTGTAGTTGTTGTGCCACAGTTTCAAGGCCGCTTACCTGCAATTCTTTCTCCTTGGCCAGGCCCATTAGTGTTTGTTCCCAAGAGGCAGGCTGGCAATTAAAATACCTCATCATGGTAAAGCTTGATAAAAAGAATGGCTTAACAATACCTACCTGCTCAAGGGGCATATTGAGGCTATCTTTAAAAAAGCGTTCTACCAGTTCGTAATCCGATGCAGACAGGTAATCTCTGGCTGTAGTGCCATCTTTCATGATCATACCCGATTGTATTTCCATCATCAGGTTCGGGTTGGAAAAGTCAAGTTCCAGTACAAGGCGCTGGCTGCTGTTTAAAGCATCTTTTATTTTATCGCTTATTACCAGGTCATCCGGACAAAGAATATGGATTGTACCAAACAGGTAAGATTTCTCTTTAAGTCCTTTGCCCGAAATCTCCCATAGCAGGCTGTTGTCTTCTTTTTTTGCTTTTTCAGATACCGGAGCTGCTTTAGTGGCAAGTGCCAGTTTTTGGGGTTGAGCATTGGTTTTTGAAAAGCCTGTTAAAAACAGAACTACGCTGGCGAGTATGTATAAAATATTTTTTTTCATATGCTAAAGGCTAAAAGCCTGCTTTCTTCACTTAAAAAACTTTGCCTGAATACAAATATTGAGATTTTATTTTGGTTTAAATGTACTTGTGGGGCTTTAAAATTAAGTTGAAATATGGTTTCGGTTATAAGTGTTTGATATTAAGCTGGTTATTAAAACCGTATTGTTGGCTAAGCGTATATTTTACAGCGACTTAACATTACTGCTATGCCACTAAGCGATAAACTTGAAGAAAAACTAAGCAAGGTGTTTGAGCCTTCGGCCCGTATTAACGACCGTTACAAAGGGAATGATATTACAATTATCACTAATGAGCGGGGAGAGGCTACCACACTCTTTATTGGCAAGCGTAGCCCTGATGGTGCCATAAAAGGGGAGCGTTATGTACGGAATATAAAGCGAGACCCCATGACAGGGGTAATTACATCCAGCCACTGGGATAACAAAGGTAAAGTAACACGCGATCCTTATCATAAGGCATAACCTTTTTTCTCCTGTCCTGATCAAAATCATTTTTCCTGCGGCGCAAAAAGCGAACTTGCAGCCTGGTGCCCCTGGTAAGCCTCTTTTGTGTTAGTTAAGGCTAAGGTTTTGATAGTTAATGGTTTGTTATTTTGTAAGGTGAAAAATAATAGTACTTTTGCTTTACAAACAGAGGTACTTGTTGAGGATATAAAAGATACAGCTATGAAAACTGAAGAGACCGCTGCCATAGATGAACTTGTAGAACAGGAAAAGCCTGTAAAGGAAAATGGTTCTGCAAATAAGCTCCTGATCAGCAGAGTACTGGCAGAAAAAGAAGAGTGCAAAGTAGTTTTTCTGGCTTACGAAGCTGGTTATATACTTGAGCAGCAAACTGTATGCACAGATATTATTTGCACCGGCCTGGAGGGTAGTGCAATTCTTACAGTAGAAGGGCAGGATATACTTCTAAAAGAGGGTGTGGTGATAAAAATACCAAGCCAGGCAAATCATAGCCTTCAGGTACAAACTGATTTTAAAATGTTAATGATTAAATAATGTATACCTCTGCTACAGAGACGCCAATGCGTGATATTGAAAGTATTGAAGATGTTAAAGCCCTTGTAGATGCTTTTTATGAACAAGTAAACAAAGATGAATTGCTATCGCCCATATTTAATGATGTAGCTCAGGTAAACTGGGCGCATCACATGCCCCAGATGTATAATTTCTGGAGTTCTATCTTGCTCGGTACTCAATCGTACAGTGGCAGGCCATTTCCTAAACATATGGTATTGCCTCTTGAGCAGGAGCATTTTGCCCAGTGGCTCAGGCTTTTTGGTGCCACACTGGATAGGCTCTTTACAGGCCCTACAGCAGATCTTGCCAAAGAAAGAGCTGTAAACATCGCATCTATGTTCCAGTATCGTATGGGGCTTATCGAAGTAAAATAAGTGTTGCTCTATTAGGTAAAGCAAAGGCTGTTCGTATTCATAAATCTATATTAGCAGTTCTGTATGAACTGAATGGAATCTGCATTAACACAATATCTCACCCCTGTAGGAGTAGTTTTGTTTGGAAATAGATGCCCCAGGTGCTGCCCGCAGCTTTTGCAAAGCAGCTGTATGCGTTCCCTGCCATAAGTATCCAGAAAATTTTCTTTTACATGATCGCCAACATGGCCCCAGAAGCTCGGAAAGCCAGTACGAGAGTCAAATTTCTTTGCCGCTTCAAATAATGTAGTGCCGCACTTGCTACAAGTATATATTCCTTTTTCCTGTTCGTTTCCCGACATTACTTTATAATACTGTTATGTTTGGCCTGGCCGCAGATAGTATTTAGTTGCTTTATTATGCTGTACGCATTGCGGCAAACAAACTGTTACAGGTTTATGCTTTAAAGAGCAAGCCCATACTGTAAACAACTTTGTAAAACTGCCAGGTTAAGCACATAATCAGAAAGGAGGTGTAGAGCAAGTTTATAAAGTTATTCCTTTTTGTAAAATGTACTATTACCTTACTTAAGGGTTTACCCTTATTATGGATTTGTAAATTTTAAGCATCTGTTGAACATAATTGTTTTAATTAACTATGTATAATGCTAATTGCTAATTAGTTAATGTTTAAGTTACATTTTTCTGACAGTGTAGGGATGTATAAAAGCAGATTTTGCAGGGTAGATAAAGAAGAATATGGATTTTTAATCAAATTTATCACTATGTAATAAGCCATTGTGATATTGGTATGGATAAGTAGTTCAAAATAAGGAATTTGCAGCCCTGTTAGAACAGATATAAATTTTTTACATACCAGCTGATAATTGTATGAAGTTTCCTTACAAAATTTTAAAGGTAGATTTCTTTGACCGTTTAAAAGCCGAAAACGAAAGACTTACTAAAGTTAATGAGTCTGCCACTGCGTTTATTAAGGAGATTGAGAACGGAAACCTTGACGTAACCTTTCAGGCTGATACTGCAGATGAAGACGGACTGACCCAGGCTTTGGTATCTATGCAACAGCAACTCCTGAAAATTGCAGAAGAAGAGAAAGAAAGAAACTGGGCAACGCATGGACTTGCTATGTTTGCCGATTTGTTGCGTGCTGATAATGCAGACGTTAATGCCTTTTACCAGAAAATAATTTCTAACCTTGTTAAGTACCTTAATGCAAACCAGGGAGGGTTATTTATGGTAAACGACCAGGATGCAGCAAATACATCCATAGAATTGGTAGCCTGCTATGCTTACAATAAACAGAAGTACATAAATAAAACGATTGCAGCAGGCGAGGGGCTTGTGGGGCAATGTTACCTGGAACAACAGACACTTTTGCTTACAGAGGTTCCTGGTAATTATATAAGTATTACGTCCGGATTAGGCACGGCCAGTCCCAACTGCCTGGCCATTGTACCTTTAAAGGTAAATGAAGAAGTACATGCCATTATTGAGCTTGCCAGCTTTACAAAGTTTAAGCCCTACCAGGTTGAGTTTTTGGAAAGATTAGGTGAAAGCATTGCTTCTACTATAGCGAATGTAAAGATTAACGAAAAGACAAAAGCGCTTTTGCTGGAATCTCAACAGCAGGCAGAAGAGCTGCGCTCGCAGGAAGAGGAGATGCGCCAGAACATTGAGGAGCTTGCTGCAACCCAGGAAAACCAGGTAAGGCTACAGGAAGAGCTTAAAATGAATGAAGAAGCATTAAAAAGACAGCTTGAAGAACTGGTTGAAACAAGGGCTGAAATGGAAAGAATCCGCCAGATTGAGCAGAACCGGGCAAACGAAAGAATTGAATCGCAAAAGAAAACCACAGAAAAGCTGGTGCAAAAATTCAAAGATAATGAGCAGGCACTTAAAAACCAGGTAGCGCTGCTTCAGCAGGAATTGGAGTCTCTTAAAGTATCAAAATAGTAAAATTAATTAGTATGAATTTTGAAGTAAAAAATGAATTAGGCCAGGTGTATTATGCTTGCGAGTATAAAGAGAAAGAAGGCTGGTTTCATGGCGAATGGACAGGATATGTTAGTTCAGAAGATGTGATCAAGGCTGTTAAGTTGTTGATGAATGAATATGGTGATCTGAAATACAGTAAATCGTTAAATGACAGTAGCAAAGGAGAAGGGTCGTGGGATGAAGCTAACGAGTGGTTGGCACAGAACTGGATGCCTTTTGCAATCGGAAATGGCCTGAAACATTTTGCGTTTGTAGTTTCTCCTGATGTTTTTTCAGCCATGTCATCAGACGAGCTTGCTACCAAAATACCAGAAGCTGGTTTTGAGATGAGAACATTTGCCAGCAGAGCAGAAGCAGAGAGCTGGTTAAAGTCTGTAAATTAATAAAGTGCGATAATAGATAGGTTTAATGTGTGTTGTGTAAATAACAAAGCCTCCAGACTTTTGTTTGGAGGCTTTCATTTTTATGTACAAGCACATAAATTATTGCCACGCCATAGCTCTTATGGTATACCTTATAAATGCTGAGCCTTACTTTTTAACACAAGGGTAGACTGTTATTGCAGTATTACGTACTACCTGTCAGCATACATATATAGCATGAAAACTTGGGCAATAACTATCCTGGTTATATTAATTACAACTTTTTACGCCAGGGCACAAACAGGGGCTCCTTCACCCCCGGAAGAAGACTGGATCAATGCAGACCGTCCTGATAATACTAATTCTCCTTCCATACAAAAGCCAGGCACCTTCCAGGTAGAGAGTGGCATTTTATTTCGCAAAGATACTGATGGTGAAACCCTGCAGACAGAGTTTTTATATCCGCGTATGCTGATACGCATAGGCGCTTTAAAGTGGATGGAAATAAGGCTTGAAGGTGACCACCGCAGAGAAGAAATAATTCCAGAGGCCGGACAAGGAGAGCCTGTACGCACCCGGGGTTTAAATGCACTTACCATAGGCACAAAAGTAAGGTTTTATGAGGGCGAAGGCTTTGTGCCCAGCGTGGGTGCTGTAGCTAATATAACCCTTCCGTTTTTTAGTGTTTTTGCGCCCCTTAAGTTGGCTCCTTCACTAAGGCTCGCGTTAAGTCATGAGCTTTCCGAATCGCTTACGTTGCAATATAACCTGGGGTGGGAGCGCAGCTGGGAAGAAGGCGAAGTACAAAGCCAAGGTGTGTATACCATTGCGCTGGAGAAGAAACTCTCAAAAAGGTTTCTGCTTTTTACAGAAGTGTTTGGAGAAAGGGCGCCAGGTGAAAAATTTGCTCACACGCTGGATGGAGGTTTATTGTACCGGGTACGCCCCAACCTGCAGTTTGATGTGTGGATCGGAAAAGGGCTTACGAACCCGGCACAGGATTATTTTATTGGCACTGGAGTAGCCTACAGGATACCCAGGTAAATAACAGGGCAAAAGTGTATATTTCCTGATTTTAAACGTACTACATGAAAGTATAAAGTACAAATGTTAGCCAATTTATGAGAGATTTTCTGAAAATGGCCCTTATGTTGCTGTTGGTTTTTGCTTTTATTGGTGGTGCCTATTACCTGTCCATGGTGCTGCATGCACCTGTAATGGCCCTATTACAGGTAGTTTTGGGAGTTGTAATTATTGTAGTGGTTATTAAAAACTTCGATCGTTGGTTTCCTGGAAGAAGATGATGACCTGTTTTACAGCTTATTTCTGCTTTGTAAATAAATTCCTGTATAGAATCAGGGCGGGGCTATGCGAAAGAGTATACTTAATTTAAAAGTTTTTGGTACACTGCTGGTGAATGTATACGGATTATAAACTTAGCTCATTTATTAGCTGTACCTACACAAAATTGCCAATTGGAAGGCTATATTTTTTTATCAGGGTTTTAAATTATCCTTAGCACTAAGCTATGCATGATGATGTAATACTTTTTATTACATCTATTCTACAAAGCTACTACAAGCCAGCGAGATGGTTCATGATAGGTTCATTTAGAAATTGCTAGTTTTATCGGATTTATATGGTGTAATACATAGATCTGATACCGTTTTTCTATGAATAAAACTTCTACGCTGAGTTATTCATTTTTACTGTCTTTCTGTTTTCTCTTTTTTGCCAAAGCAATATTTGGCGAACAACTGTATGCGCAATGCAGTAGCCAGACCCCTGTTTTTGAGGTAAACCTTAGTGGACAGCCAGGTGGTACCTGGACCTCGCCATCTGTAAACAGGCGAGGGTTGTGCTGCGATGCACCCTCAAATCAGAATTGTGTACAATTTAATATAACCCTCGACCGGCTTTCTGCAGGCCTACAGTTTAGTATAATAGGTGGACCGGTGCCCTCTGGCTCTATGTCATACCAGATAGGGTGCGGGCCCAGGGTAGCTGTAGGAGATTCTATATGTGTTACAGGCACAGGACCGCATATTCTAACTATTTGTATGCCTGGTAATGCAGAAAATACGTTCAGGGTAAGGTCCATTGCTGCCTATGTGCCTGTTAGTGATGTTACTGTTATTGGAGGGTGCTCTGCTACATTAAGTGCGCCTATTGCCTTTAGCCCGTCTACTATCCGCTGGAATGACATTACAGGAAATGGACAGTATAACAAATACCTGAGCTGCTTAACAGGCTGTGCTACTACTACCGTAACACCGGATGCTAATGCGCCTGCTTTTGTAGATTATTCGATTTGTGGTAATTCTACTTCCTCGGGCTGTACCAGCCGTACCTTCTGCGATACCGTGAGGGTTTATTTTAAGCCACCCATAGGAGTTGCCATTACACCCAAACCTGCTATTATCTGTCCGGGAAGTACCGGAGTAGACCTTACCGGAACTGCTACCGGCGGTGATGGAACCTATCGTTATACCTGGAAAAATACGGCAGGCACTGTTTTGTCAAGTAACCAGACTTACCGGGCTACAGCTACAGGTAAGTATTACCTGGAGGTGCAGTCTGTGGAAAGTGCCAGCTGCCGCAAGTTTGTTGATTCTGTTACCGTTGTGCAGAACCTGGCTGTAAATGCAGGGCCCAACCAGGTTATCTGCTCAGACGGCAAAGCACAATTAAACGGTTCTGTAACAGGGGCCACCGGAGGAATATGGAGCGGTGGCACTGGTAATTTTTCTCCATCCAACACTACTTTAAATGCTGTATATACCCCATCTGCAGCAGAAGTTGCAGCAGGTTCTGTAAAGCTTACACTTACCTCAACCGGTAATGGGTCTTGTACACCTGTAAAGGCAGATGTGACTATAACAATACGTACAGTAAGAGTTACCCTTACTGCACCTACAGTACTGTGCAATGGTGCAACTACGAGCATAAGCGCAGCAGTAGCAGGGGGTACAAGCCCTTACCGGTATGTATGGAGTACAGGAGAAACAACAAGTATAGTCAGTAACAAACCGGCTGGTACCTATAGTGTAAGGGTAACCGATAACCTGGGGTGTACAGCCAATGCTTCTGTTACCATTGCGTCTGCCAACGGCCCAACAGACTTTACGCTACAAGCAGAAGATGCCAGGTGTACCGGAGGAGGTAAAGTTACAGTAGTTACCGTAACAGGAGGTACGCAGCCTTATACATATAGCAAAGATGGTACAACCTTTCAAAGCAACGCAATTTTTGAGAACCTGCCTGCCGGTGATTATACCATAACCGTACAGGATGCCAACGGTTGCCGCCTATCCAGAACTGCCAAAGTAGGCATGCAGGCAGGACCTAATCCAATTTCAGCCACCTCACAGCCAGCCTCCTGTAAAAATGATGGCTACATTGAAGTAGCGCCTGTATCAGGTGGTCGTTCACCTTATCTGTACTCACTGGATGGTGTTAATTACCAGGTATCGCGCAGCTTTAATGACCTGGCTGCAGGTGCTTATACCGTAAGAGTAAGAGACCTTAATGGCTGTGTGGTTAGTACCAATGTTACAGTGGCAAGAGCCGTGCCTACTGGTATGTCTGTTACCTCCAACCGCTCTACATGCGGCAAGGATAACGGCTCGCTGGTTATTGGGTCGGTAAGTGGAGGCTTAGCACCTTATACATATAGTATAAACGGTATTACATTCCAGGCATCGGGCACATTTAGTGGTCTTTTTTCCGGGGAGTATACACTTACCGTTAGAGATGCCAATGCTTGTACATATTCGCTGAAGGCAGTAGTAGAAGATACTCCGGGGCCAGCAGGGTTTACAACTACTCTTAAGCCAGCAACCTGTGGTAACCCTAACGGTCAGTTAACTATCAGTTCAGTAAACGGCGGAACCAGTCCTTACACCTACAGCCAGGATGGTACAACTTTTCAGGCTAATTCTACCTTTGCAAACCTGGCACCAGGAGAGTACCTTATTACCGTTAAGGATGCGAATGGATGTCTTTTTTCTGGTAGAGAAAAAATAGAAAATGTACCAGGGCCTACCTTCCTTACCAGTACATCAACCTCATCAACCTGTGGTAAAAGCAATGGTGCGCTTACCATCAACTCGGTAGTAGGGGGTAAAAGCCCTTATAGCTATAGCCTTACAAGCAGTACATTTCAGGCTTCGGCTACTTTTACAGGCCTGGCTGCCGGTGAGCATACCATTACTGTAAAAGATGCGAACGGTTGTTTGTTTATTGCCAAAGCTACTGTTGAGAATATTGCCGGGCCATCTGGCTTTACTTTACTTGCCAGGCCTTCTACCTGTGGAGGCGCCAATGGCCAGCTTGAGGTAAGCACTGTTCAAGGCGGTACTGCACCTTACCAGTACAGTAAAGATGGTACTACTTTCCAGGCTTCGGCTACTTTTACAGGTCTGCGGGCTGCTGATTATACTATTACTGTAAAAGATGCCAATGGTTGCCTGGTAACACGTGCTGAAAAAGTAACAGATATTGCAGGGCCTGCTTCTTTAACCGCTGCTACAAAGCCTTCTACCTGCGGAAATGCCAATGGAGAAATTAATATAAGCACTGTGCAGGGTGGTACAGCACCTTTTAGCTACTCTATAAATGGTAGCGTATACCAGAATCAACCTGTTTTTTCAGGGATTTATAGCGGTACATATACAGTTACGGTAAAAGATGCAAACAACTGTATAATATCAAAGCAAGTAACGGTAGGAAACCAATCAGGAGCTACTGCTGTCAATACACTTGTAACGCCGTCCTCTTGTACCTCTGCTTCAGGAGCTATTGCTATATCGGGTATTACCGGTGGGTTGTCGCCTTATCAGTATTCTATAAACGGTACCACCTACCAGGATGGTACAACCTTTAATAACCTGGCACCTAAAGAGTACACCTTATTTGTTAAAGATGCCAATGCCTGTATAGCTGAGTTCAACGTTAATGTAGGCACAAACGGACCTTCCAGTGCCCAGACCACGGTTAAAGGAGCCACCTGCGGGCAAAGCAATGGTGAGGTGGTAGTAAGTAAAGTAGTCGGAGGCAGCGGACCATACAGTTACAGCAAAGATGGGGTTACATTCCAGGCTTCGGCAACATTCAGCAACCTGGCTGCTGGCGCATATACCATTACCATAAAAGATGCGCAGGCTTGTATACTTACTGTAACTGCATTGGTAAACAACCCTAACGGACCTACCGGGTTTACTGCTACTGTTCTTGATGAGCGCTGTACAAGTAAAAATGGAGAGGTAAAGATAAGTAACGTAACCGGAGGCACAAGTCCATATAGTTATAGTTTAAATGGATCAGCTTTTACTGCATCAGCTACTTTTACTGGCCTTGAAGAGGGTATTTATTATGTTGCTGTAAAAGACGCGAATGGTTGCCAGTTTACAAAATCCGTGACCCTTCAAAATAAACCTACGCCTACATCAATACGCTTTAGCATAGTAGCCGCACTTTGCGGAGGTAAAAATGGCCGTGTAATAATACATTCAGTTAGTGGGGGAACCGGACCTTACCAGTACAGTGTAAACGGCACCGATTATATACAGAAAGATACTTTGACCGGCCTTGCGGCAGGTAATTACCAGCTTACTGTAAAAGATGCTAATAACTGTATTTACACGCAGTCATTTACCATACAAGGCATAGATGGGCCAGAAGGGGCACACCTGGAAGTATCAATGGCCAGTTGTACACAAGATGACGGTAGCCTTAGCATTAACGGAGTAGAAGGCGGTACAAGCCCTTACCTGTACTCACTGAATGGCGAACAGTACCAGGTACACACCCGGTTTACAGGCCTGGCTCATGGTACGTACCAGCTGTATATAAAAGATGCTAACCAGTGTGTGCTGACCCAAAGTTTTGAAATTAATAAAGCTGGTACAGCACTGGAGGGAGTAAGCAATGTAACGTGCTTCGGGGCGCAGGACGGACGTATTACACTTAAATCTTTAGGGGCGACAGCGTACACTGAGTATAGTATAAACGGAGGCCGCAGTTACCAGAAAGAGCCTAATTTTGCTAACCTGTCAAGTGGTTATTACACCTTGTTGGTAAAGCACTCTGAAGGCTGCTTTATTACTATTGATTCGGTAAAAGTTACAGAGCCTGCACAAATCACTGCTTCAGTTACCCAATTGGCTAAAGCAATAGGCCAGGAAAGCAATGGAAGTGCCCTCATCAGCGGGGTTAAAGGAGGTACAAGGCCTTATACATACCGGATAAATGATGGCACCTATTCTGTTGATACGCTTTATAACACCCTGCCAGGCGGAACGCATTTATTAACTGTGCGTGATGCAAAAGGCTGCTATGAAACATTTGCTTTTGAGATAGAGAGTATAGTGGATATAGAAGTTCCCAATGCCTTTACCCCTAACAATGACGGGATAAATGACCGCTGGGCATTAAAGAACCTGAATTACTACTATCCGGAATGTAAAGTAACAGTATTTAACCGATGGGGTGCCCCTGTATATGAGGCTATTGGCTACAAGCAGGATTGGGATGGTACACACAACGGTAAGAGTTTGCCCGATGGTACTTACTACTATATAATCCATCTAAATGATACTGAGGCTCCTGTAAAGGGCTCTGTTACTTTAATGCGGTAAGTGGTTAGCCGATTTGAAATAAATAGTTTTTACCAAAACCGGTATAGTTTATTGTTTAAAGGCGCTCTATTGGAAGAAATAGATTTATGAAGAAAATTTTACTTACGCTTGTACTGATCGCCTCTGCTGCATTTGCATATGCACAACAAATGGTTATGTATAGCCAGTATATGACCAATGGCTACCTGCTTAATCCTGCAATGGGGGGTAAGGATCTTGACTTTAACCTGAAAATGGGTTATCGCAACCAGTGGGTAGGGTTTGAAGGTGCCCCCCGTACGTATTACCTGAGTGGGCATGCCGCCCTGGGTTTAAAAAATGATAGTCTTTCTTATAAAGGTTTTCATGGTGTAGGAGGCTTTGTTTGCACAGATCGTACTGGCCCTATAGATCGTACTGGTGTCAACTTTTCGTATGCCTATCATATACCGCTGTCTGCAAATGTGTTTGCTTCGCTGGGTGCATTTGGAGGAATAAAACAATATAGATTGGATGCAGGCAGGATACATCTTGCCAATAACTCAAACGATCGTGATCCTGTTACCCAGGGTGGAAGTCAGCAGGCTTTTTTGCCTGATCTGAGCCTTGGTGCTTATGTAAGGTCTGATGCATTCTTTTTTGGAATTTCGTTATTTCAATTGCTTAACCAGAAAATTTTTGTTTATGAGCAAAGCCAGGCAGATATACGAAACAGGCTGTATCAGCATATGTTTGTAACAGCTGGCTATGCCCAGGAGATAAGCGAAAGTTTAACCCTGGTGCCTTCTGTACTGGTTAAATATGTAAATGCCTCTCCTTTACAGGCTGATTTTAACCTGCGGGGTATTTATGATTTTAACAACAGGGGAGGGGTGTATAGTGATAAAGTATGGGCGGGCGCTACTTACCGAACCCACGATGCCGTAGTGATATTGGCAGGTATTAGTTTTATGAAAAACTATGACCTAAGTTATGCCTATGATATTACGCGTTCTGATATTCGCCACTATAGTGCCGGTTCGCATGAAATAGTTGTAGGATACCGCTTCCGGTAAGTGGTTGCGCCACTATCAGGGATACAGGATATAAGTAAAGAGGCTCGCTGGTACTACCAGCGAGCCTCTTTACTTATTTAAAAGGTTAACCGTAATTTCTATTAGCAGATGTAGCAAATAATGCCACTAATAATAAGTGCCAGGAAAGGAAGGTAGCCCAGTTTGGCGTGTACACTTTCCTCATAGGCTCCGGGGCCGGGGTTGATCTGGTCCAACAGGGTAAACTCCTCTGCAGAAAGTGCCTGCTCCTGAAAAGGTTTTTCGCAGGTAGTTAATTTTTTAAAATCATTACTTAATGCAAAGCCAAGTTTATATGATTCATGGTCTTCTGTAACAGCCAGTACATTGTCATATTTTTTGTGCTGATCTGATACATACATCATCAGGCGTTTGCCATAAATACCGTTTAAGGCATTTATTTTTACGTCCATAGTACAAAAGCCTTGTATTGTAGCATTGTATTTTACCTTTTCCGGATAAGCAAGGTAATTAAAAGAATATAACATGTGCTCAAACACAGGAGTTTTGGTAAAGGCAATCAGGAAATGATTTTCCTGTTCATTATGCTTATACACCTGTATACCGCGAGAGTATTCAATGTCCACATAAAGATCTGCCAGGTCTTGTACCACCTGTAATACCTGTTCCTGGGTGGCATTGGAAACAAGTATGTAATGCTGAAATGTAGATTGGATCGTATTCATAAGAGCAAAGAAAACAAAAAAGTTAGCCAATAGGGTTTAATTTGCTGTGAAGCAGGTACTTGAGGCCTGGTTAAGCAAGTAGGTGTACTACAAAAAGCAGACCGGTTTTATAACGCCAAGCAAGTAATTTAAATTTTATGGCTGTTATAGCCCTGTATGTAAGATGTATGGTTAAATTTAATGGAACTTACCTGCTGATCTATTTCCGGAGAGCCAAATGATGCATTAGTCCCTGAAAGGAGGAGCTAAAAAAGACCTGTTAAATACATATTTACCAGGTCTTTTTTAAATTAAACTTAAAGTACTTATGCAGGTACCATGGCTTTTTCTTCCCGACTCCAATGTCGGTGTTTTGCAATGGCATTAGTAAATGCCTCATTAAAAGCTTCATAAGCCCTGGGGTTCCAAACTGTAACAAGACCAGCCTCTTCTACAACATCACCCCCGTTATCTTCCTGTGCAATTGCAACTCCTTTTATACTGGTTTCCAGTAGCAGATCTACCCCTTCGCTAAGTGCTCCGATAGGTTTACAGTGCTTAAAGGCTTCGTTTATAAAATGCAGGGCATCACCTTGTTTTTTCAAGGCTTCAATACTGGCTCTGCCACCAGGTATAAAAACAGCATCATACATTATAGACCCTGTTGTTATATAGTTCTTATCAACTTCTACTTCCTGTCCGTTATTTGCTTTAAGTGTACCCTTAAACATAGATACAATTTTAGGATAGGCGCCCTGAGCTTCCAGGTGTTTTTTCACCACCATCAACTCGGCATGATTAAAGCCGTTATCCAATAGTATAGCTACCTTTCGGCTCTGGATGCTATGAGGTTGTTTCATACGCTCCTGGCTCAGTGCAGGAGAATCTTCTACCATACGGCCCGGTGTTACCGCATGCTTTACTTTAGCACCTATATTTTCTGCAGTATCCTTTACCTTGCTCATTACCTCGCCTGTAGGAGGCGCAACACCAATTCCTTCTGCTACTTTGGTAGCCAGTTCATGGCTGATATTGTTTAATATCTCATTAACCATGCGCTCGCGCACTGTTTTAGACTCAACCTTGCCCAGTTCAAAGTGGAAAGCGCTTATAATGTGTTTCTTTTCTACTTTCGACATGCTGTTCCAGAATAAAATAGCCTGGCTGAAATAGTCTTTAAAACTTTCGCTGCGTTCGCGTATTTTCCGGCCATCTACCCGCTCCTGGTAGTGTACAAAGCCACCTTCCTTTTCAGAAGCCATTTTAAACTTATCACCTTCTATAGAAGATGGTGAGTAATTTACTTTGCCTGTACCGATAGTTTGTTTCATAAAGCCGGCTCCATGAAAATTGTGTACAGGGCAAACGGGCCGGTTAATAGGAAGTTCCGTAAAGTTTTTGCTGTGAAAACGGTTTAGTTGTGTATCGATATAAGAGAACAGGCGTGCCTGTAATAATGGATCGTTGGTAAAATCTATACCGGGTACTACATTGCCGGGGTGGAAAGCAACCTGCTCAGTTTCTGCAAAAAAGTTGTCGGGGTTACGGTTAAGAACCATTTTACCCATAGGAGTAAGAGGTACTAGCTCCTCAGGAATAATTTTGGTGGCATCCAGCAAATCAAAATCAAACTTATGCTCATCTTCTTCGGCTACAAACTGGCCACTTAATTCAAACTCAGGGTAATCGCCCATTTCTATGGATTCCCACAAGTCTCTGCGGAGCCAGTCGGGGTCTTTGCCTGCCAGTTTCTGTGCCTCATCAAACACATTGGAGTGAACACCATATTTGGGTCTCCAGTGGAGCTTTACGAAAGTACCTTTCCCCTCTGCATTTATAAAGCGAAAGGTGTGTACTCCAAATCCTTCCATCATACGGAAGCTGCGCGGTATGCCTCTATCAGATAGTAACCATAAAAGCATATGTGCACTTTCGGGCATAAGTGAAGCAAAGTCCCAGAAGGTGTCGTGCGCAGCCGAAGCCTGGGGCATTTCATTATCAGGCATTGGTTTAATAGCATGAACCAGGTCAATAAACTTTATACCATCCTGTATAAAGAATACAGGAATATTATTTCCAACCAGGTCATAATTACCTTCTTCAGTATAGAACTTGGTAGCAAAGCCACGCACATCACGTACAGTATCTGCAGAGCCCCTGGAGCCTACCACTGTAGAAAAACGCACAAATACAGGTGTTTTAACAGAAGGGTCTTGTAAAAACCGGGCCTTGGTATACTGCGCCATAGATTTATAGGGCTGAAAATAACCATGGGCTCCGGAACCACGGGCATGTACTACTCTTTCGGGTATTGACTCATGGTCCAGGTGGGTCATCCGCTCCCTGAAAATAAAATCCTCCATGAGGGTTGGTCCTCTGGATCCTGCTTTCAGGGAGTCATCTACATGGTTTACACGTACGCCCTGGTCGGTTGTAAGGTATTCATCTGTTGAGTTTTCGCGGAATTCATCTAACTGGCGGTCTTTGGCATGCTCATCAAACTTGAACGAGGAAGGATCTGACTGGTTCAGGTTCTGTTTTTTGTTAATGTCTTTCTTCATAGACTAGTGGTATTGAAGGTTAAAAAAAACAGGTTATAAAAAAAATGATTGGTTTTGCCCGTAAGGAGGCAGGCGTGAGCCTTTAGAATTACCTTCATTTTATGTTAGGTACTAATATAATAATTGAAGGTATTGCTATGTAATACGAATTGTGATGCTCCTTTGTTGGCAAAGATTGAAATGCAGGCAAAAAACCAGGCTCCAATAGGTAATAGGCAAAAAAAATAGACTTAGCAGGCAAGCTAACCTGACAAAACTTTTCTGATTTAATGGCTTCAATTAAATTAAAAAAGAACTGCTGAGGGCAGTTCTTTCAATGAAATAGGGCTATATGATGCTTATTGAAGTTTTTTATGTAGATGTAGCGTCATTCCATCAGAATCTGTAAGAACTACTTCGCCTGTTTTGGAGAAAGCAACTTTGTAAACATCTTTTTCCTCCTGGTTGGTAAAGTGCAGGGTTAAGGTTTTGTTGTCCCCCGAAAGCTCATAGGTAGCACTATTAAATACCTGTCCGTTTTTACCAATAAAGCGGTAATGGTTGTCTGTTGTAAACTCCATGCGGTCAAGCTTCTGCATGGTCATTACAAAGTTCATATAGGCAGGGTTAAAGCCTTTATCAGGGCTGGCATTTACTTTGTCAAGTTCCCAATGGCCTACCATAGGGTTTTTTTCTTTAGAGTCGGGGCTGCAGGCAAAACTGATAATAGCCAGTAACACTGCCAGTGCTGTTTTGGTAATAAGCTTCATACTTTCTTATTCGTTACTATGCCTAATATGCATAGTGCTTAGGGAGTTAATGAATTGTTTTTTTGTTCTTTATTTGCAGGGCAAACTATATCCAAAGATACAGAATAGATGCGTTTGTTGTATGCCTTACAGAAGGAAGATAAGAGATATCCTGCAAAAAAGACATTAACTTTCTGCAAAAGCCCTGATATGCTCAATGGACATGCGGTCGGTAAGGCTTTTTGAATAATGGAGTTTACGGATAATGCCTCCTTTATCTACCAGGAACTCTGCAGGAATGGTGTTAATAGATTCGCCATCAGCCATTGGATGTAAAGGAAGGCCTTTTAGCTTTGCTTTAATTGCAGTCTGGGCAAAAGTTGTAATATGGCTAACCGTAGATTTATACGCAGAACTTTCCAGTCCATACTCATTGTACCATACTTTTTCTGGGTCAGAAATTAAGGGGATTGGCGATACCTCTTTGTGAAAAATGCTGTTAAGCAGTATTTTCTCTTTTGATTCAAAAAAGAAGATCATTTCAAGCTCTTTTGCTTTAAGCTCTTCATGTATTTTTAATAGAGTATGCACCCGTAAATTGCAGAAAGGGCAACCTGCGTGTCTGAAAAAACCAATAAACACTTTTTTCCCTCTATAGGCTTTTAAATCTATCATTCTACCAAAAATATCTTTTAATAGAAAGGTGGGGGCTGTAACATTTAGGTCCAGCTGAACAGGCTGCGTAGCAATAGCGGTCATGCTTTTAAATTTTCGTTAAACTTTATAAATGTACAATATTGCTTTTGTTTAGTACAGAAGCTCCAAACATACGCATTAAGCCAGCCTTCAGATTTTAAGAGACAATTGATAATAGAGGATTGTAAAAAATGTATTTGCAATAAAAATTACATGATATATAGGTGAGTTTTTTATGTTTACATAAAAAGAGGCCGCACTAAATTGTGTGGCCTCTCTCTTAAATAGTTTTAGTTTGCTCCGCTTAATGACTACACGGTTGTGGGTTGTTTTTATTTATATTTCTGAAATTCAATAGCTTGCGTTGCCAAAGTGGATTGGCCTGCATCAAACCTGCATGGCTGGCCGTGTTCTCTTTTTCAAAAATATGATGTTTACCGTTGCGGATGTATTCTATATAGTCTGGCTTTTTGTTACTTACATGGTTCCTGAAGGTAAAATAAACCATAAGCTTCTGGTCTTTTGCCAGCTGTGCCAATTTGGGGTCAGTTGATGTTACAATTTCTACCAGGTCTTTCTGGTAATCAAATACCTGGGTGCTGGCCGGAACTATAAAATGGTTGGTTGTACCTCCTTCGGTACGAAGGTTAGAAAACATAGCAAAAGAGTTTTCAGTTTTTAAGCCCAGGTAAGGACTTAATCCATTTAACAGCACTAGCACAGGGAACAATAGAAAAGGCCAGGCCGGCAATGCAAAAGCAGGTTGTGGCGATACAGCTTCTGCTTTTTTTCTTTTAAGCATTGCTACCAGGAAAACAGCAATGTAGGTAAAGCTAAACAATGACCATAAAATGTGTCTGAAGAAATCTTCTACTGTAAAAGTTAAAACCAGTATAACAGCAAAACCAGCCCCGGCACTTACCATAAGCAAGGCCAGCTTTTGTACAGAAAACTGAGCCCACTGATCTTTCGCTTTTTGCTGGCGGGCCTTTAATGCTACAAATAATTTATAAACCCTATCAGAAAAGTGCCTGCTGGTAAACAATATATATGCGCCAAAAATCATGGAAGAGAAATCGTAAAAGCCATTGGTAGGATTAAAGGCAATTACACAATGGAAAAGTAAACCTATAAGTATTCCCCAGTCGCGCGTTTTACGGAAACATAAAAGCAGGGGAATAAGCCCCTCCACGCCTACAGTAAGGTAGGCATTAAGTGCCAGTACCTCCTGGGTTTGTGGCAACAGGGAATAGGCATTCTGGCTGATAAAAAAATCAGAAGCACAACTGATATCAGTTAAAAAGAAATCGCTGTTCAGCTTATGAAATACAACATAAAAATAAAGTATAAGCACCTGTATGCGCACTACAGGGGCAAAAGTTGTTAAGAGCTCATCTTTATCAATTACAAAGCTCCTTTTTTTTATGGCCAGGTAAATAATGGCCTGCAGTATAGTTAGGTTTACAAAGGCCGTAAATATCCAATGGTTGGATACATAAGGCATTGTTAAGAAGACCTCAAACAGCTGCATGCTTAGTAACAGGATCAGCCTGTCAACCGAAGATGGTTTAATAAGCAGGAAAAGAGCTGCAAAGGTAAGCAGAAAATAAGGCAGGGAGTCAGCATAGCTACGGTGGTTAGCCATGTGGAAAAGAGTGGCAATAGCCCATACAATGCTGTACAGCTCAAATTGGATAGACCTGCTGCCAGAATGCTGCAGGCTGCCCGACGGGCCTGTTTCTGGTAATAGTATAGCCTGGCTCATAGTATATTAAGTTTGCATGGAAGGATAGTATAAGGCTGAAAAAGGGTTGGCACAGGGTATTTTAAAAGGATTGTAATAGGCAACGAACTTTACAGGTTTGCTCTCGTCCATTTTGTTTCTGAAAAAGTCTGAAGAGAGCAAGTATAATTCTGTAAGGTTATTAACAGTATACGATTGACTTGCCTTAATGCCGAGCAGATCTGCTGTTCGGAGCTTTAGTTCCAGGGTAGTACTGGGCAACTCCAGGTACAGGTGTTCATCAACAAATTTTTCTACACCTTCCCTGTCAAGATTGAGGTAGTGTAGTTGCCTGTAAATTATAGAAACGGCTGCTCCTTTGGCAGATGTAGCCACATAGCCTACACCTGGTAATGATGCCATGGCTGTAGCCAGCCCTGAAAGTGCTAAGAATTTTCGTCTGTGCATAGCTCATAAAGTTTAAAAAGATTTATCTGCCGCATGCAGCGACAGGGCAGATAAGGTTAAAGTTGGATTAGCCGCGCTAAACGTTGTAAAGCTGCCGCTTCCAAGCACAAAAAGGTTACGGTATTGATGATGTATCAAATGCTTATCAACTACCCCTTCATTAGCGGTCTGGCTCATGCGGGTGCCTCCAATTAAATGGGCTTCAGAAGGAAAGAGATTACCGTATTCAATCTTTTCAATAGGCAGGCAGGATAGTACATCCGGCAACTTTTCCTTCATTTTATCAATCGCCTTGAGGGTGTAGGCAGAATGGTTTTTATGGTGTACCTCTGGTTTTAAGCGGTCAGATGATGTAGCCACATAATTGCTATCCTGAGGCAGGTCCTCAAAAATCATTCTGAAGCGGGCCATATGACGCCATTTACCTTGCTCCATTCGTATAAATGGATAATTGCTGGCTTCCATCAGGCATGCAGCATACTCTTTGCGGTGCTCTCCATCATACAGCATATAGCCATTGGCATTAACCCAGGTGCTGCCACCTACACACTCCAGGTTATCAAGGTAAACCTGTGCCTCAAGGGCCAATTGTTCGCCAAGGCCTTTCCCGGTTAGGGGATGGCTATCGCCAGAGTTTAAAAGTATATGAGAATTGAAAATAGCATTGGTGCCAAGCGCTACAATTTCACCTGCTATCGATTGGTCTTTTCCGTTATGAATAAAATGCACTTTGCGTACAGTACCACTACCTAGTTCCAGGCTGTGTACCTGTGCACCATAAACCAGCTCAACACGGGCATCTTCATACACACCCATGTTAGAGTTTTCAATGGTAAACTTGGCATTAGCCGGACAAACCGTACAAACCGCACTGGCACAACAGGCACCTCGGCCGTTAACTGGTTTGCGGGCCCTGGCGGTGGGTTGGTTTATGTATAGCGAGCCCCACTTTTTATGCAGCAGAGTATCTACAGTTGTAAATTGGTGAGGTGGCTGGGGGTAAGATTTTTTCCTGGGAAAGGGCGTAAGATCTGGTCCAGATATCTGCATTAGTTCTTCTACTTCCTCATAATAAGGGTCCAGTTCCTCGTAGCTTATGGGCCAGTCGTTGGCTACCCCATACAGGCTTTTCATTCGGAAATCAGAGGGCATAAAACGGGGGGTGCAACCATACCAACAGTTAGAGCTGCCTCCAAAGGCTGGTTGAAATACCCATTTTTTATGTGGCGTTTTATTGATAAAGGTATCTGTATAATCAGGATTGAGGCTGGCATACTCACTTTGTTCACCTCTTTTAACTTTAAGCCGTTCAACATGCGGAAATAAATGAGCTCTTTCCAATACCAGAACCTTTGCAGAAGAGGGTGCTTTACTAAGGTATTTTTTCAGAAAAAAAGTTGAAGCAAAGCCTGTACCCACTACTACTGCATCGTAAAAGTTTAATTTCATAATGAAACAGAATCAAAAAAACAGAGCTGTAAAAAGTATTATTTATATAAAACAGTCATCCAGAATGTACTGCAGTGTGTGAGTTCTCAGGTAAACTAAATTATTTAGCAAAGAACATAAAGTAACTATGTAAGCCTTACGCTTACGATACAAAAGATACGTGGCAGGAAAATTATTGTTTATTTCCTGATAAAAAATTAAAAAATAGTAATAAGTAACTAGTTACTACTCAACTAATTCGGCAGGCCATGTAAATATAAAGCGGCATCCTTGCGTGTCGGTTTTGTTGTCTTCAATCCAGATTTTTCCGCCTTTTTCATCAATTATTTTTTTTACGATAGCAAGGCCTATCCCCGAACTATCAGCTTGTTTACGATCGGTAAGCACAACAAACATTTTAAATACTTTTTCGCGCTCCTCCTGGGGTACTCCAGGTCCATTATCTTCAATAAAGAACATTAGCTTGCCTTCCTGATCGGGCAGGTAGCCAATACGAATACAGCCATTATCCCTGTTATTGTATTTTACAGCATTACTAATAAGGTTGGTAAAGATCTGAGAGAGGTATACTTCTTCGGTATGCAGTACGGGGAAGTTGGTTTCCAGAAAAACCTGTATATGATCTGGTACTTGCAAAGAGCCGATTACATCTTTTATAAGGTCATAAAGAACTACTTTGCTTTTTTCTATCTTTTCGCGTCCTGCGCGGCTATAAGCAGAAATACTGTTTATCAGGCGGTCAATACGGTTTAACTGCTCACGTACCATAGGCATGGCCTTTTCTCTTCGCTCTGCCTTTTCACTCTCTATAAGGCTTAGCAATCCTTCCAGGTTTCTAAAGGGTGCTTTCAGGTCATGTGATAAGATGTAGGCAAACTCATCCAGTTCTTCATTGCGTTTTGTCAATAATTTGTTCTGGTGGGCGGCTTCTTCAGACATGCGCCTAATTTGCTGCAGGTTGTTTTCCAGGTCGTTGTTAAGGGTACTTATTTCTTCCAGCTGCGTTTCTACTAGGGCGTTTTTTTGCTTCAGTTCTTCAAGTGTATCTAGCAAAGTGTTGTTTTGCCTCTTAAGCTCATCGTATGGCGATATAGCCGGTACCATTGCAAAATATTTCCTCCAGCCAGATAGTATTAAATGGTTAATGGGAGGGTGGTTGGCGGGGAGCCTTTTGGCAAGTAGTACTGTTGTGCCTTTGCCTTGCTCACTTTCTATTTCGAGGCTATCTACAAGGCGGCGGCTGTGAGTTATGCCTACACCTTTGCCAGACCGTTTGGGAGCAGGCGAAGATAGCAACTGTTTGATATTTTTAATGCCAGGTCCGTAGTCGCTGATAAAAGCCTTTAAGCAAGGGGGGGAGGCAGTTTCTATGTTTACATGAAAATCTACTTTTCCCTTTATGGCATGCTCCAGCACATTGCGCGATATTTCAGAAACTGCGGTGGCAAATTTAGTTTGTTCAGTAAAAGAGAGTCCAGACATTTCGGCAATCTGCATAGCCCTTTTATAGGCTAATACAATGTCTAGTTCATTATCAAGCTTAATACAGATAATTGGTTTTTGAACGTCTTTCATTAGCTTACAGGAAATTTACAAGCAACAATCGTCAAATCGTCATTGTTCCGGTTAAAGTCTCTGTACAGGCAGGCAGCAATAATAGCCGGATCATGCTTTGTAAGTTGAGGGTATTGGTTAAAGTCCCAACGGGTATTAATGCCATCGCTATGCAGCATAAGCAATCTTGAAGAATCTATACTAATGCTATTGTCGTGCATGCGGGAGGCTGTCATGCCCAATATACCATTAAAAGAAATAAGGGCTTTGTTTGTATTAAAACCAGTAAGCTTACCAGCAATATTACCAATACCACAATATGTAAGGCTTTTTTCTGCAGCATTGTAGTACAAAGCCATGCCTACAGCGCCTCTTGTTTTTCGTAGCCCTTCATGCAGAAACTGCAAAGCCTGGGCAGGCGAGTGCTTCTCGGTATCTTTATACAAGGCCACAGCCTGGGTAGCGGCAATATGTGCATCCTGGCCATGGCCAAGTCCGTCTACTACCAGTAAAGCAAAATCGTTGTTAGGAAAATACTCAATATAGTGGGCATCACCGCAAACTTTTTCACCCTCTTTGGCTTTTGCTATAATTGCAACAGGGTCATTTTTAAGCCGCCCTATACTATCAGAGTCTTTAAAAACCCTGCTCAATACAATTGTGCCAGCCCCGGTTTGTGAGTAAATATCAAAATGATCTGACAGGCGTTGTATGGCTCCTAAGCCTTCGCCTTGTGTGCCAGCGGTAGAATAGCCATCCTGTAAAGCCTGGTTAATGCTGTATATACCTGCACCTTTATCAAGGGCAAGTATTTCTATACCCGGGTTGCCCTTGTAAAAAACAGGTTTCCAAAGGATTTCTCGTTTCTTAATACCAAACTTAAGCAGGTTGGTGCTAAGCTCCGAGATAATAATTTCAAGTTTGTTGGCCTTATCTTCACTTAAACCAAGTTCAAGTGCTCTCTTATGCATATCTTTTTTGATAATGTTAAGATAGCTCCTGTCTTCAATTTTATAGGTAAAGTGTACGTCAGATTCCATTTTTCCATCGGATGATTGTCACGGTGGTTCCTTTACCAACCTCTGACTTTAATTCAAAAAAATTAACCAGTCTTTTGGCGCCTGGTAAGCCTAAGCCTAAACTTTTACCTGTCGAAAAGCCATCTTGCATAGCTTTATTTATATCAGGAATGCCCGGGCCGTTGTCACTAAAAGTTACCCTTATGCCTATTTGTGTCTGCTGGCTTACTACTTCTATGGTAACTTCTCCCTTTACTGCATAGCGCAAAATGTTACGTACCAACTCGCTGGATGCCGTGATGAGCTTGGTCTGGTTAAGTACGCTCATGCCTATTTTTGTGGCATGCTCTTTAAGCCTTTGCCTAAAAAATACAACATCCTGCTCTACCGTAATGGGGATTTTTTCCTTATTGAGTGTAATCATCCTCATCATCAGCTTCTTCGTCTTCGTTTAGTGTGCCTACTTTGTTTCGAAGAAGCTCCATGCCTTTTTCTACATTCAGAGCTGTATGTACGCCATTAAGAGGCAAACCCAGCTCAACGAGGGTAATAGCAACCGCAGGTTGCATACCTACCACTACAGTTTCAGCATCCAGTATTTTAGACATGGTGGCAATATTGCCCAAAATGCGGCCAATAAAAGAGTCAACTATAGACAAGGCAGAAATGTCAATCAACACTCCCTTGGCATCTACTTTTTTTACCATGTTTACCAGGTCGTTTTCGAGGTTCAGGGCTAACCTGTCATACATATCTACCTGGATGGTTACCAGTAGAAAGGAGCCCATTTTTAGTATAGGAATCCTGTCCATAGTTATAGGTGTTTAGGAGTAGAGCCACCTGTAGTGCTTTTGCGTACTTCCAGTTTTGTTAAGGCAAAGGCATACTTAAGTGCAGCTGCCAGTGAGGCTTTTGTTTGTATATTAGATAGGTCGATACCCAGGTGAACTATGGTTTGAGCAATTTCGGGGCGTATGCCACTTATTATACACTCTGCACCCATCAGGCGGGTAGCACTTACTGTTTTAATAAGGTGCTGCGCTACCAGTGAGTCAACTGCCGGAACACCGGAAATATCGAGTATGGCAATGCTGCTGCCTGTATCTACAATTTCCTGCAGCAGGCTTTCCATTACAATTTGTGTACGGGCACTATCCAGCGTGCCGATAATGGGCAGTGCAAGAATACCATCCCACACCCGTATTACAGGGGTAGAAATCTCATTAATTTCCTGGGTCTGGCGTAAGATAACTTCTTCGCGGCCCTTGATAAAGGTTTCGAAAGTAACAATGCCCAGGTTGTCAATTAAAGAAGATACTTTAATGATCTCATCAACCAGTTCTGTAGGCTGGTTTGACATCTCACTTGACAAAAGTTGAAAGATGGCTTTTTTTAAGCTGAAGATAAACATACCGGTTTCACTTGGCGAAAAGCCGGCGTGGGCTCTTGTAAGTGAAATGCCCCCCAGGATCTCAGTTACAGAATGGTACTCCTGTGCATCTATATCTTCGTAGTTGCCTCCTTTTAAAGCATTGCCTAAAGCTGTCAATAATTCCTCAGATTGAGCTCTTGTATCTTCATTGCTCATCAGGTCTTCTCGAAGAGTAATGTATCCAAGTTGATTATTCATCCATTGCTCAAGAACCTCACTCTTTTTTGTTAGCAGTAGCTTTGCGGTTTGTGACGACATGTATAAATGGGGATAGTTTAAAGTTGTACAAAGAAAGGTGCCATTTATCGAAAAAACTAATTTAAGACAGCCTTTTCTATTTTTTTAAACTTTTATTTTTTTGTTAAAAATACTGATAAAGCGATAGTTAAGGGTTGGCTCCGTTGTTTTGTAAAAAAGGAAGCGAAGTAAAATGCATACGATGCTCGCTATTTTAATTTTATAACAGCTGTGTATAAGCGAGGGGCCTGATTTAAATTTTTATAAGCCAAAGTAATTCCTGCTTTCACAACTAACTGCGTAACGTATCTGCTTAGGTTATGTTTAATATTGATAAAAAAAATATACAAAAAATTAGGTGATTTATGCTGCAGCAGGTTTTTAGCTAGGGTTAGTGTTTTGTGTTTATAAAAAGAAGGGGCGAACAGTAAAACTGTTCACCCCTTCTTTTTGGGTCATTTACCTGCTGCCTGCTAAGGCAGATGTGTAAAGGAGTTATTATCCAAAAATAATAACAGAGCCAATTACAACTGTATAGTAAAGAGCACCAATAGCGTAAGCAAGTAGATTATTTTTCATAATGTGTAATGTTTAATAGGTTTTGTGTATGTTTTTAGATGTTTGTCTCTTATTGTTTATACAAATATACTAAAGCTTTACTGTAAAAGTCAATGGTATTATAGTAAAAAGTACATAGTAAATATGGTGATTTTATATTTTTATTCACTTTTGGAAATAAATTAAAAGTGTAAATGCTTGTATATAAGATTATATGTAAAGAGTCGTGATAATTATATGTGTTATTTTTGATTAAAAATTACACAAAATAATACGTGTTTTAGTAACAAAGTGTACTTGTGTAATAATTAAGTTGCTAAGGTGGGAGAAAAAATCAGGCAATAAAAAAGCCTGCTCTTTTAAAAGCAGGCAAATAAACAAACAAACAAAACAAATATGGTATTTAGCCTTTAGAGCTTATAATCTCAATTTTTGATTTTATAATACAATTACTGTGCCATAATGGCTAATATTCCTTTTATAAGGAAACGGGGGCATCCCAGACCCCCCGTTACAGGCATTTAAACCTGCCTACCCCAATGGTACCGGGTAAAATATACTTATAGGTTAATGTAAAAACCTGTGCTTACTGTGCCTGTGGTAGGTATGGTTATAATAATGACTATATTTTAAATTACAGCGATAGAATTATAACCAGTAACCTTAAAAATAGTATTATAGAACTAGTGGCCTAACTTTAAATAAGTGGTTGTATTGATATAATAGAGCCTATGCCTGAAATTGATAAATAGTTATACGTAGAAAAGTACCAAAACATAGCCAGGAAGCTAACATCAAGAATGAAAAAGGTAGAAAGAGTATTGCTGATTGATGATGATGAAATTAATAATTTTATTAATGAGCTTTTATTAAGGGGCTTAAATGTTACCGATGAACTACACGTTTTTAAAAACGGTAAAGAAGCACTTGAATTTATTACAGAGAACTGTATAATAAATAGTAAGCTTTGTCCCGGGTTGATTATTCTGGATCATCATATGCCGGTTATGGATGGTATGGAATTTATGCAGGAGTTAAATAAGCTGGAAGGTATAGATAAAAAGGACCTTGTTGTTTTGCTCCTTGCTGCTTCTACCTCTGTACATGATCTGGAAAAGTTTAAAGAACTGGGTATAATTTTAACTACAGACAAGCCTCTTTCAGAGCAGAAAGTAATTGAGGCATGCGATATTTATCACTCAAGGCAATGTTGATGCTCTATATTTGTTTTGTTTTCTGGCATCCTTTTTCTCCACTTTTAGGTACTATCTCTGTATTTTATTAATTACTATGTCTAATCCTATTGCTTTACGCTACTCGTTCGCCATTTTAGGAGCCATGCTTTTAGTGGTTTTAAGCCATCAAATGCCTCATGGTTATGTGTTTCTTACCTTTTTTCCTCTGCTTATTTTACTTTCGTATGGCTCAGGCTTATCCAGAATGCCTGTAGATCTTGCTTCGTTTGCCAGCCTTGCTATAGTAGCCCGTTTACTTATGCCAGCCGTAAGACCCCAGGGAGGGCTTAGCCTGCAGGAAGTTTTTGCAGCACTTATTGCTACCTGGCTTACAGCTGTAATTGTGCGCAAACTCAATAATAATCATAAAGAGGAGAATTATCCTGCTTTAAAAGCTGCACCTGCTGAAAAAAACGATACATTAACCGAACTAGTAAAACATGCGGCAGAGGGGGTGTTGGTTGTAGATGGAAGCGGTAAAATTATAATGGTAAATACCGCTGCAGAAAGGCAGTTTGGTTACGAACCAGGTGAATTAACAGGAAACGCTATTGAAATAGTGGTGCCTCGCTGGGTGTCAGATCAAAACCAGTATTATGATGCCCAATTGGAAGAAGGGGTTTATGCAAAGCCAATTTGTGAACACCGCAAAGTGCATGGTGTTACCAAAAGTGGTAACGAGTTTACAGCAGAGTTGAGTATGAATACACTTTCTACGCCCCACGGCCTGATTGTTATGGGTGTTATTGTTGACTTTCGTATTTCAGACTCCTTCGGTGGTGAGTTTACATTATGATGCAGCGCTGATGGTTGTAATTAGTACTTTTTTACTTTTATTTTATCATTGAAGCGTATTCTTTATTGTTTACTTACTAATTGATTCTGAAATAATTAAAGAAATTCTGTAAAGTCTTTATTTGCAACACATTGATTATCCGAGCATTATAACTATTGTGCTTTAGCGGGTATTGTGGCTATAGTATAAGCCGCTGTATACCTTACATGATGGCTTCATGAAGAGGTGTGCATATCCATATTCTTATAGGTAGTTTTGTAGATTGTTAGTTTACTAGTTCTACAAAATATTTATATAATGAGCAGAAAGTTTACAAAGTCGCTGGCCTGCGTGGGTATGGCAGGTATGTTGATAAGCGGTTGTGTATCAGAGTTTGAAAATTTAAGTGATTATCGACTGGCTACCTGGGAGCCGCGCTTTGCAGTTCCTGTATTTGATGAGAGCCTTGGCCTTAAAAATATAGTTGGCAACAATGTGTCAGACAGCCGTTTCTCTACAGATCCACAGGGTAAGTTTGTGTTTACCTATCATCAGCAATTTTCTACCGCTAGTGCTAACTCAGTAATAAGCCTGGGTAGCCAGCTGGTTAGTGCCACTATACCTTCTCCAGGTACGGCACCCACACAAACAAGCTTTGCAGCCAATGGCGTTTACAATTTTGCTGTAACAACCGGCCAGGAATTAACAAAAGCAAACCTAAGCAAAGGGAGCCTTGGCCTTACTTTTCGCTCTACTTTTAAACAAAGCATTGGAGTAACTATAGAACTACCCTCAGTAAGTAAAAATGGGGCTCCATGGACCAGTGCCGAGTATGTTTTACCCAGAGCTACCACAACTCAGGTTACTTTACAGGCTGCCTTAGATATGGCCGGCATGAACATTCTGCTTAATACTATAGAAAGCCAGCCATACAACAAGCTTCCCTTTAAAATTATTGTTCGCTTTATTGGCCCTACAACGAATGTAACTGCTTCAGACGCCCTCCAGGTTGAAATGGCAATGCAGGATTTAGGTTACGCTTACCTGGAAGGTTATATGGGTAATGTGGCCTTTGTGGATAAAGAAAAGGATGATATAAGTGTGGACTTATTTGCTACCAACTCTATTGGCTCAATTCATTTTACCGATCCACAGGTTGAGGTTAGGATTGATAACTCTTTTGGTATAGGGGCAAGAGCTACTGTAGAAAACCTGATTGCCACTACCAGATCTGATGAGGAAATTAAACTCCGTGGCAGCGGTATTGAGGCGCTTAAAAACTTTGTTGTGGCACCAGCTACAGCGCAAAAGCCAGTGGCTGTTACCAATACCGGTACATTAAATAAAAGTACCGTAGATAACATGCTGGAAGTATTTAATAAAGCTCCCCGCAAGTTCGAATACACCTACTCGCTGTATTCTTTGCCTGAAACCAATACAGAGGCACGCCGCAAGCAGTTTGTACATGATACCAGCTCTGTTGTACTGCATACTACAATTAAGTTACCTGCCGAGGGCAGGATTACTAACTATGCCATAACCGATACACTTAACAGCATATTGCCCGAGCAAACCGACAAGGTGCTTAAAGATGCTTTGATCCGGCTGGTAGTTACCAACGGTTTTCCGGTTGACCTTGACATGAAAGTTATTTTTATAGATGAGTTTGATCAGAAAATAGATTCAATAGGATCGTCAGGCAACCAGACACATGCATTCATAACAGGAGGTGCACCCGATGCCAATGGCCGGGTAGATCAGACCAAACTAACCCCGCAGATTGTAGATATTCCGGTATCTGGTGCACGCTATAAGCGCATGGCAGAAAAAGGCAAGCGTATTATTGTTTATGCCGGATTAAAAACAACAGGAGCCAACGAAGGCAAGAATGTAGCCTTTTATGATGATTACAGGATAAGAGTGCAGTTGGGGGCACAGGTAAAATTATCGGTAGGACTATAAAACCATTGCAAGGAACCATCGCTGTTTTAAAATAATCCAGGCATACGTTCCGCAAAGTTCAAATGCATTAACAATATGAAAAAATTTATACTAGCTTCTTTAATGCTGTTGCCAGCTTTTACATCGTTGGCACAATTTGAGTTAAATGCTCCGTTTATGAGCAATGTTCCCCAGGCTTACTATGCAAACCCTACCCTTATGCCAGAGTATAAGGTAATAATCGGTCTTCCTTTTGCTGCTTCTACGTATGGCTCATACCGAAACACAGGTTTATCATTAGGCAGTTTTGTGGTTAAAGGTACAGATGCAAATAAAACCCTGGCAAGTCTTGGTGCCGGTATGCCCAAACGCAATTACGTAGCCGGTACAGCATCAACTGATTTATTCTTTTTAAGAATTAAAGCTAAAAACTCTTTCCTGTCTTTAAATATAACAGAGCACTTTACTTCCCGCATTGGCTATAGCCGCGATTTTATAAGGCTGTTTGCAGAAGGTAATATGCCAGAGCAAAATCCATTTAAAGATAATACGGTATCGCTAAACGGCACATCGCTTGACTTGATGCATTTTCGGGAAGTATCGCTGGGCTATACAAGGCAAATGGATAAACTAACTATTGGTGGCAGGGCCCGCGCCTTATTTGGGTTGGCAAACCTCCAGACCAGGTCTATGGAGGGGGGTATAAAAACAGATCCTGACAATGCATATGCCTTAACTGGTAACTTTGATTTTAGAGTAAACTCATCGTTTAACTCTCGTTTTTATGGGAAAAACGAAGATGGTTCAAACTATACCCCTTCGTATGAGCTTGCACAGGAATATTTTCTGAACACTAAAAACCTGGGTGTTGCCCTGGATGCAGGTGCCAGTTACAAGCTATTGGAAAAGCTTACTTTAACTGCTGTAGTTAGGGATATGGGCTTTATTAACTGGAGGAGCCATGTTCAAAATTTTAGTGGTGATGGCGAAGTTCAGTTTACGGGTGTGCCTATAAGTGGCGGGATGAATATGGGTGAGTATGTAGATAGCCTAACAAGCAAACTTAATTTTACAACCTCTAAAGAAGCCTACAGAACCTATTTGAATGGCCAAGCCAACTTTTTAGCACAGTACCAGTTAGCCCGCAATACAAAAGTAGGGGGTGGGTTATTTATGGAGCTAAACCGAGGTGTATACCCTGCACTTACTGCAAATATCCAGCAGCGATTAGGGCGTTTTATGAATCTGCAGGTAAATTATTCTATACAGAACCGCACATATAACAACCTGGGCGCCGGTGTAGCCATAAAGCTGTTACCATTGCAATTATACATTATGAGCGATAATCTTACCGTATTTATGCGTCCTTTAGATACCCGCAGCCTTAATGTGCGTATGGGAGCAAACTATGTATTTGGAAATACTCTAAAGGCAAAGAAAAAGCCCAAACAAATAGTAGAGTAACCACTGCTGAACATAAAAAAAAGCACTTCTGATAAGGGAGTGCTTTTTTTTATGTTCAGCGATTTATTGCAAAAGTACCATTGCGCTTGTCCGGTCGCCTACATTTTCCGTAAAAAATATAAAAGAAGGATTATGCAGAGCAAAAACAAATGGATCATCGTTAATGGATTATTGTTAGGTAGCTTTTTCCTTGCACATGCCCAGTTTAACTATAGCAGGGCCTGGCCTTTGATCTGGCCCTTTCTGGGAGGGATATGGACTGTTTACCAATATAGTAAGCATACTTCCATTACTTTTAAAGAAGGAGTAAGGCTGGGCGTTAAAGCAGGAGCTGTAGGCGCTATTCTTGTTTTTTTAGTAGGTACTCCTATACATTGGTTCAGAACCAGGAACGTAATTGATGAAACACCAATACTTTTAGCATATCCACTTGATGGACCCTGGCTCATTGTTGCGGTTACAGCCGCTATTGCCCTTAGTTGTTTTGTAGTTACCCTTCTGGGGAGTATTCTTGCCGCACCTATTACCCAACGCAAGTAGTGTAGCTTATCAAGTCAGGCTGTAATTGAGGTTTCAATGTGTTATTTTAGGTCTTGTGAAACCAGATGTAATGTTTGCCTTTTTTAACGAAAAGCATTTTAAACAGGGTAAAGCTTTGTAAAACAGGCATTATACTGTTTTTTGATTGCCTTTACTTAAATTATAAGTTTTTATATTATTATATTTTATTGTAAAAGTAATAATTGTTTTCTGCATAAGATTACACCTAACAAAGTGTAGCAGGTAATTGCATATGCCTGAGCATACACATAGCTTTGTATAAAGCCCATTGTAAATATGGGCCTGCTTAATCAGAAAACAATTAAACTTACTATACGATGAAGAAGATTATCAGAAACATCGCCACTGCTCCGGTTGCCATTACCAGAAAAGTATCAGAAGGCATTAGCAGCGTAAAAAAAGGAGTGCATAAAACTATTGTTGTGCCTTTTTTACCTACCTACGAGGTTGCTTTTACTATGTACAATGTTGTACCAGGGCGCCCGGTAGATACTAACCATAAGGTGTTTAAATTTGAAAAAGGAGCTGAGCAGGAAGCACAGGCTTTTTATGATAAGCTGATCAGCTCAACGCAAGGCTACAAAATCATGCCTTCAGAAATCAGCATGAAGAAAAGAAAGAAAGTAGTTAAAACCGTTTCATTCGGGCCGGTAAATGATATTAAAACCCTGATGGCAAGCTAAAAGCTTTCTGGTAAGGGTAAAGCGTAAATGGCTGCTACAGGAAACCAAATTCCAGTGGCAGCCATTTTCTGTTTATCCAGCGCTGGTATAGTGTTCTGCGTATTGTAGGCTATGGCTTAATTCTCAATCCTAAATTTTTGTTATATTTGGGCCATTATCACACAGAAATTTAACCATACTAATAGCACCTCTCATGGGAAGAGCATTTGAATTCAGGAAAGCCCGGAAGTTTAAGAGATGGGATAAGATGTCTAAAGCCTTTACAAGGCTAGGCAAAGAGATCGCAATGGCTGTAAAGGAAAGTGGGCCTAACCCCGAAACCAATGCCAGGCTAAGAACTGCTATCCAGAACGCGAAAGGCGTAAATATGCCTAAAGACAGGGTAGAATCTGCCATTAAGCGTGCCTCCAGCAAAGATGAAAAAGATTACCAGGAAGTAGTGTACGAAGGGTATGGTCCGCATGGTGTGCCTATTGTAGTAGAGTGTGCTACCGATAACCCAACCCGTACGGTGGCCAACGTGCGTATGTACTTTACACGCTCTGGTGGAACATTGGGTAAAACCGGTTCTCTGGATTTTTTATTTGACCGTAAAGGTGTATTCAAGATCTCAGCAGAAGGAGTAGACCTGGAAGAGCTGGAGCTTGAAATTATTGATTTTGGTGCCGAAGATATTGTAGAAGATGAAGGCGAAATATTTATTTATACAGCTTTTACAGATTTTGGTGCCATGCAAAAAGGCCTTGAAGAAAAAGGTATAGAAGTAATAAGTGCAGAGCTGCAGCGCATACCCAATACAACAGTAGAGTTGCCTGAAGACCAGGAAGAAGAAGTACTGAACCTCATCGAAAAATTTGAAGAGGATGATGATGTGCAGGCAGTATTCCACAACCTGAAATAAACATTGTTTGCAGGTTTACATACAAAAAACTACCTGTTCGTGTTTGTTCATTTTCTGGTTACATACATTAAAAAGGGCGGAGCAATGGTTTCGCCCTTTTCCATTTACCTTTTGTTATGATCAAAGCTTCCCCTAAAGGGTCAACCCTCTTTTCGTTATCTGTGGCTATCCTGTTACTGGTGGCAGCCTTGGTGGCTGTGCTGTTTTATATGGCAGAAGCCGGCCGGCCCCGCTGGTACCATTATACCTTACTGGTACTGATTTTGAGTATACTGGTACCTGTACTAATCAAAACCTTGTTTAACCTAAAAACACTTATTATAAAAGGAGGGAAACTGGAAGTAAGCTACCTGGCAGGGCTTGGAAAAAAAGAATATGCTCTTGAACAACTTACCGGGTGGTACGAGATTATTATTAAAACACAGGCAGAGCCTTTTAAACAAATAGAAATGCGATTCCCAAAAGGAACTGTTACAGTAAGTAAACAGGAGCATAATGGGTATGCAGAAGTAGCCGCTTTTTTGAATAAACGCTTTTCAAAACTAAAAGAACAACCCGAAAGTTAAGCTGCTGGAATAGCACAAAAAAGGCTTGCCATGTAAATGGTAAGCCTTTTTTGTGCACTTGAAATTAATAATTTTTATAGAACGTACTTATCTTGTGGGTTAGCTGGTTATATATAGGTTGTGTAAACAGCATAAATAAATCTTGCGGGGGTGGGGGAGCAAGCTCTTTTCCTTTAATCAGGTCCAGTTGTTTTTTATCAAGCGCACGCTCATCTCCGTTAAAATACCCCCATTGACTTTGCCATACAAATACACCTGGCATCTTCTCCTGGCTTATTACCCGGTTTGTGTAACCATCAATGATCCTGAAGTCGAGCAGCCCTTTGGATTCTACCGTTTTAGTAAACACATGCAGGTTGGCCTTAGCACTGCCATACACCTTTTTGGTTAATTTATTTGTCTCGGTTTTAGAAGGGGGTGATCCAGCAGGCCCGCCTGTGCAAACACCTATTTTATCACCATGTTCCAGGTGGGCTTTTAACGCACTTTCAGATACAGTAAGGGTTTGGGTACGGTTACCCGATACTACATGGCAAATTACAACCTGTGCTTCGGTGTTGCCTCCGGCAGATCCGCTGGTGGGAGCATCAATCTCGTAAGTGGCAAGTACAATACTATCTTTTACCAATTGAGTTTCTTTTTCGTGCATATACAACTGGCCAACCACAAAATCATCAAACACCAATTGTATAATATGGTCGGGTTGTTTGATGCCCAGGTTCTTTGCTTCCTGGGCAGTATAAAAACGAACAAACCTGTTTACAGGTGCCTGAAGTAGAAACTCATTGATCTTATTATCAAAAAACTCATTGCTAAGTTGCAGGGAACGGCTATGCATAGGGATGGGTTCTACCACTACACGAAGTATGGCATAATATTCTGCTTCTTCCATTTTTTGCTGCACATCCTTGTAATTAGCCACCCATTTACCTGCTTCCTGAAAGTGTGTGTAAGCAATCTTTGCCTCTTCTCGGTTTCCGTTACGGGCTTTGTCCAGGGCAGCCATCCCGGCTTCATAGCGTACTTCCGCTGCCTTTAGCAAGGTATTTTCTACTTCACGTGTGTAGCGGGTAGGCGCAGGTATGATGGTAAGGCAACCAGGGCAGCGCGATATCTCATCGTAAAAGCTATTTAAGATACGATATTCAGCAATGACTTTTTCCCACTTTAAAGGGTCTGATGAAAGCTGTATGGTATTAATACGATCCAGGTGCCATTTCTGAGCCATTGGATAGCCTGACCTTAACGTTTCTGCAGATTTTTTATGGGTGCTGTTGGCGCGTAGCCGGTTAATGGCTTTGTATACCGCCTCATCGTAATTGCCACGCTGCAGGGCTTTTTTGCCAGAGGTACAGGCGCTTGTAGCAATTGTAAACAGGATAAAGAGAAAGTAGAGCGTTCTTCTCATAAAGGAAAGGTTAAACACTTAACTATTGTGGCTTTTGATAAAGCCCAATACAATTAATTTGCCACAAATATTATAATAATGGCAGAGCTTTGTTATACATTTTAAGCCTAATTATAACATGGAGGTATAAATGGTTAAAATTGTATGTAAAAGGCTTTCTGTGAGTGCGCTAAGCTGATGAAAAGTAAAAGGTTACTGGCAAAAAAAAATCGGAATACAAGGTTTTTAAACCCTGTATTCCGATTTTCCTGGCAGGCAAACGTTTCAAAGCTTGCGTAATTTCCTTTACAGGTTTACAGGGTTGCCGTGTATATCCAGCTCTACAACAGGTTTACCCAGTTTCTTTACTTCTTCAAACTGTGTGGCTTTATCACCTACAACTACATAAATCATCTGGTCTTCCTGTATATATTGGTTTATAATAGCTCTGAAGTCCTGTACTGACATATCTATTAATTCCTGCTGGTCTTCTTCCAGATAGGTTTTAGAGCGCTTGTACTTGCTTATGTTTTTAAGCATATTCAGTTTAGCAGATAGTCCTTCGTAAGCAAGCGTATTTCCTTTCAGAACTTTATTCTTTGTTACCTCTGCATCAGTATCTGTAAAGGTGTTGGCGTAATTAGCCAGCATGTCTTGCATAATCTGCAAAGAGGCCAGTGTAGCATTGGCTCTAACGCTGGTAGAAACTATAAAAGGAGCTACTTCTTTAGAGCTTACCACATAAGAGCTAGCCCCGTAGGTATATCCTTTATCGATGCGCAATACCTGGGTAAGGCGCCCGCTTGAGCCGCTACCCAGTACCTGGTTGGCAAAGTTCAGGTTGTTGTAATTAGCATCTGTGGCCGGTAAAGCCAGTTTGCCTATCTGTATAACCGATTGCTTGGCATCGGGCATATTAATAAAGTACAGAGGTGCTTTTGCTTTTGCCTGGGCAACAGGATAAGCAGGTAAGGCAACAGGCTTCGCCTGCCAGTTAGCTTCCAATGCGGCTACTGCTTTTACTGCTCTTGCCTTGGGTACTGCACCAGCCAGGTGGAAGCTGGCCTGTGATGGTGATATATATTTGGCATAATATCCTTTCAGGTCATCAAGAGAAATGCTGGCTGCACTCTCCAGTGTGCCTGCAGCAGGATTGCCAAGGATATGGTCTTTGCCATACAGCAACTTAGCGAAGGTAAGGCTTGCTATAGCCGTGGGACTTGCTTCTCTGCCTTTCAGGCTGGTTTCAAGTGCTCTCTTTAAACGATCAAACTCAGTCGCATCCCAGCGGGGCTCCAGTAGAATTTCCTGCATCAAAGCCAGGGTAGGCTCAAAATTACGGGCCAGGGTAATTGCATATAATGAAATATCTTCATTGCTGCTGTTTACATATATTGAGGCACCCAGCAGGCCGATGGCTTCTTCCAGCTCGGCAGGTGTGCGTTTGGCGGTTCCCTGCATCATTAAGCTGGCCATTAAGTTAGCTACGCCCGGTTTATCAATAGGGTCCAGCCAGTGGCCTCCAGGTATTGATATTTCAAAATGCACCAGTGGAATTTCGTTGTTTTCCAGGCCATACAGGGTTAGCCCATTATTGAGTTTAGCATCCCAGATGGCAGGCATTTTAAATAAAGGGACTTTGCCAAAGGCAGGCTCTGAGCGGTCGTGCTTTGTTTTTGTCTTTTCATAACTGGCAACTTGTCCGCGGCTAACGTCTTCATGTTCCTGCCCGGCCACCACTTCTTCCTGGTACACATTGGCAAGCTGAGCGCCCTGCACAGCCAATCGGGCCTGGCCTTTGGGCACAACGCTGGTCATTACATAGGGTTTATCTTTAATGTACTTAGTATATACCCTCATTATATCTTCGCGTGTTACAGCCTGTGTAAATTGCGCTGCCTTTACAATATGATCGGGCTTACCAGTAAACTCATTATCCATGCCCAGGCGAAGGGCTTTGTTGAGTATGTTTTCTACTCCCTGGTACAGGTCGGTTTCAAGCTTGGCTTGAATTCGTTTAAGTTCGTTGTCATCAAAGCCTTCTGTTTCAAATTTCTTAAGCCCTTCATCTATAGTTGCTTTTACAGCATCCAGGCTGGTGCTGGCATTGGCTCTTACCCTAAAGGTAAACTGACCGGCCAGTTCTGAGCTCCTGTTATAAGACGATACGCCGGGAGCCAGTTTTTTATCTTCAACAATCAATTTATAAAGCGGGGATTTGCGGCTGCCGCTAAGCAGTTCGCCAAGCACATCAAGTGCGTACATGTCGGCATGGTTTTCTTCTACTGATGCAAATACCATCCGCAGTTCGGGTAGCTTGGCAAAGTTATCTTCAAAGTAAAAAGATTTGGTGGCAGCAAGCGTTACCGGCATTGCAGGAAGAGGCTTTACTTCCGGACCTTTGCGTATTTCGCCAAACCAGCGCTTTACCTTTTCTTTGGTTTCTGCCTTATTTATATCACCGGCTATTACCAGGGTAGCATTGCCTGCACCATAATAGGTGTTGTAAAATTCTTTTACATCCTCAAGTGTAGCTGCCTGCAAATCAGGAAGAGAGCCAATTACAGACCAGTGGTAGGGGTGGTTGGCCGGGTAAAAATTAGAGCTGATGATCTCTTCCGTAAAGCCATAAGGGGCATTGTCAACACGCTGGCGCTTTTCGTTTTTTACTACCTGTATTTCACTTTCAAGCGCTTCTTTGGTTACGGTATTGATCATGTAGCCTAGTCGGTCTGAGTCAATCCAGAGAATTTTATCGAAAGCATCTTTAGGTACTACTTCATAGTATACGGTAGCATCGTGCGTGGTAAAACCATTACGCTGGCCGCCCCACTCCGGGATCAGTTTGCGGTTGGCACCGCGGGGAACGTTTTCAGAATCATTAAAAGACATGTGCTCAAAAAAGTGAGCAAAGCCGGTTTTGCCTGGCTTTTCGCGGTTTGAACCTACATGCATTACCGTGGCAACGGCTACAATCGGATCGGAATGGTCTTCGTGTAGAATAACTTCCAGGCCATTGTCAAGAGTAAACTTTTCATACGATATACCAAATGAAGTTTTCTTTGCAGCAGCGGCTGTATTCTCTTCTGTTGTACCTTGCTGGGCAGGCCGGCAGGTAACAAGCAAAAGTGCCAGGGGCAGTACAAATAATTTTCTCATTACGTTTAGTTTAGGTTTGGGAAATACATATTAGCAAATATATGGCAGATATGGTAACCAATAGGCTGAACGGTAAAATACTATGATAAATGTACAAAGTATACTGATAACAGAAGCGCCTGCCATATAGATTTTATCTA